>Ga0209724_1002262_pt1 | contig 16580 bp, 11 predicted proteins | sample grotaG_FD_184143 | JGI IMG/M metagenome (GOLD analysis project Ga0209724, IMG submission 184143) | Glacier valley bacterial and archeal communities from Borup Fiord, Nunavut, Canada, to study Microbial Dark Matter (Phase II) -... | ecosystem: Environmental > Aquatic > Freshwater > Ice > Glacier ...
CGAATCAGCTGGATGAGTAGTTTTTACGGAGCAGATTATAGACAGGACCTGTTGCCTGATGGATGTTATCAATCTTTGTCTGAATGGCATGATTGGTGAAGTAGCCTGGATGGATACGCTCTGTAACCGGTTCTATGGCAGATGGCAGATTGATATTCATCCGGTTCATATCGTTCCGTTTGTCCGGGAAATCCATGAAGCAGAAAGTTACATAGTGCTTCGTCTGCCGGAAGTCAAATCAAAGGATCTGACGTTACCAGAGCCGGGAAAAGCAGAAGCTGAACAAACTTCACTCTGGGATCACTGGACATTTTAAAGGAAAGGGCGTTTGCCCTTCTTTTGCTCTTCAAAAAAAATCAAATCAAATACACTCCCCGGGAAGTCAGGCCCGGGAAAAGCTTTTCCTAAAATTGTGCGGTATCCTACTCCAATAACGACAGGTGGCAAAGCATTTAATTGATTCACGCATGCCTGGCAGCACCTACGGTTTTTAAATAAGTCTTAATGATTGGGCTTTCGTTGCTATTTCTGCGGATGTTCAGGCGTGTTCATGACAAATACCGTTAAAATTCTATGCTAAGTTAGCTCTGATCCTTGCGCGTACGTTTCACTCATGAAAGGATTTTCCCGGCATATCCTCCCTCTCCGTCAGCTGACGGATCAGTCCGGTATTCCAGTTCCTCCTTGCCTGCCTCTAATTATCAAGCTGTTCACTTGCATATAATTTTTAAACTTAAATTTTTGTATCATGAAAACAGCTTCAAAAACCTCCGCAAATCACACTATTGAAAACCAGGAATCTCATTTTCATTTTAACTGGAATCCCACCTCCGATTCAGCCAGCCTCAAAGCATGGGAGGAAGAAAATGCAGAATATGCCACCTGGAACCTAATCGATGAGGAGAAGGATACCGCCTCTTGCTGATCAGAAAAAGCTTCGAAAGGGGCTTTTCTTTTGGTCGTTATGTTTTTATCAGCCGTAAATTGACAAAATTGTGTACCATACAAACAAAAACGTGAAAATAACCTTGCAAAAGAGCCGTTAATCTTACTCTATTTTTGCCACTGATAAAATTATTAAATTAACTTTGGAGTTGTTAAACAAGAAAAATATGAAAACCACAGAATGGCAAAAACAACAAAAACTAACAACGAGGAACCCTTAGAGAAGCAACTCTGGAAAACAGCCGATAAACTCCGTAAAAACATTGATGCAGCCGAATACAAACATGTGGTGTTGGGATTGATCTTTCTGAAATATATCTCCGACTCATTTGAAGAGCTTTATGCAAGACTCAAAGGAGATGAGGCAAATGGCGCTGATCCGGAAGACAAAGACGAATATAAAGCCGAAAATGTGTTCTTCGTTCCGCAGGATGCCCGCTGGACTTTTTTGCAATCGAAAGCAAAACAAACAGAAATAGGCAAGATTGTGGATGAGGCGATGGATGCCATCGAAATAGAAAATGCTTCGCTGAAAGGTGTTTTACCAAAAGTTTTTGCCCGTCAAAATTTAGATCCAACCAGTCTTGGTGAATTGATAGACCTTGTAAGTAATATTGCCTTAGGTGATGCCAAAGCAAGAAGTGCCGATGTACTTGGTCATGTGTTTGAATATTTTCTCGGCGAATTTGCCCTCGCGGAAGGGAAACAGGGCGGGCAGTTCTATACGCCCCGCAGTATTGTTGAACTCCTGGTAAAAATGCTCGAACCTTACAAAGGACGCGTATTCGATCCATGCTGTGGTTCCGGTGGAATGTTTGTACAATCGGAAAAACTGGTACTCGAACACCAGGGAGGTGTCAACGATATTTCGATCTACGGACAGGAGAGCAACCAAACCACCTGGCGTTTGTGCAAAATGAACCTGGCCATCCGGGGTATTGATAGTTCACAGGTGAAATGGAACAACGAAGGTTCGTTCCTGAACGATGCACATAAGGACCTGAAAGCCGATTATATCATTGCCAATCCTCCTTTTAATGTGAGCGATTGGGGCGGTGATCTGATGCGGACTGACGGACGGTGGCAATATGGTACACCACCTTCAGGAAACGCCAACTTTGCATGGATGCAACATTTTATCTATCACCTTGCTCCAACAGGCCAGGCCGGTATTGTGTTGGCAAAAGGGGCTTTAACTTCCAAATCTTCGGGCGAAGGGGAAATTCGAAAAGCATTGATAGAAGCTGGTTTAATTGACTGTATTGTAAATCTGCCCGCCAAGTTGTTTTTGAACACTCAAATTCCTGCCGGTTTGTGGTTTCTGAGGCGTGACCGTAAAAACGGTAATTTCCGCGACCGCAGTAATGAAATATTATTTATTGATGCCCGCAACTTAGGGCATTTGATTAACCGCCGGACGCGTGAACTCTCACAGGAGGATATTGCCCTGATTTCGGGCACTTACCATAATTGGCGAAATCAGGAAGGTAATTACGAAGATGTAGCTGGATTCTGTGCCTCTGCTCCGATAGATAAAGTGAGAGAGTTGGATTATGTGGTTACACCTGGTCGGTATGTGGGTTTGCCTGACGATGAAGATGATTTCGATTTTAAGGAAAGGTTTTCCAAACTCAAAGCCGAATTTGAAGAACAATTGAAAGAAGAGATCGGGCTGAACAACGCAATTGTTGAGAATTTGAAGAAAATAAATCTGGAAGTAATTTAAAATCAAATCACAAAATCATGAACTCAGATTTAAAACTGCAAAAGGAATTACTTTCTCCTCCAGGCGACACAATTCATGAAACGATTGATACTATTGATATGTCTAGGGATGAATTGGCAGAAAGGATGGGTTTGTCGATGGAAAAATTGAATGGCCTTATAAAAGGGAGTGAACCAATTACACAGAACATGGCCATTTTACTTGAACGGATATTAGGAATCTCTGCAAGTTTTTGGATGACACGCGAAAATGAATACCAGTTGGGACTCAATAATATTGAGCAGCTGATTTTTTTGGAAGAAATTAAAAATATTAAAAGCAAGAATTGCCTCAATGGCAACCAAATATAGAGAAAAGATGAGCGAATTTAAGGAAACAGATTTTGGACTTATTCCGGATGACTGGGAAATTTCTACTTTGGGTCAAATTTGTGACTTGATTACTGATGGCTCACATAGTTCTCCTAGACCATTAGATTCGCTGTTTTATATGGCTTCCGTAAAGGATATGCGTTATGACCATTTTGATTTTTCCGATTGCAAAACTATTTCAAAGGCAGATTTTGATTCTTTAGATAATGGAAATTGTAGCCCGCTAATAGGTGATATTTTACTCTCAAAAGACGGTGCAAATTGTTTAGATTTAATTTTTGTTTATAAACAGCCAGAAAAAATTGTATTATTATCATCTATTGCAATTGCACGATTGAAAAAAGGATTTGACCCCGATTTTTATAGATTCTTTTTGCTTTCACCAAATGTGCAGTTTTTAATGAGGAACAATTTCATATCTGGGTCAGCAATTCCAAGAGTGGTTCTAAAGGATTTTCGAAATGTACCTGTTCCATTAATTCCTCTTAATAAACAAAAAGACATTACATCAATACTATGCAGTTTAGATGATAAAATAGATTTGCTACACCGACAAAACGCCACTTTAGAAGCTATGGCCAAAACGCTATTTAGACAGTGGTTTGTTGAGCCAAGTAAAAAGATATTAAATGAAGGAGTTGTTATTGAGGGTTTTGAGAATGCGAAATTTGAGAAATGGATAATTGAGACTGTAAGTGGAGAGTGGGGTAAAGAAAATATTGAAGGAGATTATACAAGATCAGTTTATTGTATTCGTGGAACTGACATTGCTGATTTAAATACAGGAATTCCTCTTAAGACCCCTATTCGCTTTGTTAAAGAAACAAAGTTTCGAAATATTGAACCCAGAGAGGGCGATTTAATAATTGAGATTTCCGGCGGTACAGAAACCCAATCTACAGGCAGAGTCTGCTATATCAATAAAGACATTAAAGGATTGTTCAATAAACCTTTGGTATTTTCAAATTTTTGTAGAATGATTCGGGTGAGAAGATTCGAATTTGCCTACTTCTTATACTGTTACATTCAATATCTCTATAATCAAGATGAATTTTTTAATCTCGAAAATGGCAGTTCTGGAATAAAAAACCTTAATTATAAAGCTTTACTTTTTGAACTGCAATACCCAATGCCCAATGAAGAATTGGTTATTAAGTTCCATGAGAGAGTTGAGTCTTTTTTTAAAAAAATCAACCAAAATAAAACCAAAATCATTACCCTAACATCCCTCCGGGATACATTAATGCCGAAGTTGATGAGTGGGGAAGTAAGGGTGGAAATGTAAAAAAATGCAAAATCTGATTTTTTACAATAAGATAAGTATTTATAAGAAAACTAAATGAAAGAATTAGTAGAAAAATTAATCAAGAAATATGATGGAGTGATCCATGAACTTGAAATAGCAAACAAAAATCATCAAGAGTTTATAAATGAAGCCAACTCTGGAAATAAGTTCGAAAAATCGGAAGTAGATAAAAGAATGGCTTTTGCTATAGAGAATAATCAAAGATTAGACAACGCTATCGCCGAAAGGAACCAGCTTCGTACTTATTTGTAAGAAATGATATGGCAGAGAAAGTAATCAGAAACAATCAAAGTATTGTTCCCTTTTTTGGGGAACGGCTAAGCTTTATCAGAGGATTAGACCCTTTGGGCTTGCAAAATACTTCCGATGCTACTTTTTCTATGCTTTTGCCCGGCCTGAATAACGTAACAGGCCGCATACGCTATTATAGTTTTTACTGCTGGCTGCTCGATGAGTACAGCAAACAGGTAGGCAGTACCAATCCTAAAGACCAGCAACAATTTATACGCAGGGCAGAATACATTATTGCATTGGCATCCTCCTATTTTGAGGGTGATGCATCAAGTATTCCTGGAAGTTTATATGCCAATAGGCAAATAACGAAGGATTTGAATACAACGCATAGTTTGCAGGCAGGTACTTTTCAAGAAAATGGATCTACTTCCGACACCTATTGGAAATATCCATTAGGAGCCTTTGGACAGTATTATTTTGGTTCGCTTAGCGATATAGGGTTGGTGAGTAGACGTGAAAAAGAAGCGGGAATTTACGTACGTAGCAACAGCCGTGGCATTGAGTTTATTAGTGGTGAATCCCTTGCAGCAGCCTTTGATTCCAACGTTGACGGCCAAGTAAAAAAAACATATTTCGATTGTCTCATCAAAGGCGAAATATCTGAAGGCCAATTAGTGGATTTGTTACCTAACTTCAACTTGACACAAGTTCCCACTGGTACCGATGAACAAAAGTTGCTTTTGAACTTGCTTTTACAAAAAGATTATCCGCTCCGCATAGAGGAAGAGCCCAAAAACCACAGAAGAGGTACTATAAAATATTTAATGGAATATGTAAAAGCTTTTACCGATGGTTTTATCGACCGTTCCTTTATTTACCAATGCTATGCCAATAAAGGATTAGTAAATGGCGGACAAGATGCAACTATTTTGGGTTGGTATTATTATCAGTTCAATGAGTACTGGCATTATGCCAACACGGCTATTTTTAATGGCACACTGGCTTATTTGGAAAAAACCGCAGGTCCCAACTGGCAAGCTTTAAAGCCTTTTTTAGATGCAGTTACACATAGCATTATAGAAGAACTCAAAACGCTGAATCTAATTGGTTCTGAAAAGGATACTGTGTCATCGGTATTAAGTGTGCTCCAGCCCAATGAGCAGGATTTTCTTAATGCTTGTACCGAAAACCATTCTGTTAGCCGGGCTGCTAATGGTTTTTTGCTCATGTTGTCGCAATACCTGAATCAACGCAACGAACTGATTGAATTGAAAGAATACGCAGAGCTTAACGACTTAGGCAAAGATGGTGAAGGAACCCATTATTTTATAAATGAATTTGCTGTCAGGACGGCATTTACCATTGAACAATACATTTTCGAGTATATATACAAACACATTATTTACCGCCATCAATATGTTGCTTTTCGCAAAATGAGAGGGGGCACTCAATCCACACAAAAGTTCATTATCGAAGACCATCATATACGCTATTTAGGGAACTTTGAAGCCGGTTTTACAGGACCAAGAATCGGAAATTTAATCAGTTACCTCAAAGATTTGAGTGCGATAACTGTGGACAATACCCTTACAGAGACCGGTGAAAATTTATTAATAGAATTGACCAATGGCAACAATTGACAGACGAAACATATTGGAGCTGATTGGCACGCATCGGGGCAAATACCATTCGTGTATTTTAACCTGCTTTAACTTCGATTTTTCTTTTTTTGAAGAAAGGGTTTTGCCTGTTTTACGTACAGCAAACATTAAAAATGTAAATGTACTTGCCGATGGCAACTACCTAGAGCAAGCCCAGGAAATGACAACCGGTAAAGAATTTCAACACAACAAAACTTATAACTTTTTACCCGTTTACGAAAGGGGCGTTTTTCATCCCAAAATAATGTTGTTGACAGGTTTAAAGCATGGTCTGCTGATAATTGGTTCGGGCAACATTACTTCTTCTGGTTTAAGCACCAACGATGAAATATGGGGTGCTTTTCATTTAGATACTATTGAAAACGAAAATGCACATTTATTTGGTGAAGTGTGGAAGTATTTACAAACTTTTACGTCCATCAACTATGGTTTCCTGCCGCAAAAAATAGAGTGGATAAAAAAGTATTCCCCTTGGTTAGATGAGATACCGCAAACAACAGATTCTATTAAATTAACTTCACTCAATCAAAACATTCAATTTTTAAGCAATAGCACCAACCAATCTATTTATCAGCAATTGGTTGCTTCAGTTTCTTCCGAAAATCTAAAAACGGTAACAATTGTTTCGCCTTACTTCGATAAAAGTGGCAGCTTATTAAAGCAATTATTAAATGATTTTAACCCTGAGGAATTTTATTGTATTGTTGATACCAACTCTGGCTTATTACCTACCGATATAGGTCTGGAGGAAAGTGAAAGAATAAAATTTTACGATTGGCAAAATTGTATGGAGGATTACACCTTCGAAGTAAACCGTCTGCACGCCAAGTTATTTCACTTTTTATATACCGATGGCTCAGAAAAAATGCTTTTAGGTAGTGCTAATGCTTCCTTGGCAGGAATGGGCGGCAGAATAAATCAAGCAGCCAATGCGGAAGCAGGTGTATTAATTAGTCGCAATCAATCGGGTAATTGGCTTAAAGAACTTAAAATTAAGCTTCCTAGTACAGCCATAAATATTGCTAGTTACAGTAATATAACAGGATTAAATAGTTCTTCTATAGAAAAAAGTAAATACCCGTACCGCATTTTATATTCAGAACTTAAAGGTAGTGAAATCACTTGTTTTGCGAATAAAATGGTGGAGGAATCTTTGTCCCTGGTTGTTATAACACGCCAAGACATTTTAGCCGAAACAGTTGTTGTTGTTTTGAGTGAGAATGTTGTAATTGGAAGAATATCAGATGTCGATGCTGTTTTTAAAGTTTTTCTGATAAATGAAAATGGCGTAAGAGTAAGCAACTATTCAATTGCGCATAGATTGGAAATGCTGCTCCGTTGCAATCCAGACCCAACACAAGAAAAATTTGATGCATTACTAGAGCAGGAGTTCCCTAATGGTGATGGAGTTACAGATTTGCTTGAGTTTATAGATTATAATTGGGCAGATGATGATTCAGAAAATCAATTCGATTCAAAAGTATCTTCAGGAGTTAGGAACTTAAAAGATAAGGTTGAGAAGGATGATAAAGAGTATAAAACCTTATCAAAAGAAGAGTTTAATAGAGTAAATGCCGAAATTTTGATAAGACAGAGTGGTCTATTATCAACCGCCAATGTTAAACTTGCTGATTTCTTAAATCTAGTTCTGTCAGGTGAATCACTTAAAGAAAGTGATTATGGAGAAAGTGAAGAACAGAAACTTTTAGAAGATGTAGAACAGAAAGGTGAAGGTTCAGATATTCAAACTAGAAGTAAAAACAAAACCATTGCAATAAAGGAAAAGAGGGCATTAAGCAATTATTTTAGGAAGTTAGAAAGCTTATATTCTTCTAAACTTAGCTCATTTTATAAAGCAAAAGCATTAACCGTAACTCCTAATGAAACTGTTACTATTAAATCCATATCCAAAATCCTGATCGCATTACAACTGATTCATATTTATCATGGAAAAAAATATATGATCTTGAAAGATGAAAAGGATGAATCCACCTTTATAGAGGAAAAGTACTTAATGGATGGTGCAGTATATGATAAACCCGATTCCGTAAAGGGGTTTATGCTAAATGTATTGGGGAAATTTTTACTTCTCGCTACGGCTGGTATTAAAAATTACGATTATGATATTTTGAATGAAAAAATGAGGCATTACCGACTGCAAGTGTTTGAAAAAGCACTTTTTCTTATTCTGAACTTAAACTGGAAATCAGAAGAAGAAATGAAATATAGATTAACACTTTTACTTAATCTTCATTACTATATTGAACCAAATAAAGTTATTGATGAGCAATGGTATATCAATGTAAAAGAACGAATTGACAATTACATGAAAACCAGCAAATATATGTCGCTATATCTAAGAGATAACTCAGAATATTATTTCAAAGAATTTTTGACATATTATTCAACTTGGATTAGCCTTTTTAAAGTGCCTGATAAACTTCAACTAATTAAAGAATCTACCTCTTTAAATTATGGAGATTTAATCTTTAATAGTAAAATTGGTTTTTCTCATGTTCACAAAATCATGAGCCAAAACCCCTGTATTTTTGATTTAAAAAGAGAGGGTTTTGCTTTGAGTGACAAAGGATACATCCTTGAAAAAATCACTTATGGTAATAAATGCATTCAATATATATGACTAAAATAACCGAATCTGCTATCGAACTACTGGCAATCCAACGCCTCGAATCATTAGGTTATCATTACCTGTATGGACCGGACATTGCTCTAGATGGACATTCTCCGGAAAGAGAAACCTTTGAGCAGGTTTTGTTAATCAATCGATTGAAAAATGCCGTTCGGAGAATTAATCCAGGTATACCGGTTGATGCACAAAACGAAGCCATCAAGGAAATACAGCGCATTGCATCACCTGAATTGATTGCCAATAATGAAACTTTTCATCGGTTGTTAACTGAAGGAATCCCCATTACAAAAAGGATGGATGGAGACGAACGGGGTGACCGAGTGATTGCATGGCTATTAAATACGACAATTAAAAAAAAATTATAAACGCATGAAAAAAGAACAAATACAACAATTGTTTGAACAATTCGAAAATGCCTGTTACGAATTTAAAGGCATCGAATGCTGGAGTGCGCGGGAATTACAGGAAATTTTAGGATACACTAAATGGGATAATTTTAAAAATACCATTGAAAAAGCAAAAAAAGCTTGTGTAAATGCTGGTGAAATGGACTCTGATCATTTTGCCGACATCAGCAAAATGATCGATTTGGGCAAAGGAGCTCAAAGAGAGATTGAGGACATTGCGCTTACACGCTATGGCTGTTATCTTGTTGCCCAGAATGGCGATCCCGCAAAAGCTGAAATTGCATTTGCCCAGACATATTTTGCGGTTCAAACCCGTAAACAGGAAATCATAGAGTTGCGGTTACTTGATGTTGCAAGAATTACTGCCCGTGAAAAACTTTCAAAATCAGAGAAAAAACTTTCTGGCATTATTTACGAACGTGGAGTTGACGATAAAGGGTTTGCGATTATTCGTTCTCAGGGTGATAAAGCTCTATTTGGAGGCTTTACTACACTTGACATGAAAAAGAAATTGGGAGTTCCAGATCGTAAACCGTTAGCTGATTTTTTACCAACCCTTACGATTAAAGCTAAAGATTTTGCCACTGAACTTACAAGCCATAATGTAGTCGAAAAGAATTTAAAGGGTGCAAAACCTATTGAAAAAGAACATATTGAAAACAATCTGGCTGTTCGTAAAATGCTAATTGAGCGTGGTGTAAAACCCGAAACTTTGCCTCCTTCAGAAGACACAGACAAAGTTAAACGACGACTCGATAGCGAAGAGAAAAAGATTTTAAAGGATGTAAAGAAGATTCAGGGTAAGAAAAAATGAGATCTTTTATTTATTTTGAGTGAATCCTTAAAACGCAGAAATCGCCTGGTAAAACCTGACGACTTCGTAACTCCTTTAACGCATGGTTAATGAGATACAGCAAATATACAGTGTTTTCTGTTTAGATACAAATATTTTCAATGATGACCAAAATAACCGAATCAGCCATTGAACTTTTGGCAATTAAAAAGCTCGAAGATTTAGGATATCACTACCTCTATGGCCCTGATATCGCCTCCGATGGTGCTCATCCGGAACGGGATAATTATGAGCAGGTTATATTACTTCAACGCTTAAAACTCGCAGTTAAGAGAATCAATCCCGATATTCCGGTTGATGCACAAAACGAAGCTATCAAGGAAATACAGCGCATTGCATCACCTGAATTGATTGCTAACAATGAAACTTTTCATCGCTTACTAACTGAAGGAATTCCAGTTACAAAACGGGTGGATGGAGACGACCGCGGTGACCGCGTTTGGTTAATTGATTTTAATGATCCGACCAACAATGAATTTGTGGTGGCCAATCAATTCACAATCATTGAAAACAGGAATAAGAAACGCCCCGATGTTTTGTTGTTCGTGAATGGCATCCCGTTGGTGGTTATCGAATTGAAAAATGCGGCAGACGAAAAAGCAAATATAAAATCAGCCTTCAGGCAAATAGAAACTTACAAAGCAATTATCCCCGGTCTGTTTACTTACAATGGGTTTAACATTATCTCCGACGGTCTGGAAGCCAAAGCAGGCTCTTTATCAGCTGGGTTTTCGCGTTATATGGCATGGAAAACTTCGGACGGAAAAATTGAAGCATCACACCTTGTCAGTCAGTTGGAGACTTTGATCCAGGGAATGCTGAATAAAGAGACCTTGTTAGATATCATCCGGCATTTTGTTGTTTTTGAAAAATCTAAAAGAGAAGATTCCGAAACAGGAATAACCACCATAACTACTGTCAAAAAACTGGCAGCTTATCATCAGTATTACGCAGTGAATAAAGCAGTCGAATCTACTTTGATAGCCTCTGGCTACACAATTAAAAATGAAACTCCCCTAAAAATAGCAGCAGATTTACCTGCAGAATACCGTTTACCAACCGAAAGAATGCATCCTATTGGTGACCGGAAAGGTGGTGTAGTCTGGCATACACAAGGGAGCGGTAAATCGTTGTCGATGGTTTTTTACACCGGCAAAATAGTATTGGCGTTGGATAATCCTACTATTTTGGTGATCACCGACCGGAATGACCTCGACGATCAGTTGTTTGACACGTTTGCAGCGTCGAAGCAATTGCTACGGCAGGAGCCCGTTCAGGCAGAGGACCGGAATCAGTTAAAGGATTTGCTCAAGGTTTCTTCCGGAGGCGTTGTTTTTACCACCATTCAAAAATTTCAACCTGAAGATGGCAACGTTTACGACCTGCTTTCTGATCGTACAAATATTGTTGTTATAGCCGATGAGGCTCACCGGACACAATATGGTTTCAAGGCAAAAACTATTGATGCCAAAGACAACAAAGGAAATGTAATTGGCAAGAAGATCGTTTACGGTTTTGCCAAATATATGCGCGATGCTTTGCCCAATGCCACTTATTTGGGTTTCACGGGAACTCCCATTGAGAATACAGATGTCAATACGCCGGCAGTTTTCGGTAACTATGTCGATATTTACGATATTGCCCAGGCTGTTGAAGATGGTGCAACCGTCCGGATTTACTACGAAAGCCGTTTGGCAAAGGTGAACTTAAGTGAAGCGGGTAAAAAACTTGTTGAAGAATTGGATGATGAACTCGATGAAGAAGATTTAACCACAACGCAAAAAGCCAAATCGAAATGGACACAACTGGAGGCTTTGGTGGGGAGTGAAAACAGGGTTGAAAATATAGCTAAAGACATCGTAACTCACTTTGAACAAAGGCAGGAAGTATTTGAAGGCAAAGGAATGATCGTTTCGATGAGCCGCAGAATCGCTGCAGACCTTTACCATGCCATTATCAAACTAAGACCTGAATGGCATTCGGATGATTTAAATAAGGGTGTAATTAAAGTAGTGATGACCTCTGCTTCCTCTGATGGCCCAAAAATTGCCAAACATCACACGACCAAAGAGCAGCGGAGAACACTGGCCGAAAGAATGAAAGATCCGGACGATGAACTGAAACTGGTGATCGTTCGGGATATGTGGCTGACCGGTTTTGACGCACCAAGTCTGCACACACTGTATATTGACAAACCAATGAAGGGCCATAACCTGATGCAGGCAATTGCAAGGGTTAACCGGGTTTACAAAGACAAACCTGGCGGTTTGATCGTCGATTACCTGGGTATTGCTGCAGATTTGAAAAAGGCATTGTCTTTTTATGCAGATTCAGGCGGAAAAGGAGATCCGACTATTCTGCAGGAACAAGCAGTTTTAATCATGCAGGAAAAACTGGAGGTTGTAGCTCAGATGTATCATGGCTTCACGTATGCTCATTATTTTGATGCCGAAACATCGCAGAAACTCTCGCTGATATTGGCAGCAGAAGAACATATTTTAGGCCTGGAAGACGGAAAGAAAAGATATATCAATGAAGTAACTGCTTTATCAAGGGCTTTTGCAATTGCAATCCCTCACGATCAGGCGATGGATGCAAAGGATGAAGTATCGTTTTATCAGGCAGTAAAAGCCAGGCTTGCCAAATTTGAGGGGACAGGTACAGGCAGATCGGATGAAGACATTGAAACCACCATTCGCCAGGTCATTGACAAAGCTTTGGTTTCAGAGCAGGTGATAGATGTATTTGACGCAGCAGGTATTAAGAAACCCGATATTTCTATTCTCTCGGAAGAATTTCTGTTGGAGTTAAAAGGAATGGAGCACAAGAACATTGCGCTGGAGGTGCTTAAAAAGCTTTTGAACGATGAGATAAAATCACGTTTGAAAAAGAACCTCGTCAAAGGTAAGTCGTTGATGGAAATGCTCGAAAATGCCATTAAAAGATACCAGGCCAAAATTCTGACTGCGGCTGAAGTAATAGAAGAACTTATTCATTTGAGCAAAGAGATTGTCAATATGGATAGTGAAGCCAAACATCTTGGTTTGACCGACTTTGAATATGCTTTTTACACAGCCGTTTCCAACAACGAAAGCGCTAAAGAACTGATGGCACAGGATAAATTGAGAGAATTGGCTGTTGTCTTAACTGAAACGATCAGGCAGAACGCCTCTCTTGACTGGACCATCAAAGAGAGTGTAAAGGCCAAATTGAAGGTTGCGGTCAAGCGAATCTTGAGAAAATTCGGTTATCCACCTGATATGCAATTGCTGGCTACTGAAACGGTATTAAAACAGGCGGAATTGATTGCTAATGAGTTGACTAATTCTTAGTTCATCATTATTAAATCTGTATTAAAAGTAAAATGAAAAAGATAATTTGTCCAGTTTTTTAATGAATATACTGGACAAATTTATAGATTTATAGTAAGTTTGTCTTAATGCAACTATCTGAATGTAAGTGCTTAATATCGCTTAGCTGCCTAAGTGTTCTTTTTTCACCTATGATAATATTATTACTGAGGTGAATAGCGATAAGTCTAATATCTAAAGCTTGTTAATGAATTACCCTTTCCCCGCCCCTCCCAGGCGGTTTTTCTTTTTTAGCCATGTGTATGATTTCTATGAAAGTTAACTGTTACGCTCAAATTCCGGACACATATATCCCACCCATATTTTATTCATTTATTTTTTAATTACATCATTTTTAATATAAAGCCAATTTTTTAGAAGAAATCTCTCTCCTCCAATTTGTACCAAATTTATTGATCGCCTGCCGGAAAAGTCAAGGGCCGTCCGGTGATGCGGATGACAACCTTTGGTGCATCACCTTCCTGCACTTCGTGCTCGGGATTTTCTCTGCGATTCAATTGCATGTCAACTGCATACTAAACAACATTTAGTTGAAAATCAGCGATTAACATAATCCCTCAAACTGGTTGAAACTTACATTTTACTTGACAAGAATCCAACGGGCTCAATCTTTTCTACATGAAATGTTGTGAGTTGAGTTCTTTTAGAAAAGAATTAAACAAGCTAATCAGATACATATGAATAACTTTTACACCTGATCAGATGTTACTACTTCAAGATAAGATCATACGAGCACAATGGCACTAACAAAAAAGACGCAACTCAATTTATCGAGTTACGTCTTCTTGTGAATTATAGCATGAAAGATATTTACATTTCAGAGCTCGGTTTACTTTCGTTCGTGATAATTGATTTGGAACTCTTTGAATTACCTTTTGCGCCAAAAGAATAAGATATGCTGAAGTAAAGAACCTGGGTTTCGGTTTTGCGCCAGTTGTCAGCTGTAAAATTTGATCCCCAGGAGGTATAAGTGTTCTTAAGCGTATTAAATATATCGGAAGCACGAACTGTCAACGATAACTTATTCTTCAGAAAATCTTTCTTGACAGCAAAATCCATTGAATATTGAGGTTCCATTCTTGAATAAACGCCAACTATCGGACCAGCATAATTTGCAATGAGTTGAAGTGAAAGAGTCTTTGACGGAGTCCAGCTTGAATTGACGCGACCCAGGTAAGAGTAATTGCTGGCAGAATTATCCTGAACATCATCCTTTATCAGATTGCGAAAGAAGCTCGCATTTCCGTTTATTTTCCACCAGTTGTATATGGAATGTTCGAATGTAAATTCAAGTCCGTAATTCTGACTGGTTGACATATTTTGTGGTGCCATATGTGATATTCCCTTATTATCGAGTAGTGTAACCGAATTAATCGGGTTGGCAATGTGCTTGTAGAAAGCACTAAAACCTAATACCGTTTTATCCCAGTTGCCATTAAATCCCAGTTCTATTGTGTTAATATATTCGGGTTTCAAATCCGGGTTTCCGCTACGGTAAACTTCAAGATTTGACCGGTCAATAAAAGGATTGATCATTCGTGCTGAAGGTCTTTTAATGGTGCGGCTATAACTTAGCTGCAGCTCATTATTTTCGTTCAACGGATGAATGAAACTAAGAGAAGGATAAAAATTAAAATAGTTTTGGCTGATTTTCTCATTGTTAACGTCCTGCTTTCCATCAACAAGCGTTTGTTCGAGCCGAAGTCCCGACTGTATGGATGTTCCTCCGAGTTTACCTGACCAAAGGCTGTAAATCGCATGAATTTGTTCGTTATACGTAAATAAATTCTTTTGGATAAGGTCTTCAACCAAATTTTCGCCAGTTGAATTATACAAATGGAAATTACTTTCGTTGCCCCTGACAATGCTGTGTATCCCACTTTCAAGTTTCGAGCCATTTTCAAAAGGCAATACCCAGTTAACCTGCAGGTTTGAATTGTAAATGTCGGAACCCGAAGTTATTTCCGCCAATTCGGTTTTTGTTGCATACTGGTAAGTTTGTGGTTGATGAATGGAAGCTGATGAATTGGATAATGTGTAATCAACAGTCAGTTCCTCTCCCTTCTTGTCAAATAATTTCCGGTAAGCAAGCAGGTAATCGTTCGAAGTCTCTTTTTCATTCTCCGAATTGATCACAAATACACTTCCTGTCTTATTCATCGACCGATCGAAATATTGGGAAAGGGTTTTATCCGCATCAATCATTTTGGAAGGATTGTAAGCATAGCTCAATGTCAGTTTGTTTTGGGAATTAAAATTGAAGTTTGAACCCAGCGTGAAACTATTTTTAGTAATGTCGAGATTTGTTTTGGCATCCTGCTGTAAAAAATGAACAGAATCAGAATCAAATGCTTCCCTCAACAAATAACGTGAGGCAACAGCCATCTTCTTCATCCCGCTGTACGATCCAAATAAATTGATCTTGCCAAAATTGTAATTCAAATTCAAAGACTCGTTGTATTTATTACCGGTTCCTGCAGTGAACATTGCATTCCCACTAAAGCCAGCTGTTTTTATTTGTTTCATTTTGATGTTAATGATGCCACTTTTGCCTTCCGGATTATATTTTGCAGAAGGATTGTTAATGATCTCGAGGCTTTCGATATCGGCTGCAGGAATCTGATCGAGCTTGGTCGCATCGATTGATGTTGGACGTCCGTCGATCAGGATACTAACGCCGGAATTGCCGCGCAAATTCACGACCCCGTCAGCATCGACCGCTAAACCAGGGATATTCTTAATCAAATCAATGGCTGTTCCCCCAGTTGAATTAATATCTTTTGAAACATTGATTACCTTCTTGTCAATCTTTGACTGAAAAGTTTTTTGAATTCCTACTACCGAGACCTCTCCGACGGCTGTAACAACTTTATTAAAATTGATTTTCCCCAGATCCAACGTAAAACCCGGTTTGTCGAATACAACCCGCTGCATTTTTTTATCTTCATATCCAACGAATGTAATAGCGAGGTCGTACTCACCCAAGGCAATTTTCGACAATTCGAATGCACCTTTATCGCTTGAAATTGACCATGTCACAACAACCGTTTTATTCA
>Ga0209724_1002274_pt1 | contig 16521 bp, 14 predicted proteins | sample grotaG_FD_184143 | JGI IMG/M metagenome (GOLD analysis project Ga0209724, IMG submission 184143) | Glacier valley bacterial and archeal communities from Borup Fiord, Nunavut, Canada, to study Microbial Dark Matter (Phase II) -... | ecosystem: Environmental > Aquatic > Freshwater > Ice > Glacier ...
ATAAGTATTGATCTTGGGATTAATATATTTTTTCATGGTTCTTACCTCACTTTTAATTTTATTGAGATAAGAATACTACACTACTTGGTCATGCTATGGCATTTCTGAGGATTGTATATAATCATTTTATTCTATATTCTTTATTAATTTTGATTTTAATATATCTTATTTTATTTTTTACTACCCATAGACACTGCTTTATCATAGCAGGCATCTGTTGCCTTCATAATTGAATTACGAAATCCATATTCTTCTAAAGCCTTTACTGCGGCAATCGTAGTTCCTCCAGGTGAGCAGACATTATCCTTTAGCTTTCCAGGGTGTTCTTTTGTCTCTAAAACCATGGTAGCAGCCCCAAGGACTGTCTGTGCTGCTAAGATATATGCTTTATCCCTAGGTATTCCATAGCTTACTACGCTGTCAGCTAAAGCCTCAATAAACATATAAACATAGGCCGGTGAACTTCCATTCGCACAAGTCACCGCATTCATTAAATTCTCCTCAAATACCTCAAACTTTCCAAAAGAAGAAAAGAAATGCTCCACTGTATTTTTTTCCTCTTGACTAAAAGTATCCTTAGAGTAGCAAATACCGCTCATGCCCTGGAACACCTGCGCCGGGGTATTTGGCATTGCCCTGACTATTCGAACCGTATTTCCTAAACCATTCTTTAAAGTATCTATGGTAATTCCCGCGGCAATGGATATAACAACCTGATCCTTCGTAATAATATTATTAATTTGATTCATTACCTCAGGAAAATATTGTGGTTTAACAGCCATAACAAGAAATTTGCAATGTTTTACTACAGCAATATTATCCTCTGCAAATACTACTTTTGTTTCCTCCATTACAAAACGGTTACGCTCTGCTGATGCATCGGTATAGACTACTTCTTCATTTCCAAAGGTTTTAATTGCGGCTTTTAATAAAGGATAACCCATGTTACCAGCGCCGATAAATCCGAATAATGCCATGATAATTCCTTCTTTCGAATACATTTTATTATTAATTTTACAGTTTTGAATTTTCTTAAGACTTTCCTATATTGTATCGTAATTGCTGATATTTTATTTTATCATAAACATGATGAATTTGTAAACAAATTCACTAGTCATGAATAAAAAAATAGGTAGTATATAATGTAAATACTACCTATCCTACTTTATTAAGCTAATTTTTCTACAAGCGCTTCCATTCGATCGAGACCTTTTTTAATTTGTTCAAGAGAAATTGCATAAGATAAACGGATGTGGTCTGAAAATCCGAAGTCATCACAAGGAATAACTGCTACATTATAATCCTCAATTAAAATTTTTGCAAGATTACCTACGGTGCCAACTTTTACTCCGTTGTATTCCTTATCTAAAATTTCGCTGATATCTACAAACAGATAGAAAGCTCCTTGTGGCTTTAATGCTGATATCAGTTTCATATTTAAAACTCTATCATACATGTAATCTCTTCTCTTGTTAAATTCCTCATTCATAGCATAAACCGAATCCTGAGTACCGGTTAGTGCTTCGTAAGCTGCCTTTTGAGCAATAGAGTTTGGATTCGAGGTCTGATGACTCTGAACACTACCCATCAGCTTTGCAATTTCTTTGGAAGATCCAGTATAGCCAATTCTCCAACCGGTCATCGCGTAGCTTTTTGCAACACCGCTGCAGGTAATGGTGCGTTTGTAAATTTCATCATTCAGGGAGGCAATACTAACTGGTTGTTCGTCCCCATAAATTAAGTTTTCATACATTTCATCGGAGACAACATAAATATCTCTCCTTACAGCTACTTCCGCAATTGCTTCCAACTCTTCTCTTGTATAAATCATACCGGAGGGATTGCTTGGCGAGTTTAATATCAAGGCTTTTGTCTTATCGGTACATGCAGCATCTATCTGTGCAGCAGTAACCTTATAATTTTGTTCCTTTTCCGCCCGAACAAATACCGGTACTCCATCAGCAAGCTTAACTATTTCAGGATAACTTAGCCAATAAGGAGTAGGAATGATTACTTCATCACCTGGATTACAAAGGGCGGTGAAAATATTTGTTAAGGAATGCTTTCCTCCATTACTTACTACAACTTGACTTGGTTCGTATTTTAAACCGTTAAACTTTAAAAATTTATCACATACTGCTTTTCTTAGTTCCAAAGTACCTTCAGCTAGTGTATATTTTGTAAATCCTGCATGGATTGCTTTAATCGCTGCTTCGCAGATATTATCAGGAGTATTAAAATCCGGTTCTCCTGCGCCAAATCCAACTACATCAATTCCTTTTTCTTTTAATTCCTTCGCTTTTGCTGTTATGGATAAAGTCGAAGAAGGCTTAACTGCCTGCGCTTTTTTAGATAACGTTAATGCCATTGTTTGCACCGTCCTTAGTTTGTATCAATATTTTGCATATTAGAATTTCTTTTACATTGTAATATATAAATTCTAATATTGCAACAAAATTATAGAAAAAATTGAAAAAAGTATTTTCCATGACTGCCATATGTCCGTGTACCAGAGACTTTTTTATATATTTTGTGTATTTTTATCAATTTTAAGCTATTAAAAATACAAGGCCCATTTGGATCTTATTGCTTAGTTACGTGCTTTATTGAATGTATATTGGTATTTTTCATAAAAAAAATAGCTAAAACCTAGTTATTACAAACTCTACTAGATTTTAGCTATTTCACTTCATTCAATATTACAATTTACTTCGCATAATCAGTAACTCTTGACTCCCTGATTACATTTACTTTGATTTGTCCAGGGTATTCTAATTCACTTTCGATTTTTTTAGATAATTCACGTGCTAGCAATATCATATCCGTATCGCTAATCTGTTCAGGTACTACCATTACTCTGACTTCCCTACCAGCTTGAATAGCAAATGACTTTTCTACTCCTTTAAAGCTATTGGTAATATCTTCAAGTTGTTTTAGCCTGTTGGTATATGTCTCCAAGGTTTCGCGCCTTGCACCAGGTCTTGCTGCTGATATAGTATCAGCTGCTTGTACGATACATGCAATCAAGGATTGGAATTCTACATCACCATGATGTGCCTCTACTGAATTGATGACAGTAGGTGATTCCTTGTATTTTCTACAAAGATCCACACCAATTTGAACATGAGTTCCTTCCATTTCATGATCCACCGATTTACCGATGTCATGTAGTAATCCTGCACGTTTCGCAAGTCTAACATCAACTCCAATTTCTCCGGCAAGTAAACCGGATAAAATAGAAACTTCAATGGAATGCTTTAATGCATTCTGTCCATAGCTTGTCCTAAATTTCATCTTGCCTAGAAGCTTAATAAGTTCAGGATGAATACCATGCACACCTACTTCTAAAGTAGCTGCTTCACCAGTTTCCCTAATCATTACTTCTACTTCTTTTTGCGCCTTTTCGACCATCTCTTCGATTCTGGCGGGATGAATTCTACCATCTACAATCAGTTTTTCAAGTGCAATTCTTGCCACTTCTCTTCTGATTGGATCAAAGGCTGATAAAATGACAGCTTCAGGTGTATCATCGATAATCAAATCTACACCGGTCAAGGTTTCTAAGGTTCGAATATTTCGTCCCTCTCTACCAATGATTCTACCCTTCATTTCATCGTTAGGAAGCTGTACAACAGAGATTGTTGTCTCAGCAACATGATCTGCAGCACATCTTTGAATTGCTGTAACTACATAATCCTTTGCTTTTTTGTCCGCTTCTTCCTTTGCTCTGCTTTCCATTTCTTTAACCATAATAGCAGTTTCATGTTTAACTTCTTCTTCAACAGTCTTTAATAGATATTCCTTTGCTTGTTCGGAGGTTAATCCAGAAATTTTCTCCAGCTCCTGTAATTGTTTTGCGTGGAATTCTTCCACATCCTGCTTGGTTTTATCAAGCTCAGATTCCCTTACAGATAGTCTGGTTTCCTTTTTTTCCAGTGCCTCAGTTTTTCTATCTAATGTCTCTTCCTTAGTTAGAACCCGCTTTTCATAGCGTTGGATCTCTGCTCTTCGTTCCTTAGTTTCCCTCTCAAATTCATTCTTAGCCTTTAAAGACTCTTCTTTGGCTTCGAGTAAGGCTTCGCGTTTCTTAGTTTCCGCCGATTTTAAAGCTTCATCTATGATTTCCCTTGCTTTTTCCTCTGCGCTGCCCATTTTCGCTTCATAAACTTTGATACGATAGGTCTTCGCAATTTTCCAAGTAAGAGTAGCTACTATCACCAAGGCAATAAGAATAATAACGATTGCAATTATTATTTTTAATTCCTCTGACACAGGAGCACCTCCTTATTTAGTTTTCATTGTACAAATATACAACATATAAATTTTATACTGTTTTTACTAATATGTCAAGATAGTTACAAATAATTTATCTATTTTGTCAAAAAATAGCGATATATTAATCAAAAAGCATACCCACTCGCTACAATTAGAAATGGGCATGCTAATATAACAATCTTATCTAATTCTGTAAATTTCCCATATAATAAAAGCCTTTGCTCTCCTGTAGATAAACATCCACCATTTTACCGATTAGGCTTTCGTCACCAGGAAAATGTACCAATAGATTATTACTAAGCCTTCCTGTAAGAAGGGCGGGATTTTGTAAGTTCACATCTTCCACAAGAACCTTTTGGACTGTATGTTCCTCTTTTCCGGCAGCTTTTGCAGAACCTAATTGTACTTCCTTCAGAAGTCGGTCAAACCGTTCTTTTGCAACAAATTCCTCGACTTGACCGTCCATAGTTGCGGCTGGGGTTCCTGTTCTTTTTGAATAAATAAAGGTAAATGCACTGTCGAAACCTACTGTTTTCACTACCTCCAGTGTCTCAAGAAAGTCTTCCTCCGTTTCCCCTGGAAAGCCAACAATAATGTCTGTAGTTAGTGAAATGTCGGGCACTGCACTGCGGATACGCTCTACCAAGTCCAGGTAACTTTCTTTCGTGTAGTGACGATTCATTATAGTAAGCATTCTTGTGCTACCGGATTGTAAAGGTAAATGTAGATGCCTGCATATTTTTTTGTTGTTTTTCATTACATCAATCAATTCCTCTGAAAGATCTTTTGGATGGGAGGTCATAAAGCGAATCCGCTCAATTTTGTCTATTTTTACTATATCATTTAATAGCTCTGCAAAGGTTATCGGCGTATCTAAATTTTTACCATAAGAGTTGACATTTTGTCCAAGAAGCATAATTTCCACTACACCATCCTCAGCTAGTACCTTGATTTCATTAATAATATCCTGAGGGTTCCTACTCCGTTCCCTACCTCTTACATAGGGCACGATACAATAGCTGCAAAAATTATTGCACCCATACATGATATTTACCCCTGCCTTAAAGCTGTATTTACGATCATTTGGAAGATTTTCAACAATCATATCCGTATTCTTCCACAAATCAATGACCATCCGGTCAGAATTTATGCGAGTTTTCAATAATTCAGCCAATTTAAAAATATTATGGGTTCCAAATATAATATCCACAAAGCGATAGCTTTTCTGTATTTTTTCAACTGCTGTCGCTTCCTGCATCATACATCCGCAAAGTGCAATTATCATTTTCTGGTGGCTCTTCTTTAATTTTCCTAGGTAGCCCAAACGTCCGTATACTCTGTTATTGGCATTTTCCCTGACCGTACAGGTGTTGTAAAGGACAAAATCCGCATCCTCTGTGTCTGTCTCAAGGTATCCGATTTGTTTTAAGATACCGGATATTTTTTCAGAATCACGGCTATTCATCTGGCATCCGAAGGTTTCAATATGATATGTTTTTCTTATCCCTGTTTTCTCATATTCCTGGTCAAAAAGAACTTTAAGTTCATTGATAATATCTAGTTGTTTTGCTGCTTCCATTTCATTTACATTTGTATTTCTGTTATCCATGGTGGCTCCTATTCTATCCTTATACTTATATAATCATACTTCCGAACTCGAAAATTACGAGCTTCAACTCCTCAAAAGTAGAAGCACGAAGCTTTTCTTCCAGTGGGAAAGCAGCGTTTTCATCAAGAGTTTCTAAAGTTAGCGCCGGTTTATAAAAATGTTCCGAATAATAATGAACTGTATTGCCTCCACTATCCCCGGTTTCCACTTCATCCTGAGGAATGACCAATTCATAATTTGTTATTTCCTTTAAGCGGATTGCAATTTCAAATTGCCTTTTGTTATATCGTTGTGGCATCATGCTACGGTAATAGTAAATCGTCTTGCCTCTGGAATGAAAATCCAAAAAGCCTTCTGATTTATACTCGTGGAAAAGAGAAATCAATGCCTTCGTTTCATTTTCACTAGCTGCATAGTCATCATCATTCTTCGGTTTCCATAGTCTACTCGGAAAATTACGATTGATATCAATGCCTCTGGCATTGTATTTCCATTCAATACTTGATATCTTCCTATCCAAACATTGTTGCTTCAATTGTTTACTACGAATAGTGTCAAATCCTTTTAATGATACCATATACCCATCCGGATTTAAAAGCGGAACAAAAAGGATAGTATAGGTTTGAAGGAGTTCATAGATACATGTTCCATATAACATATATTCATATTCTGCTTCTAGGTAAAGTGTCGGGCTTTCCAGCTGTCTTTTTAAATTTTCTTTGTTTTCATTGTGACTTGCGTACAACTGAGCATAATATTCGATTATCTTCATCATAACAATCGGATTGATAGACTCCCTTGCATGTACCCCACCGCAACAGATGATATATTTTTGTCCTAAGCCAAGTTTTAGTAAAGCGATGTCACGATTGTCATGGGACCTTCCAATCGTGACATACTTTATGATACTATCATATTGTTTTGCTAAATTCTCAGCATCAGAAATTAATTTGCCGTAAGAATAAAAAGGTTCGTTCAAATCGACGATCATAAATCAAGCTCCTTGTGTTTCTTCCATCATATAATTCTATGCGTAGAGTCCGTACAATATGAGTTAATCCCTTCTGTAAGGTTTTCCTTATAACTAATTAATCAATTTGATAAAATATCTGTGAAATCGGTGAATCCTTCGATAAAATTAATGTTTTATCATCACCACTAAGGGAAGCTCTTGCCGCATCGAGGGACCTGATGAAGGTATAAAATTCGCTTCGGCCTGGATCAGAATAAGCCTCTGATAATATTTTCATGTATTCTGATTCACCTTCTGCGATAATTTTTGCAGCGTCCTTTTCAGCATTGGAAATACTGATTGCAATTTCCTTATCCGTTGTGTTTTGTATCTTTTGAGCTTCAGACTGGCCTTCTGCCGTATAGGTAGCTGCTATTTCATCTCTTTCTGAAATCATTCTCTCATAAACAGCAGTCTTATTATTGCTGGGGAGATCAAGATGCTTTGTTTCTACTGAAATCAGTTTTATTCCGTATTGACTCATCACATCCCCGATATTATCCATGATGGATTTGCTAAGTTCTCCATCTCTGCCACTGATTACTTCGCTCTGTTCATGGCTGCTGATTACAGATTTAATAGCATTATAAACCGTAGAATCAATTCTACTTTCCGCAAGCGTAACCGATGAACTTAAGGTTTGAGCAAAGGTAAGTGGTTCTGTAATTTGCCAGAGAACATAGCTGTCTGCTACCATCGTTTTTTTATCCATCGTAATTACATCGGATTCCGGCATATCGTAAAATAAAATCTGTTTCGGAAGGCTGTCGGTTGACTCGATGAAAGGAATTTTAAAGGAAAGTCCGGCACTACTTATAATGCGTTCCACTTTATTAAATTTCTTTACCAGATTATATTCATTCTCATTCGTAATTACCATGGAAGTATATAACAGAATCAAACCAATGAAACATAGGATAAAGATAATTAACCCTGATATACTTTTCTTTTTTAAATTAGCCATTAGTTTGTTCCTCCTTCTATGATTGGCTCAAGAGGTAATAGCTTCTGAACCCCTGTATCACCGCTGTCTATAACAACTTTTAACGTAGGAAGGATATCTTCCATCGCTTCATAGAACATTCTTTGCTTCGTAATTAACGGATATTTAATATATTCTGAATACATTTCATTAAATCTGGCAACTTCACCTGCTGCTTCATTAATTCTTTGTGTTTTCGTTGACTCAGCTTCCTGCAGGATCTTATCTACCTGGGCATTTGCCTGTGGAAGCTTCTCATTTCTATATTTATCTGCATTGTTTAGGGAGGTTTCTTTTCCCTGCTTAGCTGTTTCTACTGCTTTAAATGCATCCATAACCTCAACTGTAGGTGGTTCGGAATCCTGTATGGAAATATTCACAAGCATTATACCGAGATTATGTAGTTCAAGCTTCTTTAAAATTGCTGTTTTAATGGCAGCCTGAATTTCATTTTTCCCTGTTGTAATTACGCTATCAACATCGTAACTGCCGACGATGGAGCGAATACTGCCTAATGCTATATTTTTTAAAATGATGACAGGCTCCTCCGAAGCATATAAAGCTTTGACCGGATCAGATACTTTGTATTCCACGAAGAAATCAACATTTACAAAGTTAAAATCCTTAGTAATCATCATGGATTCTAATTCAACCTTTTCATTTGTAACCTCGTCGTACCCAATGGAAAATCCCTTAATTGTTGTATCCACTTTTTGAACTTTTTGAATTATCGGTATTTTAAAATGTAGACCTGCATCACTAACTGTAACTGGATTTCCAAAGGTTGTTACGACTGCCTGTTCTTGTTCCTTGATTGTGTAAATTGCTCCAACCATCAAGATTGCTAGTAAAATAATTCCAACTAACAAGAAAAATAAACCTTTAAACTTTTTGATAAAACCCCGGAAATCATCTCCGGAGGGAAAATCATAAATTTGCCCATTTGCCATTTTCTTACCTCTTCCTTTTCCTTCTTGATAAGTGAGATAGTCATGCCCATTCGAAACGACTAGGCTGCCATACTCTTGTATCTACTTTAGTGTCTGATTTGACCATTGCCGAAAATAATATATTTCGTGGTCGTGAGTGCCTTAAGTCCCATAGGCCCTCTGGCATGAAGTTTTTGTGTGCTGATACCAATTTCTGCGCCAAAACCAAATTCATTTCCGTCGGTAAACCGTGTGGAGGCATTGACATAAACTGCCGCCGCATCTATTTCATTCAAGAATTTCAACGCATGGTTGTAATCCTTGGTAATGATAGCCTCTGAATGTTTTGTATTGTAATTATTTATATGTGCAATAGCCTCTTCGATGCTGTCTACTACCTTGAGGGATATTATTTTATCTAGATACTCTGTTCCATAATCTTCTTCCGTCGCAGGTACGCAACCGCTACTGATTGCACAACCTCTTTCATCTGATCGAATTTCAACTCCCTTTGCATGGAGTCGCTCATATAAAAACGGAATAAATTCCATGCTGATTTTTTCATGAATTACTAAGGATTCGCAGGCATTGCATACACCAAGTCTCTGTGTTTTTGCATTATCAATTATCTCAAGAGCCATTGAAAAATCAGCAAATTCGTCTACATAAACATGACAATTACCGGTTCCAGTTTCAATCACAGGAATCGTTGCGTTTTCTTTTACAGATTTGATAAGACCAGCTCCTCCACGAGGAATTAATAGATCTATGTAATCATTCAAACGCATAAAATCATGAACAACTTCCCTTGATGTATCTTCTATTAGCTGTAGGGCATCCTCAATGCACCCCGCATTTTTTAAACCCTGTCTTAAAGCCTTTACAATCGCTTTGTTTGAGTTGATTGCATCCGAGCCACCCCTTAGAATTACGGCATTGCCACTTTTAAAACATAATCCAAAGGCATCCGCTGTTACATTGGGGCGTGATTCATAGATAATTCCTATTACTCCAAGTGGAACCACCTTTTGTCCTATGGTTAATCCATTTGGACGTACTGTCATGGAAAGAACTTCTCCGATAGGATCAGGCAATGCACTTATTTCCAATAATCCATCCGCCATACCTTGTAGCCTCTCCGGTGTCAGACGTAGCCGATCAATGAGAGAACTTTTTATGCCAATTTTATCCGCTACTTCTACATCATTTTCATTGGCAGCCATTATTTGAGTTTTGGCCTCTAGCAATGCTTCTGCACAAGCCTTCAACGCTTTGTTCTTTTCTTCCTGCATATAAATATTTAAATTTGTTGCAGCTTTTTTTGCGTTACTTCCCATCTGTTCTAAATAATTCATACGATCACCGCCTTTCATTTAATGACAAGCAAATTAAATCATAAATCTCTTGTCGGCAAATCAATTTATTTTATATCTGAATACCTACCATTCCTAAAGCTGTTATTGCACTGTATTATTTTTGAAGGAGTAATAATCATGTCAGCTCTCACGTCATGGTCCTTGGTATTAATTAGCCCTAATATTTGAAAATCATAGGCCAATGCTATCTTAAAAAAATTGTCCTTCAAATGCTTTCTTAGGTAGCTGTCGTAGAAACCGGCTCCATAACCTATCCGGTTTCCATATGGGTCAAATGCCAAACCCGGTAGGAGCATCAACTTTAATCTCTGGTTATTTTCATGTTCATTTTCCTGTAAATCCTGGTAGTTAGTAATACTGTTACCATTTATAATCTCTTCTGTCCCCTTATAACGGTTTTTCTCCTCATTCATAGGTTCCAAAATCCCAAATTTACTTAGAATAAAAGCATTTGTATTATAAATTTCATAGAAATCCATCTCCTTAATGAGTTGGCTGTCGCCATTGCTGACAATCTCATGAATGAGTAGGCTGCAATTGCAGCCAACCTCATTTACTCTCGGTGCAAATACTTGCTTTTTATCCTTTAATGCTTGATTAATCACAGTCCAGGTATCAACCTCCGATTGAAAAGATACATACGTAAATAGGATGCTGTTATTCCTATAATCCTCTAGTTCAAAGATTTTCTCTTGAATGGCTTTATTAAATGCCATCTGATCATCCTTTGAAAGGGAATTCCTTTCTCTTTTCATGTTGAAACGAATTTCGGCTTTCGTCATTATAACTTCCTATCTGTTGTGCCATGTAATAGTGAATGATTACAAGCTCACAGCAATTACTATTCCCTGTTAGCAATTATCCCTGTTTTCCGATGCTTTTGTTATAGAACCATCTGGATTTACAAAGGATACCTGCTCTAAGGTGCCTCGAAGATTCCTTCGGATTGCTATAATGTAATCACTCCGAAGCTTTGCCTGTTCCAGCTTTTCTTCTTCTGTCAAGCCTTCCCGTTTGGATTTATGATATAATTCATTAATTCTTTCAATTACCTGCTTATCCATTTCATTGCCTTCCTACTTATTCTGATATTGCTTTGATGTAATATAATCCATAATATTAAAATCCTGTTTCTTCTGAGCTTTAAATAAGGTGCCTACGTTTTCTCCCATCAAAATACAATTGATATTTTTTACGTCATCCCCATTGGAAATCACCAAATCTGCTCCGGAAGCTGTCGCAATCTTTGCGGCAGATAACTTTGTCGCCATTCCGCCGGTACCAACAGAACTTGTAGAGGTCTTTGCCATACCACATAAAGTTTCATCAATTTCTTCCACTGAGGATATTAAAATGGCATCCTGATTAGAATGTGGATCGTCCGTGTATAAGCCATCAATATCGGATAACAATATCAGAAGATCTCCCTGGACAAGAGCTGTTACAATAGCTGAAAGGGTGTCATTATCGCCAAAATCTAAATCCAATTCATCTGTCGATACCGTATCATTTTCATTTACAATTGGGATTACTCCAAATTTCATCAATTCTCCAAACGTATTTTGCGCATTTTTTCTGCTGATCTCATTTATCATCGTATATTTCGTCAACAATATTTGTGCTGTTATTTGATGATATTCTGCAAATAATTTTTGATAAACCATCATCAGACTTGCCTGCCCTACTGCAGCACATGCTTGTTTAATTGACCGATCTTTTGGCCGTTCTTTAAGACCCAGGACCTTCCGTCCTACCGCTATTGCTCCTGAGGTTACTAAAATAACATCTTTCCCTTGATTTCTTAAGTCTGTTAAAATACGGACCAGACGTTCCATTTTATCTAAATTCAAACTTCCTGTCGTCGGATGCGTTAATGATGAGGAACCGATTTTTACTATTATTCTTTTCTTGTCCTTTAAAGTATCCCTTCCAAGCATAATGGAAACCTCCCCTTTGATCGTTTCTAATTATCTATTCTCTTAAGTTCTTATTCGTATTCTCTATTATCCTTTGCAGTTCATCTATTTACTTATCTATAATCCGGATAAAAGTTGCCGGCGATTGCTTCAAATACCTTAATACCATCGATGGCTGCCGAGGTAATTCCACCAGCATAACCTGCGCCCTCTCCACAAGGATAGATACCACTGATATTACTTTCAAATATTTCATTTCGATGTATTCTGACTGGAGATGATGTTCTTGATTCTACCCCGGATAATACTGCTTCTTCATCCCCAAAGCCTTTAATTTTCCTGTCAAATGCCAGGATGCCTTCTTTTATTGATTCTGTAATTTCCTTTGGAATACAATCCGTTAAATTTGCTAATCGGTATTTACCCTTAATATTGGGTTTAATATTTCCTATTGTAACACTCTCTTTGTTTCTTAACAAGTCACCAAATAATTGGACCGGAATGTCGCCTTTACCGGCAGTATAGGCAAGTTTTTCCCACTTTCGTTGAAAGTTAACGCCCCTTAAGGGATCATTTCCTTCAAAATCCTCCGGTTGCACAGTTACCACAATGGCGCTATTGGCATTTTCCTCGTCTCTACTGTAATTGCTCATACCATTCACTGCCAGATGCCCTATCTCCGAAGAAGCATTTACTACAAAACCGCCGGGACACATGCAAAAGGAATAAACACCTCTCCCTGTTTTTGTTTGATAAGTGAGTTTATAATCTGCCGGTGGTAAATGGATATATGCATCACCGTACTGAGATCTACTGATCATACCCTGTTTATGTTCAATTCGGAGACCGACAGCAAATGCCTTTGGTGACAGCTCTATCCCCCTGTTTAATAGCAGGGAAAAGGTATCCCTGGCACTATGGCCGATGGCTGGAATTAACACTTTGCAGTGTATTTTTTCCTTATGATTAATTTCAATTCCTGAGAGTTGTCCGTTTTCTATGAAAAGGTCGGTAAGCTTTGCATTAAATCTCACCTCACCACCCATCCGACAGATATCATTTCGCATATTCTCTACCACAAAACGCAGCTGATCCGTGCCAATATGAGGCTTATTCAGATATAGGATGTCCGATGGAGCACCATGGGCTACAAAGGTTTCCATAACTAGATGATACCTCCCAAATACATCCTTCACCATAGTATTTAATTTACCGTCAGAAAAGGTTCCGGCACCTCCCTCACCAAATTGAACGTTATTATCGGGATTTAGTTCATTGTTTTTCCAGAAATTCTCCACCGCAATTACGCGTTTTCTTACTTCTTCTCCCCGTTCCACTACCAAAGGTTGAAAGCCGTTCTTTGCCAAAAGCCATGCGCAAAAAAGTCCTGCAGGACCGGTACCGACTACTACAGGTCTAGCTTTAAGTTTATTAGAACCCGTCGGGATATATTCATAATGCGTATTTTGAGTGATTATTATATTTTCATTCCGACAGCGGTTAACAATTGCAGCTTCTTTTTCCTTATGTTCTGCGGCGATTGTTACGTCGATAGTATAGATATATTTAATCTCATCTTTTTTCCTGGCGTCAATTGACTTTTTTATGATAGAATAATTGACTATTTGAGGCGGCAGTAATTTCAGTGACTTAGCAATAGCACTGATAATATCCTCCTGTGAATGTTTAATGGAAAGCTTTAATTGTGATATTCGAATCATTTCGCACCTAATCCCTATTTAAGCTATGTTTTTAGTTCCAACTTATATCTAGCCGGTTTTTCCTTATTTGATGCTTGCTGCGGCTGTTCCGGCCAGATACCCCGAGCTCCAAGCCCATTGAAGGTTATATCCACCGCACGTTCCATCTACATCCACTAATTCCCCTACCACAAATAAGTTCTTAGATAGTTTGGATTCCAGGGTGTTTTCATCAATTTCACATGTGGCTACCCCGCCGGCACATACCTGCGCATTCTCAAAGGAATTTGTATCGATAATAGTTATCATAAATTCCTTTATTTGCTTCGTCAGTTTGAGAATCTCCTGCAGTGACATAGTTAATGCCGATTTCCCCATCTCTAGGTTCGCTTCCTTAAGCATAATATAGGAAAGCTTTTGATTAAAGAAACCAACCATCATTTCTTCTATGGTTTTTCCACAATTATTATGGATTCTACTACTAATCAGACGGCTTACCTCATCCTTTGTTATATTCGGAAGATAGTCAATCGACAAATATACTTTTTCCTTTTGGTCCAAAACTTTAGCCACAAAACGGCTGAGCTGCATAATTGGGATACCTGAAACTCCATAGTCGGTAAATATAATCTCTCCCTCTTCACAGGCAAGGATCTTCCCCTGTCTATAAGCAGTAACTCTTGCGGTAGTACGGACACCGGACAATGTTTTACAAAACTTATCGGAAGACTTTAATTGAACCAGTGCAGGCAACGGCTTTATAATCGTATGTCCGAAACTTTTTGCCATAACATAGCCACTTCCATCTGACCCCAGTTTCGGGGAAGCACATCCCCCTGCAGCAAGGATTAAATTCCGTCCAGCATACGTATTCGTTACCCGGGTAACTGTTGTATTATTGGTTTTGCTATTCTCATCTATAGATATATTTTTTTCAGTTATTACCGTATAATTTGGTTTTTCTATTTTAACGACCTTTTCATCATAAATTAAGGTGACTCCGAGTCGTTCACATTCCATTAAGAGTACCAAAACCACGCTGGCAGCCTGCTCTGAATTTGGATATAGATATCCATTACGTTCCTTCGGATAGATACCAAGCTCCTTAAAAAATTGAATCGTATGATGAACATCAAAACAAGACAGTACCTTCATTGCAAATGCGCTGTCTTCGGATCGGTAGCATTGCGGCAGCTGGATAATGTTTGTATAGTTACATTTTCCGTTACCTGTCGCTAATATTTTTTTACCAGCCTTATCCTTCTGTTCAATCACTAATACCGAACTACCTCTTCTGGCGGCACTGATTGCAGCCACAAGACCGGAAGCTCCTGCACCAACGATTATAACATCTATATTCACTTGAATAACCTCCTAAGAACAAACCACATTTATGTTTGTTTCATTATATTTTACCTAGGGTATTATTTCAAGCATTTCTTTCTAATCTAAGTGTTTCTTTATAAACTCTTAATCAAAAATTAACAAAGCTCTAATGAAACCCACTACGAGGGGAGGGGTTGTTTAACTGGAGAGTTCTATCTCCATAAATATAACCATAACTTGCCAGAATGAAAATATAGCAAGCTATGGTTATTTAAAACAGTAAAATGTTAATTTTATCAAGCATTCCTATGTTTTCTCCAATAAATTTAGATTAACTTGAATAACTCTCCAACAATCCATACAGCTCTTCCAAGCTATCAACATAAATCCCTAGGCTAAGAGCAATCCGATCTTTTTCCGGAAGATTTTTTGCTTCTATATGGGTGTATCTGTATACACTTTTTAAATCACTGTTGTATACGACCACAAAGCCATTTTTCACAACGATATAAAAACGGTAAGGAACGAAATCCTCATTATAGCTTTTCCTGATTACAACACGCTCATCAGAAAACGATAAAAGTTCATAAGAAATAAGTCCTTTATTATATTCAGATAATGTCATGTCCCGCATATATTCAGCAAGATATTCAATCACGCCTTCTCTTGTAAGCCCCACAATATCACCCGGTGCATTGAATTCATTGGACTCTAAGGTATTTTCTTTCATATCGTAAACCTCAAGAACATAGGTTGTAGTGGGAAGAACCACTTCTGAAGTTAAGATATCTACTGTTTCACTCTCACTATTTTCCGCTGTCAGAAGCGGTGTCGGGTCCACATTTTCTTCCAAGGCAGCAAATTCCTGACTTCGTTCAATTGCATTTTTATTAAACTGACTCAATGCACGCTTGTAACTCAAATAATAACATGCACAAAACATCACTGACAGACACATAAAACTTAAAAGAAAAACATATGCCTTTTTGAGCTTCATACGAAACCACTCCTTTGGCATATATTATTCTCCAATATTTACTTTTTTATACATTTATAGCAAATGAAGTCTTCTTAATACCCTTATAATTGATTTACCCTTTGGTAAAAATTCTAATTCCTCTTCCTCTACACCCTTCATGAAGATTAGCAAAGCCAGATAAACAATAACTGCGTTTAACATAGATAAAAGCGTAGCTAATGTATTATTTCCTGTCCATAAATACAATCCCTTGTAAGTAAGGAATGCAGCGACTCCCATCAGACCGGCACTAACTGCCGGGATAACAAACGTTTTTAAAATTTCCTGTCGGTAGTTCAAGTACTTTTCGATAGAAATCCAGTTTAAAATGCATACCACCAGAGCAAAGCTAACATTGCCGATAACTAAAGCATAAGT
>Ga0209724_1002275_pt1 | contig 16519 bp, 10 predicted proteins | sample grotaG_FD_184143 | JGI IMG/M metagenome (GOLD analysis project Ga0209724, IMG submission 184143) | Glacier valley bacterial and archeal communities from Borup Fiord, Nunavut, Canada, to study Microbial Dark Matter (Phase II) -... | ecosystem: Environmental > Aquatic > Freshwater > Ice > Glacier ...
TCGAATTTTTGATCTCGATCCCGATCAGCGCGACGAAGCCGATCACCGCCGTGTAACTCAAACTGTTTCCGGTCAGGAACAGCGCGACCAGCCCGCCGAACATGCCGAGCGGGATGACGCCCGCGACGACGGCGGTCTCGCGGAAACGGCCGAACTCGATCACCAGCACGCCAAGGATGCCGAACACCGCCAGCGCGATGATCGGGCCGAGCCCGCCGAAGCTGCGCTCCTTCGCCTCCGCCTCGCCGCCGGCCAGAAAGCGGTATCCCCGGGGCAGCGTGATTTTCTTGATCGCCGCAAAGGCGTCGGCGTTGACCTTGGCGGTCAGGAAGCCGGGCTGGACCTGTGTCGAAACATAGACGATCCGCTGCTGCCGGTAGCGGGTGACCTGCGGCGGCGCACTGACAAGGTGCGGGCTGGCGATCTGCCCGAGCGGCACCGCGCCGCCGTTCGTCGATGGAATATAGATGTGCTCGAACGCCGAGACATCCTGCCGGGCATTCATCGGCAGGCGCACGACGACATTATAGCTGTCGCCTTCACCGTCGCGCAGGCGTCCGGCTGCCTCGCCGGCAAGCGCCAGCCGGACCGCGCGCCGTGCGGAACCCGGCGCAACGCCGAGCAGCGCTGCCTTCCCTGGATCGAGGCCGAGGTCGAGCTTGACCTGGTCGATCGCCACCGGATTGGTGACATCGCGCGTGCCGGGTACGGTCCGCAGCATCGCCTCGACCTGCGCGGCGATGTGCTTGAGCATCGGGATCTCGGGGCCGGTAATCTTGACCACGACGGGTGCATCGACCGGTGGGCCGTTCTGGAAGATCTTGATCACCAGTTCAGCATCGGGGCACTCGGCAAAGCGCTTGCGCAAGCGTTCGACGAGCGCCGGTCCGGCCTTGGCATCCCATTTGTCGAGGGTGACCACGATGCCGCCAAGGTTCGACCGCTGTTCGAGCGAGCGCATGTTATAAAACACCTGCGGGTTGCCGCGGCCGATGTTGGCGAGCACCGTCCGCACCTGCGGCTCCTTGAGCAGCGCGCGCTCGGCAAATGCGACGGCGCGGTCGGTCTGCTGCAGGGCGGCGCCTTCCGGGGCATGCACTTCGACAAGGAAATAAGGGGTATCGGCAGGCGGAAACAGGCTTGAGCCGATAAACGGAATCAGGGCGATCGCCGACGCACACAGCAGCGTGGCTGCCGCAAGCGCCAGCCACGGCCGTTCGAGCGACCGGTGCAGAACCGGGGCATAGAGCCGGTGGATGCCGCGTTCGATCCCGCGCAGCAGCCAGTTGCCATGCTCATCACCGGTGCGTGGCAGCAGCCGGCTCGCGAGGAAAGGCACGATCGTCAACGAGACGAGCAGCGATGCCGCAACGGTGCCGAGCACGGCGACGGGCAACGAGCGCGTGAACTTGCCCGCGCCCTCGGGCAGGAACGCCAGCGGCAGGAACGCGAACAGCAGCACGAAGGTGCAGCCGATCACCGCGACTGCAATCTGCCGCGTGCCGCTGAGTGCTGCAGCTTCGCGTGTTTCCCCACCGCGCAGGTGTCGCGCGATATTCTCGGTGACGACGATCGAATCGTCGACCAGCAGCCCGAGCGAGATGATAAAGCCCGAAATCGCCAGCTGGTTGAGCGTGAACCCGGCTGTACCAAGGATCGCGACACCGATCGCAAGGCTCAGCGGGACCGACACCAGCACGACCAGCGCCGCGCGGATACCGAGCGGCAGCAGGGTGATTAGCACCAGCGCCAGCGCGATCAGGAAATCGCGCTGCAACTGGCCCAGCTTGGTCGCGATATCGAGCGATTGGTCGAAGCCGACTTCGAGTTTGACGTCGGGTGGCAGCGTTGCGGCAAAGTCGCGCGCAGCGGCCAGCGCGGCGTCGCGGACGTTCAGGACGTTCACGCCGTCCTTCTGTTGCAGGGTGACCCAGATCGCGCGCTTGCCGTTGAAGCGCGCAAGATGCTGCTGCTCCTCATAGGCCCAGCCGACCTGCGCAATGTCGCGGGTGCGGACGACGCGCCCATCGCTGGCGCGGATTGGCGCATTGGCAACCTCATCGATCGAGGTGAACGCACCGCCAGCCTCGACATTGAAACGCTTGTCGCCCGAATGGACCGAGCCCGGGGGAAGATCGGTGCCACCGGCACGTAACGCATCGGTGATCGCGGCCGCTGGCAACCCGAGTTCGGCAAGGCGTCCGGTGTCGACGGCAACGCGGACCTCGGGCTGGGGGATCGCCCACGCGCGCGACGACCGTACCCCCGGGACCTGGTTCAACCGTTCGCGCAGATCCTTGGCGAGCTTATCGAAACGCCGGTACGATGCGGTATCGCTGACCAGTGCCAACTGCAGCACCGAAGTTTCGGTAGTCCGCGTTTTTTGAAATTCGATGCGCTGGATCGACGCCGGCAGCGTCTGGCGCACTGCGTTGACCTCGCGGACCACCTGATCATAGTCTTTTTCAGGATCGGTCGACCAGTCGAACTCGGCGGTAATCACCGCCGTCCCGTCGGTCGATCGCGACGCCACCGCGTAAATTCCGTCAATTCCCTGGATCACGTCCTCGATCGGCTTGGCAACCGTGGTTTCCATATCGGCCGGGCTGGCACCCGGCTGCAGTACGATGATGTTGATGAACGGCGACGGAAAATGTGGATCGACCGAGCGCGGAATGCTGACCAGCGACGCGAGGCCGAGTGCGGCAAGCAGCGCAAAGACCACGAGCGTGATCTGCCAGCGCGATACCGCAAAACCGATGATCGTATTCATGCGCCGGTGGCGATCTTGACCGATGCGCCCTCGCTGAGGCGGTCGACACCGCTGGTGACGACGCGCTCGCCCGCCCGTAGGCCCGACGTGACGCTGATGCCCGCATCGCTGACGGCGCCGACGCCGACCATCCGCGCATACACGCGGCCCTGCGTGACGACATAGACAAAACCCTCGTCGGCGCGGGCCGCGAAGATGGCGCTCGCCGGAACGATGAAGCCGTGCACCGCTGCGGTCGGCCGCGCCGCGATGCGCGTATCACCGACGAGTCCCGAGCGCAGCCCCGGCACCGATGGCAGCGCGAGTTCGACCTGAAACGTGCCGGTGCGGTCGTCGCCACGCGCCGCAATCTCTTGTACGCGCGCGGCGATCGGGGCAGGCGACAGCGCGGGCAGCCGTACTTCGGCCGTGCTGCCGATGGTCAACCGCGTCACTTCGCTATCCGGGAGCGGCACGCGCAGGACGAAGCCGCTGGCCGTTTCGCCAAGCGTTACCACCGGCGTTCCGACCGCCATCATCTGTCCCGGCTCGGCGAGGCGGCGCAGTACGACGCCCTGGGTCGACGCGGTAATCGTCGCATAGCGCGCATCGAAGCCGCGCGCGCGCACCGCTGCTGCTGCCGCCTGCGCGCTCGCCTCGGCGCTTTCAAGGCGGGCGCGGGTTACCCAGCCGTTCGCTGCAAGGCCGCGCATGCGGCGCAGATCGGCATCGGCGCGCCGCGCTTCAGCCGCCGCGCTCGCCATCGCGGCGGATACAGGGACGGCGTCGAGCGCCGCGAGCGGTTGCCCCGGCACAACCCGATCGCCTTCGCGCACCGTCAACCGCTGCAGGCGGCCGCCGGTGTTGAACCCAAGTTGCGTCTCGCGCCGGAAGCGTACGGTCCCGGTTCCCGAAACGCTGTCCTGGCCGTTAGCGACGACAACCTCGGCGACCCGAACGGTGAGCGGCGCGGCTGCGAGCGGCACCGTTGCCGACTTTGGTTCGCTACTGCAGCCAGCGACGCACAGCAGCGTCGCAGTCAGTGCCGAGAACGCTCGCATTTGATCGGACTCGCCTTGATTTGATTACGACTCATATCTTAGGCGATATGAGATCGGATGCAAGCGCTGCAAGCGAACCCAATATCAGCGTCTTTGCGGCGTCGCACGATTTTATCGTGCCGGTGCAATGCCTCGGCTAACAATTGTGCAGGGGCCGATCAAACCTCTATTTTCAACCGCGAAGGCTGATTGCTGACGGTGAACAGTTCGCCGTGCGGCATCACCGTGATCTGGCCGAATTCGGCGAGCAGCGCGCGATACGCGGCCGCGACCGGGCGCGGGTTGCGGGCGAAATCATAAAGCCCGCAGGCGTTGACCGTGCCGTTCTTGACCGACAGGCCGACGTCCCAGTCGACCTGATCGATCAGGCTATACCAGGTGAAGCCGAGCACGGGGACGCCGTCGCCGCGCATGCGCAACACGTTCATCCACTGCTTCCACAGCCACGTCGGCGCGGCATCGGCTTCAAAGACGTTCGTTTCGGTATGCATCACCGGCTTTTTGTAGCGCGCATAATATTCATGGGTGATCTGATACCAGCCGAGCACGTCCTGCGAGGGGCACATGCTGCCGTCTGGGAGCAGGATACGTTCGTTGCGCCCGTAATAGTCGTTGCCCATGATCTGATAGCCCGGCGGTTCGCCCGCCATGAACCAGTCATATTCGTCGCGGGTCAGCCCGTTGTCGAACAGCCAGACGGCGACATCGGCATCGAATTGATGTGCGTAAAGCAGGTCGAGGGACAGAAATCGCTGCTTGTTGGTAAGAGTTACCGCCGGTGTCGGCGTCGCCCGGGCTTCGTGCACATATTCGGCGCTTTCCGACTGGACGATGATGCAGTCCGGTCGCCGGTTGGCGATCGCCTGCGTCCCCATAATGCTCGCGGCGACAAGGTGTTTGAGCGCGGTGACAAAGCCGCGATCGGACTTCAGTTGCTCGTTCCACAAGCCGTCGAGTGCCGACGACCGCGCAGAGATATAGATTTCGTTGACCGGTGTGAAATAGCGCACCCACGGATACCGCGCCGCCACCGCATCGCAATAGGCGGCAAAATGGATTGGCAGTTCGGGGTTCTGGAAGTTGCCCAGCCAGTCGGGCACGCCGAAATGCATCAGGTCGAGGATCGGTGTCAGCCCCAGCCGCCGGATTTCGGCCATGACCTGGTCGGCGAATTCCCAATCGTAGCGGTCCGGACCCATAAAGATGCGGTGGATCGGCAGCCCGTAGCGGATGACCTTCAGCCCGAGTTCGGCAGTCAGCCGCAGATCGTCGCGCCAGCGCGCATAGTGGCCGCACTCCTCGAGCAAGTCGCGTCGGACGCGGCCATGCTCGATCGTCGGGTTCGAACATTCGATGCCGGTGGCAAACATGAAATTGCCCGGGCTGTTGGTCGGCAAGCCGCGGCCGTCGTCGCCGCTCGCGCCGCCATATTGGTCTCCGGCGTATGCGCCATCTCCAAAACGACGCTGGATGATGTCGAGAAAACTATCGGTCATGCAGGGTCTCCGCGTGCGGCGCGCGCCAGAAAGGCGTCGGCCGTTCGCAACGACAACGCCATGATCGTCAGCGCCGGATTGACCGACAGTGCCGATGGGAAGACCGAGTTGTCGCAGATGAGAAGGCCCGGCACATCGTGCGCGCGCCCGTCGCCGTCGACTACCGATTGCGACGGGTCGTCGCCCATGCGGCAGGTGCCGATGATGTGCGCATAGCGGTCGAACGTCCACATATCCTGCGCGCCTGCGGCCGACCAGATGGCGCGCATTGTCCGGTCGGCGTGCGCGGTCAGCCGACGCTCGTTCTCGCCCGCAGAAAAATACACATGCGGTTTCGGCAGGCCGCGCCCGTCGGTTTCGTCCGACAGCGTCACGAAGTTTTGCGCCGACGGCAGGCACTCGCCGAGGATATTAATCCCCGCGACATGGTTGTAGCCGCGCATGTGACGGCGCAGCGCCTCGCCCCAAAGCCCGCGCCCGCGCGCCACTGTCTCGGCATAGGTCAGCGGCATCACGCCGATACTTTGCAGTAGATAGCCGCCGGCGAAATCGGCGTCCTTGGCACGGTGCATATCCTCGGAGATCAGTCCGCCCGGAATGCCCTTATATGGCCGCACGGCCGCATCGAAGCTGCCCCATAGTTGCAGCCCGGTGTGTGCCATCAGGTTGCGCCCGACCTCGCCGCTGCTGTTCGCGATACCGTTCATCAGCAACAGACGCGGTGTCTCGATGGCGCCCGCGCACAGGAATACAGTGCGCGTGCGCTGCCGTTTCTCGACCGCGCCTTGGCGATAAACAACACCCGTCACCCGGCCACGGGCGTCGCGTTCGAGGCCGGTCACGAAGCATTCGGTGCGGATTTCCGCACCGTCGGCGACTGCGAGCGGCAGGAACGTCACGTCCATGCTCGCCTTGGCTCCGGTCGAACAGCCCGCCTGGCAAAAGCCGCGGTTGGTACACGCCGGGCGCACGCCGACACCCGGCTGATGATAGGGTGCCGATAGCGCTGCGTTGGCGGCGGGTGATGTGCGGATACCCAACACGTCGCAGCCGCGCTGCATCAGGTGCGCGGGCGCATTGAGCAGCAATGGGGGCAACGGATAGGGCGGTCGCGGCGGACCCCATGGATAGGGCGATGGTCCCGAGATGCCGAGGAAGCGCTCGAGTTCGTCGTAATAGGGCGCAAGTTCAGCGTAGCCGATCGGCCAATCGACGCCGACCCCGAAATCGCGGTGGAGGTGAAAGTCGTCGGGCTGCGCGCGCGGCGTGTAGGCGGTATAGTGGAGCGTCGATCCGCCGACGCCGATACCCGAATTGTTCTTGCCGAACGCCAGCGGGGTCGCGCCGTCGCTGATCCGCTCGTCGTTCCAGAACAGCTTGTTTTGCGCGGTCTCGTCGGTCGCAAAATCTTCGGTCGGCTGCCACTGCGTGCCGGCTTCGAGCGCCACAACGCGCAAGCCCGCGCGTGCCAGCCGCGCCAGCAACGGCGCGCCGCCAGCGCCTGTCCCGATAACGACGGCGTCGACAATATCGGTCACTTACGCGTGCCCACCGGCTCGCGCGGCTCGTGCTCGTCGAGGCCGATCGCTGTCCAACCGCCGACGTCGGCCATACCGACATAGCCGATTTCTTCCGACGCAAGCGGGTGCGCATAATAGCATTCGACCGCGAGCGTCAGCATTTCCTCGAAAAATCGCGGGGCGTCGCGTTGAACGTTGTGCAGCACCAGGTCCTGATCGGCAGGGGCAAGCAGCGCGAAGCGGTTGCCGAACATCTGATGAGCTGTGTCTTCGATACCTGCCAGCCCCTGTGCCCATGCGGCCGCATCGGTGGGTAGCGTCGCGTAGCGCCAGCCGTCGCCGACGCCGGTGTCGAGCCGCTGTTGCATCATTCCGGCAACATTGATTGGCACGGCGCGATCGGGTTGCGGCAACAGCCGATTGCAGATTGCGGTCAGCAGATCAGGGGCGGCGTCTGGCTTATTATCCAGCCGTTCCCTCAACACCGCTGCGGTCGCCGACGACACATGCGGGCTTGCGAGTACCGCGCGGACCGAGCCGTCCGGATAGGACCAATCGGCGCTCATGCCGCCGACAACCGACCGCCGGTAACCTCGAGCAACGCGCCGGTGATGAAGCTGCCGTCGGCGGACGCGAGCAGGACATAGGCTGGCGCAAGCTCATCGGGCTGTCCGGGACGCTTGAGAATGACTTCATGTCCGAAGTTCGCGACTTCGCTCTCGGGCATCGTGGCGGGAATATTGGGGGTCCAGACCGGCCCTGGTACGACGCAGTTCACCCTAATTCCTCGATCGCCGAGGCTGAGTGCGAGGCTTTTGGTAAACGCGTGGATCGCACCCTTGGTCGACGCATAATCGATCAGGATTGCCAGCCCGGTCATCCCCACGATGCTGCCGGTATTGATGATCGCATCACCGTTCGAAAGGTGCGGAACGGCGGCCTGCGCCATGAAGAAATAACCGAAGATATTGGTCTCGAACGTCCGGCGCAGCTGTTCCTCGGTGAAATCCTCGAACCGCGCCTGCGCCATTTGATAGGCGGCGTTATTGACCAGGATGTTGAGCCCGCCGAAGCGCGCGACAGTGGCCGCTACTGCTGCACGGCATTCGTCGGCCTTGCGCACGTCATGCCGCAGGACAAGGCACTCGCCGCCCTTGGCCTCGATCATCGACCGTGTGGTTTCGGCGTCGCCGTCGTTGACGTTATAGACGATCGCGACACGCGCGCCCTCCATTGCGAACGCGATCGCCACAGCGCGACCTATCCCTGAATCGCCGCCGGTAATCAGCGCGATCTTGCCCTGCAGCTTGCCCGCTGGAAGGTAGCTCGAAAGGTCGCTCTGTGGTGCCGGGTGCATGTCGGATTGCCGTGCCGGATAAGGCAGTTTTTGCCCCTGAATGTCGGCGGCCATCGGGCGGGCGGGGGTGTCGGTCATCAATCGCGCTCCTCGCAGGGGTCAAGCGTGTGCGACGACCAACGGTTGGTGACTGTTTCGGCTGCATCGCGTCCCGGATAATCCGCCGCTGCGACGATTGGTTCAGTCGGGCAGCGGCGATGCGACGAGGTTTGGCTGCCGCCGCCCGGCCTGCGCCAGCACGGCCGCGGGGTCGGCGGCACTGAACGCCGCAGCGGTGTCGATGGCTGCCAATTGCGTCCACGTTACCGGCACCGCCACGCCTGCCCCTTCGCGCGCCCGCACCGAATAGGGCAGCACGGCAGTCGCCCCGCGCTGGTTTCGCAGCCAGTCGATGAAGATGCGCCCCGTCCGCTTGGCCTTGCTCATCGTTGCCACGAAATGCTCGGGCTGCTCACGCGCGAGATCCTCGGCGAACGTGCGCGCCCATGCCTTGACCGCCGGCCATTCGGCGTTGGGTACCAGCGGGGCAATGACGTGAACGCCCTTGCCGCCGGTCAGCATCGGGGCGCTGGCCAGTCCGCGCGCTTTCAAGCGGTCGCGGATCAATAGTGCTGCAGCCTTGACGTCGGCGAAGCCGAGCGAAACATCGGGGTCGAGATCGAACACCAGCCGGTCGGGTGTCTCGAGCGCGTCAACGCGCGAGCCCCAGCCGTGAAATTCGATCGTGCCCATCTGGACACACGCGAGCAATCCGCCTGTATCCTCGACGTACAGATAGGGCTCGGTCTTGCCGTCGCTTGCGGCGATGTCGACGTGATGGACGCTGGCCGGGAACATGCCGCTATCGTGTTTCTGGAAAAAGCATGCCTTCGCGCGGCCTTGCGGGCAACGCACAAGGCTGATCGGGCGGTGTGCAAGGTCGGGCAGCATGTACGGCGCAATCGCTGCATAATAAGCCGCCAGCGCCCCCTTCGTCAGGTTGAGTTCGGGAAAGACGATCCGCTCGGGGTGCGAGATATTGAATGCCGCAAGGTCCACCGCCGCCTCGCGGACGACATCGGTCGCCGGCTTGTCGCCGCGCAGCCCGATAAAGCTTGCATGGCGCAAGTTACCGTCACCGGTGAACTCGGCATAGGCGACCTCGGCGACAAGTTCGGGTCGCACCCAGTGCGCGCCACGCCGCGCCATCGCCGTCAGCTTGCCACCAAACGGCGTTGCGTCGACGGCGAGACCTTCAAAGCGCTTGCTCAGGTCGGCGATTGTGCGATCGTCGAAGCCGGTGCCGACGCGACCGACATAACGCAGTCCGTCGCCGTCCTGGACGCCGAGCAGCAGCGATGCAAAACCGCGCCCCTTGTCGGATTTCGACCAGCCGCCGATCACGAACTCCTGCCGGTGCGTGCACTTCGCCTTGAGCCAGCCGCCGGTGCGTCCCGGCTTGTATCGTCCGTCGGCCTTCTTGCTGACCACGCCTTCATAGCCGCCTGCGCACAGCGCCTTGAATACGCTTTCGCCGCCGCCGCGAACGTGCTCGGCGTAATGGAGAACCGGGTCGGCACCGTCGAGCAACGCCGCAAGCCGCGCCTTGCGCTCGGTCAGCGGCAGATGGGTAAGGTCCTCACCGTCGAGTTCGAGCAGATCGAACGTAAAGCACAGCAGCGCGCCACCGCCGCTCAACCGGTCGCGCAACAGACTGAAGTTCGGGCGTCCTGCCGCGTCGAGCGCGACAATCTCGCCGTCGATCAAGGCGCTGCGGCAGCGCAGCCGTGCCGCAGCCGGGCCAATGTCTCCGAACTTGTCGGTCCAGTCGAGGCCGCTGCGAGTATATACGACCGCCTTGCCGCCAGCGACGGCAAGCTGCGCGCGATAGCCGTCATATTTGGTTTCGTGGAGCCAATCATTGCCCGTCGGCGGCTGATCGACAAGCGTGGCCAGTTGCGGCTCATGGAACCGCGGCATCGGCAATTTACCGCGCGTCTGCTTGGGCTTCGGCTCGGCATGGCCCGCAATCTTGCCGTCGCTTGCCCGCCCGCTGACCCAGACGTCGCCGCTGCCGCCGATCGCTGCCATTGCGCGGCCGCTCGCCACGCTGGTCAAATGCTCGCCGACAAGATCACCGGTCGCAAAGGCATCGTCGACTTTGCGGAGCAGCCAGTTTTCGTGTTTTTCGCCGGGTTTGGCATGCAGCCGGACCAGCACCCATTCGCCCTTCATGCGCTCGCCGTGCAGGGTGAAATGCAGCTTGCCTTTCTCCAGCCCGATACGCGGATCGCCTTCGGGCTCCCAACTGCCGCGATCCCACAGCATGACGGTGCCGCCGCCATATTGGCCCTTGGGGATGACGCCTTCGAAGCCGCCATAATCGAGCGGATGATCCTCGGTCCGCACCGCGAGGCGCTTGTCCTCAGGATTGGCGCTCGGTCCGCGCGTTACCGCCCATGACAGCAGCACGCCGTCGAGTTCGAGCCGGAAATCCCAGTGCAGCCGCGTCGCATCATGCTTCTGCACGACGAAGCTGTTGCCGGGCGCGGTGCCGATCTTGCCCGCCGGTTCGCGCGTCTTCGCGAAATCCCGCTTGGCGTTGTAGGTGGCGAGGCTGACCGGCATCGGCATCAACGCCGCGCCGTGGTCTTTGCCGGTCGCCGTGCCGGGGCCTTTGCGGCGGGCTTCGGAGCGGCTTTTGCAGCTGGCGCATCGCCGCCTTTCTCGATCGACGCCTTCAGCGCCGCCATCAGGTCGATGACATTGCTGCTGGTCGGCGGCGCGCGCTCGGGTTCGACCTTCGCGCCCTTTTTGCCGCGCTTGGCGTCGATCAGCGCGCGCAGCGCATCGTCGTAGCGGTCGCGATACTTGCCGGGGTCGAACGGCGCGCTGCGCTTTTCGATCAGCGCGGTGGCAAGTTCCATCAACTCGGGCTGCGCTGCATCATCGGGGATCGACCGGAAAAAGCCGCTCGCCTTGTTGACTTCGTCGGCATATCGCAGCGTTTCGAGCACCATGCCGCGCCCGCACGGTTTCAGGCTGCACAGATATTCGTGGCCGCGCATCGCCAGCTGCCCCAGCCCGACTTTCTTCGCGGCGCGCAGGGCATCGCGGATGACGCAGAACGCCTCCTCCGCCAGCTCGTCTTTGGGCACGACGAAATAGGGTTTCTCAAAATAGATCGGGTCGATCTCGCTCGCATCGACGAACTGCACCAGCTCGAGCGTGCGCTTGCTCTCGAGTTTGACGCCTTCAATCTCGGCGTCGCTGAGCAGAACATATTCCCCCTTTTCAACCTCATAGCCCTTGACGATTTCGTCGGCCTCGACCGCGCCAAGGCCCGGGACGGTCTTTTCATATTTGATGCGCTTTCCCGACGGCTCGTGGATCTGGTTGAGCGCGATGCCCGCTGTGCTGCGTGTGGCCGAATAAAGTTCGACTGGGATCGAGACGAGTGCGAGGCGCAGTTGCCCCGACCAATAAGCGCGTGCGGGCATCGACTTCCCCTTGGGTGACGATGCTAAAACTCGGGGCCTCGCGACTCGTTCCGCCGCCGAATCGCCAGCGCGCGGCGGAACGCCGCATCGGCAACGGCATGGCGTGCAGAGGGTTGAGGCCATGTCTGGATCGACTGGACGCGTATCTTGAGGAGCCCACCATGCCGCGCTTTACCGCCACGACCAATGCCCTTGGCAAGGGCATCGAGAACACCCGTCCAAAGACCGCAATCAACCTGATCGAAGATTGGCAGGCGGCACTTGCCGATGTCGATGTGCGCGGCGCCAAGGGCATCGCACGCGACCTGCAGGCACTGCATCGCCAACTTGAGGCAGCCGAGCCCGACGGCGAGCGTATTCAGGCGCTGATCGGGCGGCTGGGTGCTGCCACGACAAAGATTGCGGCGTCGGCTGAAAAGGGCGGCGACAAGCTCAAAACGCTGGGCGAGGCGTTGACCGCTGCCGGCGGCGAGGACAGCAGCGCCGACAAGGACTAATCACCAACCAACGGGCTCGGGCGCTGTGATCAGCGCCCGAGCACCACGGTTGTCCGACCATTGGGCAACACGCGCCGCTCGGCCACCCATGCCACGGCACGCGACAACACCTGCGCTTCGACATCGCGGCCAAGGCGCGCCAAGTCTTCGGCGGTACGGCTGTGATCGACGCGCTCGGCGGCCTGCTCGATGATCGGCCCTTCGTCGAGATCGGCGGTAACGAAATGCGCCGTCGCACCAATCAGCTTCACTCCCCGCGCATGGGCCTGGGTATAGGGCCGCGCCCCCTTGAAGCTCGGCAGGAAACTGTGGTGGATGTTGATACAGCGCCACGCCAGCCGCGCCGACAGTTCGGGCGATAGCACCTGCATATACCGCGCGAGGACGACCAGTTCGATTTCGTACTCGTCGAGCAACGCCAGCAGCCTTGCCTCCTGCGCCGCTTTTTCACCGGCGACCATCGGCAGATAGATGAACGGGATGCCGTGCCATTCGCACAGCGAGCGCAAATCTTCGTGGTTCGACACCACCAGCGGGATCTCGATCGGCAGCGTGCCAGTGCGCCAGCGATGCAGCAAGTCGTTGAGGCAATGACCGAATTTCGATACCGCTATCATTACGCGCGGGCGCGCGCACGTGTCCGAAATTGCCCAATCCATCGCAAAGCGGTCGGCGACGGCGGCGAACTCGCCGCGCAAGCCATCGAGGGCAGGAAACCGGCTGCCCGCCGCCTTGAACTCGATGCGCATGAAAAAGCGCGCGGTCGCCAGATCGGCATATTGCTGCGATTCGACGATGAACCCGTCGCGTTCAGCGAGAAAGCTGCTGGTCGCTGCCACGATGCCGACGACGTCGGGACAGACGACGGTGAGGACGAATTGCGGATCGATCATCGGGCCTCGGCGTGTTCGAGCATCAGTCCCACCGCATGATTGCGGCGAAATCCCTTCCAGCCCGGACTTGCGCCCGTGCCGGTGCCGAACGCGTCATAGGCGGCGGCCGGCGGTGCTGGCCAGACAGCGGTATCCGCGTCGGGCACTGCCACGTCGAGATACGCCGTGCGGGTCGCGTCGTTCTTGACAAAGCGGTCGAGGAACGCGGTGACGACGTGCAGCGTCACCGCGTTCAACCGGTCCTTGCGCCACACCGGATCTTCGAACCAATCCTGATCCCAGAGCGTGCTCCGCATTCCCGGAGGTGCTGCGCCAAGGCCGATAGCGTGCCCGGCACCCTTGAATGTCAGCAGGTAGCGCGGGGCAGCGACGGCTCCGGCAAAGATCGCGCGCGCGCCATTGGAATAATCGACAACGCGGTCGGCGGTCCCGGCGATCAGCAGCAACGGCGCGGACAGGCGGCTCAACCCGTCATTGCCCCACGCCCGGAGCGCGCCGCCGCCCGCCGGGGCAATCGCGATGACTGCTTTGACCGCAACGGGCATCAGCGCCTCGCCCGCGAGCAGCTTGCCCGCAATGCCGTCCGGATCGAGCCGCGCACCTGCCGCCGTGAGGACGCCGTAGCCGCCCATCGAATAGCCGATCAGCGCCGTTCGCTCGGCGTCGACGTCATGCGCGAGGGCCAGCGCATGCACCGCAACGGCAATATCGAGCGGGCGGTCGTGGAGCGGGCCGACGAATCTCGCGGAGTCGGTAATCGGTGGATCGTCGTGGCGAATAGCGGCGACGACATACCCCTTCGACGCAAGGTTTTCGGTGAGCCAGCTCATTTCGGCGGGCGCGTTGCTATACCCATGCGAGACGACGACCAGCGGATAACGCCCGCCGAGCGGCGCCGCATTGCGATAGGCGGTGCCGGCAATCGTGAACCGCGCCCACCCGCCGGCTTCGGTCGGCAGCGCTTCCGCATAGCGGGCGCGGCGTGCGGCTTTCGGCGGGCGGGCAGGGTACCAGATGTCGATCGAGAGTTGGCGCGGCTGGACGGGGCGACCGGGACGCCGCACGTCCACCCGCCTTGGATCGACGATCGTGCGTGTCCGCCAGCCCACCGCAAACGGCCCCGGGCCCGCCAGTTCCGGGGCGTCGACCGCGACCGGCGCTGCGGCGGCGCTGCCCGCGACCGCGAGCAGCGCTGCTATCGCCGCGGTCTTCAGAACGTCGTCTTGACGCGCACGCCAGCGGTGCGCGGGCGGGCGTAGGTGATATAGTCGCCCGCCTGCCAGCCGCCGATATACTGCGCCTTGGGAATGATGTTGACGATCCGCGTGCCGTTGGTGAGGTTGGTGCCGAACACGCCGATTTCCCAGCTGGCGAGCGTATAGCTGATCGAGGCGTTGAGCGTGTCCTGCGCTGGAATGCGGCGATAGTTGAATGCGTTCGAGGTGCTCGATGCTGGGTTGCCGTTCGAATTGTACAGGTTGCCGTACGACTGGCGGTACTGCCAGTTCGCCTGCAGATGGATCATGCCGCTGCCGACCGGCTGGTCGTACAGGCCGCCGACGCCGATGATCGTCTGGGGGAAGTTCGGCACGACATCGCCGGCCAGCGCCTGCGCGCCGGGTACTGCGATGCGCGAATTGGCGTCGGTGTACGAGCCGTTGAACGTCAGCGTCAGTTCCTGCGTCACGCGCGCGGTCATCTCCAGTTCGGCGCCGACGCTGCGCACCTTGCCGTTGTTCTGGATGTAATAATACGAGCATTGCGGCAGCACGACGCGGTTCTGCACGTTCGACCAGTCGATCAGGAACGCGTTGGCGTTGACCGTCAAGCGCCGGTCGAGCAGTCGCGCCTTTTCGCCGATAGTGTAGCTCCACAGCGAATCCGGACCGAAGGTTTGCGAGGCCGTGCCGCCGACGGCCTTCAACTCGGGATTGCAGGTATCGGGAAGCGGCTGGTTGACGCCGCCGTAGCGGAAACCCTTGGCGGCTTCGGCGAAGACCAGCAGGTCGGGGTTCGCCTGATAGCTGATGACTGCGCGCGGGTTGACGCCGCTGGCGTGGCGTGAGTCCTTGACGATCAGCGGCTGGTTGGCGCGCGCCCCCGCGGTATCGACGCCGTAGGTGCCGCCGAAATACAGGTCGAACTTCTGGTTCCAATAGAACACGCGCGCACCGGCGGTCAGCGACAGTTTGTCGGTGATGTTGAACGTGCCCTCGCCGAACCCGGCGATCTGATATTCGTCGATATTCTGCAGGCCCGAGAAGATGTCGTTCGCCGAGAAGGCGCCGTCGGTGGTCTGCGAGTTATAGGTCTTGCCGGGGTGCGAGGCGTTATAGCCCTGCGCGACATAGGACAGCGTGTCGAAGCCCGGGAACGGAATGTCCTGCGTGTATTTGCGCTTCTGCTGCTGATAAAACACGCCGCCGGTCCAATGGAAACGCTGGTCCTGCGGCGAGGACAGCCGGAATTCCTGCTGGAAGTCATCGATCTTGTTCTTGATCGAATAGGACTCGACCGGCAGCCGGTTGTTAAGCGCCTGGTTATAGGTGACGCCCTGACCGGCGAACGGGTTGAGCGGGCCGGGGGCCGCATATTGGTAGAAATAGGCAACTGTCGGCTCGAGGCTTTCGAGAAAGTCGAGGTCGCGGTGGGTATAGCTTGTCGATGAAACCAGCGAGACGCCGCCGAAATCATAGTTGAGCGTCAGGTTGACGAGGTGCATCCGGTCCTTGTTGTGCTCGGGACCGTTGCTCGAAAAGGTATAGGCGGGCAGGCCCGAAAACGCACGGTTGAGACCGCCGGTCTTGAGGTCGAGATAGGTATAGCTGAGGTCGACCGTCAGGTCTTCGACCGGAAACCAGCGCGCGGCGATGCGGCCCTGGAACGTGCGCGCATCATTGGCGTCCTTGCGGTTTTGCGCGCCGATGTTGTCGATGAAACCGGCGTCGCGGCCATAATAGCCGGTGGCGCGAACCGCCAGCTTGTCGGCGATAACCGGCACGTTGATCATGCCGCGTACATTATAGTTCGGGTCACCCGAATGCTGCGTCGATGACAGGATACCTTCGGCACTGCCGAACAGCTTGGTCGCATCGGGCTTTTGCGTGATGTAGCGGATGGTCCCCGACATCGACCCGGCACCGTACAGCGTCCCCTGTGGGCCACGCAGCACTTCGACGCGCTCGAGGTCGAGAACCTTCAGGTCGGGGTTCTGCCCCTGTAGCGAGATCGCCGCATCATCGAGATAGATGGCGACGAGCGAGCGGTCCTGCACGTCGGAGGTCGAATTGGGAACGAGCTGCCCGGTCGTCAAACCGCGAATTTCGATCTTGTTGATCCCCGGCCCGGCCTCGACGATGTTGAGCGATGAAACGCTGTGCTGCAAATCCGACAGGCTGAGCGTACCGGCGCGCGCCAGTTGCTGCGGATTGACCACCGCGATCGCCAGCGCAACGGTCTGCAGC
>Ga0209724_1002280_pt1 | contig 16499 bp, 11 predicted proteins | sample grotaG_FD_184143 | JGI IMG/M metagenome (GOLD analysis project Ga0209724, IMG submission 184143) | Glacier valley bacterial and archeal communities from Borup Fiord, Nunavut, Canada, to study Microbial Dark Matter (Phase II) -... | ecosystem: Environmental > Aquatic > Freshwater > Ice > Glacier ...
ACCGTAACTGTACTATCCTTATTTTCAAATACCAGATTGACAGGGACCGGGTTAAGATTTTTGTCTGTTATCGTTATAGACGAGGTGGACGTTTGATCTATTGGAGCGGTGAACGAAATTTTGAAGACCGGAATGCTATTGATCCCTTTATAATCGAATCCGGAAAAATCTCCATTTACTTTTATAGAATTATAATTGAATGATACATACACCGGATCAGGTTCCGTATCAGCCTTACTTTTACATCCAATATACAGAAACACTATTAATGCGTACAAAACGGGATGCATCCTGGTTATCTTGCCTGATAACCAAGGCAAAAAACGATCAAAAATTGAGTCATCCGTTTTTCTGTGTCGCATATTGTTCAAATTCGTAAAATTAATGAACTGTTTTTTAAAAGGCTGCCCGGATACCTCCAAAGCAGCCTTTCTTTCTGTATCGAACTTCTAACTAACTTCTTAATAAAATCTACTTCTCTGCGTTAAAGATTGTTTTTATTTCAGCCTGTGTGAGTGACTTGTTAAATATCCGCAATTCATCCATCATACCAAGATCAGAGAGATGACCCCATTCTGCAAAGCGCGGGGCACCCGACATGATTGATAGTAAATCGCAACCGGTCCAGTTTATTCCCGGGAATGCTCCTTGCTTAACGATTTCTCCATTGATATAAACCACACATTCGGTTCCTGAAATTGTAAACGCCATGTGATCCCACTTTCCGGCTGTCGGAACCAAAGTAGCAGCAGCGCCACCATCGAACCAGGAATCGGCCGTGCCATCTCCTGCGTTCAATTTAAAAATCTGGCTGGTCGCTGAACCTTCCCGGAAGAACCTGAACCCTGAAGTACGGTTATTCTGAAGTGCAGGATTTACAAGATCAGGTGGCCCCATCACCAAAATACCTCCACGATCGGGTGTTGAATTGATCTTCGTCCAGAATACAGCACTGAATGTCGCACTTTTTAGACCTGTCGTAGGAAATGTAAGGTAAGAATCTGTTGCGCCAACATATGCCTGTCCTTTTTTTCCTGCAGCAAAACCAGGAGATCCCACAACTGTGGCGGCTTTGTTTGTGTTAAGCTCTTTGTTGTTTCCTTCAAAAGGCATATAGAAAACCTCGCCACTGTATTTGGCGACATATGGAGAATCGTAGGAAATAATATCCTGGATTTCTGCCTGCGTAAGTGTCTTGTTGAAGATTCGCAATTCATCAAAAGAGCTTTTGTCGAAACTATGATTCCAATACGAAAAGTTTGGCGCTCCCGAAGCAATTGACATTACATCGCAACCTGTCCAGTCAATGGTTCCACATGGCGCGGTTCCAACAACAGCTCCATTAATATAGACGACACATGATGTTTTCGACACTGTGAACGCAAGGTGTACCCAATCGGTAGTTGGTGCCTTAACGATACCACCATCGTTCCAGACTTCACCCGTTGAAGTTCCGACATTAAGTTTGAAACGTTGCTCTGTTGCACTTCCTTCCCTGAAAAAGCGGAGCCCTTTTGACCGGTCTTCGCCTGTTGGACTGATAGAAATAATTCCAGCACGATCGGGTGTAGCATTTAGTTTGACCCAGAAAGCGGCACTAAACTCAGCGCTTAGCAATCCTGTGGTTGGATACGTAAGGTAAGAATCGGTAGCGCCAGCATATGCATTCACCCCTTTCAGACCAGCTCCTGCGAAGCCAGGTGTCCCTACAGATGTTGCAGTTTTGAAACTGATTTTTTCCATGTAATCGCCATCAAAGGGCATATAGAAAATTTCGCCAGGGAAGACAGCTTCATAAGGAGGCTTTTTCTCAAAATTAACCACTTTATTAGTAACCTTTCCTCCCAGATCAGTCGCCTTAATGGTGAGAACATGAATCCCGTTTGATACTTTATCGTAAGTATACGATTTAACAGCCCGACGATAATCCTTGAATTCGGCAAAACTTGTGATTTCCGCACCATCCAGCAAAACAGAGATTGATTTTAATTCTATATCATCGGTAACTTCAAATTGAATATTAATAGAAGCAAGAAGCTCCGGTACCTGAATCTTGACCCCTTCTGTCGGATATTTAACAGTTACAACAGGAGCTGTTGCATCGGTGCCAGGACTTACAAAAGTAATCGGATCAATGCCTTCGTTACAGGACACTGCAAAAACAATGGCCATCAGAAAAGCTGATATATACTTTAACGTTTTCATTTTTTTTCTATTTAATGATCAATACTTAAAATTATTTGGTTTTCAGAGCTGGTAACAAGTCAACCTGAATCTGCGGATAAGGAAGGAACGTTTTATCAGCGGTAAATGTCCTGCCGTCATAGCTAAGTTCGGTAGTTTTTCCAAGCCTTACCATGTCGTAATAGCGTGTACCCCATTCCATCGCGAGTTCAGCAAATTTCTCATCCATAACCTGCGCATTCGTCACAGCGGTAAGTGAAGGCAGACCTGCTCTTGTCCTTACTGCATTTACAGCAGCATCGACAGTCATTCCTGTACCTGTTGCTCCTGAAGTAAGTGCTTCGGCGTGCATCAGCAATATTTCGGCATAACGAATACAGGTTAAGTTCTTGTTTGTTCCATATTCGGTTCTGCCTGCAGTTAGCTGTACAGAAGGCAAGTATTGTTTTCCACTTGCAAATAATGCCCGAGCATAATCGTTAAACACATCGCCTGAGCGAGTGGTATTTGTAACAAACGAAGGCAAGGTCGTATATTTAGTATCTTTTTTAATCTCCGCAATTCCCCTGTTTGTAAAAATCACACTTGTTTCCAAACGGACTTTTTCGCCTCTGTCGAGCATGAATTTAATGTATTTCATACTTGGCTCAAAAAATCCCCAGCCATCAGCCGCGCCCTTAACTTTTGGAGTCCATCCCTGTGGTCCAAAGAAGGCGAAATTATAACTCTTACTGTCACCCGCTCCCTGACCAAAGTCGGAGTACTGCATTTCAAACAGGTTTTCTTTGTTCAGTTTGCCTTTTATTTTGAAAAGCTCATAAAAATCAGGTTCAAGGCTGAATTTGCCGGAACTGATAATCTGAGAAGTTGCATCAGCAACACCCTGGTAATTTTTGAGTTCGAGATTCGCCTGCGCTTTAATTGCAAGTGCTGTAAACTTTGTAATTCCACCACGGATATCGCTCCGCTCGTTGGGGTTCATCGCGGGAAGTGAAGGGATAGCTGCATCCATTTGATCAGAAATATGCTTCATCACCTCCTCTTTTGTTGACAAACTTGCAACAAGCATTCCGGAAGGATCAGAATTATCAGGAATAAAGACACTTCCCCAAACCCTTGAAAGGTTAAAAAGCGACCATGCTCTCAATACTTTTGCCTCCGCAATATATTGGTCAGCAGTTGCCTTGTTGGAAGCAAATTCTTTGTACAACTCTATTTGTTCCATTGCCGAATGCGCGGTAAAAATATTCTTATAAAGCCGTTGCCATAAGGAATTATACATCCAAAAATCTTTGTTGTAATTAAACTTGTCTGTTTCGGCGAAATCTTGCTGATCGCCTAATCCACCAGCATTTACATCATCACCTCTGACAGATATAAGTGGGAAGTTTTCCCAACCAAAATCCTGTGTTTCGGCATACACGCCAATTAAAGGAAGGATCATGTTATTTGTAATCGTATAATCCGTCCCTTTGGTAAACGATTTATTTTCTGCCGGTTCGTCCAGTTTATTCTGACATGCAGTTGCACCAAGAAGAGCAATCACTAAAAATGCAGGTCTGATACATTTGTGTATATGTTTCATCGTAATATCTTTTTAAATGATTAGAAATTGATATTCAGTCCTATTGTATATACAGCAGGAATAGGGTATGTCTGTGTATCAACGCCATTCGCAACTTCGGGGTTAAACCCGTTATAATTGAATACAGTTAAAGGACGCTCGGCGGTAAATGAAATCCTTGTATTTGGTAGCTGTGTACCAAATAATTGTTTTCCTTTAATGTTATAAGCCAATTGTACATTCTGAACGCGGAAAAAAGAACCATCTTCCACAAAATAATCGGACATTTTTTGGTTCCATCCCCTGCGCAATCCAGATGCCGAAGGGTATTTATTTGAAGTACCATCACCATGCCAGCGATTGACAGCCAGATCAGCATCCATATTCCCATCAGCGGTCCAGATGATTTCACCACGTTTGCGATTCAGGATTTTGTTTCCTGTCTGACCTAACATGTTAGCTGAAAACTCGATATTTTTATAGGTAAGTCCTAAATTGAGGCCATACATAAATGTTGGGAAATAAGATCCTAAAACAACCCTGTCATCATCATTCATTACCTTATCATTGTTTTGGTCTTTATATTTGAAATCACCGGGAACAAGTCCGTTTGCCACAGCAATAGGATCGGCTTTTATTTCAGCATCGTTTTGATATACACCAAGAACTTCACGTCCAAAGAAGGCTAAGAGTGGTTGTCCAACTATCGAACGTTGACGGAATTCTGCACTTCCACCATCAATGTAAGGCTGACCATATAAACTTCTGACTTCGTTTTTGAGCGTGGAAATGTTACCTCCGATGCTATAGCTTAAGTTTTTAGATATTTGATCATTCCAGTTTAGGGCAAGTTCAAGTCCTGAATTCCGGATAACACCTACATTTTTAATAATACTGCCGCCAATTGCCGGGATATTCACGTTAATCGCAGCGTTTTTTGTGTCACGAATATAGTAATCAGCATCAACGTTTAATCTGTTTTTCAATAATTTAGCCGTAACTCCCAGATTTGTTTCCTCGGTTACCTCCCATTTAAGATAGGAGAAAGTGCTTGATGTTGTGTTACCCGGAACAAGAACCCCATTAATTGCGGTAGTTATAACAGATGTTGTCGTTGCACCATCGTTGGCCTGAATTTTGTCGTTACCCAACTTTCCCCAACTGGCGCGCAGTTTCAGGTAATCAACTACTTGATTATCCTTCATAAAGTTTTCGCTACTGATCACCCATCCGGCGCCAACAGTAGGGAAATAACCCCATTTCTCCTGGTATTTTGAACTTCCGTCAGCCCTCATCGTACCATACAACAAGTATTTATCCTTGAAATTGTAGGAAAGACGTCCGAAGTAGGAAAGTCCGTATTCACGTTTTCCGTCATCGCCTACACCTGCAACAACGACTTTTCCAGCCTGATTAATATACCATGACTGTTGATTTTCTGTCGGGAAATTTAAACCTTGTGCTTTTAGCATATTGAATGCTTCATCGCGAAATGAAGTCCCTGCCATTAAAGAAACGCTATGATCTCCAAAGTGGTCATTATAAGTAAGGACGTTATCCCAAATCTGATCAGAATAAGTATTGGATATTTTCTGTATTGATGCATCGACTCTTTGAAAACTATTACCTACAAAATAAGGTAAATCCACATTGCGCTCATCCATAGAAGTGAAAGCATGGTTGTAAGTTGATTTGAACGACAATTTCTTTGGAACAAGATCAATTTTCACATAGAAATTGGCAAGTAACTTTCTTATTTTTAATTGTTTATTACTGAAGTCAAGCGTCGGAAAAGGATTTTGCCCACTCCGGTAACCTAAATCCTGTGCATTTGCATATCTGGTAGGATGTGCATTTACGTTAGCTTCATCATAAATTGGCATGATTGGAACGGCAAAATAGGCCAGACTCCATGCTGCCTGATCAGCACTGTATTTAATAGCGTTGCTTGAAATCATATTGCCACCAACGGTCAGCCAGTCAGTCGCATTAAAATCTACTTTAGCGCGTAAGTTAAACCGGTTGTATTCATTTTTCATATCCAGGATTCCTTGCTGCGAAAAGTAGTTCGTTCCGATAGAATAAGAAGCTTTTTCAGTTCCACCCGTAACATCAAGGCTATGGTTCTGAATAACTGCTGGGCGCATGATTTCTTTGTACCAGTCAGTGTTTACATCCGGAACATTGGGGTTGATCCGGCTCCGACCGTAACGTTGCATCGCATTCAAAATAAAACTTGCATCTGGTACTGAACCAGATTCATTGGCCATGGTTGTGAATTGTTCTGCATTGGCCATTTTCAATACATTCTGAGCAACCTGGGTACCATAGTATCCGTTATAACTGATTTCAGTTTTCTTGTTGAATCCTCCTGATTTGGTTTCAATGAGGACAACACCATTGGCAGCTCTCACCCCGTAAATTGCAGAAGCCGAGGCATCTTTAAGTACCGAAATAGAAGCAATATCCGCAGTATTCAAAAAGTCGATGTTACTAAAGAACATTCCATCAACAACATATAAGGGAGCTTCATTATTACTTCCAGGATAAGAACCAACGCCGCGAATCCTGATTGTAGGTGAATCGCCCGGTGCACCACTACTAACCACCTGTAGACCTGCAACTTTTCCTTGCAAAGATTGCATGGCTTGTCCTGTTGGCGTTTTAATAAGTTCCTCTGTTTTAATTGTAGTAATAGAAGAGGTAAGGTCTTTCACCTTTTGCGTTCCATAACCAACAACTACTACTTCACCCAATCCAACAACATTTTCGACCAACAGAATATTGATGGAAGTGCGGTTATTCACAAGAACCTCCTGTGTTTTATAACCAACAAAACTAAAAACAAGCGTCGCCTGAATTGGGGCCTGAAGTGTATAATTACCATCAATATCCGTAACTATTCCTAACGCTGTCCCCTTAATAGATACAGAGACACCAGGTAAGCTACCTGCGTTATCAGAAACCTTTCCCGATATCTTCACTCCCTGTTGGGCATAAAGGAAGGTGACTGATAAAAAGAGAGTCAAAAGAAAGATTAGTCTTTTCATACGTTAACTTTTTAAAATATTTGTAACGAAGATATAATGTCGGCAACCTGGAAAAAAGAAAATGGCTACACTTCTGACACTCCATAGGTTTGCAACCTTAATGTGTAGTACATCATTACCACTTTAATAAATAAATACATCACATATTTCACTTATTTTCAGACTAATAAATATTAACACAATTGACAATTATTATTTTTGATTCCGGGTGTGAACTCTAGAAAGTGAGCTACTTTTTTCATAAATTGCAAAAATATTGATGAAAAATATTCATTTATAATCCTCCAAGTGATGGTTGAGTTTTTAAATGAATGACTAAAACATTAAGTAAACGTTAACTTTTTAGTAAATGAGCTTTAGTAATCGAATTTCACAGAACAAGAGAACATTTTGGTTGCGCTTTACCGTTTGTACTTTTTTCCTGGTTCTGCTTTCACATCAATTCACTTTTGCCTTAGAAAATGAAAATCCGGTCGTTAAAAATTTTTCAAAATCAGATTATAATGCCGACAACCAAAATTGGTCGGTAGCAGAAGATGCTGAGGGGACGATCTATTTTGCAAATAATAAAGGACTGCTTGAATTTGATGGAATTTCCTGGAAACTCTATCCTTCGCCTAATGGGAATATTATCCGCTGTGTAGCAGTTGATAAAAATAACCGGATCTATACCAGCGGTTATCGTGAATTGGGGTACTGGGAACGAAACAAAGCAGGTACATTGAAATATTTCTCGCTAACTCCGCTTGCCGACAAATACTTCATCCCAAATGTAGAGTTCTGGAACATTATCCCGGTCGGCAACAAAGTTTATTTTCATTCATTTATGCAAATCCTGGTTTGGGAGAATGACCAGATTGTTCCAATACAATTGCCATCCTTCTCAAACGCAATGTTTCTCGTTGACGAAAGGATCATTATTGACCTTTCTGATGGCCTGTATACATTTGACAACAATGTTCTAAAACCATTTATTACAGGATCCTTTTTCAACCGGAAACAAATCAGATTTGTCTTCCGAGACAATAATAAAAGATTAATAATAGGAACAGCTTCCGAAGGAATCTTCACATACGATGGACTCAATTTCAACCTATTAAATCCTGATTGGAACGACTATTTTATTAAAAATAAAGTAAACAGGGCTAGCCTGTCAGTCAGTGGCGATCTGCTCATTGGTACAATCCTTGACGGGATCATCGCGTTTGATAAAACGGGCAAAATGATTTTTAAACTTAATACCCAAAATGGGTTACAAAACAATACAGTTTTGGGAATTGCGATCGATAAAAACCAAAATATCTGGCAAGCACTTGACCGCGGAATTGATTTTATAACCTTTCGGGGCAAAAATTCTTATACAATACATCCGGTAAGGGATGTCGGGGCTGTGTATTCTGCTGCAATTTTCAATGGCAACTTTTACCTGGGAACCAATCAAGGCCTCTATTACAAAAAGCTGAACGACCCCAAAGATAATTTCACACTGATTCCCCAAACACAAGGTCAGGTTTGGAATTGCAAAATATTCAATGGAAAACTTTTCATGGGCCATAATAACGGAACATTTGAAGTGACCGAAAAGGGATTAAAAAAGATTTCGGAGACCAACGGTGCATTCGCTATCACACCGGACTCCAAAATGCCGGGATTCCTGCTGCAATCGACTTATTCCGACATTGTAGCTATTGATTTCACCGGCAGTGAACCCCTTTGGGCAAGAAACCTGAAGAATTTTAACGACCTTATTCAATACATTGAAGTCGATTTTTATGGTAATATATGGGCTGGTCATATGCACCGCGGCATTTACCGGCTGAAACTTTCTGACAACAGGGACGAAGTCATAAAGTCGGTCTATTATGGCGAAAATTCAGCATTCGAAAAAGATCATGACATTCATCCTTTCAAAATTGAAGACCGAATGGTTTTCACAACAGACAAAAAACTATTCACTTACGATGAGTTGAAAGATACAATTGTTGAATACAATGATTTAAATAACCAGCTAGGTCATTTTGCGAGTGCCCACAGGATTTTTGCGGCACCCAATCATCATTACTGGTTTATAACAAACGAATCGATCGCACTCTTCCAGATAAAAGACAATGCCGTCAAGCTTATTAAGGTGTACCCTGCTTCACTTTTTTCTCACCAGCTAATCGAAAACTTTGAGAACATCACCCCACTTTCGGAACAAGAAGCAATCCTTTGTCTTGAAAACGGATATGCCATTTTAAATGCAAATCAGCCTGAAGGCGAATCTTTCATAAAGAATAAAAAGCTGGTATTAAGGGATTTTATAACCACCAACAGAAGCGGAAATGCCGACACACTCCAATCAAACCGGTCGTCTTATACCTTAGGTTACAATCGAAACAATGCTCAGCTTAAGTTTTCGTTTCCCTTGTTCACGATGGAGAAAATTTCTTTTCAGGCATATATCGAAGGGATTGACCCCGATTGGCGCACACCAGTTGCCCTGCCGGTATTTAAGTTCGAACGACTTCCCGAAGGCTCCTATACGCTTCGCGTAAAAGCAACCGATACATGGGGAAATGAAAGCAAGATACTGGAAATTAGATTAGTTATCTTACCGCCATGGTATCTAACAATCTGGGCGAAAATCGGATATTTACTGCTTATTATTTTTCTTCTTTTGATGTTTCAGAAACGCGTTGTAAATCAAACCCGCAGCAAAGAACAACGGGAAAGAGAAAAGAAAGAGAAGGAACTGATTCGTTTGAGAAACGAAAAATTACAGGATGAGATCTCCTTTAAAAGCCAGGAACTTGCAAATTCTACAATGTTGATCATCAAAAAGAATGAGTTTCTCCTTGATCTGAAACGCGTTTTAAAAACGCAAAAGAACCAGTTGGAATCGCGTTTTCCGGATAAATATTACTTCGATTTGGTAAAGAAAATCGACGATAATATCGCCAGCCACGATGACTGGAAAACTTTTGAAACGAACTTTGAAAGGGCGCACGAAGAATTCATCAAAAAATTAAAAGCTGGCTTTCCAAAATTAACACCGGGCGATCTTCGGTTATGTGCCTATTTAAGGATGAACTTATCATCAAAAGAAATTGCACCACTTCTGGGTATCTCAGTCCGCGGTCTGGAGAATCATCGGTATCGCTTACGTAAGAAAATGGGTCTGGACATTGATGTTAATCTCAGCGAGTTCATGATGAACATCAACTAATCGCTTTAATAATCAGGTATAAAAAATGGATCCCTGAAATAAGATCCATTTTTTACAAGAAGATTTATTGGAACATAATCACTTACACTTTGTAGTATTGCTCCCAACCTTTTCGGGGAGGAAGTCCGACTAAAAGTTCATTCGCCAATTTATTGTTTGTGATGTTCTTGGTATCTCTGTCGAACTCAAGTTTCGTATTCAGCTTTTGCGCCATTACACCCAACGAGAAGATCTGGCTCAAAGGGCCTGCAATCTCAAATGGTGAACGGGTCTTCTCCTCACCCTTACAAGCTTTCAGAAAGTTGGCATAATGGTTCGAAGGACTTTTAGGAACTTCTGGAAGCTTTGATGCCATCTCTTTCGCTTTATCAGCAGGAATAATCGATAGCGTGCTGCCATGAGAACCACCTTTAAAGGTAAGTTCCTTGCTGTAAATAATTTTACCCGGATTCAATTTTGCAGGCTGAATCTTCCCGACGCTTGTTGGAGGAATGTTTGGATCCAGGTCGGATACTCCGTAACCTTCGGGCACCTGAGGAATATTGTTGATCCCGTCGTACCAGGTAATATCGAGCGGTGGCATGTTACCACGTTCAGGAAACCGGAACAATATTGTAGAAGACATTGGATAGAAAAATGGATTATGACCCTCCGCTTTAAGCATGCTAACTTCGTAAGGAAGTCCAAGGTTCAGAAACTGGTGTGCTGTATCGATGATATGAGCACCCCAGTCGCCTAGTGCGCCTAAACCGAAATCATACCAGCAACGCCATTGGCCATTCACAAAATCCTTGTTATAGTCGTGTTGCTGAGTTACACCTAACCAGATGTCCCAATCAAGTGTACCAGGAATTGGTTCTGCAGGCGGGAAGTTTTTAATTTTGGTGTCCCAGCCATGCCAGCGGCGTGCAGAGTTCATATGAGCGGTAATTGCTGTAACATCCTTTATAATACCAGCTTCAGTCCATGCCTTAAACTGAAAATAATTTGCTTCGGAGTGCCCTTGATTTCCCATCTGGGTTACAACTTTCGGATATTTTTTAGCCGCCTTCATCATCAGTTCAATTTCGTTGAAGGTGCGGGCCATCGGCTTTTCAACGTAAACATGAATACCTAAACCCATTGCCATCATCACAATTGGAAAATGAGAATGGTCGGGTACGCCAACGGAAACTGCTTCAATATTACTTCCCATCTTGTCAAACATCGTTCTGAAATTCTGAAAACGTGGCACATCCGGGAATTTTTCAAGTACTTTCAACGTGTGAGGTGCACCCATATCGACATCGCAAAAAGCTACAATATTGGCCAGTCCGGTGTTAAATAAAGACATAACATCCGAGCCACCCTGGTTTCCGATGCCGATACAAGCCAGGTTGACCCGTTCACCGGCACTTGCCAATCCTGATTCTGGTGCTGTTTTTGCAGAAGCTTTGGTCCAAATCGTAGGAAGCGCAGTAGCTGCCGAAAGCAAAAGCGCATTTTTTAAAAACGACCGGCGAGAGTTTTCATTTGAATTCATTCGTAATTATATTTAGTTTTGAAATCTGTAAGCTAAAAGGAATTGCCAGAGAAACGCTTCAATTTTATCAATTGAAGCTACAAAAATAATCAAACGGCGAAATAAACCTACAAATTTTGTGACGGATCAAATCTTAAGTAATATTATACTTCTTCCTTGGTTTTAGCCTCCAAAATCTTTACAAACAAAGGATTATAGACAGGTCCTTTTGAAGTCAAGACACTTTCATACAATGCAACGTGGTTAATAGCAACTGAACCGAAGGGAACTTCCCGATTTTGAGACAAAAAGGACTCGAATGAACCGCAGTTTCCGAGCCTCTTTATACGGGCTACCGTCAGATGTGGCCTCAGCGGACTATTAATAAAAGTAAATCCATTCTGCAGTAGCAATTCACCCATTCGGGAATGAGCGGGCAACATTAACTGAAGGCTTTCCAGACCAAGCCATAAAACCTTTGGAATGTGCTTGTAAAGGAACGTTTCAACACCATACAATTGAGCGCTGAAAGCAGGAACAGATAAAAAGGATTCCTCAATTATTTGTTGAATTAAAGAAATACAGGAAATCTGTTGGTTACCAAGAAAAAAAAGGGTAACGTGCCAATTTTCAGGTTTTACCCAGTTCAACAGACTGTGATTATAAACCGGATCATTCATCCACGATTTTACCACCAATTCAACTGCAACAGATTTAATTGAAACACCAATAAAAAGCCGTTTCACCATGATCCTATTAGTATTCAAGAGAATAAAACATACACCATCAAGTCCCCAAATTTCAAAAAATTGTACAAATAATACAAGCCTGTTTTAAAAATTTTAAAAACAATTGTTAATTTCACGCGGTTTAATTCCGCTATTTCAATCAAACTAATTATTACTTTCTAAAGCGATCAGCAAATGACAAGACGAATTATTGGTATTAAGGAAAAGCTTCCTTTGTTAGAGAGTTTGCCCCTTAGTTTTCAACATCTGACAGCTATGTTTGGCGCCACCATTCTGGTTCCTATTTTATTGGGTATCGATCCGGCCATAGCTTTATTAATGAATGGTATTGGAACCTTAATATATTCATGGGTTACCAAAGGAGGTATTCCTGCGTATCTGGGTTCAAGTTTTGCATTTATTGCACCTTCGTTATTAATTATTAGCAGTTACAGTGGTTTCAGCCATGCTCAATCAGGTTTTATCTTTTTCGGATTATTCTTTATCCTGATTTCCTTTGTTGTTAAATATTGGGGAATAAAATGGATCGATGTAGTGATGCCACCAGCCGTAATGGGTGCGGTTGTAGCCATTATCGGATTGGAACTTGCTCCGGTAGCTGCGCAACAAGCTGGTCTTGCTCCCTGGCCGACTGCAGTTGGTCAGATTGTAGCTCCATTCGTAGTCTCTCCAAACGTCGTCCTTGTCTCAATGTTCACTTTATGTATCGGAATTATTGGTTCGGTAATGTTTCGTGGATTTATGCAGGTTATACCAATTCTGGTCGCTGTTGTAGCAGGTTATTTCTTTGCACTTGCAATGGGAATGGTTGATACAGCAACAATCAGCAATGCTTCATGGTTTGCCCTGCCTAAATTTCAGGCACCAGTCTTCGATCTCAATGCCATCGTCATTATTGCACCTGCCTGTATTGTAGTTTTGGCAGAACATATCAGCCACTTGATTGTTACCGGTAAAATTACAGATACTGATCTGATGAAAGACCCTGGACTGCACCGCTCGTTACTTGGCGATGGTTTAAGCAATGTTTTATCCGGATTTGCAGGTTCACCACCTAATACCACTTATGGCGAAAATATTGGGGTCATGGCAATTACACGCGTCTATTCGGTCTGGATTATTCGTGGAGCTGCTATTCTTGCGATTGCATTCTCTTGTATTGGCAAAGTTTCTGCCGCCATTTCTACAATCCCCTCACCTGTTATGGGTGGAATTACGATGTTGCTTTATGGCGTTATCGCCGTTCAGGGTTTCAGAATGTTTGTTGAGCAGAAAGTTGATTTCAGCAAGAATAGCAATATGGTACTTGGAGCGGTCACATTTGTTGTCGGAGTAAGCGGTGCCAGTATTAATATTGGCTCTGTTCAATTGAAGGGAATGGCTTTCGCCGCAATTATTGGCGTTGTTTTGTCCTTGTTGTTCTATTTGTTCACAAAGATGGGCCTAATGAATAAGGATGTTTAGATTAAGATAATGAACAACCCCCTTTGAGCGGTCTTAAGACCTTCGAAGGGGGTTGTCCTTTTTAATAGAATCTTATTTTGTAATACCCTTCGAGGGTCTGAAGATCACTCGAAGGGTATTGTTTATCCCTGGTAGGTATTTATTCCAAAAGTTGTAACTGTACGATCAACTTTTTTCACAAGACCTTGTAACACTTGCCCGGGTCCAACTTCAGTAAATGAAGTGCAACCATCTGTAATCATATTCTTTACAGTCTGTGTCCAACGAACAGGAGCAGTCAGCTGAGCAATCAGGTTTTTCTTGATTGCCTCAGGATCAGATACCGGACCCGCAGTTACATTCTGGTAAACAGGACATACAGGTGTACTGAAATGTGTTGAATTAATTGCTTCTGCCAATTCTGCACGAGCGGGTTCCATAAGTGGAGAATGGAATGCACCACCGACGCTCAATTTGATGGCACGTTTTGCGCCAGCTTCCGTTAATTTTGTACAAGCTATGTCGATTCCCTGAACAGAACCGGAAATCACAAGCTGACCTGGACAATTATAATTCGCAGGAACAACGACATCGTCGATCTCGCTACAAATTTTTTCAACAATTTCGTCATCAAGACCAACAATCGCTGCCATTGTTGAAGGTTCAGCTTCACAAGCCTTTTGCATCGCCAATGCACGCTTTGAAACAAGCATAAGTCCATCTTCGAACGATAACGCTCCGTTGGCAACCAACGCTGAAAATTCGCCTAATGAATGACCAGCTACCATTTCAGGTTTAAAGCTATCTCCCAGTGTTTTTGCGAGAAGTACTGAATGGAGAAATATGGCAGGCTGAGTCACTTTTGTTTGTCTCAGATCTTCGTCCGTACCGTTAAACATCAGATCAGTTATGCGAAAACCAAGCAGTTCGTTTGCTTTTTCGAATAACTCGTGTGCCATGGACGAATTGTCGTACAGGTCTTTACCCATACCTACAAACTGGGCGCCTTGCCCCGGAAATACATATGCCTTCATAATTTTATTTTGTAAAATTTCGACTGCAAATATATAAAATGTCCGGTCCAATATAAAGCATTGCAAAAAGTTATGCCCTGAGACCGGTATTCTATCACGACAAATCGGAGCTGATAAGCCTTATAAATTCCTGACGTGTAGCCTCCTTCTGAAAGGCACCTGTAAAATCGGAAGTAGTAGTCACGGAATTCTGTTTTTCAATTCCCCTCATACTCATGCACATATGCTTCGCTTCAATAACCACTGCCACACCAAGCGGATTTAATGTATTTTGAATACACTCTTTAATTTGCATGGTAAGCCGCTCCTGAACCTGCAAACGCCTTGAAAAAGCCTCGACAACGCGGGCAATCTTACTCAAACCGGTGATATAACCATTGGGAATATAAGCTACATAGGCTTTTCCGAAAAAAGGCAGCAGATGGTGCTCACATAAGGAGTAAATCTCAATATCTTTAACGATAACCATTTGGCGGTAATCCTCCTTAAACATGGCAGATTTCAGAATTTCTTCCGGATCCATATTATACCCCTGTGTTAAAAACTGCATTGCTTTCGCTATTCGAACAGGCGATTTAAGCAATCCTTCACGCTCAGGATCTTCACCCAGCAATTTCAAAATCTCACGATAATGTCCAGCCATTTTCATGGTATTCTCTTCGTGATACACTTCTACCTTACTATAACCTCCGTTATCCTTACTATTCAATGAAAACTTCATACATTAAATATTTTATCTCATTTTAATCTTAACAACCCACAACTTACAAAAGTTTTTATTGATAGTTTCCCCTAATTCCCCAATCCAGCGTCAACAATATTTAAACTCAAGATTAAAATGAAAACCAGGTCGAAAGCACATAATATTTCCAAAACACAAACGAAACATGAAATTCGTCTTCTTTTGAAAAATATTTTAATATTTCCGCATACAAATGAACAACTTTTTTTAACCTTTTTCGAAAAATGGAGTATGAAAGTATGTAAACACATTGATTGTTTAACGAAACGTTATTATATTTTTTCATTAAATCATTTATTCATTTCATAGCCGATGAGAATCCTTTTTGTAGGCGCTACATGCTTTGAACTATATCAGTTTTTCGAAAACCTTAAAGAGTCACCTAATAATAAGGGACCAGTCTTCCATTACAGTTGGCACAATCTCGATATAGATTTAATTATAACCGGATTAGGAACTACATTTACAACGTATTTTCTTACAAAGGCACTGAATCTATGCAGTTATGATCTTGTCATTAATGCAGGAATCGCCGGAAGTTTCAGGGACGAAATTTCGATAGGAACTGTCGTAAATGTTAAGAGTGAACAATTTAGTGATCTTGGAATAGAAGATGACGACCGTGTAAAAACAGTCTTTGAGGCAGGGTTTATTGAACCTGATGACTTTCCTTTTCATAGCGGCAGGTTAATCAATCCAAATTGGTATGAAAATCTGGAGTTGCCAGTAGTGCGTGGTATTACAAGTAATATTAGCCATGGCTCTGTGCAAAGCATTGCCAGACTCAAAAATGATTTTGATCCTGATATCGAATCAATGGAAGGCGCGGCAGTGTTCTATGTTTGTCTTTTGGAAAAGGTTCCTTTTCTCGAACTAAGAGCAATTTCCAATTACGTTGATATTCGCGATACAGAGAAATGGGATATTCCGACAGCCACAGATAACCTCACCAATGAGATCTTTCGGTTTCTCAGAAAATTCACCGCTGTGAAGCAGGTATCATGATTAATGAAATTGTCAAACT
>Ga0209724_1002284_pt1 | contig 16485 bp, 11 predicted proteins | sample grotaG_FD_184143 | JGI IMG/M metagenome (GOLD analysis project Ga0209724, IMG submission 184143) | Glacier valley bacterial and archeal communities from Borup Fiord, Nunavut, Canada, to study Microbial Dark Matter (Phase II) -... | ecosystem: Environmental > Aquatic > Freshwater > Ice > Glacier ...
ATCGAATCGTTCCGCGCCGCCGTCCGCGACTATCAGGACCGCACGATGAAGCCGTTCGGTGCGGCGGTCGGCAAGCTGCTGCGGTCGCCCGACAATCCGCGCGGCTCGCCCGACCTGATCATCGAGCGCGCGGGGCAGGACACGCTTGGCGTCTCGACCTCGCTGGTCAAGCCGTTCACCGGGCGCATCGTCTATGCCGAGGATCTGTCGGGCCAGCGGCTGACCTTCTACGCGCCGCAGGTGTGGACGCGGCAGCGGCGCATCCTGATGCCGACCGCCGAAATCCGCGGCACGCATCTGTGCAACGCCTATGAAGTGACCCGCATGAACGACATGATCGCGGGCGGGCTGCTCGATGTCACCGAGCCGACGGTGGTGCCGTGGGAGGGCCTGCCGGAGGCGCATCAGGCGATGTGGGAAAACCGCCATTCGGGCGCGACCTATGTGGTCAATCACGCGCTCCCCGAACTCGGGCTGCGCAGCAAGGACGCGCTGTACGAAGCCTGGGCGGCACAGGAAGCGGCCGGGCAACAGCTCCAATCGAACGAGGCGAAGTAATGGCGACCAAGATCAAGACTTCGGACGGTTCCGCCCCTGCCCCGCTGCCGATCCGCGTCGGGCGGCTGGCAGGCAAGATCGCGCTGGTAACGGGCGCGGCGGGCAATCTGGGCGGCGAGATCGTCCGGCATTACCTGCTCGAAGGCGCGACGGTCGTCCTGACCGGGCGCGACGCGGCGCGCAACGAGGCGGCTGCTGCGGCTGCACTCGCCGACACCGGGGCGGACGCGAGCCAGGTTTCCACCGTCGTCATGGACGGCGCCGATGCGGCGTCGGTCCGCGCCGGAATCGCCGCCGTCATGGCGCGCCACGGGCGGCTCGACATTCTGGTCAACAACGCCGGATCGGCCGGGCCCAAGGCTCCGCTGGAAAAGCTGCCGCTGACGCGTGCCGACCTCGACGAACACCGCAAGCTGGGGTCGACCGACACCGAGACGGTCGCCGACGCGGCGCGCAACATCCTCGGCGTCGCATGGAACATGGTGCGCGCGGCGGGGGCATCGATGGGCGCGGGCGGGTCGATCATCAACGTCTCGACGATCTTCAGCCGCACGCATTATTACGGCCGCACCGCCTATGTGGTACCAAAGGCTGCCATGAATGCCCTGTCGCGCGAGCTCAGCCTCGAACTCGGGCCGCGCGGCATCCGCGTCAACCTGCTGTTCCCCGGCCCGATCGCCAGCGAGCGGATCCGCACGGTATTCGCCAGCATGGACAAGCTGCGCGGCGATACCGCGGGCACCACGCAGGGGCAGTTCTTCGACAACATGAGCCTCGCGCGCTCGGTCGAGGGCGAGCCGCTGGGCAAGACCTTCCCGACGCCGCGCGACATCGCCGCGACCTGCGTGTTCCTCGGCTCGGACGAAAGCGCCGCGTACAACGGCCATGATTTCGAGGTGACGCACGGCATGTCGGTGCGCAAGGAATCGCGCTCGACCTATCTGTCGCGCCCCACCATGCGCTCGATCGACGGAGCGGGGCTGTCGGTGCTGGTGGCCGCCGGCGATCAGGTCGACGAGGCGCTCGCGATCGCCGCGGTGCAGGCGAATTGCGGGGCGGAGGTGTTGCTCGGCTTCGACCATGGGCCGTCGGTGGCGGACGCACAGACGAAGCTCGACGCGATGAAGCCGCTGCCGCGCATCACCGTTGCGGCGTTCAAGCGCGATGACCATGACGCGATGGACGCCGAGCTCGACCGCTGGACCGAGGCGGGAACGCCCGTCACCGGCACGATCATCCTGCCGGCGCATGGCAACGGCCGGTTCACCGGCACGCTGGCGGACGCGAGCGACGCCGATGTCGACTGCTTCGTCGATGCCGAACTGGGCGGCGCCATTGCCGTCGCCCGCACGCTCAGCCGCTATTGGCAAAAACACGACACCCTCGTCCATGATCCGCGCTTCGTGTTCATCGGCAACGGCTCCGACGGCGCAGGCGATATCTGGAACAACCTGCTGCGCGCTACCTGCGAACAGCTGGTGCGGGTCTGGCGCGACGAGTCCGAAGTAGATGTCGAGCACGGGCGGCGGCGGCAGGTCGAATGGGGCAACCAGATCATCCGCTTCGGCAACACCGAATCCGAAAACCTCCCGTTCGCCGCCGGGCAAGCCGCACGCATCCTGCTTAAGGAACGCAAGATCCGGCAGGTCAATCTGTACCTGCCGCCGTCGATCGGCGAGGCGACGGGCGCGCGCCGCGCGATGGTCGGGTTTAGCGAGAACATCACCGGGCTGCACCTCGGCAAGGTCGCGCTGATCACCGGCGGCTCGGCCGGTATCGGCGGTCAGGTGGCGCGGCTGCTGGCGCTGGCAGGCGCGAAGGTGATGATCGTCGCACGGCGCGAAAGCGAGCTGGCGACGACCCGCGCGCGCATCGTCGGCGAGCTCGAGGACGTCGGTTTCTCGGGCGTCGAGCGCCGCGTGCGGACGCTTGCCGGGATCGATGTCGGCGACCTGAAGACGCTGCAGCGCGCCGTCGACGAAACCGTCAAGGCGTTCGGGCGCATCGATTATCTGATCAATAATGCCGGCGTGTCGGGGGCCGAGGAAATGGCGGTCGACATGGGCGTCGACGCATGGCGCTATACGCTCGATGCCAATCTGATCTCGAACTATGCGCTGATGCACATGGTCGTGCCGCAGATGAAGCGGCAGGGCAGCGGCTATATCCTCAACGTCTCGAGCTATTTCGGCGGCGAGAAGCACATGGCGGTCGCCTATCCCAATCGCGCCGACTATGCGGTGTCGAAATCCGGACAGCGCGCAATGGCCGAATCGATGGCGCGTTTCCTTGGGCCGGAAATCCAGATCAACGCGATCGCGCCCGGCCCCGTCGACGGCGACCGGCTGGCGGGATTGGGTGGCAAGCCCGGTCTGTTCGAACGGCGCGGGCGGCTGATCCTCGAGAACAAGCGGCTGAACGCCGTCCACGCCGCCACCGTCCGCGCGATCCGCCGCGGCGTTCGTGTCGAGACGGTGCTGACGCGGCTGGCGCGCAACGACACCGCGCAGATGGCGCACAATACCGACAACCCGCGCGAACTGCGCGATCTTGCGCTGAAATGCGCCGCCGAAGGCTCGGACGCGTGCAGCTGGGGGCGGTTCCTGATCACCGACAGCATTGCGCGGCGGCTGGTTGCGCGGCTGCGCTCGGGCGGGTATTTCCTCGATGCGCCGGTGTGGGCGGCCAAGCCCGATGACGGCTGGCTGCTCCGCACGCCGCCCGACGACTTGCCGTTCCTGCCCGCCGCGAACATCGCGAAGGAAGCGGCGAAAGTGCGCGGCGGCGTGCTGTCGCAGCTGTACCTCGGCAAGATGCCGACCGAGGCCGATGTCGCGCAAGCGACGGTGTTCTTCCTCGCCGACCGCGCCGTCAGCGGCGAGACGTTCATGCCGTCGGGCGGTCTCAACGTTGAACGCTCGACCACCGAGCGCGAGCTGTTCGGTAGCCCCAAGCAGGAACGCCTCGACCAGATGCGCGGGCGGACCGTGTGGCTGATCGGCGAACATCTGATCGATCACCTCGCCGAGGCGGCGCGCGAGTTCGTCGAAACCTGCGGCGTCGCCAAGCTGGTGCTGCTGACACGCACCGCCGACGGCGCGGCCGCACTGCGGGAAGCGATCGCCGACCTGCCTGCCGGCGTCATCGAAACGCAGGTCTGCGGGTCGGAAATCGAAGCAGGAATGGACGCCGCGATGGTAGCATGGGGTGACCCGACGACGATCGTGTCGACGCCGTTCGACGGCCTGCCGGCGCAGCTGTTCGGCGACGATCCGCTGACCCCCGAAGCGTTCGGCAATCTTGTCGAGCATAATCTGACGCAGCATTTCCGCGTCGCCCGCAAGGCGTCGCTCTATGATGCGACGCAGCTGGTGCTTGTCTCGCCCGACGTTGCGATGGGCGATACCGGCCCGGCGTTCGCGCTGGCAAACTTCTTCAAGACCACGCTCCACGCCTTTACCGCGACGCTCGCGGTCGAGAACGAGCGGCTGGTGCACGATGTCCCGGTCAACCAGATCAACCTGACGCGACGCGTCCGGTCGGAGGAGCCGCGCAACCTCGAGGAGCACCTCGAGGAGGTCAAGCGTTTCGCGCGCGCCGTGCTGCTGGCGGGTGCACCGCTGCCCGATGCCGAGGATTCGCGCTACCGGTCGCGAATTTACCGGGGGATGGCGATCACGGTGTAACCGGCTATCGAGGGTCGCGCTACGCCGTCGAGGCGACCGTGGTGACGATCTGCGACGCCCCGGTGAGCGTGCGATGCACCGGGCATTTCCCCGCGATGTCGAGCACTTTCGCCTCGGTCGCGGCATCGATCGGTGCGTCGAAGACGATACGCAGATCGAAGCGGTCGATCCGTGGCGCGCTGCCGGTCAGGCAGCTTGCGCAGTCGGCGGCATGCGTGCGCGAGTGCGCGACCTCGACCGCATAGCCCGGCAGGGCCAATTGCTTGCGCTCGGCATAGAGATGGATCGTCATCGACGTGCAGGCGGCAAGGCCGGCCGCGAGAAAGTCATACGGGCTTGGCCCCGCGCCGAGCCCGCCCAGCGCCTCGGGTTCGTCGGCGATCAACGCATGACCGGCGACGCGGAGCGATTGCTGGAACTTGCCCATCCCGGTGCTGCGGGCGACGACCCGGTTGGCGGCTTGGGCCTGGCTGTCGGTTTCGGTCATTGCGACGACTCCGTTGCGACGGTGAAGTGTGGCCGCCCCGGCGGCGTCGGGCAAGCCTTGCCGCGCGGCTCAGACCGCCGATGCGCGGCAAAACGACCGTCGAAAAACTGTCACTTCCGCTATCGCCCTGCTTGGGGCACACTCCGACGAAATATGGGGAGAGTTTCGATGCTGCACCGTCTTGCACTGACCGCCTTGGTCGCCCTCGCTGCGGCCCCGGTCGCCGCCGTAACCGTGCCGAGCAGCATCATCGTCTTCGGCGACAGCCTCGTCGATGCGGGCAATATCGATGCGGCGGTCGGCAGCGATTTATATAATCCGAAGGCCAAGGGCTATTACCCCGGGCGTTTCACCAATGGCTTCGACTATACCGATCTGCTCAACGAACGGCTGTACGGCCATGCACTGACGCCGTCGCTGCTGGGCGGCACCGACTATGCCTTTGGCGGCGCGCGCATCGTCAACGACGGCGACGCGGTCCCCGATCTTGCGGCGCAGGTCGGCTTTTATTTCGCCAAGACGTCGAACACCGCCGATGCCAACGCGCTGTACGTCATCAACGCCGGCGGTAACGATGTGTTCGGCATCGAAAGCGGCAGCATCGGCAGTTTTGGCAGCACGGCGCTGTACACCACGGCTCTGCTCGACACGCTCGCGGGCAGCATTCAGGCGCTGAGCGCGGCGGGCGCGCGGCACATCCTCGTCACCGGAATTCCCAATGTCGACGCCACCGGCTTTGGCCTCGAGGCACAGGTTCAGGCGCGGCTCGACACGGTGCAGGCCGGGCTGGGCAGCACGCAGCTGCTGCGGTTCAGCTATATCAATTTCTTCACCGCGGTTTCGACCACGCCAGCGGCCTTCGGCCTGCCGCCCTTCACGCACGCCGGCAACTGCATCACCGGCAGCCCGGCGGTTGGCGGGATCATCGACTGCACCGGCTATTTCTCGTTCGACGGTACGCATCCGACGGCGGCGATCCAGGGCGCGCTGTATAACCAGATCGTCAGCCTGACCGGCCTCGACACGGTGCCCGAGCCTGCCACCTGGGCACTGATGATCGTCGGCTTCGGGATGGTCGGCACCGCGGCACGTCGGCGCAACCGGGTGGCCGTCGCCTGACGCTTCCCCCGCGCCGCAGCGCCTGCTACCGATAGCGTCGAAACGGCGCACGACAGCCGTCGGGGAGCGAGACGATGGCCGATGCGACACCGCAGCACCATGATGACGTGATCGCCGACCCGACCCTGCCGCGCGTCGGCGGCGGGTACGCCTGGTACGTCCTGATCGTGCTGATGGTCGTCTATATCTTCAACTTCATCGACCGTTCGATCCTGACGATTCTCGGGCCGTATATCCAGAAGGACATGGGGCTGAGCGACGGGCAGCTCGGGTTGCTGTCGGGCACGGTATTCGCGCTGTTCTACGGGTTGTTCGGGCTGGCGCTCGGGCGGCTCGCTGACAATTGGGTGCGGACATGGACGATCGCGCTCGGCCTCACGATCTGGTCGGGGATGACCGCGCTGTCGGGGTTCGCGAGCAATTTCGGCCAGTTGGCGGCGGCGCGCGTCGGCGTCGGCGTTGGCGAGGCGAGCGCCTCACCGGCGGCATATTCGTTGATCGGCGACTGGTTTCCCAAATCGATGCGCGCGACCGCATTGTCGATCTATTCGAGCGGCATCTTCATCGGTGCCGGCTTCAGTTTCGCGATCAGCGGCGTCGTCGTGGCGGGTTGGGATAAGGCCTATGCGCACGGCGGCGCGCCGCTGGCGCTGGTCGGCTGGCAGGCGGCATTCCTCATCATCGGCATCCCGGGGCTGCTGCTCGCCGCACTGGTGCTGACCCTGCGCGAGCCGCCGCGCGGGCTGGCGGACGGGCTTATCGTGCCGCTGCGGCAGGACGGCAACCCGTTTGCGCGGATCATCACCGACCTCGGCACGATCCTCGCGCCGTTTCCGCTGTTGACACTGCGCGCGGCGGGGGCGCCGGTTGCCATGCTGCGGCGCAACTGGATCGCCATGGCGGTGCTGGTGTTCGCTGCGGCCGCGCTGACGATGCTGACCAACGCCGTCGTCCCTGTCGCAAAGCTCAAGATCCTCGGCCATCTCGGCGGGCTGGCGATCACCGCCAACACCATCCAGTGGGCGGCGATGGCGGTCGGGTTGTACGGCGTCTATTCATGGTCGCAGGCGCTGTTGCTCAGGGACCGCCCGTTGCATGTGCTCGTCTGGGGAACGCCGACGTTCCTGCTGACCGCGGCGGCGGGCACGCTGGTTTCTTTCAACAGCTATGCCGTCGGCGCATGGATTTACATCTATGCGTTCCGCAATCTTGGCGCGACCCCCGCGACGGCGGGAGTCCTGCTCGGGCTTGGCTCGGCGATCGGCGGCTGGATCGGCACCTCGCTCGGCGGTGTCGTCGGCGATGCGTGGAAAAAACGCGATGGCACCGGGCGGCTCAAGCTGTCGTTCCTCGCCTCGGCGATCCCGTTGCCGATCGCCATCTATGCCTTCACCACGTCCAATCTGACGACGGTTTACGTCTGCTATTTCCTTGTCGTGCTGATCGGGACCTTCTGGCTTGGCGGGATTTCGGCGACGATGCAGGATCTGGTGCTGCCGCGCATGCGCGGGACGGCGGGCGCGATGTTCTTCATGGGAACGACGCTGATCGGGCTGGGCAACGGGCCCTATTTCGTCGGATTGCTGAGCGATGCGACCGGCAGCCTGCGCACCGCGCTGCTCGCCAGCTATCTTGGCGCCCCCGTTGTCTGGCTATGCTTGTGGCGCGCCATTCGCCTGTTACCGACTGCCGAGGCAACGCGCGTCGAGCGTGCCCGCGCCGCTGGCGAACCCATTTAAATCAGGGAAATATGCATGAAAATCAATGATCTGTTTTCGGTCGCGGGCAAGGTGGTCGTGGTTACCGGCGGCAGCCGAGGCATCGGCGAGATGATCGCGCGCGCCTATGTCGAAAACGGCGCGAAGGTCTATATCAGTGCGCGCAATGCCGCCGTCTGTGACGGGCTGGCGGCGGAATTGAGCAAGATCGGCACCTGTATCTCGGTTCCAGCCGACCTTGCCAAGCCCGGCGAGATCGAGCGCTTTGCCGCCGAATTGGAAAAGCATGAAAGCCGCATCGACGTGCTGTTCAACAATGCCGGCGCCAGCTGGGGGGCGACGTTCGACAGCTTCCCCGAAAGCGGCTGGGACAAGGTCATGGATTTGAACGTCAAGTCGGTGTTCTTCCTGACGCAGCGGCTCGTCAAGCTGCTTGAGGCGGCGGGATCGGCCGACAGTTTCGCGCGGGTCATCAACATCGGCTCGATCGACGGCATGCATGTGTCGGGGATCGAGACGTACAGTTACGCGGCGTCGAAGGCGGCGGTGCTGCACCTGACGCGGATGATGGCGAAGTACCTTGCGCCGCGTCACATCGCGGTCAACGCGATCGCGCCGGGTTATTTCCCGTCGAAGATGACCGCCGCAATCAGCGAGGAGGATGCCGAGGCGTCGCTCGCGATGACGCCGATGCGCCGCCGCGGCAACGCCGACGACATGGGCGGCGTCGCGCTTTATCTCGGCAGTCGCGCCAGCGGTTTCGTCTGCGGCAGCGTCATCGCGGTCGACGGCGGCTTCGCAACCACGGTCTGATCTGCTCGGATATTGGGCAGATGCACCGTCGCTAGGCAATCGTCGGCCCGCAAAAATCGCTTCGCACCTGCAAAAACGGGCGTTCACCGGCTGGCACGCCCTGTGCTAGGCTAAGACAAACCAGGGGACGCCCGCGTGAAAAAGATCGAAGCCGTCATCAAGCCCTTCAAGCTCGACGAGGTGAAGGAAGCGCTGCACGAAGTCGGAGTCAGCGGCATCACCGTGACCGAGGCCAAGGGGTTCGGCCGCCAAAAGGGCCATACCGAACTCTACCGCGGCGCTGAATATGTCGTCGATTTCCTGCCCAAGGTGCGGCTCGAAGTCGTCGTCGACGATGACCAGGCCGAGCGCGTGGTCGAGGCGATCGCCAACGCCGCGCGGACGGGGCGCATCGGCGACGGCAAGATCTTCGTCACCAATATCGAAGCAGCGGTTCGCATCCGCACCGGCGAGCGCGACAGCGACGCCATCTGATTACTGAACAACCGAGCGGGAAAAAGGGCACGTAGAATGGCGAATAAACCCAAGAACATCATGGAGATGATCAAGGAAAAGGAGATCGAGTGGGTCGATCTGCGGTTCACCGATCCCAAGGGCAAGTGGCAGCATTTGACGATGTGTTCGGTCGCGGTCGACGAAGACCAGCTCGCCGACGGTTTCATGTTCGATGGCAGCTCGATCGCCGGCTGGAAGGCGATCAACGAGTCCGACATGATCCTCAAGCCCGACCTCGATGCGGTTTATTTCGACCCGTTTTCTGCGACGCCGATGATGATCCTCGTCTGCGATATCGTCGAGCCCTCGACCGGCCAGTTGTACAGCCGCGACCCGCGCTCGACCGCCAAGCGCGGCGAGACTTACCTGAAATCGACCGGCATCGGTGACACGATCTACATCGGGCCCGAGGCCGAATTCTTCGTGTTCGACGATGTGCGTTTCAAGCTCGGCTATAATGTCGGCATGTATGAATTGAACGACATCGAGCTGCCGACCAACACCGGTACGGTGTACGACGAAGGCAACATGGGCCACCGCCCGCGCGCCAAGGGCGGCTATTTCCCCGTTGCGCCGGTCGATAGCGCGGTCGACCTGCGCGGCGAAATGGTCTCGACCATGCTCGAGATGGGCCTGCCCTGCGACAAGCATCATCACGAAGTTGCTGCAGCGCAGCATGAACTCGGCCTGACCTATGGCACGCTGGTGACCACTGCCGACCGCATGCAGGTCTATAAATATGTCGTCCACCAGGTCGCGCATGCGTATGGCAAGACCGCGACGTTCATGCCCAAGCCGATCAAGGACGACAATGGCAGCGGCATGCACACGCATCTGTCGATCTGGAACGGCAAGACGCCGCTGTTCGCCGGCGACGGCTATGCGGGCCTGTCGGAGATGGCGCTGTACTTCATCGGTGGCATCATCAAGCACGCCAAGGCCTGCAACGCCTTCACCAACCCGTCGACTAACAGCTATAAGCGGCTGGTCCCGGGCTTCGAGGCACCGGTTTTGCTGGCGTACAGCAGCCGCAACCGCTCGGCATCGTGCCGCATCCCGTACGGCGCGGGCGGCAAGGCAAAGCGCGTCGAAGTGCGCTTCCCCGACGCGACCGCCAACCCGTATCTGTGCTATACCGCACTGCTGATGGCGGGCCTCGACGGCATCGAGAACAAGATCCACCCCGGTCAGCCGATGGACAAGAACCTGTACGACCTGCCGCCGAAGGAACTGAAGAAGGTTCCCACCGTCTGCGCGTCGCTGCGTGAGGCGCTCGGCTGCCTCGACCGCAGCCGCGCAATCTTCACCAAGGGCGGCGTGTTCACCGACGACCAGATCGACTCGTACATCGAGCTGAAGATGGAAGAAGTGATGCGTTGGGAAATGACGCCGGCGCCGGTCGAGTTCGATATGTACTACAGCGCGTAGGCGGCGCGCGCGTAGCGGAGGATTGCCCTTGCAGTCGTCTGCTACGCGCCGACCCGCGTCGCGCCGGGCCGGCGGGGCGAGCGCGCACAGCGCTCGAACCCGTCCGACGCCAGCGGCGGCTTTGCCGACCGCGCTTCTTGCCGACGTTGCCCATCATCCGGCCTGCTCGCGCTAAGCAGCGAGGCTGCTAACACGGATCCAACGGCTAAAACCCTGCCCCCACACCCACCGAGACCCCGCCGCGCGCAATCCGCCGGTCATCCGCCGCGTTGCCCAGCGAATTCGCCGTCCAGCGTGCGCTGAATGTTACCTTCCAGACCTTCGCCTCGACCGCCACGCCGTAATCGAGCTTCGCGTGCGTTCCCCCCTGCAATGCCCCCGCCTCGCGCCCGAACGATGCCTTGAGCGTGATCGGTGTCGCCGGGATCGCCATCGACGGCGTCAGGTACAGATACAGGCTGTCACGCGGCAGGTTGCCTTGCGCGGGCGCGTAGTTGACGCCGCCGGTCAGCCCGAACGGTCCAAGCGATCCGGCAAGCGCGCCGAACGCCTCGACATAGTTCGCCCCCCGTGCGCCGGGATACACATAGGCGATGACGCCGGCGGACGGCGTCAGGATGCCGAAGCTGTGGCTCCAGCCGCCCGATATGTCGAATTCGGCATGACAGCCGGGCGTTGCGTGCGGCGCGCGCGAATAGGCGTTCGAGGTGGCGTCGATTCCGGCGAACCAATCGCCTTGCACCATTTGCCCAGCCGCCTCGAACGCGGGTTTGCGATTGCTGACCGATTCGCCGCGAAAGCGGGCGTCGCTAACGATCGTTGCATTCAAATCGAATTCTGCAGCGTGCGCCGAACCCGACATGGCGGCGGCGATGCCCAACCCAAGCCACCACCGCATGCACATTCCTCACCCGATTGTTACCGAGATGCAACAGTCGTCCGCGCATGGCCGACGATGTGGTGCATAAACAACGGGCAACTGCGCCGCGCTGGCTCAAAAAGCAAGCAGCGGCGCAGCCTTCGCCTGACCTAGAACATCACCCCGAGTTCGACCAATCCGCGCAGCTGCGAGTTGTTCGTACCGTTGCTGCCGAAGGCAAAACCGGGCGTGGTCGACCCGGCCGAGACATATGATCCTTCGACGCGCGCAAAGAACACTTTGTACTGATAGGTCGGCGTGATGGTGAACGAGAACGCATCGCTGCCCGGCCCATAGAGCAGGCTGGCGGCGCTGCTGTTCCGCGCGCCCGACGAGCTGATATATTCGGCGCGCACCGGCACGCTGAAGCTCGGCGAGAAGGCATAGCGTGCGATGATCGCCCCGCCGATGGTATCGGCGGCAGTCGTGCCGAAGAACGGCTGCGTCGGCACATGTGTGTACTGGACATAGGGCTGAATGACCAACGGCCCGTTGGTATAGGTATAGATGATGTTATAAATCTGACTGTTGTTGAGCAGCCCCGGCGTTGCGAACGTCGACTTGTACGTCGTCTTGGTGTTGCCGCTTGCAGCAAAGGCGAGCACGTTCGCCGGGTTGATCGTCCACGCGACTGAACCCGACAGTGTACTGTACTTTGACGAGTAATAGCCGTCGTTGAGCGACAGCGAGAACGCCAGCGGACCATGCGTGTAGTTTGCCTGAACGCCCTTGCTGACTGCTGGTTCCTGATTCCACAACAGGCCACGGTCGATGTTCATATTCTGAAAGGTGAAGGTGTATTCAGCACCGATCAGCGTCGGCAGCTTGCCTACCTGAACCGAGAAATTGGCACTTGGCGCGATCTTGATGAATGCCTGCGGCACGGGGCCATAGGTCGCCTCGTTCAGCCGTGACGCGCGGGTATAGCCGACGCCAAGCGACGGCAGCGAATAGATGCCGAACTGCGCATAGAATTGGAAAACGCCGTCGACCTTCTGCACGAACAACTGCCCGTTGCTGAGATCGCCGAACGAGCCGTGATCGCCGGGAACCGAATGATCCTGAAACCGCGCGATGCCCGAGGCGACACCGGTGACATAGATCTTGCCGAACCCGTCGATGTCGAAGTTCGTCGGGCTGGCGTTACCGGCGAGCGGTCCCGACAGGCTCGGCCCAAGCGCGGGCGGCGTCGGTGCGGCCGCTGGCGTCGGCGTGGCAGCGGGCGCCTCCTGTGCATTGGCCGGGGCCATCGTAAAGACTGCGGCTGCGACAGCGGCGCTGGCGATGTGCTTTTTCATGTGTGTCTCCCTGCTCCAAGATGACGTGCCGGGATCACCGGCAGTGCCATATGGTGCAATGCAACAACTGTGCCAGCAATGCGGAGGAAGACGAGCGTCATAAAATGCGAATAAAAAAGGCCGGTGGCGAACCACCGGCCTTAAGTAAAATCCTTGGGGAGGATCGCCTTTCGGCCTGATCGTTGTGCACTGCAGCAAAGCGCGTTGCAATGCAAAAATGCACTTTGGACAGAATGTCGCACCCTGTCTGCCAATGTTCTACGGCTGTTCCAGTTGCGTGCTTGGCGGCGCTGATTTGCGTCACTATACCCGAACTATGAGCGACCTGTTCGCCGCAACTGCGGCTCCTTCCGACTATGATGCCAGCCATATCGAGGTGCTTGAGGGGCTCGAGCCCGTCCGGCGACGGCCCGGGATGTACATCGGCGGCGTCGACGAGCGTGCGCTGCACCATCTTGCCTCGGAGGTGCTCGACAACAGCATGGACGAGGCCGTGGCGGGCCATGCGACGCGCATCGAGGTGACGCTCGACGCTGGCGGCGCGCTGACGATCAGCGACAATGGCCGCGGCATTCCGGTCGATCCGCATCCGAAATACCCCGACAAGTCGGCGCTCGAAGTCATCATGACGATGCTCCATTCGGGCGGCAAATTCAGCGGCAAGGCCTATGCGACCAGCGGCGGGCTGCACGGCGTCGGCATTTCGGTCGTCAACGCGCTGTCGTCGAGCCTGACCGTCGAAGTCGCGCGCGGTCGCGAACTGTTCCGCCAGACCTTTGCGCGCGGCGCGGTGACGTCGCCGCTGCAGGCGCTCGGGGCTGTCAGCGCACGGCGCGGAACGAGCGTCACCTTCGTGCCCGATACCGAGATTTTCGGCACCGAACTGACGTTCCGGCCGTCGCGGCTGTACCGGCTGGCGCGGTCGAAGGCGTATCTGTTTCGCGGTGTCGAAATCCGCTGGAAATGCGCGCCCGAGCTGATTTCGGACGAGACACCGGCAGCGGCGATCTTCCAGTTTCCCGGCGGGCTTGCTGATCATCTGCGCGAACAGCTTGGCGACCGCGAACTGGTCGTGCCCGAGCTGTTCGAAGGGCGCACCGACCTGCCCGATGGGCGCGGCGCGGTCGAATGGGCGGTGGCGTGGCCGATGTACGGCGACGGCGCGACCAGCTATTATTGCAACACGGTGCCGACCCCCGATGGCGGCACGCACGAGGCCGGCCTGCGCGCCGCGCTCACCAAGGGCGTCAAGGGTTTCGGCGCACTCGTCGGGCAGAAAAAGGCAACCGAACTCGCTCCCGAGGATGTGATGACCGGGGCCGAGCTGATGCTGTCGCTGTTCATCCGCGACCCGCAATTCCAGAGCCAGACCAAGGACCGCCTGACCAGCCCCGAGGCGGCACGGCTGGTCGAGACCGCGATCCGCGATCATTTCGATCACTGGCTGGCGGGTGGTGAGGCACGTGCGCGCGCGCTGCTCGGTGTCCTGCTCGAACGGATGGACGACCGGCTGCGGCGGCGGTCCGAGCTGGCGTCGAAGCGCAAGACCGCCACCAACAAGCGCAATCTGCGCCTGCCGGGCAAGCTGACCGATTGCGCGCGCGCCGATGCGGTGGGGACCGAGCTGTTTATCGTCGAGGGCGACTCGGCCGGCGGCTCGGCGAAGCAGGCGCGCGACCGGACGACGCAGGCGGTGCTGCCAATTCGGGGCAAGATCCTCAACGTCGCCTCGGCGACATCGGCAAAGATCCTTGCCAATCAGGAGGTGACCGACCTGATCCAGGCGCTCGGCTGCGGCACGCGGGATCGCTACGACCCCGCGGCGCTGCGCTATGAGCGAATTGTCATCATGACCGACGCCGATGTCGACGGCGCACATATTGCGACGTTGCTGATGACGTTCTTCTTCCAGGAGATGCCAGGGCTAATCCGCGACGGCAAGCTGTACGTCGCGCAGCCGCCGCTGTACCGGCTCGCGGCCGGCGGGCAGGTTGCGTATGCGCGAGACGATGCGCACCGCGCCGAGCTGATGGCGACGCAGTTCAAGGGCCGTGGCAAGGTCGAGACCGGGCGCTTCAAGGGGCTTGGCGAGATGGCGTCGAGCCAACTTCGCGAGACGACCATGGACCCCGCCAAGCGCACGCTGCTGCGCGTGACCATGCCGGTCGATTATGACGCGCGCGCCGATGTGAAGGACCTGGTGGAGCGGCTGATGGGCCGGAACCCCGAACATCGTTTCGCGTTCATCCAGGCGAGCGCCGCGCGTGTCGACGCCGCAACGATCGACGCGTAAGCGATCGACGCCGTTTCCGACGCCTTGCCGATGGAGCCCGCATGATCCGCGCCGCCTTGCTCGCCCGCTGCGCCGTGCTGCTCGTGCTGGCCGCGCCGGCGAGCGCGCAGTCGGATCTCGACCGTCCGTCGACCGCGCGCCGCGCCGGCGATATCGCCGCGACGCCGCTTCGCGACACCAATATCGTCAAGACCAAAATCCCGCCCGAACTCGCCGCGATCGAGGCGGCGCCCTATTCGGCCAGGGGCCTCGAGACATGCCCGTCGATCGCGTTCGAGGTCGCGCGGCTGAACAAGGTGCTGGGCCGCGACGTCGATTCGGGCGGCAGCGGGACCAAGCGCAGCATGGGTTCGCAGCTCGCCGAACAGGGCACCCGCGACGCGATCGGCTCGCTGATCCCCGGCCGCGGGCTGGTCCGGCTGGTGACGGGCGCCGACGCCGCGCAACGCCGCGCCGCCGCCGCGGTCAACGCCGGCAACGTGCGGCGGGGGTTCCTGAAGGGCTATGGCTTGGCGAAGGGGTGCAGAGCGCCGGCGGCCCCGGCAGGTTAGCTCTGCTCGCACCTTGGGGCAGCGATGCCCCACTCGGGATGGTCCACCCCCCGACGATGAAGCATGTGTCAAGGCCGCTAGACGAAGTTCACGAAGTTCACGGTGTCGGCGGTTTTTCCCACTTGTGCTTCCGCCCCATCATCGTCTTACAAAACCTGCTCATAGGTTTGTACCATATTGGTTATGTCGGGTCAACGACGGCGAGGTCGAGTTTCATCCTCAACGGTCGCCATGCAACCGACGCGTTCGACAGATAACTGAAGGTCGATAAGTTTCCAATTTTGCCGCTGCTGTAGCCGGTCGCCCGCTGATCACCCTGCTTTCGACATCCCACCCAGCAGAAACTCCACCAGCGCGCGCACCTTCGCCTGTCGCCATTGCGGCGTCGGGGCGATCAGCCAATAGGCATTGGTGCTCGGCTCCGTGCCGCCGATGGGGACGACCCGGCCGGCGGCGATGTCGCCCGCCGCGAGCGTCAGCGGCACGCGCGCGTGGCCCAGCCCGGCGGCGGCGGCGTCGAGCGCCAGCCCGGCATCGGCGACCGTCACCGCTGAAGCCTCCCCGCCGCCGCCGGGATAGCCGATCCGGCTCGCGTCCGATGCCTCGGCGGCAGTACCGGGCGCTGTGACCCCAACCATCGCATCGGATGCTGCGACCACGACCATCGCCTCGTCCGCCAGCGGCTTGCCGTGGATGCCCTCGCCCGACGGCGCGCTGCCGAACACGACCGCGAGATCGAGGTTGGCCTGGGTGAAATCGACCTCGCCGTCATGGGCGGCGATGACGAAACGGATATCGGGATGCACCGCCGCATAGGCTGCAAGCCGCGCCGCCAGCCATTTGGCGGTGAAGTCGCGCGGCGCGGCGAGTGTCAGTACCCGGCTGCCCTGTCCGTCCTGCAGGATACGCACCGCCTCCTCGAACTCGCGGAAGCCGCTGCGCAGCGCCGGCAGTGCACGCTCGGCCTCCGGCGTCAGCTCGAGATTGCGCGTCAGCCGCTTGAACAGCACCGTGCCGAGCGTGTCTTCCAACGCGCGGACCTGCTGGCCGACCGCGGCCGGCGTCACCGCCAGCTCGTCCGCCGCCTTGGTGAACGACAGGTGGCGGGCGGCGGCATCGA
>Ga0209724_1002285_pt1 | contig 16482 bp, 13 predicted proteins | sample grotaG_FD_184143 | JGI IMG/M metagenome (GOLD analysis project Ga0209724, IMG submission 184143) | Glacier valley bacterial and archeal communities from Borup Fiord, Nunavut, Canada, to study Microbial Dark Matter (Phase II) -... | ecosystem: Environmental > Aquatic > Freshwater > Ice > Glacier ...
AGTTCCATTGTCCATTTCCTACGAGTTTGAACCTTGCGATTATTTAAAGGTATATGAAACATGTTGTTCAAAAAATAAAAAATATATTAAGAAAGAAGGAGAAGATTTCAATAGTATTAAATTAGGAATTGGTGGTTATAAAGGAAGAACAAAGCTCGCGATTGGGGTATCGTTGTCGGATTTCATAGACAAACTACCCGATTCGATGGACAAAAAAGAGATACTACAAGTTGTTGCTTCAGAAATTGACAGGCAAATTGACAACAATTATCAGTTATGGCCAAACAATTACATTGCCTATGATCTTCTGAATAATTGCGAAACATATTCAACCATGTATAATCCTATTGAAAAAGAAAAATTCATATCGCACATGAGTACAGTTGGTTCTTTAGTTGATCTTGATCAAAGAGTATTTGTACCCGCTTTTCTGAGTTTATATGCCAATCCTTTGCATGTAAAGAAGTAATAATTTCAATATATGGGTTAAACATCCCATTGGAGGGATGTGAACCAAAATATACTATTTGCGGTATCTTCGGTAACTTCGGTAACTTCGATAACTTCAAAAAATAGCAGCATTAACAGCAGCATATAAACAACCAAAAAAGCACCAGACGATACTTATTTTGTAATTTGCGTAACATGAGTTAATAAGTCATATTACGCATCAAATTGATGGTATCATAGTTCAGATGGAAAGTGAGTTAATAATCCATAAACACCCCTTGCATTTATGGATTATTAAGGTTCTTGTGAGTATATTATTTCATAGATTCAACCGGGATCGCCATATCGGATGATATATGTTTAAAATTCTTGGTCAACTTCCAATCAGTTTCATAAAGGCTCAACTTTTCCTGAATAAAATCATCAAGTTTGACATTCATTTTAGCTATTTTATCTGTCGGGGTAATTACCTCATCCTTAGCAAGTATAAGCTCCTTAGCCCGCTCAAATTCAATGTCTTTTACCGTAATAGGGTTAAAACCAACCCTGCCTTTCATAACTCCCATTTTAACATCGACTATCACAATATAAGTTTCACCTTCCTTAAGATCCGCAGTTACAAACTCCTTATTTTCAGTTGATGCCCATAAAAGCTGTTGTCCCGGATTACATTCATACCTTAAATAATTCTTTCCTTTAAAGACTCCAATATACTTATCCTGGTGAAAGAATTCAAATGATGCAATTCCACCCCAATTGGTGACACGTGTAAAATAGACGACGGCTTTTCCTTTAGCCGGAGCTTGAAATCCTTTGGCAAAAATGGATGTGGTACTTAACGAAAGAATAACAGCTAACAAGCAACAAAAAATAGTTTTCATTTTCTATTAAATTTAAAGTTTTGTAATTTTTGGTTTTTGCAATTCTTAATTAGAAACGGTACGCAAGGGAAAAGACCTGTCTCTGGCCTGGATTAAGATTTAGAGAAAATGAATTGATTTTCTGCTGATACTTCTTAGCTTTAGAAGCCCCTATTGACCATAGGACTATTCCTCCGCTAGTCGCCCCAACCCCTAGACAAGCTGTTACATATCCTGCGATGAACTCTGCCGGCATATCACCAGAAGTCGAATCATATGTATCATATGTTTCATTCCTATCATTCTCTTCCAGTTGCCTTGCACCATCAACCATCATAGCTGCCCCGCCAATTGTAAGGAGTACACCACCGATTGTAAGGCCAATGCCTGAACGTTTCATTTTAGTAAAGGAAATCACTTTATTTTGATAAAGCATCTTTTTTTGATCCTGTGCTTTTAAAGCCGAAGGATAAATAAACAACACAAGCAGTATGAAAATAATGGTCTTTTTCATGGGAAATCATTTTTAATGGTTCTTAGATTCTGGTTTTATCGACTATAAAAATATAAAATAATTTGAATAAGTAATGTTTTTATAAGTCGTGTTTATTTACGTAAAGTTATGGGCAATATATTTTCATCCCACAACTTGCGATGATCTCCCCACCTTCGAATATTTCACCCGATATTAAGTTATAGCCCATAATCCTGTCTTGTAAAATTACCCGTGTTATTAACTGTTTATTTGTCTTAGGAAGCCGTTTTACATGAAGGTTTTTTATTTGGGCAATAAAACCATTTGGTAGTTCTTCTCCTTTTTCCCTTGCTGAATATCCATTTCCCGCAGCAGCTGTTTGAGCAATATTTTCAATCAATCCACCTTCACAAAGTCTTCCATTATTCACCAATGGATGTTCCTCTGGAATTAGAAAAGTGCTCTCCATAAATTGGTCATTGCAACTGATGAGTTGATCGACCAATACAAAGGGAGGTCTTTGTGGAATTAAATCCTCCATATGATTGCTTATTTTCATTGTGTCTATCCATTAAAATTTCGAAATTCACCCCCTGCTATTCCTTTATTTTGCATATATATAAACTGTGACTGACTCCAATATCATGTATCTCTTCGTCTACATAAAGTCCTGCCTGTGAAATAATTGCCAACATATCTTCCGAATGATACATTTGCGAGCATCCGTTGGCCATGCATGTAAAGTAAAGGGATGTGGCATGCAAACTGTAAGTCGATGCTTCGTATTTTTGTTTGTCCCAATAAGTTTCAAGTATGTAAACAGATCCACTTGGATTGAGTGCCTTTTTAGCTCGTTTGAGCAACTCCAGTATATCTTTCTGTGAGAAGCAGTCTAAAAACTGGCTCATCCACACAATATCAAATCCGGTAGGAAAAGGGATTGAATGATCCAACAGATTTATTGGAATTCCCTTGACACGATTGCTTAAATTATTTGCTTCAATACTTTCCTTTGCTTTCTCCAATTGTCCGGGATGGTCCAGAATAGTTATTTCAATTTCCTGGTTGTATTTTCCACATTGGATGGCCCATTTGCCAGTATTTCCACCCACATCGAGAAGCCTCTTTGGCTTATTTTTGAAGAGGTCAGGTAAAATTTCAGGAAAGGCATTGTCGGAATAATAATGATCGAATTCGAACCAGCTCTTCTGTACCTTTTCAGGAAGTTGAGAAAGTGCTTCATAAATAGTATCCCAATTCCCGAAAGTTTTCAATCCCTCAGGCCTTCCGTTCTTAACTGATTCATCGAGTGAAAAGAACCCTTCGTAATTCACATCATGCACAAAGTTCATATTTACCTGTGTCAGTGGATCACTAAGAATAAAAAATCCAGTCTTGGTCAAGTAATAAAGATCATCTTCTATCCTTACAAGTTCCATGCTAAGCCCTGCTTCCAAAAGTACTTTAACGCCATATACAGGCAGTTTAAGTGCTTCAGCGATGTCTGCAATTAGAATTCCTTTGTTTCTTTGGTTTTTTATAATTTCAAGGATTCCCATTCTTTGCAAGGAGCGAGCTGCCTGAAACATAATTGGCCCAAAAGCAATTTTTTGGGCATCAAATTTGGCTTGAAGCGCTGTTTTATTGTCGTTACCGAAATTCATTTCATTTAATTTTATTCGTGTCTATTGGTTTTTGAATTCTCCTGATCCCAAAAGGGGTAAAAATTGAACCATTGAGTCGGGTTATCCCGAACGAGAAGTTCCAGATTTTCAACATAGGGTTCAACTAATTTCTTCAAATCTTGATTCCTGGACTTTAACTTATTGGGGTATGCTAAAATCTTTGGTTTAGTGGCATTGAATTGGTAATGAACCCTGCTTTTTTTTACTGCTGAAACGAAACATACCGGTACCTTAAATTTAGATGCCATATAAAAGGGTCCGGTTGGGAATTGTGCTTCACTCCCTAAAAAATCACAAGTGACAGTTTTTGCACCTTTTAAAAACCGATCTCCATGAATGGCAATAAATTCTCCCCTCTTCAGTGCCGCTTCTATTGTATAGAGATGGTCATAACTATTTGTTATAGGGATTACTGACATTCGTTTCTCCTTCATTACATCGTGTAGAAGAGCCTTTATTTTTTGATATTCGGCATCGACCATTACAATATGAACTTTCGTTTTGATTCGATCAAGCAATTGTCCGGCTATCTCCCAGTTGCCAATATGTGCACCAATTAAGATTCCTCCTTTTTTATCTTTTGCCAGTTGATGCAAATACTCCTCTCCAATGAAATCGTAGGTGAATTTATTTTTTATGCCTGCCATGACAACAATTTTATCCAGCAGGCATTCTCCGAGCATTACATAGTTATAGTAGATTGATTTGAAAGATTCCTTCCTGTTAAATTGAAGGCGGTTTTGATAAAAATACAGGAGTGGTTTTCTATTTGAGAAAAGCCAAAAATAGGCAGCAACAGCCCGAAGCAAAACGTAAGAGAACCGGATATTTATATTTTTCAGTAAGAAAATAAATATCCGGTACCCCCATACACCACCTCGGCTTTTACCTTCCCATGAAGACATTAGTTGTGTACATTTACTTGTTGATCGATGTAGTCGTATAAATCAGAAAGTTGACGGATGTTAATCATTTCTTCACCATTCACCTTAAACCCGAAATCCCGTTCAACAATGACCACAATATCAACAAAATCAAGACTTTCAAGTCCTAAATCGTCCTTGAAATTTGCGTTCGGGGCAATTTTATCTTCTTCGATTTCAAATTCATCAATTAAAAAAGCGTTTACCTTCACTATTATTTCATCTCTGGTCATGAGTTCTTTATTATTTTATTTTTTTTACAATTAGTGTTGAATTAGTACCTCCAAATCCAAAAGAATTTGAAAGGAATGTATCTATATTTTTCTCCATTCGTTTCCCTGATATATTCAACTTAGCCGAGTATTCATCCGGGTTTTCAAAATTTAAAGTAGGTGCAATGTAAGAGTTTTGCATCATCAAAATGGAATAGATGATTTCGCTTGCGCCTCCCATCCACATTTCGTGCCCTGTCATTGATTTGGTTGAATTAATTGGCACCTTTGAACCGAAAACATTAAAAAGCGCCTGTGCCTCATTTAGGTCTCCAATCGGAGTAGAGGTTGCATGTGCATTTATATAGTCGATATCTTCAGGACGAATGTTCGCATATTTAAGAGCCCTTTCAAGCGAGCGGGTAGGACCTTCAACATTTGGTACCGAAATATGATCTCCGTTGGAGGAAAATCCATAACCGGTAAGCTCAGCAATGATAGGTGCTCCACGTTTGACAGCAGATTCATAACTTTCAACAATTACCGTAGCTGCTCCACCGCTGGGAACAAGCCCGTCACGATCACGGTCGAAAGGACGGGAGGCTTTTGTGGGATCATCTGTACGGATCGAGAATGCACTCAACCCGTCAAAGGAACCCATAGCTTCAGCATTCACTTCTTGTCCTCCCCCACATATTACTATATCTTGTAATCCCTGTTGGATCAATATCATAGCCATTCCAATTGCATGTGAACTGCTTGCACATGCACCACTGATGGTAAAATTGATTCCTCTTAGTTTCAAAATTACAGAAAGGTTCATGGTAATGGTTGAGTTCATCGATTGGAAAATACTTCCTGAACCAACAAGCATTGTATCTTTTTTATTACGGACAATATCAATTGCATTAATGACAGGAACTGCGGAACTGTCGTTGCCATAAAGAATCCCGACTTCGTTTTTCAACCTGAAATCTTCATCTAAATGAGCCATTTCAATAGCTTCCAATGTGGCCATATAAGCATATTCACCTTGTTCCGGTAATCCAATCCGCATTCTTCTGGTTAATAATTCTTTCAATTCAGGACGCGTAATAATTCCTGTTAATGGAGATCTAAAACCATCCTCCGTTCTTTTTGGATCAATCCCGATCCCTGAAATTCCATTGTACAATGAATTATTTACTTCTTCCAGATTCTTACCTATCGTAGAATAAATCCCCATTCCTGTAATTACAATTCTCTTCATGTATTTTATTTATTGACTGGAATTTTTTGAATACAAATTTTAGCTATACATCCCACCGTTGATGGAAATAGTTTCACCTGTGATGTAACTGGCTTTGTCTGAAGCCAGAAAAGCAACAACATAAGCCACTTCCTGTGCTGTTCCAAATCGATTTAAAGGTACTAGTTTTTTTAATTCTGTTTCATCCAATCCATTGGTCATATCCGTTTTAATAAATCCGGGAGCAACCGCATTCACAGTAATTTTCTTTTTCCCAATTTCCATGGCCAATGATTTGGTGGCTCCAATGATTCCGGCTTTCGCTGCCGAATAATTTGTTTGCCCGGGCATTCCTCTTTGCCCTGATAATGATACAACATTGATAATTCGGCCCCACTTACCAACAATCATATTTGTCAGAACCTGTTGGGTAACATAAAAGAAACTGTCAAGATTGGTCTTTATTACTGAATTCCATTGGTTATCAGACATGAAGACCATCAGATTATCCGCCTTTATGCCCGCATTATTGACTAAAACACTGATCGTTTTATCACTGTTTGCTACTTTCCAATGATCCATTTTACTCCTGATATCCCCGCAATCGGCAACATCGAATTGAAGGAGTTCAGCCTTCCCTTCATTTTCAATTATTTCATTTAATGTGTTTTCGGCTTCTTGCGCATTTGATCTGTAATTGATCAATACATAAAACCCGTTAGCGGCAAGTTCAATACAAATCGCCTTCCCAATTCCTCTTGAACCACCTGTGACAAGTGCATATTTCATATTAAACCTTGTAAATTTTCTCCGTTACCATTGCTTTGGGCAGTTTCATTTCAGTCTCACGAATCATTTTTTCTATGGCAGCCATTTCCTCATATTTTGGTGTATCTTCTATAAACTTAGGAACAATAGAACGGCCCATTCTATAGATATTTTGGGTGAATGGAGACAATTGATCTTCTATTTTCAGATAATCAATTGCCTGAAGTACCGCTATTATTTGAATGGCCATTACCTGCCGTGTATTATTTATAACCCGCTGACAGATAAGCGCTGAATTCGTTCCCATACTTACAATATCCTGGTTGTCGTTATTGTTGGGAATTGAATGAACATACATTGGGTTTGAAAGAGTCTGGTTTTCTGCAGTTGTTGATGTTGCAGTAAATTGCATGGCCTGCATGCCCAGATTGAGTCCTAACTTTCCCAAGTTAATAAACGGGGGTAGAACTTTGTTTAATTTGTTATTAAACAGGAAGTTCAATTGACGTTCGGCCAGCATACTCATTCGGGTACATACAATTTTTAACTTATCCATTTCCAGGGAGATGTAATCGCCATGAAAATTTCCACCATGCAGTACATTTTCCTCTTTAATGGATATAATTGGATTATCGTTGGCCGAATTTAGCTCATCCTCAAGAACTTTGGCGCAATTGTTAATGGTGTCCAGCACCGGGCCTAATATCTGGGGCACACACCTTAAGGAGTAATATTCCTGTACCTTTTTTAAAAATATATCACCTGTAGGAAGTGTATCAGTAAAAAAATAATTTTCTCTTTTAAGGATTCTTTTACTTCCAAAAAGAATATTTTGCATCTTTCTGGCCACTTTCCGTTGGCCTTTATGTCTTTTTGAAAAATTTAATTCATCCGAAAAATGATCATCAAATGACTCAACAATTTCGTTGACCATACACGATAAACTAATCGACCAGTTAAACAGACTTTGAGCCTCTTTCAGGTTATTGATTCCAATGCCTGTCATTACAGAAGTTCCGTTAATAAGGGCCAACCCCTCGCGTAATTTGATGGTAACAGGTTTCAATCCTTCTTCTTCAAAAACCTCAGTACATGAACGCCATTCCTTTTTATATTTAACTTTGCCTTCACCAATCATGTTTAATGCCAAATGAGCCAATTGTATAAGATCCCCACTAGCTCCAACTCCTCCGTGTTCCGGTATAAAAGGAAGAATATTTTTATTGATCATTTGGGTGAGCAAATTGACACATGACAAATCAACTCCGGATTTGGCTTGCAATAAAGAATTCAACCGTGCAAGCATGGCAGCTTTTAAACTTTTATCACAAAGGGTTTTACCAGCTCCAACGGCATGACTTCTTATCAGGTTTAATTGAAGTTGCACCTGTTCGTCAGCTTGAATTCTATATTGTGCCATTGGCCCAAGACCTGTATTAATGCCATAAATTATCTTATCTTTTGAAAAATCGACTAAGAATGAGTGAGATTTTTCAAGTTCGGCATATAATTCTTTGGCAATCTCAATTTCAACATTGTTATCAATAATATTGTTAAAATCCTTTAATTCTATGAATGCGTTTTTAAGTAAATATTTCATATGAGGTTTTGATCCTGCTTATAAGGTACAAAAAACAGGATTTTTATTGGAATTTCAATGTTTAAAATAAAAAAAGTCTAAACGATATTTATTTATGTAATTTAATATATTTAAATCACACCTACACACTGCATAGGAATTGAGGGAGAAATCCAGGATCGGTTGCTTATTTTTCAAAAGTAGATAGGGAGGTGCAAAAATATACTCCTAAAGATAGGGGTGTGATTCAATTGATCCCTGAACTTTAAACTCAAAATAAAGAGGGATTCCATCCATGGTATATAGATGAAATCCCTTATTCTTTGACCTTTCTAAAACTTCTATTCTCAATTCTACTCCTAGCCTCGCGACCCCAACTTTGAGTTTGAAACTTTCTTTTAATATGCTCTTCCGAGGATGCCTTCAATAAAATTGATAAACGAAGTATTCACCACCTTATTCCCTCCCGGTGTAGGGTAGTCTCCAGTAAAGTACCAGTCGCCTGTATCGTTTGGACAAGCTACATGCAGGTTTTCGATGGTCTGGTAAATGATTTCAACCTCTGCTTTACAGTCATCAGGTTTCAGCATTTCAGCAATCTTAGCCGACACTTCTGAAGCCTTGAACGGTTTATAAATCTCTTTTACGTAATTCACAATTTCTTCTTTAGGAAGATTTTCCTGCTCCTTGCATTTGCGGTACACTTCATCAATAACGCTTTGCTGATCAGTATCTTTCAACAACTCAATAGTCGCATTGAAGGCAATGAATTTATCAAGTACTGCCATGTCGATACCATAACAATCGGGATAACGAATCTGTGGAGCCGATGAAACTACAATGATCTTCTTGGGATTCAGGCGGTCAAGAATCTTAAGGATACTCTTCTGTAAAGTTGTACCCCGCACAATGGAATCGTCGATAATTACTAATGTATCGGTATGCTCGTGAATGATACCATAAGTAACATCGTACACATGGGCCACCAAGTCGTCCCTGCTGGCATCATCAGCAATAAAAGTACGCAGCTTAACATCTTTGATGGCCAGTTTCTCAATACGTGGTTCAACAGACAGGACGGCTACCATTTCCTCATTGGTAATGCTGCCATTGCGCTCTTTCAGCTCTTTGATTTTCCAATCCACACAGTATTGACGCACACCTTGTACAAGTCCGTAGAAGGCCGTTTCAGCCGTATTGGGAATATAGGAAAATACCGTATTCTCAATATCGTAATTGATGGATTTCAAGATCGCTGGAGAAAGTAGGCTTCCCAGCATTTTACGTTCCTGGTAAATATCTTTGTCACTTCCACGTGAGAAATAGATTCGCTCGAAAGAACAAGACCTGCGGGTATGAGGCACACGGATCATTTTACTTGACACCGAGCCATCTTTTTTAATGATCAAGGCATCTCCTGGTTTGATCTCATGCACACTGGTTGACTTTACATTCATCACCGTTTGGATGACAGGCCTTTCAGAGGCGACTACCACAATTTCGTCGTCGTAATAATAAAAAGCTGGGCGAATGCCCGATGGGTCACGCATTACAAAGGCATCGCCATGTCCAAACATCCCTGCAATGGCATATCCGCCATCCCAATCTTTGCTGGCATTTTCGAGTACTTTTTGAACATCGAGATTTTTCTCAATCAGCGGAGAAATCTCCCTGTTCGAATAACCTGAGTTCTTGTATTGTCTGAAATGCAATTGGTTCTCTTCATCTAAAAAGTGACCCACCTTTTCCAAAACGGTCACTGTATCAGTATACGCTTTAGGATGTTGTCCCAAAGCAATAAGCCGTTCAAAGAGTTCGTCCGTATTGGTGAGGTTAAAGTTACCGGCCATTACCAAAGTTCTTGATTTCCAGTTATTCTGGCGCATCACAGGATGAACAAATTCAATGCTGTTCCGGCCAAAAGTTCCATAACGCAAATGCCCCAGGTATACTTCTCCAGAGAAAGGAACATTCTCATAGATCCAACGAATATCGGCCCCTTTCGGTTTATTTTTTTCAGCCTTCTTGATTCCCTTGGCTACCTTATCGAAGATATTTCTAATTGGATTGGCCTCCACTGACCGATGCCTGGAAATATACTCCTGACCTGGTTCAAGTTCCATCTTCACATTCACAATTCCAGCCCCATCTTGTCCGCGATTGTGTTGTTTCTCCATCAGCAGGTACAGCTTATTCAAGCCATATTGCCAGGTTCCGTATTTTTCCTTGTAATATTCAAGCGGTTTACGTAACCTTATCAATGCTATCCCACACTCATGCTTAATCAAGTCGCTCATTGTTCTTCGGTTTGTTCTACACTTTCAGTAAATAATTCAGGAAATCGGATATTATCTTTTACAATAAAGGCATTTGGATACTTGGATGAAATATTTGCTTTTGATTTCAACGCCTCACTTTTATTTCTGAAATCGCCAATACGCACCTTAAAATTGGGAGTCTGAAACAGTATATAGGCTGGTATCTCAGGAAAAACAAGGTTGAATTCATTTCTTACCCTCGTGGCAACTTCACGTGCTTTGCTATCGGAACTGAAGAATATTTCAAGCCGATAGCCTTCCGTACCATGACGTTTTTGGTTGATTTGAGAATGTTGTATAAGTAAATCAGTAATGCGTGGATCTTGCCTGATGGATAACTTTCCAAGAAGTTCTTCCATTCTGGCCGTTTGATTGCTGATCACCGGATTTACTCCAAGCGTATCCGTTTGAGCAAAAACCGAAGTGCTCAATAGCCCAACAAAGAAGATGATACTACACAAATACCTCATACGATCAGTTTTTGAGTTTGCAAATATACCATTTTAATGGGAAACCAATTCAATCCAATTCATTTCAAAGATTCGGCCATTTTATGTCCTTCATTCATTATAATACATTGTATCTGACAATTACAGATAAAATAGTTTGATATAAATCAACAAATACCTCCTATATTTTTCCTGAATGTTAAATTTTTGCTTTTCAATCAATGTGTTCATACTTCCTTGGAATACATCTTGAAAATTGAAATACTTTCGCTAACTTTCTCACATTTTGAGATTAACAATAAGTATACTATAAAAATTTATCTATGACACTTAAAACCACATCGTTTCATCTCGGCATCAATATTGGAGCCTCTTCAATATCAACGGTCGAGATTCAAAAAACTGATGAGAACATACAATTACTTTCACATTCCACCATCATTCATCATGGAAATCCAAAACGAATTGTTGAGGAAATCTTCAAAAATAAAACTCCTGACAATATAGTCGTTACAGGTCGTAAATTCAGGAACCTACTCAATATCACTTCTATTCCCGAAGCCGAGGCTGTGGAATTGTCGGCTGATTACCTTAAACTGGATACTGATATGATCATCAGTGCAGGGGGCGAGAATTTTATGATTTATCTCCTTGACAATAACCGGAAAATATCTAAATGTATGACCGGTAACAAATGTGCTTCTGGTACCGGGGAGTTTTTTCTTCAGCAGATTAAAAGAATGGGGCTCACAATTGAGGAAGCTACTTCTCTTGAAGATGGAGATGAGGAATACAATATCTCGGGAAGATGTTCTGTCTTTTGTAAATCAGACTGCACCCATGCCTTGAACAAAGGCATTCTAAAAACGAATGTGATTGCAGGTCTATGCCGGATGATGGCAAACAAAATAATCGAACTGACCTCTCACCTTTCTTGTGAAAAGGCAGTGATGATTGGGGGAGTTACCCAAAATAGAAAGATTATCAGTACCCTTCACGAACATTTCAAACAACTTGATATTCCGAATGAGGCTACTTATTTTGAAGCCCTTGGAGCTGCTTTATATTCGACCAAACATGAAGTGACTCCAGTAGATTCCAATGATTTATTCAGAAAAGAACATGTTTCCTTTTCCTTTCATAAAGATTTAAAAGAGTTTGCCCATCTGGTTGAATTTAAAGAATTCAATATCGGCAAGGTTGTTGAAAACGATATTTGTATTCTCGGCCTTGATGTGGGGTCAACAACTACCAAAGCCATCATGATGCGCCAGTCCGACAATGCCATTCTGGCTACCGAATATCTGCGTACAAACGGCGATCCGATTCAGGCTTCCATTGAATGTTATAAAAGTATAAAGGAGAAACTTAATACTCCAATACAAATCGTTGGATTGGGTGTTACAGGCTCCGGCAGGCACATTGCAGGTTTGCATGCAAAGACCAAAGGAATTATCAATGAGATATTGGCTCATGCCAATGCGACCATTTATTTTGATAAAGATGTAGATACCATCTTTGAAATTGGAGGTCAGGATGCCAAATATACTTACATCACCGCCGGCGTTCCTTCCGATTATGCAATGAATGAAGCCTGTTCAGCAGGTACAGGTTCCTTTCTGGAAGAGGCAGCAATGGAATCCCTGAATATCGACTACAGAGAAATTGGCGATATTGCTTTGCGTGCATCCAATCCCCCAAATTTTAATGATCAGTGTTCCGCATTTATCAGCAGCGATATTAAAAATGCCTTGCACGAAGGCCTTAGTAAAGACAATATCGTGGCCGGACTGGTATATTCCATCTGTTTGAATTTCACCAATCGGGTAAAAGGAAATCGTCCTGTCGGCAATAAAGTGTTTATGCAGGGAGGTGTTTGTTACAATAAGGCTGTACCTGTTGCAATGGCCGCCCTGACAGGAAAACATATCATCGTACCTCCAGAACCAGGTTTGATGGGTGCATTCGGTGTTGCCCTTGAAATCAAAGAAAAAATGGCCCTCAATTTAATGGAAGAGCAGTCATTTGATCTTGATGAATTGATTAACAGGACTGTTAGCCAGGGAAAAACATTTGTATGTAAAGGATATCCAGAAGGTTGCGACCGTAAATGCAGCATCAACATTCTATTGCTTGATGGTAAGAAAATCCCTTTCGGAGGTGCATGTAACAAATTCTACCTTGATAAAAAAGACGGCAAAGCTGAAGCAATAGGCGACAACCTGGTCAGGATCAGACAACAGCTTGTGTTTGAAAAATACATTCCTGAATATCCAATTGCAGAAAATGCTCCTGTTGTAGCTATTTCAAAATCATTTTTGACAAATACACTTTACCCCTTATATTACAATTTCTTTTCAAAATTAGGGTTGAAGGTTGTACTTGGCGATGTAGCCAAAAAGGAAGGCATCAATAAACAACAGGCCTCTTTTTGTTATCCCGCTGAACTTGCACATGGATTTATGCAACGCCTAATTGACTTAAAACCAGATTATATATTCCTTCCCCACATTACGGAAGTTTATGATCCGCTCGAAAAGAATTACAACAAGACTTGCGTGTTATTGCAGTCCGAACCCTATTATCTAAAGTCAACGTTTAAGGATTCGCTCAATGGCATCAACCTTTTGATGCCTATCTTCAATTTCTCGAAAGGCTATGAAAGCGGAGAACCTGCTTTTATCAAACTGGCCCTGGAATTGGGTAAAAGTGAATCTGAAGCAACTGCTGCATTCCAATTTGCGATCTCTCAGCTGAAGCAAATGTTTGAGCAATTTTCTATTTATGGGAAAGCAGCCCTCAAGGAATTGGAGAAAGATCCTCTGAAAATGGCCATTGTATTGTTTGGTCGATCCTACAATGCTTTTGCCAACGAAGCAAACCTTGGAATCCCTCAGAAATTCTCGTCACGTAATATAACTGTTATACCCCACGATTTTATACCCAGCGAGTTACTTAAAAGCAGCGAGAATATGTACTGGGGAGCAGGTAACCAGATCCTTCGCTCGGCAAGGTTTGTAAAGAATCATCAACAGTTATTTGGAACCTATATTACCAATTTCAGTTGCGGACCCGATTCCATGATCATCCCCTATTTCAGGAAAATTATGGGTAACAAGCCATCGCTTACCCTTGAACTGGACAGCCATTCGGCTGATGCCGGACTGAATACACGTATTGAAGCTGCCATTGATATTATTGGTAAATACAGGGAGCTCTCCAAAAAAGGTATGCTGAATGAAGTTAAATCTGACTTCAAAGTCGTTGAGATTCATGGTGATGTGATTACTGATTCATTCGGCAAGACCCATAATCTTAGGGACAAGAATGTTAAGGTTATCATTCCTCGCATGGGACGATTTGGAACAGAAGCATTGTCTGCTTCCTTCCGCTTTTGCGGTATCAATTCAGAACCTCATCCTGAAAATACCTTCGAAATATTAAAGATAGGTCGTGGATTGACCTCTTCAAAAGAATGTATCCCTCTGACACTTTGCGCCGGTGCAATGGTGAATCACCAGATCAATAATCCAGGCACGGATGAAATAAGGCTTATGTTTATGACTACCAGTTGTGGACCATGCCGCCAGGGACAGTACACTGTTTATCTTAAAAATATAATCGCCACCAAGAAGATTATTAACAATGGAGTGATCACCCTTACCGATGAAGATTCGTATAGCGGGTTAGGAAATGATTTCTACATGCGGGCCTTTATTGCCTTGACCATCGGTGACGTGATTCAGAGCGTCTATCATGCTATTGCAGCCATTGCAACTGATCGGAAAGCAGCACTTGCTTTGTTCGAAATAGAATGGGAAAAGATCATTACACTGATTGCAGAAGGTACTTCTCCCCAAATATATGCCCAGTTGAAAAGCTCTGCCGCTGTATTTGATACCATTCAAAGAATTCATTCAATAAAGGATGCGGTTAAAGTAGCATTGGTGGGTGAAATATTTGTAAGGAATGAAGATTTCTCAAGAAGAGAACTTGTAGAGAAACTATTGGAGCATAACATTGTAATCAAAACTGCTCCGATTGGTGAGTACTTATTTTATGCCAATCGCCAGATCAAAGGATTGTACAAACAACATCTACCTTCACTCAAATCAAGATTGAGATTCAGGATCAGGGAATACGTTCAGAAAAAAATAGAACACCGTATTAAAGGTATCATGTCTCATTCTGGTTTTATGGAATATGAACCACTTGATATTGAAAGAATTATCAACCACTCAAAAGAATTAATCCCTATCGAGATGGAAGGTGAAGCTATTCTTACCGTAGGAAGCGCATTGGCTGATATTGTTCACCACGCTTCGGGAGTCATCGCACTTGGTCCATTTGGCTGTATGCCTTCACGAGTAGCCGAGTCGATATTGAATGTGAATATGAATGTCAAAGGCAAATCTGAAGCTTCTGGTAAACCATTCTCACTCAATGGATCACAAATCGTGAACCTACCCTTCCTGTCGGTTGAAACGGATGGAAATTTATTCCCCCAGATCATTCAATCCAAGCTTGAAATATTTATCTTACAAACCACCCGTCTTCACAATGTTTTGAAGAAGGAACATATCAAACTATCCAAAGTATAACTTATCCAAAGTTCTAAACTTTGGATAAGTTGCTCAACTGACGGGGTGATTCCAGTTTCACCCCGTCAATTTGAACTCCGAAGGAGTTGAATATTGGTGACCCCCAGCAAAGCTGGAGGGTGTGAAATATAAGTAATTGCTAAAATTTGCCAACTCCGAAGGAGTTGAATATTGGTGGCCCCCAGCAAAGCTGGAGGGGTATTATATTACTGTAGATATTTTTCGTCAAATTCAATCCCGTTTTCCTTCATCAACCTAATAAACTCCTCCCTGGAAGTTTCCTTTTTGTGGTGTTCCTGTTGATTCATCACATATTTTATAATTATGTCCTTTTCTCTAGTCGACAATGTAAATGCCCCATAGCCTTCTGCCCAATGTGAAAATCGGGGATAGATATGATTTTCTTTAATCCATTTTGAACTGGCTAACTTGATGTCTTTTATCAGATTAGCCAAGGCGATTGAAGGGTGCAATTCGCAGACAATATGGATATGGTCTTCAATCCCATTGATTCGGAAAAGCTTACAATTTTTGTTCTTCAATAAACCCCAGATATATTTGTATAGCTCATCATTTCCAGAGTTAAGCAACACCTTTTCACTATTTTTGGTATGAAAAGTAAGATGATAAAGAATTTGTCTATAGCCAGCCATGGGTAATATTTTTTAAAGGTTAATAAATTGAAGATATTTGGATTGAAAAGTTACGGAATTCTTATGAATAATCTTTGATTTATTAGAAATATATTATGACCTATTCAACCCCTTCGGGGTTGCGGGCAGCGGTTATTCATCTACCCCCAATTTTATTGCATAGCCGTCAGGCTATATTCGGTATCAGATTGTATTCCAGACTATTGCGATTATTTGGATTGATCTGTTTTAGGTTGTATAAAGAAGGGGGTATCCTTTCTGAATTTACGGGATCTTTTTCA
>Ga0209724_1002288_pt1 | contig 16462 bp, 16 predicted proteins | sample grotaG_FD_184143 | JGI IMG/M metagenome (GOLD analysis project Ga0209724, IMG submission 184143) | Glacier valley bacterial and archeal communities from Borup Fiord, Nunavut, Canada, to study Microbial Dark Matter (Phase II) -... | ecosystem: Environmental > Aquatic > Freshwater > Ice > Glacier ...
CGTGTTCGCGCGGATCGGTGACGACGCGCTGACCGCCTATGTCGAAGGCGGCGTGCGTAGCGGTGTCGACGGCAGCGTCGAACTTGCGTGCGCGCCGGCATGGGAGGCGGCGACCTTCCGCGCGGTGTCGGCCGGGCTGCAACCGGCGCTGGCGGGGTGGCGCCGACCGCTCGCGCTGCTGCGCGGCACCGTCGGCAGCACGGTCGGCGCGGCGGATGCGGCGTCGATCACCGCCGGCGTGCCCGGCAGCATCGGCGGGTGTTTCGAAGGCGCCGGACATTTCCTGCCGCTCGAACGGCCCGATGTACTCAGCGATGCGTTGGCGGCGTTACGAACGGAACCAGCCGAAGCCGGCAGCCGTTCGCACGGCGCACGATGACAGGAGCAATGACGATGCAGCGTTCGATGATGACGGCGGTGGCGGCCGCGCTGGTGCTGGCGGCATGCGGCGAGCAGGCGACTTTGCCGGTCAGCGCGGGCACCGGGGCCAATCCGCAGCTGCCGGCACCGCACGCCACGCTGTTGCCGACGATGAAGATCGCGCCCGCGACGGGCTGGACGGCGGGCGCGATGCCGGTCGCCGGGCCGGGGCTGAAGGTTGCGGCGTATGCGGCGGGGCTCGACCATCCGCGCTGGCTGTATGTCCTGCCAAACGGCGACGTGCTGGTGGCCGAGACCAATTCGCCCGACAAGCCCGACGACAGCAAGGGCTTTCGCGGCTGGGCGCAGCGGCAGATCATGGGGCGCGCCGGGGCCGCCGTCGCCAGTCCCAACAAAATCCTGCTGCTTCGCGATACCAACGGCGACGGCATTGCCGAAACACGCAGCGTGCTGTTGCATGGGCTGAACTCGCCGTTCGGCATGGTGCTAGTCGGCAACGCGCTTTACATCGCCGATACCGACGCGGTGCTGCGCTTCGACTATACGCCGGGCGCGACCACGATCGCGACGCCCGGGGTCAAGGTCGTCGACCTGCCCGCCGGGCGCATCAACCACCATTGGACCAAGAACATCATCGCCAGCCCCGATGGCACCAAGCTGTATGTGACGGTTGGGTCGAACAGCAATGTCGGCGACAACGGGCTCGCCGCCGAGGCCGGGCGCGCGGCGATCTGGGAAATCGATATCAAGACCGGTGCGCATCATGTGTTTGCCAGCGGGTTGCGCAACCCCAACGGCATGGCGTGGGAGCCGGTGACCGGCAAGCTGTGGACCGCCGTCAACGAGCGCGACGAGATCGGCAGCGATCTCGTCCCCGACTACATGACGTCGGTGACGCCGGGCGGCTTTTATGGCTGGCCGTTCAGCTATTACGGCCAGCATGTCGACACCCGCGCGCCCGCGCAGCGTCCCGATCTGGTCGCCGTCGCGCTCAAGCCCGATTATGCGCTGGGGCCGCATACGGCTTCGCTTGGCCTGACGTTTGCGACCGGAGCCAAGTTGCCCGGCGGCTATGCGACCGGGGCGTTCATCGGCCAGCACGGGTCGTGGAACCGCAATCCGCCGAGCGGCTACAAAGTCATCTTCGTGCCGTTCGCGGGCGGCCATCCCTCGGCGCAACCGGTCGATGTGCTGACCGGTTTCCTCGATGCCAAGGGCAATGCGCGCGGGCGTCCGGTCGGCGTGACGATCGACGCGCAGGGCGGGCTGCTCGTCGCCGACGATGTCGGCAACATGGTCTGGCGGGTAACGGGAGCCAATCCGCCGGTGCTGCCGCTGCGGACCGGACCTGCGGTGTCGAAAGTTGCGGCCCTGTAACCAACCGACTCAGGCGGGTTAAGCATGTCAAGAGTCGGTATATTTTACACTTCGTTAGCTTTTCATTATCTTAAGTTAACATAACTTGTTCTACTGACTGGATTCTATCTCGTTGGCACAATCCTTGCTGAATGGTTAACAGAGGCGCGGAGGGCGCGTCTTTGGGAGCAAGGATCACCTGATGAAAATCCGGACAACTCTGGCAGCTGGACTGCTGTCGCTCGGGCTTGCGAGCGCAGCGCACGCGGCGATTACCGTGCAAATCTGGACCGGTGCCAACGCAGCCGCTGCCAATGCGACGATCGCACAGGCGGCCCTGTTGGGTGCGCCCAGCGCGACAACGACCGTCGCGGCGATCGACTTCACCGATGCGCCGGGCAATGACAGCACGACGTTTACGGTCGGTGCGTTCCTCAACAACCCCGTTGGACTATCGTCACCAACGGGCACGCATGTCCTCAACAACACCTATTTCCTGTTCACCGGTCAGACGTTTCTGAATGCCGGGTCGAACAGCTTTGTCGTCCCGCATGACGACGGGCTGCAGCTCAACATCACCGGCATTGGCCTCGTCGTCGATCAGCCGGGCCCGACGTCGCCGGTCAACACGCCGTTCACGGTCATCGCCCCGACGGCGGGCCTGTATAACTTCCAGCTGTCCTACGGCGAGACCGCCGGTGGTCCTGCGGTTCTGGCATTCAAGGTCAACGACGCCACCGTCGGCGGCGTGCCCGAGCCGACAACATGGGCGATGCTGCTGGCTGGTTTCGGCATGGTCGGCTTTGCCATGCGCAAGCGCACCATGGGTGTCGTTGCCGCCTGACCCAACAGCGCCTCGCCCGTGCGGGCGAGGCGCTTATGGCCGGTATTCACGTTCGAGATGCTGACGGACTTCGGCTTCGTCGAACCACACCGGCTTGAACTTTTCGGCGGCGAACAGCGCACTCTGGTCGTTGTAGTGCGGGGACGCCGGGCGCGTGATCGCCGCGCCGAACGGGCTGATGCTTTCGGAATGCACCCGGCCGTCCGCCCCCCATTCGACGACCATCACAAAGCTGTCGCCAAGGTCACCAAGGCGCTTGCCGGTGGCGTCGTCGGGCTTTGAATAGACCGCGCGCAGCGTCTCGGGGCCGCCGTAGACGGGCACGTCGACCGCGCCGCGGCGGATGCGCAGGACATCGCCCTCGCGCGGATCGAGCCGCCCATAATGCGTCTGCAGAAACGCGACGTCCTGCGCCAGTGCGGGGGCTGCGTCGGGCAGCGGATCGCCGTGATAGCCTTGCTTTGCCGCCGAACTGAGCAAAAGCAGCGCGAGCGCGTCGGCGGGACTGCGCCCGTCGAGGCTCCAGTCCCATGTCTTGAGCAACGCCTGCGCCCGCGCCAGTTCGGGTTTGCCGCGCGTATCGACCGCGGCGACCTTGGCGAGCCACAGCCCCGCCCAGCTGGCGCGCGCATAGCCCTTGTCGAACTTGATCCTGAGCAACGCCGGGCGGTCGATCGGCGCGTCGCCCAATGCCGCGAACAGCGCCTGAAAGCGGTAGGCGCGGTTGGTCATGAACGTCTCGATGCCGAATTCGGCCGGATAGGCGGCGGCGTTGAGATTGTCGGCAGGCGCGGTGGCGATCCAAGGCACATTGTTCGAGTTGGCGACCCAACCCGATGCCGGATCGACAACCATCGGATCGGCCGCCCACGGCGCATAGCTGGTCCAGACGTCCTTGCTGGTGTCGCCCGGCAGCACGCCGCGCCAGTCGAAGCCCGGCGCGCGTGCCGGGAAGCGCGCGTTATAGAACATGCCGATATGACCGGCGGCATCGCCGTAGATGAAGTTGGTCGCCGGCACGCCCTGTGTCGCCAGCACCGTCTTCCACTCGGCGAAGTCGCGCGCCTTGTTGAGGCGATAATAGGTCTCGACCTGGCGGACGTCGCCGAACCCGGCGTAGCGGATCGCATAGGCGCCGGTGTCGTTGACGATCACCGGGCCCTGACGGCTGCGGTACAGCGTCTTGGGGATCGGCAACACGAACGGCCCGAACTTGACGTGCAGCCAGACGCGCTGCGTTTCGAGCGGCAGCCACTGCCCGTCATAGCGGTAATGCGTGCGGTCGCCGTCGAGCACCAGCTGATAGGTATCGATCAGGTCGGGGCGATTGACGGTGTTGGTCCACCCCAGCGTCTTGTTGTGGCCGAGCAGCGGATAAGGCGCGCCGGGGAACAGCGCGCCGGCAAAATCCCAGCCCTCGCCCGAATGCACCACCGCCTCATACCATGCGACGCCGCCGGTCCATGGCTGGTGCGAGTTGACCACGAGGCGCGTCGTGGCATCGGCCGAGCGGCGGGCGGCGACGGCAAAGCCGTTCGACCCGCGCTCGCTGACCGGGCTGCCGTCGCGCGGCGGCAGCTTGTTGTCGACCAGCTGCCCGAGCACGGCATCCAGTCCGAAAAAGAACGGCGATCGCAGCGCAAAGCCCGCGACGATATCGTGACCGGTCACCGGGAACAGCGCCCGCAGCCGAACCTCGTCCGGGTGTGTCTCGACATAGCGGTTGAGCCCCGCCGCATACGCCTCGACCAACGCGCGGGTGCGCGGCGACAGCTGCGTGGCATAGCCGCGCGTGGCCTGACCCTGCGCATCGAGGAAGGCGGCGGCGAAGTCGACCTTCGCGCCCTCGGCTCCCGTAATGGCACCGCCGCGGCCGCGCACGCTGGCGAAGATTTCCTCGATCGTGCCGAAATCATCCTCGGCATTGGCGAAGGCGAGGCCATAGGCGACATCGGCGTCGGTCGCGCCATAGATGTGCGGCACACCGTAGCTGTCGCGCAGGATGCGGACGTCATGCTTTTGCGCGGCATCGGGTATCGCGGCGGTCGCGGTCAGCGGCTCCCAGGTCGCCAGCCCAACGGCGATCACCGCGAGCAGCAGCAACGGCCCCGCTATCCAGCGTTTGCGCATGATCTTCCCCCCAGATTTTCTGCCCGGCCTGCGCCGATGCGATGCTGTTCGGCTATTTTTCCACATCGCCGCCATAGCGGCTTTCGAGGAATTTGCCCTGCGTGGCAAATGCATCGCGGTCGGCGGCGGCGAGCGCCTGCGAAACGCGGCCAAGCTCGGTCTCGACCACGCCCAGTCCGTCGATCAGCTGGCGTTCGATCGTCGGCCCGCCCGAGAATGCGGGCTGGCTGCGCTGGTCGGGCGGCACGCGTTGATAACGCTCGACCAATTCGGGCAGGTGCGCGCCGAGCAGCCGGTTCAATTCCTGCGCCAGTGGGTCGTTCGCCGGGACCTGCGCGAGTTGCGGCTGCAGCGCCGCCAGCCGTGTTGAAATCGCATCGATCGTCGGTGCCGCCAGCGCGGGCAGCGTGCGTCGACGCGCATCGAGCCACGCATCGGTCGTCGCCGGCAGCGCCGCTGGTGGTGCCGCGGCGAGTGCGGTTGCCGGCACCTCATGGTCCTGCGGAAAGATCAGCAGCCCCGCCGAGATCATCACGGTCAGCAGCAGCAAAAGCAGCAGCACGCTCGTGCCGATCGGCGTCGCGACCAGCCCATAGACCAGCACCGCTCCCCAGATCAGCAGTACCGCCGCCGCGACGCGGGTCAGCTTGGCACCGACGCGTTCGACCCGCCGCGCCCGCCGCCGCGCCGCCGCTGCCTTCTCGCCCGGCGTCGGCGGCAGGCGCTGCATCCGCGCCGCCTGGAGCGCAATCTCGCGGTCGATGTCGGCCATCAGCTACTCGCGATCGGCTTGAACAGATCGCCGCCCGGGCCAGCCGATGCCGGTCCGCCCAGCTGCGCCTGGCCCGCCGAGCGTGCGATATAGCCGCGGCTTTTCTCGACTTCATTGCCCAGCGTATCGACCGTGGTCTTCATGCTCGCCAGCGCCTGCAGCTTGAAAGTGTCGATCGCATCCATCGTCGCATAGATGTTCTGGAATGCGCGCTGCAACGTCTCGATCGGGATCGTCGATGACGCCGCCTGTTGATGGATGACGCCGGTCTGCGTCTTGAGCAGCTCGCCGGTCGAATCGATCATCGCCGCCGTGGTCGTGTTGAGCGCGGTGATCTGGTCGAGCACGAGGCGCTGCGCGGTCAATGCCTGCGCCACCGTGACTGCCGTGCGCAATGCCGCGACAGTGGTGGTCGACGCGCGGTCGACCCCCTTGATCAACTCGACGTTGTTCTTCTTGACGAGGTCGAGCGCGAGATAGCCCTGCACGCTGACCGCCATCTGCGTCAGCAGGTCGGTGGTGCGCTGGCGCACATAGAACAGCGCGGTTTCGCGGATAGCCTTCGCCTTGGCGGGGTCGGTATAGTCGAGCTCGAGCGCCTTTGCCTCGAGCTTGGTATCCAGCGTCTTCGACATGTGGATCATCTGTTCGAGCTTGCCCATCGTCGCCCACAGATTAGCGCGCTCGACATCGACGGCGGCGTTGTCGTGGAGCAGCTCGTCCTTGCCCGAAGCCAGCCGGCTCAGGATCGCGCCGATGTGCGTCTGCGCCGATTTATACCCGTCGAAATAGGTGCGCAGCCTGTTGCCGCCGAACGGGATCAGCCCGAACAGCTTTTTGCGCGTCAACAGATCGCCGCGCCTGCCGGGGTCGAGATCTTCGACCGTCTGGCGCAGCTCGGTCAGGTTCGCGCCGATGCCGGTGTCGCGGTCCATCGCACGCACCGGGCGGTCGAGAAAGCGGTTCGATTGCCCGGCGGCTTCGGCGATCTCGCGCGCGCCAAGGTTGGTCAGCTTGTCGACCTGCGCGCCGAATGCCGGGCTGGCGGCATCCTGCGCGACCAGTTCGGTGACATAGTTTTCGACCCGCGCATCGAGCTCGCTGACATGGCCGGGATCGATCGGGACCAGCCCCGCCGCCTTGGCCGGGGCCACGGTCGCGACCGCGGCGGGTGCGTTGAGGACGATCGGCGCTTCATCGGCCATATGCCATGCTCCCGGGGCCGAAAGGCGGCCCGCCCGACCTATCTAATGACTTTCGGCGCGCTGTGGTAGGGCGATCGCACAGTATCGGGCCGTGTGGTGGCGGGACGTGCGGAAAGGGGTTCTGGCGCGGTTGGTCCTGCTCTACGACGGCGGCATGATGATGTATCTCCTCCTGTTTGCGGCCGGCCTGTGGGCGGGCGCGCAGAATGCGCTCGCCGGGGGCGGCTCGTTCGTGACGCTACCCGCGCTGATCTTCGCTGGCCTCGACCCGCGCGCGGCGAACATCACCTCGACGATCGCGCTGTTTCCGGGGCAGATCACGACCGGCTATGCCGGGCGCAGCCTTGTCGCCGGGGCTGAGCGGCTGTCGTTCCGCACGCTGGCGGCGCTCAGCCTCGTGGGCGGGATCGCCGGTGCGTTCGTCCTGCTGCGAACGCCGCCTGCGGTGTTTGCCGCGCTGGTGCCGTGGCTGGTGCTGATTGCCACCGCGCTGTTCGCATGGAGCAGCTTTAGCCCGAACAAAGCCGTTGCGCCCGCGCCGCCCCCGGCATGGGTTTCGGCGCTGATCCAGGGCAGCATTGCGGTGTACAGCGGCTTCTTCGGCGGCGGCGCGGGCATCCTGACCTTGGCCGCGCTGACGCTGGCGCGGATGCCGGTGAAGAATGCGGCGGGCACCAAGAACGTCCTTGTGGCGATTTCGAACATTGCCGCAGCATTCGTCTTCGCGCTGTCGGGTATCGTCGCGTGGCGTCTGGCGGTCGCGGTCGGCGCGGGCTCGATGCTGGGCGGCTGGGCAGGTGCGGTGCTCCTCAAGCGCGTCGCGCCCATGCCGCTCAAGATCGGCGTTGTCGTGATCGGGCTGGCGTTGACGGTCGGGCTGTTCGTCCGGGGTTGACGTGATGTAACCCAAGGGTTACCTGTAACCTTGAGGTTACGGAGAGTGCCATGCAGAACGATGTCGACAAGGCGGAACGGCTCAGCCGGGCGCGGGCAATTCTATTCTATCTGCTTGCGGCAACATTCGTGGCGAGCGGCCTGATCGGGCTGAAGGCGACTCATTCGGTGTCGCAGCTGGTGGGCTGGATCGTGCTTGCGCTGCTGATCGCGCTCAACCTGACACCCTATCCGCCGCTGTTCCGCTTCAACCGGGTCAAGCAGTTGATGAACGACGAGGCCACCGCGTTGCACCGGCAACGCAGCTTCGCCGCCGGTTTCTGGGCGGCGATCGCGACGGCGGTGGGGCTGGCGGTTGTCGCACGGACGTGGCCGCTCGCCGCTGACGATGTTGCGCGCCTGGTGGTGACGGCGGCGCTGGCAGCGGCGCTGGTGCGCTTTGCCACGCTGGAGCTGCGCGCCGCGAAATGACCGAACTGGCAAATACGCTTCGACAAGAGCGCGAGCGGCTCGGGCTGACGCAGGCCGCGCTCGCCGAGCGCGTCGGGGTCAGCCGCAAGACCATCAATACGGTCGAGAACGGCATCTTCGTGCCGTCGACGATCCTTGCGCTCAAGCTCGCACTGGCGCTTGGCCGCCCGGTCGACCTGCTATTCCAGCTTGTGGAGTAAGTTTCACACCCGCTCGCCGCTGGCGTCGATCAGCACCTCGCGGCGGCCGACATGGTCCGCGACGCCGACATAGCCGTCCTTTTCCATCCGCTCGATCAAACGCGCGGCGTTGTTGTAGCCGACGCGAAGCTGGCGTTGCAGATAGCTGGTCGATGCTTTCTGGCTTTCGGCGACGATGCGGATCGCGCGTTGATAGACGTCATCCTCCTCGTCGCCGCCGCCGGTGTCGAGACCGAACGGCCCGGCGGGGTCGAGCGGCTCTTCGGTGACGCGGTCGTCGTAATCGGGGCGGCCCTGCGTGCGCCAATAGTCGGCGACCGCCTCGACCTCCTCGTCGCTGACGAACGGCCCGTGGACGCGCACGACCTGCTTGCCGCCGGGCATATACAGCATGTCGCCCTTGCCGAGCAGCTGCTCGGCACCCTGTTCGCCAAGAATGGTGCGGCTGTCGATCTTCGAGGTCACCTGGAAGCTGATCCGCGTCGGCAGGTTCGCCTTGATGACGCCGGTGATGACGTCGACCGAGGGGCGCTGCGTCGCCATGATCAGGTGGATGCCCGCCGCGCGCGCCTTTTGCGCCAGCCGCTGGATCAGGAACTCGACCTCCTTGCCGGCGGTCATCATCAGGTCGGCGAGCTCGTCGACGACGATGACGATCAGCGGCAATGGCTCGTAGTCGAGGACTTCTTCCTCATATTCGGGCGCGCCGGACTCGTCATAGCCGGTATGGACTTTGCGCACGAACGGCTTGGCCGACGCCTTCGCCTCGCGGACGCGCTGGTTGAACCCCGACAGCGACCGGACATTGATGGTCGACATCATCCGGTAGCGGTCCTCCATCTGCTCGACTGCCCATTTGAGCGCGCGGATCGCCTTCGCCGGCTCGGTGACGACCGGCGACAACAGGTGCGGGATACGGTCATAGACCGACAGTTCGAGCATCTTGGGGTCGATCATGATCATCCTGCACTCGTCGGGCGTCAGCCGATAGAGCAGTGACAGGATCATGCAGTTGAGGCCGACCGACTTGCCCGAGCCGGTGGTGCCGGCAATCAGCAGGTGCGGCATTGGCGACAGGTCGGCGATGACGGGGTCGCCCGCGATGTTCTTGCCGAGCACCAGCGGCAGTGCCGGCGTGCGGTCATCGAAGGCGGCGGACGCGAGCAGTTCGGACAGCACCACCATTTCGCGGCGCTGGTTCGGCAGTTCGATGCCGATGACGTTGCGCCCCGGCACGACCGCGACGCGCGCGCTGACCGCGCTCATCGACCGCGCGATGTCATCCGACAGCCCGATGACGCGGCTGGCCTTCAGCCCCGGTGCGGGTTCGAGCTCGTACATGGTGACGACGGGCCCGGGGCGCACGTCGCCGATGCGCCCCTTGACGCCGAAGTCGTCGAGCACCGATTCGAGCAGCCGGGCGTTCTGTTCGAGGCTGGCGCGGTCGATCTTGACCACCGGGCCCTTGGGCGCGGCCTTGAGCAAATTGAGCGGCGGCAGGTCATAGACGTCGCCAAGCCCGAGTGACGGCTGCTTGTCACGCTTGCTGCGCTTTGCCGACGGGGCGGCTGCGGCCGACGGTGCGACGACATTTGCACGGGGGCGGGCCACGTCAGAGAGCGCCTGCGGGGGTTCGTCGTCAGCCTCGTCGTCGGTCAGCCCGAGCGTGCGCTGGCGCGGAGCAACATAGGGCGCAGCGCGCGGTGCAGGCGTGTCGCTACCCTGTGGCAGCAGGCGCTCGCGCAGGGCGAGCAGGTCGCGCCATTCGAGCCCCGACCCCAGCGCTAGCAGCGGCCCGGCGATCAGCACCGCAAGAAACGTCAGAATGCCCGCAACCGGCCAGCCGTCGAAGACAGCCAGTTCGCCGAGCCGGTCGCTGCCGTGCGCCGCAAGCAGCCCCGTCAGGCCGCCGCTGCCGGCGGGCAGGTCGGTGAGCGGTGCGGTCCAGAACATGCCGAGCGCCGCCGCCGCAAATAAAATGCCGCCGAGCGTTGCGAAGACATAGCGCCGCCAGCGCGCAAAGCCGCGTGCCAGCAGCAGCCGCGCGCCCCATAGCGACAGTGCGGGAACCAGCAGGACGGCCGCATAGCCGCTCGCGAACAACAGCAGGTCGGCAACCCATGCCCCCGGCGCGCCCAGCCAGTTCTGCGGCCGCGACACGCTGATGGTATCGAGCGACGGATCGCTGGCGTCGAAACTGACGAGCGCGAGCGTCAGCGCGACCGTGCCAAGCACCAGCAGCACGCCAGCGGCGACCACCGCGCTGCGCCGCGCCATGGCACGCGCGCGCGACGAGACGCGGGCGCCTTCCTCGCGCCTGCCGCTAGCTGACCTGCTCGCCATCGCTGTTTCGCCCTGTCCCGCGCCGGGCGCCATTGTGCCCGACGCGCGAGTCCGGGGTCAAGAACATCGGTCGTACAAAGGGACATCGTGTCGCTTCGCAGCAACGCTTCTGCCCGCTATGGTCGCGGGCATGACAAAGACAGATGTGATCATTATCGGCGGCGGCCTCGTCGGTATGACGCTGGCACTGGCGCTCGATGCGCATGGGCTATCGAGTGCGGTGATCGATGCCGCCGACCTCGATTCGACGCTGACGGCCGGGTTCGACGGGCGTGCCTCGGCGATTGCCAGCGCATCGGCCGCGATGCTCGCCGCGATCGGCCACGGCGACATGCTCGAGGGCACGTCGCCGATCATGGAGATCCGCGTCACCGACGGGCTGGCACCGCAGCATCTGCATTTCGACAGCCGCGACGGCGACACCGGGCCGCTGGGCTATATGATCGAAAACCGCATCCTGCGCGCACGGCTGCTCGGCGCGGCACGCGGCGCGGCGCAGATTGCGCTGCACGCCCCGACCCAAGTTGCAAGCATCGACCGCGGCGCGAACGAGGTGACGGTGACGCTGGCGGATGGCAGCGTGCTGACCGCGCCGTTGCTGATCGCTGCCGACGGCCGCAAATCGGCGACGCGCGAGGCCGCCGGCATCCGTGTCGCGCGCTGGTCGTATCCGCAGACCGCGCTGGTAACGATGATCGAGCATGAGCGCCCGCACGGCGATGTCGCGTTCGAGCTCTTTTATCCGACCGGGCCGTTTGCGATCCTGCCGATGGCACCGGGCACGCGCTCGGCGGTGGTCTGGACCGTGGAGAACGCCGATGCGCACGGCTATCTCAAGCTTGGCCCGCGCTCGCTGGCAGCCGAGATCGAGCGGCGCAGCGGCGGGTTCCTCGGCAAGATCACGATCAGCGCCCCGGCGTCGTCGTATCCGCTGGGGCTCCACCATGCCGAAACCTATACCGCCGACCGCCTCGTGCTGATCGGCGATGCGGCGCACGGCATCCACCCGATCGCGGGGCAAGGGCTCAACATGGGGCTGCGCGATGTCGCGGCGCTGACCGAGGTGCTGGTCGACGCGGCGCGGCTGGGGATGGACCTCGGTGCACCGGCGGTCGGCGCGCGCTATTCGGCATGGCGGTGGCTCGATAACTCGTTGGTGACGGCAGTGACCGACGGGCTGAACCGGCTGTTCGCCTTGAAGGGCCGCGGCCCGGCAGCGGTGCGGCGCTTCGGGCTGGCGACGGTCGAGCGCGTGCCGGCGCTCAAGCGCCGTTTCATGGCGGAAGCGCGCGGCGAAACGGGGAAGCGGCCAAAGCTGCTGTTGGGCGAACGGGTGTGAAAAGCGTCTGTCCTGCGCCGGCACGCTGGCCGGATGCAGGAAAGACTGGAGCGGGCGAAGGGATTCGAACCCTCGACCCCGACCTTGGCAAGGTCGTGCTCTACCCCTGAGCTACGCCCGCTCGGGCAGATGCGGTGGCTGACGCCCTCGCACCGGGAGGCGGCAGCTATCATACGCCTCGCGACGCACGCAAGCACTAAATGCCGTACAGGCGGGACTTGGCAAGCGCGCCACCCGCTGCCCATATGCCCCACAAGGCCGAATCAGAGCCACAGGAGTCGCACATGGCCAGCCTTTCGACACCAGCCGCCGACAAGGCGAGCATCGCCGCCTTCAAGCGCGACGTCATCGACGCATCGGCCGACGCGATCATCCTTGTCGATTTCTGGGCCGAATGGTGCGGGCCGTGCAAAACGCTGACGCCGCTGCTGGAGAAAGTCGTCGCTGCCCGCGCCCCACGCGTCCGGCTCGTCAAGATCGACGTCGACAAGCACCAGGCGATCGCCGCGCAATTCCGCATCCAGTCGATCCCGACGGTCTATGCGTTCGTCAAGGGCCAGCCGGTCGACGGCTTTGCCGGTGCACTCGGCGAACGCGAGCTTGCCGAATTCGTCGACCGGCTGCTGGCTGCCGTCCCCGCCGGGCCGGGCGACGCCGAAGCCGAGATCGCCGAACTGGTCGAGGCAGCGACTGCCGCGCTGGCCGAAGGCGCGTTCGCCGAAGCCGCCGAGATGTTCGGAGCACTCGCCGCCGAATTGCCCGACCGCGCCGATCTGGCGGCGGCGCACGCGCGCGCGCTGCTCGGGCTGGGCGATGTCGACGCCGCGGCGGCGGCGCTGGCGTCGGTGCCGGCAGGCAGCAAGGACGCCGGGGTTGCGCAGGCACGCGCTGCGCTCGCGCTCGCGCAGGCGGCGGTCCCGGTCGATGATCTTGCCGGGCTGGCGGCGCAGGTCGAAGCGGCCCCCGACGACCATGCCGCGCGGTTCGAGCTGGCGGGCGGGCTGCTGGCGCGCGGTGACCGCGACGGTGCGGCGGCAGCGCTGCTCGACATCATCCGGCGCGACGGTACATGGAATGACGGCGCGGCAAAGGCGCGGCTGTTGCAGCTGCTCGAAGCGGCAGGTTTTGCCGATCCGTGGGCGGCGGCGGTGCGCCGCAAGCTGTCGACGATCTTGTTTGCTTGAAGGAATGCCGGCGATGACCGACCTCGACGACGATGGCATGCTGCCCGCCGTGATCCCGGTGTTTCCGCTCGACGGCGCGGTGCTGTTGCCGCGCGCGGTGCTGCCGCTCAATATCTTCGAGCCACGCTATCTGGCGATGGTGCGCGACGCTATGGCGGGGCCACGGCTGATCGGCATGATCCAGTCGCGCGGACCGGCGGGCGACGGCGGCCGCCCGGCGTTGTTCGGCGTCGGCTGCGCCGGGCGGATCACCGACTATACCGAGACCGACGACGGCCGCATGATCATCGCGTTGACCGGCGTGGTGCGCTTTTCGGTGACGCGCGAGCTCGATGTGACGACGCCGTACCGCCAGGTGCTGCCCGATTTCGAGGCGTTTGCCGACGATAGCGGTGAGCCGCTGCCTCTGGCGCACGCCGCGCGCGCCGCGCTCGAGAAGGAATTGCGCGGGTATCTCGATACGCAGGGATTGAGCGCCGACTGGGGGGCGGTGGCGCAGGCCGACGACGAGTCGCTGGTGACGACGCTGGCGGCAGTGTGCCCGTTCGACGCGGTCGAAAAGCAGGCGTTGCTTGAAGCGCGCGATCTACCGGCGCGCGCGGCGACGCTGACCGCGCTGATGACGTTCGCGCAGGGGCCGGGCGTGGCAACGCGCCAGTGACCACCGGCAGCGACAGCGATGCACTCGATCCGCGGCTGCTCGCGATCCTCGTGTGCCCGCAGACCCGCACGACGCTGCGCTATGATGAGGCGGCGCAGGAACTGATCTCCGATACCGCCGGGCTTGCCTACCCCATCCGCGACGGCGTGCCGATCATGCTTGTGGATCAGGCGCGCGTGCTTCCCGGCTGACCATGCCCGCCGCCCCGACGGCTGTGCAGGTCAAGCTCAAGGCGCAAATCCTGTGTGGCGCCGACATCGCGATGGGGCCCGGCAAGGCTGCGCTGCTCGAAGCGATCGGCACGCAAGGGTCGATCTCGGCGGCGGCGCGCACGCTTGGCATGAGCTATCGGCGCGCGTGGCTGCTGGTCGACAGCATGAACCGGTGCTGGGCGCGCGCCCTGGTGGCAACCGCGCACGGTGGTACGCGCGGCGGTGGCGCGGCGCTGACACCGTTGGGTGCGCAGGTGCTGGGGAACTACCGCGCGCTCGAGGCCGCGATGGCGGCTGCGGCGGCCGGCCCTGCGGCGGCGTTGATCGCCGATCTCGCACGCTAGACCTGAGTTGGGTCGTGCATTATATCCGGCCATACATATCGCTCGACGAGGCGAAGGGAGGATGGCGATGCGCTTGTTTCGAACGCTGATCGCGGTGATGGCGCTTGCCACGACCGTACCGGCGCTGGCCGAAACCGGGCCTTTGGTGCTCGCCGCCGCCAGCCTGCAGGAATCGTTGAATGCCGAGGCGGATGCGTTCGCCGCGACCGGCCAACCGCGCCCGCTGCTGTCGTTCGGAGCCTCGTCGGCACTGGCGCGCCAGGTCATGGCCGGGGCCCCCGCCGACCTGTTCATCTCCGCCGACGAGGACTGGATGGACGCGCTCGCCAAAGCGAATTTGCTGCGCGCGGGGACGCGGTCCATGCTGGTGACGAATCGTCTCGTCCTCATCGCCCCCGCGACACGGCCGCTGCGGCTGCGGATCGCGCCGAATTTCGCGCTGGCGGCAGCGCTGGGCGACGGCAAGCTTGCGATGGCAGACCCCGACAGTGTGCCGGCGGGCAAGTATGGCAAAGCTGCGCTGACGGCGCTCGGCGTCTGGTCGGCGGTCGAACCTGCCGTGGCGCGCGCCGAAAACGTCCGTGCCGCACTCGCGCTCGTATCGCGCGGGGCTGCGCGGGCAGGGGTGGTTTATGCGACCGATGCGAAGGCCGATCCAGGCGTTGTCGTGGCCGGCGTGTTCCCGGCGGCGACGCACGCGCCGATCACGTATCCGGTCAGCGTGCTGGCCGGGTCGCAGAACCGGGGCGCCGAGCGGTTCCGCACGTTCCTGCGGTCGGCGACGGGTCGCGCGATTTTCCGCAGCTATGGTTTCGGCACGCGTTGATCGCGTTGTCGCCGGCGGAATGGACGGCGCTCGCGCTGTCGGTAAAGGTCGGGCTATGGTCGGTGGCGGGCGTGCTGCCGTTGGCGTTTGCGCTCGCCTATGTGCTGGCGCGCGGGCGGTTTCCGGGCAAGGCGCTGCTCGATGCGGTGGTGCATTTGCCGCTGGTGCTGCCGCCGGTGGTGACGGGGTTCGCGCTGCTGCTGGCGTTCGGACGCACCGGCTGGGCGGGCATCCTGCTCGACCGGGTGTTTGGCACCACGGTGCTGTTCCGCTGGACCGGCGCCGCGGTTGCCGCCGCGATCATGGCGCTGCCGTTGGTCGTGCGCGCAATGCGGCTGTCGATCGAGGCCGTCGACCGTCGGCTCGAGACGGCGGCACGGACGCTCGGCGCGTCACGCTGGCGGGTGTTCGCTACGATCACGCTGCCGCTCAGCCTGCCCGGCGTGATTGCGGGCGCGGTGCTGGGGATTGCTCGATCGGTCGGCGAGTTCGGCGCGACGATTACTTTTGTCTCGAGCATTCCAGGCGAAACGCAGACACTGCCGTTGTTGATCAATAGCCTGTTGCAGGTGCCGGGCGGAGAGGCGGCGGCGCTGCGGCTGTCGGGCGTCGCGGTGGCGCTGTCGCTCGCAGCCCTGCTCGTGTCCGATCGGCTGGCGCGGGCTGCCGGGCGGGGCGCTGCCGGTGTTTGACATCGATGTCAGCCTGCAGCGCGGGGATTTCGCGCTGGCGCTGCGGTTTGCGACCGGGGCCGGGTTGACCGCGCTGTTCGGGCCCTCTGGCGCGGGCAAGACGAGTGTGCTCGATATGGTGGCCGGCACACTGCGGCCGGCGGCGGGGCGCATCGTCGTCGCGGGCACGGTGTTGTTCGACAGTGCGGCGCGGATCGATGTGCCGCCCGAGGCGCGGCGCGCCGGCTATGTGTTTCAGGACGGGCGGCTGTTCCCGCACCTCCGCGTCCGCGCCAACCTGCTGTACGGCGCACGCCGCGCGGTCGGCATGCCGGGGATCGCCTTCGACGATGCGGTGGCGTTTTTGGGCATCGGGCATCTGCTCGCCCGCTGGCCCGCGACGCTGTCGGGGGGCGAGGCGCAGCGCGTCGCGATCGGTCGGGCGTTGCTCAGCGGCCCGCGCTTTCTGGTGATGGATGAACCGCTGACCGGCCTCGACCGGGTCCGCCGCGACGAGGTGCTGACGGTCGTCGAGCGATTGCGCGACGAACTGCTGCTACCGATCCTGTATGTCACGCACGACGGGGCCGAAGTAGCGCGGCTGGCGACACACCGCGTCGACATCGAGG
>Ga0209724_1002290_pt1 | contig 16454 bp, 29 predicted proteins | sample grotaG_FD_184143 | JGI IMG/M metagenome (GOLD analysis project Ga0209724, IMG submission 184143) | Glacier valley bacterial and archeal communities from Borup Fiord, Nunavut, Canada, to study Microbial Dark Matter (Phase II) -... | ecosystem: Environmental > Aquatic > Freshwater > Ice > Glacier ...
TTTATTATTGCCGCAGAAAATCCACGGAACTTGACGCAAAATTATCTTTTATTTTTTCCATTTTTCTCTACACAAGAAGTCATCAACATTGACAGAATATTATGGGGAAAAAAGCGCGCAAAAAAGCGGCCCCCTGTTGCCAGGAAACCGCCGAAAAACTATTGGCTTTTACACCCAAATCTTGCACGATATTAGTTTGTTCGCGTACATCATGCGAAAAAGTTTTCGCGCTTGTACCGCAGTTTTCGCAGTAACAAACCAGAAACTAATTTCACCACGACTGGCGCTGATGTATTCAACTTTGTACAATTTTTCCATTTTCTTTTCTCCGACTAGGCTAGAATGTACTCATACATCCCGCATATAAAGAATACCACATTCAGCAACGAAATGCAAAATGTGGTACTTTTGTCTAAGAATTAAAATTCACCAAGCATGAAATCGGCATTGCCTTTAGTAAAGGTAACCTGCGGCACTTCAATTTGCCAGGAAACCGCCCCCAAACCTAACGAAAAAGACCGGAAAAAACAACCCTACTTTTTTCTATGGTGCGCTACAATACGCAACGTCCGGACAATGCGATACGTTTGCTACAATAACAATAACTGCCGCAAACATGAGTAACATAACGAGCATAATCCCCCAAAATGCTAACCATTCGTCACTGGTTGCCACCTGTTTCGGCTGGGATACCTCCAAGATTTGCGCTTTTATTTGCTGCATCAGCAGATGCAATTTTTTCTGTAAGTTTTGCCACATTTTCTGCCGTCTTTCCATTGACTAATCCTACGCCTTTATCAAGAAAAAGATACGTAATGATTGTCAGCACAATGTATTGAAACCAGGCTTTTATATCATCGGGTATAGCATGCTGTAACACACTGTCATAGCCGATAATAAAAAGCATTACTGTAAGACTTGCTGTTACCATATAGATAGCAGCAAGTTTTAACAAGGTACTAGGGTTTGTAAGTGTCAAAAGTGATAGCTCCCATAGGCCAGGCATTTAAAATCTGTTGACGTGTCGCCCAATAAAGCGGTACATATGGCGATGAAATTACATTTTTTCCATCCCAATAATCACCATTTGCTATGAGGTAACCCAACATGGAATCACCTCCGACAATTGTGATAAAATGATTGACTACCCCAGGCTCACTATGAATGAGACTGCCCCCAGCGTGTAGATTCAAAATGACAGGGCACTTGTTGAAAACGGCATCATGCATACGCTGCATGATTTCGCCTTGATTTGTCCCAATAGGGACAAGAGTAGCAGGTAAATTTAGTTCCTCCTTAGCGTCACGCCATAAATTATTGACATTGATACCGCCATGGGAAACAAACCAATTTTTCCCCATTTCTCTATCGCGCGCCTCCCCCATTTTTGACGGAACGGGGCGAATAGAATAATGTGCACCGAACGCAACAGCGAGCGCACAGGGGCCGCAATCATCGGTGTTTCCTAGGGAAAATTCTGACAAGGCGTCAGCAGCATTACAAATAACATGTTGGTAGTTTGACATTTTTTACCTCATCCTTAGTATACCACATTATTGTGCTATTGCGAAACCACGATATGAACCTGCTACCGCCATAGATACCGTTACCTGAGTGCTTGTATAACCACCTACCGAAAATGCGGTAGCGCTACCAGTCGGACAAATCGTCGCATATGTCGGCACCCGTCCTAAATTATGATTAACTGGTCCATTACCTGTCGCCGCAAAATAACTCACTGCGGAAATACTTTCACCAGTTAAAAGACTACCAAACTGCAATCTGTTTTTTACCGTAACACTGCCGTCTGTTTCTAAAACGAATACACTAAACTTATAGCTAGTACCATCCCAAACCGTGAAGAATATACCTCCGCTATTGCCTAAACCTGGATTATAGGCTTGTAAGGTACTTCCCAGTAAATTATGACCGGAAACAAAATCGCCGATGACTGATTGCGCTTGTGTCGTATTGGGCGGATTTACCCCGTTAGAATTGCCGCCAGGGTTATGACCGCTTGCAATATCAGCAGGGTCATAAAACATAACAATTAGTTGTTCCGAAGGATGGGTTTGAAAACTATTTTGATAAAGAATAGTCCATTTTAGCGATACATCCCCCGAACGTATCGGCATAGGCTCAGCGTCGCCAGGCGCTAATACTACTTGATCTGTCGAAGGCTGCATTTCGATAATAAGGCAACTATCAGTATCATTTTTCAAAAACAAAATCGCACCAGTTTGGCCCAATTTCGTACGATTACGAAAAGCACCGGATATGCCATTCATACTATTAGCAAAATCAACAGTGCCGTTCGTACCATTTGCCGATGGATAGGCGATAGGATAGGTTACACCATTAACTAAAGACGGCATGGATTAACCGTTCCCCCCGCCATTGATGCAATACTTCAAAACCACGGTACCAACGTAAACGGTAATTGAAATATTTCAAATCAACAAGCATTTTTTCTAATTCTTTTATATCATGCTCTGGCGTCGCCATTTCTAACAGATAACGCGACAATACGATGATAAGAAAAGAGCCAACAAATTGCGCGATAGTGTCATTCGTTATCATGCTCGTATGGCTCCTGTGTTGGCAGGTAGTACGCGAATGAGAAACCGATAGAATAACTAAAGGTTATCGCCGCAGTACCACCCTGATAATTCACGGAAATACTGCCTAATTGTGGCGGCGTGGGGTCCGTTGTCGGATACGGGTCTATCCCCCCATTTTGCGTTATTCCACCCGTCGCTACCGAAAAATCTCCCAACGGGATGGAAGCGCCGCCAGGTGCAAAGTACACACACTGAATACAACCAGTACCCGTTGCGACAAGTGGACAAATACTGAAATGTCGTACGACAATATGCGCCTGTACAGCGTCCGGCCATTCTGCCAAACGCAAGCGTAATTCTTTCGGCGTTATTAACTGAATAACGGCAATGGTACCGTTCGTCACCACTTGTGAACCAACGATCAGTGTATCGGAAATTTTCCCGATAACGTCCTTACTACGGAGCGTGTCATAAAAATTGCCAAACCGCGTGTGCGGTGACTTGCGCCGTGATTGCAAACGTATCGCACGTTCGTCATTGCCACCCGTCCAATTTATCACAATGTCATCGCCTTTCCTGTTGTTACTGCTTTTTGAATTTCCGGTTCCGCAATGATATAGATACTCAGAAAAACTAATCCTATGCCTACGATTAGTTTTAAGGTTCGTCCTGGATTCGATAACCATAACAGTATTGCAGACAAACTGTCTATCACGCCTTGCATTCCCTGAATTGCGCCTATAATTGGTACATTTCCACTGCCGTCTTTTGGCAAGGGAACATCGAAAATAGGCGGAAGTGGAATGCCTTTATCTACCGCATTTGGTACATTCTTTTGCTGAGAATTATCTAATGTTGGCATCACGAAATTCTCACAATCTCACCAGCATTGATATGATTAGCACGTTTCGCTAATATAGGATTTAAGTCCAATATTTTTTGTAACGATACCCCCGCACGTTTGGCAATATCTGCCAGAGAACTATTAGGGTTAGGCCATGCCGCTACAGTGATATATTTTTCACCTGGATTTGTCGTATTGTTCTTCAACAAATCATCAATCGTCGTTTGTAATTGATTCAATTGCCCTGAATAATCGGGAGTAGAAGAACTGCCAGCATAGGGATTGCCGCCTGATAATGTAGGGTCGCTTGTGACACTACTTGCTGCCGTTCCCGCGCCCGCATTCTTGAAGAGACGCGGTACCAAAATAGCAACGCCAATACCCGCAATGATAACAATTCCCCATACCCAGTTTGGCATACCTGCTGTGTCTTTCGTGAGAAAATTCCCATTTTTTTCCCCAGGTATCGTAGGTGCATTATCCATCACTACCCCCCTATCATTCCCTGGTAAAATTGTGGCACCATCACAGCACCGTTAGGACCGTATGTAATACCACCACCCGCTGCAGTTTTCAAACGACTAGCAGCATCTGCCCACGGAACCGAGGCCCCTAAAGAGCCACCGTTTATTTGCGGAACATTCACCCCCGCATTACTTGCCCAAAACGTATTGATACGTACGTTTGGCGCGCCAATTGTTGAAGAAATGGCGGCAATATTCGCGCTCCATTCCCCCGTTGCTGTGAGGACTAATGTTGTATCTTGTGAACCGACACAATACAGTGACAATTGCCCGACATTGACGATAGCGGGAAAAGAAAAAGACAGGGGGTTTGTCCCTGTTCCCGCTTGCGCTCCATTAAATTCTAGGATAGGATTTGCTCCTATGCCGGAAAATTCCATCAATGAAGCTGCCGCGCCACCACCCGTTGCGGTCAGGGATGTATTGACAGAATTAGTAGCACCTGCCGTAATTCTGCCGAACGTGGTTACAAGAATACCTGGCGTCGTTGCGGTCGCTAATTGCGTCCATCCGCCAGGGTTAGCAATTGACGTCGACGCGCCAGCAACAGCAACGGAAAACACGAGGTAATTTCCCGCGCTTGTTGAAGAACACGGTACCACAATTGTAATAGGACCAGCCGCACTACTGGCAGCGGAAACCCCTTGCACTAATCCGATAGCCATCTACTGATTCCCCATACTTCCCAAACCATTCATTCCACCGATTTGCGCGTTTACGGAAGGGTCCGGTGTATAACTCAGGAAATAATCTTGACGACTAAGCACGCGTGGTGCATACGAATTACTGAATGTTTTATAGCGCATTGCCTGTTGCCGTTGGAGCAATTCACGAAATACAGGAGGGAACGCCATAATCTGCCAATTGCGCGCTTGTCGATAATGACCTTGGGTGTACTCAGCACCGCGAAAGTCATGTGCGCGATAGGTAGGATTTAATGCATGTAAACCGTCATCGCCCTGCCCAATACTCGTCGGCAAATGGCGGGTAAATACATCACTACCTAGTGGTTGGTAAGTGTTGGGACTGGCGGTATAATCCGGTTCAGAAACGAACGCGCCTAGCTGCGCGCCTGTGCCTTGTGTTGGTTTGCCATTTGCTCCCGTACCGTGTGACAATTTCGCAGCGGGGGTTGCAATGAGTCCCGTTTCCTGAGAAACGTATGACCAAATGGCGTTACGTGCTTCCGTAGCGATACTCATTGCAATTTTCCTTTATTTAGAAACTATGAACGGGGGCATCTGTTGATGCATTTTCATCTTGAAAACTATGGATAGGGGCATCACCACCTAAAACATTAGCGGGAATTGCTGATGCATTTGCACTAGCATTCGGAAAAATAGTGGTGCCAACATTACTAAACGTTGGGGTACTATTTCCCTCCAATTTTTGGAGGCGTGCTAGCGCGTCGTCGCGTGCAGTTTTCAATTCTGATACGGTAGCATTCAATGCTACGATATCGTTTTCAATTTTCAAGACACGTGCAGTTAAATCACCAGAATTTTCCAGTGAAACAAGACGATTAGCGATATCTTTATCGCTACTTTGCAATGAAGTAGTATCGGACTGTAGCGAAACAATATCGCCTTCCGCTTTTGCCACGCGCGGCGTCAAATCTTCAGGTGTACTCATCTACTTATTTCCCCATGCTTGCGCGTAAACTACCCGCAAAACCGTCAGTAGCCGCTTTCACGATTGCAGCCGTGTTAGGACTACTCACTAATACAAATACCGTTGCGACGCCAACAATAGCAGCAGCGATATCAAAAATTCTACCCAGTGCCATTATGGGCCACCTTTACGTTCAGAATGTTCAAAACATTTTGCCATGGCAAAACGTCTATTGTGACGACAATCGCCGCCAAAACTACGAGCGCGTCCGCTAGTTTTTCCGTCTCACCACCTGCTAATTCTATTGCACCTAAAAACGCAAGCGAAAGAAAAGAGCCCGCGATAATTTTAGTTATCGGTTTGCGGTCAACTAACGCGCGAATAATCGCCGCGCCCCCAACAAATGCAACGCCTCCTATCACCGTACCATCCATCTAACTACCTCCAAACTTTTGACGAAGATATTTGATAAAACTGGTGGGGTCAAGCGGACTGGTGGTATTCACGTCGTTGTACAAACCGTATTCGATATGGGCACCTGTGCTAAACGGGGGACGTGCCGGATGGAAACCACCTGTTAGCTGACCCCCCGATAACCCGATACTTGCCCAATCGCCAATAACTTGTCCCACCGCAACCGCAATGGTATCGAGGTGAACGAAATTTTCAAATACCGTGCGACCGTTCAAATGTGAGCGGATGGTCACTAGTCCGCCGAAACCACCATAGCGTACATCGGTAATGGTGCCACCTAACGGAGCGGAAACGTTGGTATGAAATGGCGTTGCTAAATCAATGCCTGTTTCACCATTCACACCATGCGCTTGCGTTGTAGCGTAATCAAACCAGTTATGTCCGCTCTTATTTTCTGGTGGTGTAACGGTGCCTGTATCTGGCGGCGTTACTTTCGTTTCTGTACCGCCAAAATGGGGGTTAGCAATCGGGTTTGTTGATAATGTACCACCAGAAAAAATGGTAGACAGTACCCCTTGCAACGATTGATTTTCAATCGCGCTAATGATAAATAATCCACCCACACCGAGTAGTACCGTTATCAACAATGTCACTATTTAAGCCCCCAGTTTGCCTCCACCTTGTACCATGCCCATCAGCATAGGAATGATCAGCCATCCAACGATCAATCCCGCGCCGAATGCTAGCAAATGTTCGCTTTTCATTTTCTTTACCTTGTGCGCCTTAACGCCTTGTGCTTTCTTGAATTTTCAGGAAAAACGTTAGAATTGAACGGAGCCACTAAAGGCAAATGACAAACCGAAAATCACGGCAAGTGCTGCCACGAAAACCACGGCAACGGCAAGCGCGGGTCCATCCGGTCTACTGAAATTTGCACCCCCCGTAAAGGGGGCTTGCATAGGTCCCATTGTCGTTGCCTCTTTAGCGTGTGAGCATCGCAGGTGCACTATACACACTGGACGACGCGGGAACAATATCATTCGTCAGAATAGTGAGTGAACCGGAACCTACTGTCGTGGAAAAACGCGCAGTAAGTTTGGTAGCACCGACAGTGCCGAGCCACTCATCACCGTACTCGCCAAACGGCAGTTTGTCGGGGTCAAGCGTATTCGGCATGCACAGAACACCGTTCGGTGCATCAAAACCGTAAACAACATAACCATTGAAAAAACGAAACGTTGCAACGTTAGAGATGTACCGCTGACCTACGTCCCAGTCTAATTCAAATAACCCTGGTACATCGCCGCCTGTTTCAGCCGTGCCGCGCGTACCGTTCGTATTACGCCATACAAGAATATGGTTACGAATGAGATTGCCCACGCGCGTAAACTGAATCGTATTTGCACCGTTTGCCAAACCGGACGCCGTTTGCGCCGTCCAATATTGCACCGTGCCAACAGCGGGAGGACTGGTGCTATTTTGGTTGCCGAACATGTCTTGTGCAGGTGGTTGCGAACGGCACAATACTTCTACCGTAATTGCTAACGTCGGCACGCCAGTCGGCAGCGTAGTATAGACAGGTCCGGTAGTAGAAGCAGTACCAGCGGCGGCTACGGTGATTTGCAAATTGTACCGCGCGGAGGCGTCCATGTTGGGCAAACAACCCAAACCGTCTAGGCCAAACTCAAGCCATATCGGCAAAATGAATTTGAAATTGCCAGTTATTTGCACCGTTTGATAAACAGATGCAAGGGTAGACAAATCGGGAGCGAAAGGACGGTAGCCGCCAAATTTCGCCGCCAAAAATGCGTTATAACCAGACAATTGCATAATCGGCACGCCGTTGACATCTGACAATTGCACCTGTGAGAAAACGGACCACGGAGCATCTTCAAATGCAACCGCAGCGCCGCCAGTACCGCCAGATGCTTGTGCCGTAATCAATACACCGGACAAATACCCATACGACGCTAGCGGAAAATTGAAAACCTGAGACGCGGCAGTGAGCGCGATACCCGCTTGCGTATTCGATTGTTCAGTATGCCATTTTGACGAACGTGCGAAAGGCACTAATGCGGCACCACCGCCCGCAGCTTTTTTGCCCTGGCCCACTGGGGCATCACTTGGAAACGGTTGAATTTGGGTGGGTGATTGTGTCCACGCGCCAGAGGGGACAGGCATTTATTTTACTTCTTTCGTCTACTGTATTAGTAGACAAATAGCATCGCTTTCCCGATATCATTGTCATTGTTGAGATACGCTATCAGTCGCCAGATTGTGCCAAGTGCGATTACTCCCGCAAATGCTTGCAGGAGATTCACGACGCTGATATGAATATGTGCTTGCATGCTTTACACCTTTACGAGCATGATATGACCGTTGCCAACGTACAAGAAATCGGTGTTACGCATTTCGTGTATTGCTAGCTGACTCATTAAGTATATCATAAATTCATAAGAAATGCCAGCAATCTCAGCACACGATTTGATTTCTCGTCGATCTTCGTATTTAAAAAAGATATGATGTTTCGCTTGATTCAAAATTTCCAAGGGGATTTGTCCGGCGATACTATGCGGTCTTTGCACGCCGCAAACGATGGATAATCCTGCAGACCGTGCTTGACTCATAAGCATGCCAATTGACATACCTTGACCTAACGTTGTCGATAAATATCCTGCCTCATCTAAGAAAACGCACCAGCCACCTGCAAGATAAATATCACTGAGAGCCTCACTAATAATTTCCCGTTGTGATAAGATATCTTTCTTACCAAGTGAAGTAGGTTTTATCCATAAAATAACACGTTTTTCCCATTGATGAGGTGGCCATTTTTTAATGATAGTAAAGCGTTCTTTTTTGAAGGATTCCAACGTATCATCATTGCGTTTTGTTGCAATGGCGACAACATACGTACGCAATTGTACGAGTGCACGCGCGAGCGTTGTTTTACCCGTTCCGGTTGGTCCCAAAAACGCAATATGCTCGCCTTGGTACCATTCCCCCCGCATGAAAGATAGCCACTCTTTTAGAGTGACTACCTTATAATCAGCCTCGGTATACTCAACTAATTTGGACGCCATCGGCGGGGGCCTCAAATGGACGTGAATAGTCCGGACTTTCCGGCGGTGATACGTTATCTTTCACGCTGACATAAATCTCAGCGGGGCCAGGGGCGATACCAGGGATAGGCGCAACCATGCCGCGCCCCGCAAGGATAGCGTACAGCATGAAACCATGGCCAGCTGCAAATGAAATAATTGCACTAGCCTTGCTACTGCCCTTTAAATATTTCTCAATTTCGGGAAACTGTTTCTTGAGATTTTCTAATTCTTTCGCGCGTGTTAGTGCATGTTTAATGAGGAGCGAACCCGCGTATTTATCGAAACCATATACCAACATACCAATAGACACATAACTTTCCGCCCACTCTTTGGCAAATTTCGATATGCGTTCTATTTTTTCCGCTAGTGATACGTTATCAATCGCCGCCGATTCGTCTAAACCATGGATGGGTTGTGACGGGGGGCTTGTCTTCTTTTGGCGCGGTTTCCGTATTTTTTTCGGTGCCGTGTCCGGCGTCATGTTCTCTTGATTTTCCGTGGGAATCATCGTTTTTTTCCGTTTCTACTTCTTCAGTTACTTCTTCAATTTCTTCCTGTTGAACCAGAACAATTGTCGCAATTTCCGCGACGATTTTTTCTAATTCTGCGACACGTTCTTCGTCAGATTTTTTATGTTCTATTGCAGGGGGCGGTCCCTCATTCCCTGGATTTTCGGTCCCATCTACCATAGCATGCACCTAATTTCTTAAATTGTGATATACTCAGTATACCACATAAGTACCCCCCTGGTTGTGCTTTCGCCGCCGATATGCTATTATGAATAGGTAACAAGTAGCTTATCTGCTTGTTGCAGCTTACCCCCTGTAGTCGGCAGGTGGCACAGATGGCATACCCGACTGTATTCCATCATCGCCGCCTGTTAGCTACAGGGCTTCTTTTCTGTCAAATGCGATAAGTTATCAAAAGTAGGAGTGCTTCATGGCATTTGATTATCAGCACCACAACGCAAACGATTTCATACGTTTGCCTGGTTCGTCACGGCGCTACGCGCTAGCGAGTGACCCCACTATCACCATATCGCGCACGCAATTTGACGTGCAATACGGGCGATTAAAAAAACAAGGATTCAAATCCCCCGCTGAACAAGCAAAAGTAAATCGGGAACGTCGAATCGTTGGAGCGCATAACGTCACACAATCGCGTTTATTCATTACATTTCATTTTAGAACGCTTGAAGATGCCATCACATATTTTGAATATCTCTCCCCAGAAAAATGGGGTTATATTGTTTTGCATGGTGTAAAAACAGGTGCCAGCGACCAGGCCGTAGAGGCTGGCTGGCTCACAGTACAAGAATTAGTGACACGTCCTAGTTTTGACCGTGACACAGTAGAAACAAATGCTATGCGTTTGTTTTCTTTCCACGATTTAGCTTCTGTGAGTGTGATGAAATGAAGCGACGTAACACGGCGCTTTTTCGTTACGAGATGCCAGATAAAGAGCAGAAACCATACATTGCGATGGATATGGAAACCATGCCGATTAGTGAGACATTAAACGCTAATGGTTTCCTTTACGGTGCTGCACACCGTTCAGATGATGCTGAAAACGATATCACGTATTTCGACACGTTAGAGCAGATAATAGAATATCTTTTACATAAGGACCAGCGCGGCTATGTCGCGTATTTTCATAATGGTGCGAATTTTGATTTTAAGTTTCTCGTACCGATTTTGAAAGAATACGCAAAAACGCGCGTTGATTTTTCGTTTGAAATGGTGATGCAAGGTGCGACGCGCTGCATTGCGCTTATCCTGCGTTACTCCAAACATAAAATCGAAATACGCGATAGCTATGCATTGATACCGGAAGCACTCAAAAAACTCTCTGCGAAATTTGCGCCAGAATATGAGAAGAAAAATATCGGATTAAATAAAGGGGTTTTATTCGATAAGACAAATCCAGTTCATTTAGAATATTTGAAATATGATATCCTCGGTCTAGAGAAAGTTATCGCCGCGTTTCGTGATATCGTAGAAGATCATTTCGCCGTGCATTTAGGCCGTACCACTGCAGCAACGGCAATGCGTGCATGGCGTGCGACACTGCCTGTAGGTCACGTGCACTTTCGCTCCCGTCATTCTGTTGAAGATATGGCATATATGTCATATTATGGCGGACGCATTTATTTACGGGATATCGAATTTCATAGCGACGTAGTGGCCTACGACGTCAATAGTATGTACCCAAATGTTATGCGGCAAAATGGCGTGCCAACAGGACCAGCCGCCTATACAAAATATTACGTAGAAAATAAACCAGGGATATATAAAGTTATGGCGCATGTTCCCCAGTCGTTTACCTTTCCGCTTGTACCGGAGCGTACCAAGTTTGGGACGCGATTTCGTACGGGGGATATCCCTACCTATATCACTTCAATGGAAATCGAAAAAGCGAAAGAGTATGGCTGTACATTTGATATTATTGAAGGCTATGTATGGTCGCAGTGTGAGCATATATTTGATGAGTTTGTTGATAAGTGCGAGACGTTGCGCTTACAATATAAAGGTAGTCCCGTCGAGACGGCGACGAAATTGATAGCGAACGCTGCTTATGGCAAGTTTGGGACGAAACGTTGGGTAGAGTCTTATCTCATCATCGACGAACCAACGAAAGAAGAGGTGCAAAAACGCGGTTTGACGCCATACACCTACCCAAACGGCAGCGTCTCAGCTGATATATGGGTAGAGCGTAAAGAGTTAGATGTTGCTTATATTCAGCCGCATTGGGCGGCATGGATTACAGCGGGAGCGCGTTTGCACCTGTTCGCAATTGCTGAACAAATCGGATTAGAAAACGTCCTCTATACCGATACCGATAGCGTTTTCTGCGAACGTCGCCATGGCATTGCCGCACATTTAGACGAAGGTATAAAATTTGGACAGGTGAAACTTGATAAGGAAATGTCGCTTTTCATTGCGGGGGGATTGAAGATGTATGCGGGCTTAACTGATATATCAGAAAAATATCCAATGGGTGAAATTGTGTGCTGCAAGGGCACGCCGTTGAAAATGTTTGGAGAGCAGTTTACCACATTTGCCGATATCGTGACGGCGATTGCGGGTGAAGGAATTGCGAAAACATTTGTACGTTCTAATTCGACAAAAGCGGTTGTGCATAATGACGCAAGCTATTTTCAGTTAATGACACGTCGTCTCAGTTATATCGGCAATTCGCAAAACATTCGTTTGGAGAAAACGCGCGTTTTGCCACTCCATATGGAAATGGTACTAGGCACTTGATATTCTATTGAATGTATGATATACTAGAGAAGTCAAGAGTGGAGGATACTCACAGCGAAGGGGAACAACGAAGATGACAATTAAGGAAATCCAAAATCTGATCGATAGGTATCCTGCACTCTTTGCAAAAGCGCAGGGATACGGCGATTGTGCGGATTGTGGAGGTATTGGGGGACTGGTGTATGTCATTTCCGGTGGATACGATTTACATCCCCGATGCCTCCTGTCTGATACGGGAATTTTGGAGGACGAGCGTACCGCCTATCGCCATGTACTGAAAGAGTGGATGGATAATCACTACCCCGAAACGAAAGAGGTACGAAACAATGTTACATATGGAACGCGAAACATTCGATGGAATTGAGCGCACGCAATGGATACTGAATCACCCTGAGGAGTGGGAAGCGCAACGCGCCCGCACACAAGCCGAATACGCAGCTTGGGAAAAGACGCCAGAATGTGCAGCATATCGCGCCGCGCAAGCTGAGGCCGCTGCATGGTGGGATAGCTGGTATCCCCAAGAGAAATAGGAAAGTAGGTGGTATAATGAATTACATTATTCTAGCGGTGAATAGTGGAACGCTTACTGAAATTGGCATAGCCACTACGAAAGAAGAGGCTATGATGATAGTAAAGCATCATGAGGCTAAACGCTACAAAAGACGTAGATTGTATAGTCTCGTATGGTACCAGAAGATCTAGGAAACTTCCCATCGTATAACGGAAAATACAAACGTTTGATATCGGTTAGGGGGGCTTGGGCTAGCCTGGCGGCAATACAGTGTTACTACGATTGCGACGTACTACCACTTTTATCATGGGTTCAATTCCCATTTAGTCCACCGCGCGACGCGCGACATAACTTGTGCAGATAGCACCGAAAGAGCAAAGAACATGGTAAAACAATCCACCCCCCTGGTGGGCAAGCCCACGAACGCAACGCCCAAAGATTTGAAGGCCAATATGGCGGGCATGCGTGAACGCACGGAACAGGCGAAACAGCGGCGTAAATTTTCGATGGCTGAGCATCAGCCCGAACAGGCGGATTATCCCCGCCGGCCTTTCATGGATAAGGAGATGCTCTGTATGACACAAGAGCCTTTCGTTATCGAAAATATCATCGTCACGAACGGTGATTACGGAGAAAGTTTCCTATTGTTTACCCATTTCCTGTCCCCGTCCGTTTCCTTCAAAACGTCGGAGGAATTTCACACCGACGAACCATTGCAGGATGGTATCATCTCGCTCAGTAGCAACAAAATTCGCCTCAAGATTTTCACGGCAATGAGTGAGGTCTATGGCTTTTCACTCACTGAGAGTGGTAACGGAACAACGCCGGAAACTTCCGACGCATTTTTCCTTGACCGCTTGGGCCGTGCATTCGTGTTAGTCGATTGCAACGACGCTACTGATTTTCCTGAGTAGGTGACGTTAAAAGAAGCTGTTGACTTTGCGCTTATGCTCACTAGGCGCAAAGTCTGGCTTGTCACCAGTATTGAGCATATCCCAGTGTATCGTTATTGCGTAACGGCTATTTGTCACACGAACGGACAAATAGTAAACGTTACCAACATAAATCAGCGACAAGCGGTTTTGTCGCTAGAAAGCATTCCAAAAAATGCCAAAACAATTTAAGGTCACGCAAGCAGACGTGAAAGATTACGCAGATTTTGCTTCAATCGTAAAGGAAAATCCATCTGCTATTCTTTTCGCGTTGTACTACAAACAACTATCGGATTTGCATGATTATCTAACAGAGGATATCGAGCATTGTCCGGCAAAATTAGACAAAACAGCGTTAGTCATTCTACACGAATTGTTTGATTTCATGATGGAAAAATTTAGCTCCATCATTTCGGCGTACATTTCTTGTGATGCTGAGAAACCGCTTATGGTAACTTCGCTTGCAAAACTCACAGACCACGACGCGCCCTATAGTGTCGATGAAATGCGTGCTTTTTTCATCGCTATCCTAACAGCGGTTGAAAGCGTCAAACAAGGTGAGCAGATACGCGAACAATTGAAAGACGTTGCGTCTTTCTATGAAGATTTGACGCGCGGCTTGTCAGCACAAGAATAGTGTGTTATGCTATTTTCATAGACTACATTAGATTGTAGGCTATGAAAGTAGCAACGATGCACGGTTTAGTTTTGGCGTTCACACTGTTTCTCAATATCACGATTGCGCGCGGTGATACACTGGGAGGTATCGCACAGCAGTATCATACCAGTGTCGCGCAAATCATGCGTGACAATCCGAACATTCATAACCCTGATAAGATTTTATCGGGGGGAAAGCTGACACTACGTGGATTTCCAAACATTCACAACACTAGCAGCAAAGTCACACGCGACAACGCTGCTCTATCTGGAAAGCGGGCGTATTCTCAACCAAATACGTCGCGTCAATCAAGTGCGAACGGTGCTGTTTCTCGTATTGCTGGTATTAGCCCTTGTGGCGCTTATACCAAGTTTCCCGCTTCCATCGGACCTTGGGTCGTTCCACTGGATTGTTTCGGGCACATTTTCTACACTGGCTACGGTGATTGCTATGGTTGGGTCCGTCATAACTTCCCGTCTCTTTCGCAAACACGACAGGTTATTGTCGGAGACGCAATCCATTTCCCAGCCGGTAGAGACGGTGCCGGAGACAGGGGTCACTGGGGAATAATCGTCGCTTTACGTGGTGATGGTTGGTCAATTATTACTGAGGAGAATATGTATTGGCGCGGTGGGGGATTCAATCGGGTAAATTATCGGTTTATACTTTTAACTCCCGATTTAATTTACTACCGCTAGCCACACAATCTGGCATTTTCCTGATTGTGTGTGACGCCAGAAAGGCGAAAGGAAAATGTCAGATTTTCGAGAACATTTCGGCAACGCTATTAATAAGTTAGTGTTAGCAGCATTCGTTGTCGCTATGTTGTCAGGCACCACCTATGTATTGACGCAAGGTCAAACAGATTTAGCGTTTTTAACGCCAATTGCGGGCATCGCGATGGCAATTGGACTAGAATTAGGAAGTTTCGCAGCACAGGCAGCGTTTCATATTGCACAACATCGACTAGACGTGTGCAATAATCCGCAGGTAGAAGATGTGTACCTGCGTCAGAGAAATTGGGCATTCGTCAATACCGTTTTGTTTGCGATGATTCAAATCGGGAGCGGTATTGCATACCGCGCGATTGTATGGCATGCTCTTTCGGTTTGGCTTATTATTGCCTACGGTTTGTTGCCACCGTTGGTATTCTTTTTCTATGGATTTTTAGAACGTCAAATCACCGAACCGGACGATATCCGCGCAGATGCTCAAAAGAAAACCGCGATTATGGCAGCGAAACATGGACGACACACTGCCGTTTTAGCTGTGCAATTAGCAAACCGTACCATGCGTCAGCGAGTTAAAAAAGTGGCGAAATCTGGCGCGGATATGACCGGATTAGCCGTTGGTATGCAGCGTCGTTTAGGCGACAATGACGGCGCCCATACGACAATGACCATTGACCACCACTTGCGCGAAATCGAGGGACTAGAGCCACGCGACTATGCGGCTGTATGGCAGTCTCCCGATAATCGTGGTACAATTCAATTGGTAGAACAACAGGAAAGTGTGACTGATATGCATGAAGTGCCCCAGGAAAAGTGGGAACAGGCTAAATTTTACATGCGCGGTCGCACAAGTGGAGGGCGCATTAGCATCAATATTGCTGAGTTTGCGCGTGAAATCGGTGTAGCGCAAGCGACCGCTAGTAAGATTTTTGCTCGCTATTGTGAGGATAATAATATCACGGAAAAGATAGTTCCTGCCGTGGTACGTCGCAATCGGGGGAATGTCGAAAATGTTTAGCGAACAAATCGCGAAAATTGCGGGATTGCTAGCGCGTGGTAGCGCTAGTTTATACGCTAAAGGTTATCAGCAGTCCGGTAGCCGTTTCCTTGATAATCGAGCGCGCTGTTTTTGCGCGATGGGCGCAATGATGGTTGCCTATCAACAGGAACAACATACAGTTTCTTTTGCAGATGCTTCAACGGCAGTGTGTGCAATGGTCAACACTATTCCTGGAGAAAAGTTCGTCGTCGTGACGCCGGATAAAAAAGAGCATAGTACGCTTTTCATGGCGCTTGTCCATCTG
>Ga0209724_1002293_pt1 | contig 16446 bp, 11 predicted proteins | sample grotaG_FD_184143 | JGI IMG/M metagenome (GOLD analysis project Ga0209724, IMG submission 184143) | Glacier valley bacterial and archeal communities from Borup Fiord, Nunavut, Canada, to study Microbial Dark Matter (Phase II) -... | ecosystem: Environmental > Aquatic > Freshwater > Ice > Glacier ...
GCCTTGATGCCGATGCGACCCCCCACAATACCCGCCATCAAGCGCACATCCTCGAGCGTGGCCCCACCGCTGCCAAACCCGGTCGAGGTCTTGATGAACTCTGCGTCGCTCTCGAGCACGTACTCGGTCACGGCAATTTTTTCCTCGCGGCTCAGAAAGCACGTCTCGACAATCACCTTTAAAGTCGCGCCCAGCGTGGCCTCGCGCACCGCCAGAATGTCCTCGAGCACGCAGGTCCAGTCGCCGGATTTGGCCGCCCCGATGTTGATGACCATATCGATTTCGTCGGCCCCTAACTTGAGACTTTCGCGGGCCTCGAGCGCCTTTTGTTGCGGCGTGACCGCCCCCAGCGGAAAGCCGCACACCGTGGCGATGAGCACCCCGCTGCCCTCGAGCGCACGCTTAGCGGTGCGAACGTTCGAGGGGTTGACGCACACGGCCTTGAAGTGGTGTTCTCGAGCTTCAGAGCACAGTTTTTCGATTTCGTCGGTGGTGGCGGTGGCCTTGAGCAGCGTGTGGTCAATGTATTTCGCCAGCGTCGAAGCGTTCATGGGTACAGGATAGCGCAGCCGGGAAGGTAATCGCTCGAGCGGACTCTCTATTCTTCCCGGTTCCTTTCGATTCCTCCCATTCACCCTGTTCCCCTATACTGCACACTGTGCAAATCATCGCCCTTTTAGTCGCCTACCTGTTCGGCAGCGTTCCTTTTGGCCTGCTCTTCGCTCGAGTGTACCGGGTGGACCTCCGCAAGGTCGGTTCGGGCAATATCGGGGCCACCAACGTGCAGCGCGCTCTGGGCTGGGGTCCAGCTATTGTGGTCTTGGTACTAGACGCACTCAAAGGCGGTATCGCCATTCTAAGCGCCCGTTATCTGCTCCACCTGTCCGAGCCGTGGGTGGTGGCCTGCGGCGCAGCCGCCGTGTTGGGCCACAACTACAGCGTTTTCCTGAAATTCAAGGGTGGAAAAGGGGTAGCTACCTCGGTGGGAACCATGATTTTCATCGAGCCGCTGGTGGGGATACTGGGCGTGCTGGTGGGTATGAGCAACATGGTTTTTGTTCGCATGGTCTCGGCGGGCAGCCTCACCGGAGCCATCGCTGCCACGCTTTACGCGTTTTTCGGGGGTTATCCACTGCACGTCTCGCTGTCTTGTTTGTTTTTGACCGTGCTGATGATATGGATGCACCGTGACAACATGTCGAGGATGCAAAGTGGAACCGAGCGACGCTTGGGTGAGAAGGTCAAGGTGCCGCAGTAAGCTCGAGTATTTCTAGGGCTGAGATACTTCTGTGGTTTTTGCCTTACACTGACGCCATACATGGATTTTGATACATTTCGCACTGCACTGCTCGAGGGTCTGGGCCAAGCCAATTTATACGCAGGAATGAATCTGCTCGAGTATTTGAGTACACCCGCTTCGAGCCGAACGGGTGACGAAGCCGCCCTGATAGACGACAAACTTACGCCCATTCTTTTAAAAGCGCTCGGGTACATCAGCAGCGATTGGGTCTACAACCTTCAGGAAAAAACCATCCGCCCAGATTTTCGGCTTCAGCTCGGGAAAGACGAGTATCCTCGACCTCCCTTCATCGTTGAAAACAAAAATACCTCAGAGTCCCTCGAGCCGCATTTGGGGCAGCTCGAGAAGTACATGCGCGCTTACGGCACGCCACTGGGTATTTTGAACAATGGTCGCTTGTTACGTGCTTACGAACGGGCTGGAGCGGACCTGCGCTTGGTGGCAGAAATCAACTTACAGGCGTGGCTCGAGTCAAAGTTAGGTGCTCAGGCGGCGCTGCTCGAGAATTTTGAAATTGCACTGCGGGCGTTCTATGGACGCTTCAACCGCGACGTTTTTGTGGGAACCCAGCGGCTGCTTAATGAACTGAGATTCACCCGAAGCGGCCAACCCCACGATGAGGTTTCCTGGCCTGCCGAAGCGCAGTTTCCCGTTCGACTCAACACAGACGAGTATTTTGAGCGCGACCTCATCAACCAGACTCGTGAGCTGATTCGGGACATCACTTACGACGTGAGCGCTCAGCTCGAGCTGAGGTTAGGCGAGTTCGACGGCTACCAAGCAGAACTGGCCACACTCGAGGACCGTTTTGATGGTCTGCTCACGAGTTTGCACGGTGAACTCAAAAAGGCTGGAGTGGGAGAGGCCACCCTTCAACGGGTGCAGCTCAGGGCGGAGAGCAGGTTGGAAATACGCAAACCCAGCAGCCTGACCTCAGATTGCACGGTCTTTCTACTCGAGGCGCTGAATTCAGTGCAGGTCACACCCGCTAAAGAAGCGCCTCAAGATAACGAAGAAGGTTTGTTGGAGGGAAGGAAAAAGACTCAAAAAACGCCTAAAAAAGCTGTAATTTTGAGTGAATTACCCGTTTCTATTGCTAGAGATTTACGTGTGTTGGACAGCTTTTTGATGGACTATCACACGCAGCGTGAAACGCTCGAGCGCCGCAATGCCCCCGCGCTCGAGGTGGGAGCGGCGTTCATGGGCTGGCAGAATCGGGTGGCGACCCTGGTTTTTCCCGACCAAGACCTGCCCCGACTCAAGCGCGAATTCTCGAGTCAGACTGCTTACGTGCTGGTGGTGCGAATGCTTCTGGTTCGCATCATCGAAGACAAGGGCCTGATTCCTCGGGTGTTTACCAACGGCGGTTTGAGCCTGTGGTTTGGCGAGGTTGAGGAGCGTTACCTGAAGTACGCCCAGGGCAAGAGCACCGATTTTTTGCTCGAGATGGCTTACTCGAGTGCCCAGCACATCTACGCCGCGTTTTATTCCGACCTGCGCCTCTTCGACTGGTATACCCCAGACCGCAATCTGGTGGTGCGGGTACTGTACCGCCTCGCCGGATTTGACCTTTCCGTTATCGAGAGCGACCTGATTGGACACATGTACGCCCGCTACGTGGAAGACGAGCACAAGCACGAAACCGGGATGTACTACACGCCGCCCGAAATCGTCGAGTACATCCTCGACGGCGTAGGCTTCTCCGGCCCAGAGGTGCTCGAGAAAACCATTTTGGACCCAGCCTGCGGTTCGGGAACCTTTTTGGTGAGTGCGGCCCGCCGCATCGTGGCCGCTTACCGCGCCTATTACGATGCCCAGCCGGGAGGTATGAAACCGAACAACGTGGCCGACATCGTGCGGGCGGTTCAGGAGTGTGTTCACGGCCTGGACCTCAACCCGTTTGCGTGTTATCTGGCCGAAACCAACCTGCTGATTCAGGTGCTGGACCTCATCAAAATTGCGCTCGAGGCGGGTGAAGACCTGCAAATTGACCGCTTCAACATTCACAACACCGACACGCTGAGTTATGAGGCGGAAACGAACGCCTACCTCAGAGCGCCACTGGGCGCAGTAGTTGACCCCTCGAGTCTGCCGACAGCCGAGCAAATCAAGGCCAAAATTGGCACTTACGAGGACGGTTTTGATGTAGTGGTGGCCAACCCGCCGTATGTACGAGCCGACGAGAACGAGCAGATACCCGTTTACCGGGAGCGCATCAAGCGAGAACACCCCATAGAAGTGGTGCAGAAGACCATGATTAAAAAATGGGACCTCTACGTGCCTTTTATCGCGCTGGGTGTGCATCTGCTCAAAGACGGCGGACGGCTGGGCATCATCACCAGTAACAGCATTGAGGTAGTGCCGTATGCACAGGCGCTTCGTCAATTGCTGGGCCAGCAGACCCTGAACCAGATTTCCTTTTTTAACGGGGTCAAGCTGTTTGCGGACGCTGCCGTATCCAACACTGTTTTCACCCTGCAAAAAACCCCGCCGGACTCGAGCCACGAAGTCGAGCGGGTGTGGCACAGCGCCAAACCCTCGCCATCCGCGCCCACCACTCGAGAGCGCCAAAATCAGCGCGAGCAAGGTGAGCAGATTTTTAGACAGGAACAAAGTCAGAGTGAGTTAGATGGGCTTATCGAATTGTCAAGTATTTGCTTTATCACAGGCGGAATGGAGCTTCAATCCAATGAAAAGAACCCCGACATCTCTTTTAAAAAAGACGATTTATTGCAGAGTTTTCAGGACCAAACCCACTCTCGACCTTATATTGAGGGCAAATATATCATCCCATTTGGTATTGACGATTTAAAGTTTTTAGAGTACGGCAAAGGTTTGAGAGCACCAGACTTCGTCAGGAGAGCCAGATTTCCTGAGATTTTCGACAGAACAAAGCTGGTTCGTGGTAGAACGAGTCACGCCTTCTTAGACAATGGGCAATATGATGCTTTTATATATTTTAATCATTCTGCCATATCCATTATACAATGGCACATATTGAGTGGGGTAAATAATCGAACTATTTCAGATTATGTAAATCAAATTCAGAGGTCCGAATTTGAATTAATTTCTACTCGGTTTCTACCTGAATTTCTGTTGGGCGTCATGAATTCGAGCATGGGCATCAGGCTGATGATGGGAAATAAAACGAGTTCTATCTCATCAGAAATCGAACCCGAATCGGTCAAAAAACTGTTAATTCCTGACATAGACCTCGAAGCGCAACAGCCGATAGCGCAGCGAGTAGGAGAATTAACAAATTTAGCTACCGAGTTCTTTCACCTCACTCGAGCGGGCTGGAAACTCAACCTCGAGCGTGGTGAGGGGTTGGCTCCGGCTGTGCTTCCCATTTCTGGAGTGCGAACCCTCGAGCTGTCCAGGGCTAAAATTGGCTGGGGGTTTGTGGTTGCCGACCCGCTGGCGAACCTGCGTGGACTGCGTGTTTACGGTGCAGCGCTTTACAAAGGCAAAAAACTTTTTCTCAACGTGAGTGTGGGAACGTCTTCGCAGGCGCTCGAGTGGTTGCGCCGCCAGTGGGACCGCCTGCCGGAGGGGACAGGCTTTGAGAAAGCCGAGCAGGAACGGCTGATTATTCCCGCTAACCCCGCCGAAGCGGAAAAAGCGCTGCTCGAGTTGGGGCGACAAGAATCCGAGGTCATGCTCAAAATCGAGCGGTTTAGAACTTTAAGGCTCGAGGTGGACGCCCTGGTAGAAGCGCTTTATGCCTCTCTCGAGCTTGCTCCTGTAGAAATTGCTCCTTCAACGGGAGATTCTGCCTAACTCGAGCTATCAAAAAGCCCTTCCCAAAATCTGGGAAGGGCTAAAAACTACAACTCGAGGACTTAAGCGCCGGGTTGCTCAGGTGTGACCGAAGTCACGGGGGGAGGAACCATCTCCGGTTCGCTCGAGGGCGCGGGTTTCTCGCTCTCGGGCATGGGCAACAGCACCTGCTCGAGCGCCTCTGACACGGTATCCACTGTAATCACGGTCATCTCGCCTAAAATAGCTTCGGGCACTTCCTTGAGGAACGGCTCGTCGTCTTTGGGGATGATGACGGTTCGCACGCCCGCCTGGTAGGCACCGAGCAGTTTCTCCTTGACGCCGCCGATTATGAGCACCCGTCCACGCAGGGTGATCTCTCCGGTCATGGCGATGTCGCTGCGAACCGGGCGCTTGGTGATGGCCGAAATCACGCTGGTGGCGATGGCGATGCCCGCGCTGGGGCCGTCTTTGGGGGTCGCGCCGTCGGGGAAGTGGATGTGAATGTCCATCTTCTTGTAGAAGTCGGCCTCGGCTCCGTACTTGGTGGCGTTAGCGCGTAGGTAGGCCACTGCCGCCTGCGCCGACTCCTTCATCACGTCGCCCAGTTGCCCAGTGATGTTGATTTTACCGGTGCCGGGAACCGCCAGCGACTCAATCATCAGGATTCCGCCGCCCACCGGTGAGTAGAACAGACCCTGCGACACTCCCACCTGGGGCAGCTTTTCGGCGTTTTCGTGGCGGTAGCGGGGAATTCCCAGGTAATCGGGGACTTGCTCGGCTTCCACGGTCTTGACCCCTTCCCAGGGTTTCTCGAGCAGTTGACGCGCCGCTTTGCGGGCCAGTTTGGCCAGTTGGCGGTCCAGGTTGCGAACCCCCGCTTCTCGAGTAAATTCTTCGGCGATGCGCTCAATGGCCGCGTCGGTCAGCTCGAGCCTGCCCTCGAGTCCGTGCGCCCGCAGTTGGCGGGGCAGACGGTACACTTTGGCAATCTGCACTTTCTCGTTCAGGGTGTAACCGGGAATCTGAATCACTTCCATGCGGTCGAGCAAGGGGCGTGGGATACTCTGGAGCGAGTTGGCGGTGGTGATGAACATGACTTGCGAGAGGTCGTAGTTCACCTCCATGTAGTGGTCCTGAAAGGTGTGGTTCTGCTCGGGGTCGAGCACTTCGAGTAAGGCGCTCGAGGGGTCGCCACGCCAATCGCTAGCCAACTTGTCAATCTCGTCGAGCAGCATGATGGGGTTGACCACCCCGGCGTTCCTCATGCCCTGAATGATGCGTCCCGGCATACTGCCGATGTAGGTGCGGCGGTGGCCGCGAATCTCGGCCTCGTCGCGCATTCCGCCCAGAGCCATACGCACGAACTTGCGGTTCAAACTGCGAGCTATGCTCTTGCCCAGCGAGGTTTTACCCACACCGGGAGGGCCGACCAGACACAGGATGGGGGCGCGCAAATCGCCGTCGTCGCTGCGGTCTTTGGCGTCGCGCTCGTCTTCGCCACGCTCCTTGCGCTCACTCTCTATCAGCAGGCGCATATCCTGGGTGAGCTGGCGCACGGCCAGGAACTCGAGGATGCGGTCTTTCACGTCGTCCAGGCCGAAGTGGTCCTCGTCCAGGATTTGCCGGGTGCGCCCGATGTCCAAAATCTCCTCGTCGCGCTTGTCCCACGGCACGTCGGTGAGCCAGTCGAGGTAGTTGCGAACCACGGTGCCCTCGGGGCTGCCGCCGGGAGTGCGCTCGAGCCGCGCCAGCTCCTTGAGTGCTTTTTCCTTGACCTTGGTGGGCATTCCTGCCGCCTCAATCTTCTGGCGCAGTTCGTCGGTCTCGGCGATGCCTTCCTCGCCACCGCCGAGTTCCTTACCAATGGCTTTCATCTGCTCGCGCAGGTAGTATTCGCGCTGGTTCTGGTCCATCTGCTCTTTGACCCGGCCTGCAATCTGCTTGTCCAGGTTAAAGCGCTCGAGGTCGCGGGCCAGAAACTGCAAAACCTTGGTCAGGCGCTCACTCAGAACCGGGGTCTCGAGAATCTCCTGCTTGTCCTCGCTGGCCCAGGTGGCAAAGTGCGTCACTTGGTCGGCCAAGCCCCCGCCTTCGGTCAGGGCGCGGATGTTCTCGAGCTGGTAGTTGTCCAGGCGGAGGTTCTTGTTCTGACGGGTGTACTCTTCAAAATTGGTACGAATCTCGCCCATCAGGGTAGCTACGATGCTGGCGTCGCCTTCGGGAGAATCCATGGTTTCAACCCCGGCGCGCATATAGCCGGTGGGCAGCCAGGAAGTGACTCGAGCGCGGCCTTGTGACTCGATTAAAACTTGCAGGGTGCTATCGGGCAGGCGAACCACCTGCTTGATGACGCCTAGCGTGCCCACCTCGAACATATCGCCTCCGGCGGGGTCGTCGGTACGCTGGTCTTTTTGAGTAAGCAATAAAACCCGGCGGTCTGCGGCCTGAGCTTCCTCAATAGCGCGTTTGCTCTTGGCCCGACCCACGTCGATGCTGGTGCTGGTGCCGGGGAGAACCACGATGTTTCTAAGTGCGATGACGGGAAGTTCCCAATACATATGTGTTCTCCTTTGTTAGGCGTAGTCGAAAGTGGATGGGGAGAGAAGGATAATTGCGGTATTATACCGCGCTCTTCGGGTTGATAACCTGAACGTCTGGTCAGGACAACCTTCCCCAGATGGGTGTAGCTTAAACCTGTGCGCTAGAGGGGTTAGTAAGTTTTCCAGCGTTGTGTACTGGCTAAACCTTATTCTCCTCCGCAAACTCGAGTCAGAAAAGCTTTGCTTGCTCTTTCCAGCTTTGGAGCGCACCGTTCCTCACCCACTTGGCCCCGCTAAAAAAAGTAAACCGGGACAGAGAGAAGAATACTTCTCGGCTGTCCCGGAGTATGTAACTTTAGCCAGTTTTAAGCAGACTTCTTGAGCGTACTCGACTCAAGTGCTCTGAGGGAGTTGTCGATGTGTGGAGAGTCGAAAACGATGTGCTTGACACTCTCGAGCGGTAACTCGAACAGCAGGTCGGTCATGGCCCGCTCGAGCACCGCCCGCAGACCGCGCGCTCCAGTTTTACGCTCGAGCGCCCGCCGCGCCACCTCGTGCAACACCGCGTCGGTGAACTCGAGCTGGATACCCTGAAAGCCAAACAGCGTCTGGTACTGGGTCACGATGGCGTTGGCCGGTTCGGTCAGAATGCGGACCAGTGCTTTCTCGTCGAGTTCGGTCAGTTGCACCATCAGCGGTAGGCGGCCCACAAACTCGGGAATCAGGCCAAACTTGACCATATCCTCGGGAATAAAGCGCAGTTCCTGAGTTTCCTCGCCTTTGTACTCGCGCCCGAAGCCCAGCGAACGCACGTTGGTGCGCTGCCGCGCGATGTCCTCGAGTCCATCAAACGCGCCCCCCACGATGAATAAGATGTTCTTGGTGTTGATGGCCACCAAATCCTGGTTGGGGTGCTTGCGCCCACCCTGCGGCGGAATCATGGCCACGGTGCCTTCGACTATCTTGAGCAGCGCTTGCTGTACGCCCTCGCCCGAGACGTCGCGGGTGATGCTGGTGCTTTCACCTTTGCGGGCGATTTTGTCGATTTCGTCCACATAGATGATGCCGCGCTCGGCCATCTGCGGGTCGTAGTTGGCGGCTTGCAGCAAGCGCACCAACACGTTTTCCACGTCGTCGCCCACGTAGCCGGCTTCGGTGAGGGTGGTGGCGTCCGCGATGGCAAAGGGGACCTCGAGCATCTCGGCCAGAGACTGGGCCAGCAGGGTTTTTCCGGTTCCGGTGGGGCCGATGAGCAAGATGTTGGACTTGCCCAGGGTGGCCTCTGGGTGCGACAGGCGCTGGTAATGGCTTACCACCGCCACTGCCAGCGCTTTCTTGGCTTCGTCCTGGCCAATCACATATTCGTCGAGATAGGCTTTGATGTCCTTGGCGTTGGGAATTTCACCCATGACCCACTCCACCGGCTCCTTTTTCTTGAGGCTCTGCTCGAGAAACTGGTGCGCCCGCTCCACGCACTCGTTGCAGATGTGCGCGTTGTGGCTGGGCGATTCGATAAGGTGCGCGATGACGGGGTAAGAGCGTCCACAAAAACTACAACGGTCGGCCATAAATAGCGGTGGGCGATGAGCAGTGAGCAGTGAGCTTTAAAGCTCGACCTTCATGCAGTTTCGCCGTTTCTCCTTTGGGTTTTACGGGTCACTCGAGATAGGCTCGAGGCAGGAGTTAGAGAGTAGTCGCTTTGTCGGGTTGAGCGAGGAGCAACTCCTACAAACGCTCATTGATTTATCGCTCAAAGCTCAAATCTTCAATCGTCCGAAGTTATCTCGAGCGCTTTGGGTTCGTAAGCTACCACTTCGTCAATAATGCCGTAGTCCCGCGCTGCCTCGGGGTTCATGAAAAAGTCACGGCTCATGTCCTGCTTGAGCTTGTCCATGCCCTGCCCAGTGTGGCGCACGTAGAGGTCGCGCAGAATCTGTTGCAAATCCATCACCTCACGCGCCTGCACCTCGAGGTCGGGCACGTTGCCGCGAAAGCCCGCGCTACCGGCGTGAATCATGATTCTCGAGTTGGGCAGGGCTTTGCGCTTGCCCTTGTTGCCGGCCATCAGGAGCACGCTGCCCATGCTCATGGCGATGCCCACGCAGATGGTGGAAATAGGAGCCTTGATGTACTGCATGGTGTCGTAAATGGCCAGGCCCGCGTACACCTCGCCGCCGGGGCAGTTGATGTAAATCTGAATCTCGCGCTCGGAGTTTTGACCGTCTAGCAAGAGGAGTTGGGCCACGATGGTGTTGGCCACGTTGCTGTCAATAGGGGTTCCCAGAAAGATGATGCGGTCCTTGAGCAGCCTCGAGTAGATGTCGTACATCCGCTCTCCGCGCCCACTTTGTTCGATGACGTAGGGAATGACACTCATAAACGCTATTATCGCACTTTCTTGGGGGGGTGCGGATAGGGTGGACTGCACATATGGCCCACTCGAGACGCGTCACTCGAGTCTCTCGAGCAAATCCCCGCACTCGAGCGCCGTTTCCAGGGTTAATACGAGCTGTTTCATTCTCCTGAATTCGAGTTTTGGGAGTGCGCTTTACTCGAGTAGGAGCCTCAAAAGCAGCTCGAGTTACACTGACTTTAGAGGATACGCTCGAGGGTGAATACTGCCGGAGTGAGTGCAGGCTTTGACCTCTCACCGCATCTATGAAGCTCGAGTGTGAGTTTTTGCACTCGAGAAGAGTGTAAAATTGCGCTTGCATGGCAGACATCGTGGTGATTGAAGATAGTTACGAGATTGCTCGTCTTATACAACTGGCTCTGGGAGCCAGAGGACATAAAGTCACCACCTATCACGACGGCTTGGACGGTCTCGAGGGGGTTTTGGCCCGTCCGCCTCAATTGGTGATTAGCGACGTCAATTTACCGGGCATGAACGGTTTTGAAGTGGCCAAGCAGCTCCGCGAACGCCTAGTGGGGCGTCAAATGGGCATCATGATGCTGACCTCGAGAACCGACTTGGACAGCCGGGTCGAGGGCCTGAGCAACGCTGACGACTACCTGGGCAAGCCCTTCGAGCTGCGCGAGCTGGGCGCAAGGGTAGACGCGCTGCTGCGGCGCTATCCCGCGACCACCACGCTTTCTCAGGAGATTCGTCCCTCGAGCGCCGGAATCAGTGGCAACTTGGAACACATCGGCGGCGCGATGGCTGCGCTTCAGATGGTCTCGGTGACGCAAAACGCCGGAGGTCTGGTGTTTGGAGACCGGGGCACGGTTTATTTGCTCGAGGGTAAGGTGGTTCACGCGACTCGCCCCGGTGAGTCGGGCACCCCCGCCGCTTACCACTTACTGGCGCTCGACGAGGGGTCTTTCGAGTTTAACCCTGCGCTACGCCCTGACCAGGAAAGCATGAACGCCGACCCGATGATGCTGATGCTCGAGGTGAGCCGGGTCAAGGATGAAGCTCAACAGTTGGACCTCAGTCCCCAGACCGATTTGACAGATTCGGCGGATTCTTCGGTGGAGATTACCACCGACGACGAAGATGGGATTTTGCTGTTCGAGGACATCCTCGAGACGATTGACCTCAGCGCTGAGGGGGTCATCGTGGTGCCCTCGATTGTGGCGGCCAAAACCCTGCTCGAGGGGTCTACACTTCGGGTTGAAGAGCGTCAGGAAGTGAGCAGCGGGACGGTGTGCCTCATCTTCGAGGGCAAGGGCCTGCGGCTGGCGGTGATGGGTGTGACCCTGATAGATTACAACCTCAGCGAATTTTGAGCAGAATATAAACGAAAAAGTGCTCGAGACGCAAATCTCGAGCACTTTAAAATTTGAAAAAGGGCATTGCCGGTATTCAGCGGCACCCAGTCATCATCCCTTATGGCTGCTTCCTTCCAGACCTGACCAGATTCGAGCGTGACCGCTGCGCTGAGCCAGCAATGCTCGAGGATGATAGCACGGCTGGGGGGGTGGGACAAGGGTGCGTGAGTGCCTTTAGGCGTAAGTGAAAAGCCCAGCTCGAGAAGCCACAAAAAACCCCTCTCTGCAATTCAAAGAGGGGTTGAGAGAAAAGCCTTACTGAGCTGCGATTTCGCGCAGAGCGTCGGGCTTCTTGAGCGTAATCTTGCCGTATCCAGCACTAATTACGCCTTCTCGAGCCAGTTCGCCTACCACTTTGGTCACGGTCTCGCGGACACTGCCCACCGCAGCGGCCAGTTCGTCGTGGGTGGCGTAAATCATGGTGGTGCCGTCGGGCTGTTGGGTGGCCAGCGCGGTCTGGGCCAGCTCGAGCAACTCGGAGGCAATGCGGCTCTTCAGGCGCTTGCCCACCAAGCGGTAGATGCTTTCGTAAGCTCGAGCGATGATTTTGACCAAGTGGGTCGTGACCTCGAGATTCTCCTCGGGACCGAGCAGGGCGGGGTTCATCACATCCACGGTGCTATCCGTTACCGCTTCGGCGAAGTAGCTGCGCTCGAGTCCACTCAGCGACTCCTCGCCAAAGAATTCACCGGGCTTGACGTAGCGCAGGGTCAGGCCGTTTCCGTCGTCGTCCATGGTGTGGATGCGAACGAGTCCGCTTTGCAGACGGTAAAGCATGTCGCTTTTACCGGGGTACAAGATGACGCTGCCAGGACGATAAGTAATGGTATCAACAAATGTTTTAGTGCTAATCATGAGCACCCTCCTCGAGGGTTTACCCGCAGACCTGTTAAACATATGAGGCCATATGGGGCGAGAGAGTGGCTCGAACAGGGCGCTCGAGTCAGGGAAAAGAAGGTTTCCCACCTGCATCACAGTGTACACCAAGAAACTATTTTTGTAAAGAAAAGGTTTCTTTAATCCTCAGCAAAAATACAATTTCTGAGTTTGGGATGGGAAAGTTCCCAAAGCGAATGGGTAACGTTCGCTCGGCGGGGATGGGTGGGGATGAATAAAGTGTGGCTCGAGCTGGGAATATGAAGTCTGGTAAGACACTAAGCACAGGAAATACGGCTAAGATACGTAGTCTATAGGGGCTGTAAAATAGCAGCCTCTCGAAGCCACGCTGAGCGAGAGTGAAATCCTGCATAGCGCTTATCCATTTGACTATATACACTTAAACTCATGTCGGAGATGCCGTCCTCGCCCAACTCAGGTGAACCTTCAGAACTCGAGCCGCAAAAGCTCGAGGGACTAGATATGGGCGCGGCGCGAGTCTCGGGCAAAGCGGCACGTCTTGGCGAGAACGGCACCTACCGGGCCTCGCCGCCTACCGGGCCTGCCCGCCTCTTGGCGGTGGGCGACATTCACGGTGAGTACACCAAATGGGTGGCCCTGATGCAGCGCTTGTCTCTGCTCGACGCAAGGGCCAAATGGATTGGGGGCAACGCCCGAGTGGTGCTGGTGGGCGATTACGTGGACCGGGGTCGCCAGGGTCTATCGGTGCTGCGGGCCATTCGGCGGCTCGAGACCGAGGCGCTCGAGGCTGGGGGAAAGCTAGTCGCCTTGATGGGCAACCACGACGCCATCATGATTGCCAACGCCAGGGGCCGCGACGATAGCTTCCCGCCGGACCCCCGCTATGACCCCGAGCAACCCTACGATGAGGTGATGGGCAACCACTACGCCAACGGCGGCTATCCCGAAGAGGTGGCGTCGCTGGCCCGTGACCCGGAACTGCTCGAGTGGTACGCCCGACTGCCGTTGTTGCACCTCGAGGACGAAGTTTTGTTCCTGCATGGCAACCTCGACTACAGCGGTTTCGGGGCTACGCTCGAGGAGGTCAACGCGCTGTTTCACGATCTGCTCCGCACCACTTACGGCGGAATGCAGGCGTTTGCGCTGCTCACCGTGCGCCACTGGGCAGTGGATGGTTCCGCTGACGAGGTGCGCGAGTCGCAGTTCCTGTACAGTCCGCTCGAGGGAGTGAGACTTCAGCTTAACCACTTCAGCGGAAAGACCCTGGTTCACGGTCATACGCCTGAAAACGTCACCACTCAGCACCCTTTGCTCTACGCCGCTGGAACTGCCTTCAACATTGACCACGCGCTGTGCTATCACCCCGATTTGCGCGGTTACGCCCTCGAGCTGACCCCTGGGCAGCCGGTGCGCTACCACATCGCCGAGGAGCGTCCGCTCGAGCACCTGTCCAAACTGCGCGAGCGCCACCGTCTCGAGCGGGTGTCGCTCAAAAAAGTCATGCTGCGTGACCAGATGCTCTTAGCCGAGCGAGACCTCAGCCTGACCCCCACGCCGCTCACGCTCGAGGACGTGATGCACCTGGACCGCGCCCTGGACGAACTCGACCTGATGACCCGCCACGCCGCCGTGAGCGAAGACCGCGACGCGCTGCAAAGCTTAATCGAGCAACTACATGCCCTGCGCGACGAGTGGGGCGTGAATACCACGCTCAAGCCGGGGGATATGGTTTGATAAGGCGGTGGTGAGTTGTCAGTTATAAGTTATCAGTTGTCAGTAAAAGCAGAAATCCGGCATGGTGAGTGTCGGATTTCTGCTTTTAAAAAATCTAGCGCCTCAAGGAAATACAATAGACCTCCGGTGAAAGTAGAGATTTGACCTTATTTTGTTTGAAATGAGAAGGCTCTACCAGAAGCCTTGCTCTCTATTTTGGAATTGGGAACGCGTTCGCTGTTTGTAGGGGCGAGTGTTAGCTCGCCCGTTCCCGCTCGAGCGACCAAGCCCACTGAAGAGATGTGTTCTGAATTTTTGAAAAGCCTGTTTAAAACGCTAAAAAGGACTTTCGCCGGAGGTCTAATTTTTTCCCACAGCATTTCCCTCGAGTGTGCAGAGCAGATACGGCATGGTAGGGGCGCATCGAATGCGCCCGGAACCGCTATGGCAAAAGCTTTTTGACCACTGCCTCATCTTCGTGAGGCTGGGGGAAACGCTGTAAGAAGCAGTTGACAGATACAAACGCCCCTCTGTCAGAACTTAACCGACAACTGATAACCCAACTCTTACCGCTCAATTGTCACCGTCTCCTGCACAATCAAACCCCGCTCGAGCGCCTCTCTTGCGTGCTTTTTCGCGCCCTCTAAATCGTGGTCGCGGTAGTTTCCACACTCGAGTTCACTCACTCCCGGCACGGTATCCTCGAAGCGGGCTACCTCGCTTAAGGCGGCCTCGAAAGCGGTTTTAATCTGCTCGAGGTTGGGGTCGTCCACCACGGTCAGATACATTCCGGTGCGGCAACCCATCGGAGATACGTCTAGCACGTTTTCGATGTGGTCGCGCAAGGAAAAAGCCAGCAGGTGCTCGAGGGTGTGCAGTGCCCCGCTCGAGATGGCCCCGGCGTTGGGCTGCACCAATCGTAGGTCGTACTTGCTAATAGTGTCGCCGTGGCGGGTTTCCTTGATGCCTGCCAAGCGCACGTAAGGGGCGCGAACTCGAGTGTGGTCCAAATCAAAAGATTCTACTTTGGCCATGATGAGGTCAGTATAGCCACTCCCAGGGCTTGGCTCGGGTCCCGCTTCACAAGATGAGTGATTTTATCTAAAAGTGAAAACTTTGGGGGCCGCTCGAGGGTATCAAAGGCACAGATGACTCGAGCATCAGGGAGGATACTGTTCTCGAGCGCAAATTCTGGCGCTCAAAGGGAGCATTCATGCCGAAAATTATTGAGCTGGCCCAAAGCGCAGGAACCTTCAACACCCTCCTCGCTGCCGTAAAAGCCGCCGGACTCGAGGGCGCACTCGGGGGCGACGGACCGTTTACCGTGTTCGCCCCCACCGACGAAGCCTTCGCCAAAGTGCCGCAGGACGCCCTGAACGGTTTGCTGGCCGACAAGGACAAACTCACCAAAGTGCTCACCTACCATGTGCTGGCCGGTAAATACACCGCGTCCGACCTATCGGGCATCAGCACCGTGACCACGCTCGAGGGCGGAGACCTCAAAATCGACGCTTCAAACGGCGTTAAAGTGGACGAAGCCCATGTGACGGGGGCCGACCTGATGGCCGATAACGGCGTGATTCACGTCGTGGACCAGGTGATTTTGCCGGAGCGCTTTCTTTACTGAGACGGCAGAATTCAGATTTCAGACGACAGATAAAAAAAGAGACGAGCCTGTAGATGGGCTTGTCTCTTTTTGCGTGAACCGCAGACTTCGGACCTTATCTTTTCTCTGCCGTCTGTCATCTGCCGTCTGTCGTCTGAGGTCTATCGTTCTACCCACCCACAATCTGCTCGAGCCGAACAATCAGCGGCCTGATGCGCTCGGCCTTGAGTTTCAGACTAGCGCGGTTGACAATCAGGCGGGCGCTAGAAAACGCGATGACCTCGATTTCCTCGAGATTGTTGGCCCTGAGCGTGGAACCCGTTTCCACGATGTCCACCACCGCGTCGGCCAAGCCGGTCAGCGCGGCCAGTTCGATGTTGCCGCCGAGTTCGATGACCTCGGCGCTGATGCCTCGGTCCTCGAGGTAGCGGGCCGCCACTCGAGGGTATTTGCTGGCCACTCGCCGGATGGGGCCGTTCGCGCCCTTTTCCCGGATGAGCGCGATGCGGCACAGCCCAAACTTCAGGTCGAGCGGCTCGTACACTTTGCGCTCGGCCTCCATCAGCACGTCTTTGCCAACCACGCCTAAATCTGCCACGCCCAAATCCACATATACGGGAACGTCGGCGTTTCGCAGCTCGAGCACGGTGACACCCTCAAAAAAGTGGCGCAACTGACGGCTGTTTTCGGGAATGCTCAGCGGAAGCCCCGCCTCCCGGAGCAGCTCGAGCGCGGTAGCCAGTACCCGGCCTTTGGGCAATGCGACGGTAAGGTGCGTCAGGGGCAAATGAGGGTGGGTCATGGGTTCACCCCCTCGAGTTTGCCACCGTGCGCGATGAACTCGAGACCTCTGGCCTGGGCCTCGAGCCGCGCTTCAGTAACGCCCCCGCCGTGCA
>Ga0209724_1002295_pt1 | contig 16440 bp, 11 predicted proteins | sample grotaG_FD_184143 | JGI IMG/M metagenome (GOLD analysis project Ga0209724, IMG submission 184143) | Glacier valley bacterial and archeal communities from Borup Fiord, Nunavut, Canada, to study Microbial Dark Matter (Phase II) -... | ecosystem: Environmental > Aquatic > Freshwater > Ice > Glacier ...
CGACGCCACAGGCGTCGTGCTCGCCGTCGCGACGATAGAGGCCGTTGCGTTCGGCGATCGAGCGCAGGTGCTCGATGTCGATGGAGTCCGGCGGGATTGGGGCAAGAGAAGTCATGGACGATTCGGCGGATGCGGGGCGAAGGCGCACTTTAATGCGCCGCACCACGCACGACAATAAAAACTTTCGGGGTCCGACCCCATTTATCTCGGCATCGAAAGATATCGATATCAAAACGGGGACAGATCAAACGCTGGACGGCACCGGATGAGTGCGCTTGCGCCCGCGTCGCAGCGGTTGCGCCCTCCTGTTGACCGCGGTCTCCAGCGCGGCGACGAACGCTGTGCCGCCCAGGGCCCATCCGCGTTCGACGGCGTTTTCCAGGCGCTTTGCCGTGGCCTCCGGAAGCTCCGTTGCCGCGAGGTCCCGATAAGCCGCCTGCCGCTCGAACGGGGTATCGCTCAGCGCCCAGTAGCGTGCGTGGTCGCTGAGCAAAGGTCGCTGTTCGCGGCCGACGTGATGGCCGTGGCTCGACCAGCGCCATGCGGCGGGTTCGACCACCAGCGAAGCGGCCACCGGCCGGCCTTCGATATGGCGCATCGACGGCAGCAGGAATTCGTCGGCATCGATCAGCGTCGAGCGATAGCGCCGATCCCACAGCGGGCCTTCGCGGTTCGTCCGGCGATTGAGGTGGGGAACATAGCGCCGGCCGATGGCCTGCATCAGTCGGGCCATGGACTCGGGTTGCGCCGGCGTGGCGAGGAGACGGATCTCGCCGGGCATCAGCACGAAGGCATGCAGCGCGACGCCATGGGTCCGGACCGCGTCCTGCAGCAGTTCGAGGAACAGCGTGTAGTCGGCGACATCGACGAACAGTTCGCGCCCGGCGACCGGCTTCTGGACGACGTACTGGACGGTGGCGGGCGCGTAGAGACGCGGGAGACGGGCCATGAAGAGTGGGGGCTGACAGGCGCGCGGCGGAATGAAGAACGTCGAGCGGACGAACGAGGCGGAAGGCGCCCGGAGCGAGGGCCTTAACCGCGACTCCCAGAGCCGGCTAAGGATAACTTCCCGGAGGACGAGGCGCGCAAGCAACACAAGCGCGAAAAGCCGCCCATGCAATTGCCACACTCTGAAAGCTGGGCTCTAATTACGCGCGGCAAACACTTAATTTGACACGGTTTATCGCGTTAGATCGAACGATAAAACCAGGCAGTCGGCGCTACGATCGACACCCGTTCGTCACCCATCGGTAGCAGGAGCACAAGTTGAAAATCATTTCGTTGCACGCGACCACGTCTTTCTTTTTGATGGCGCTATTCGCGCTGCTGAGTGCTTGTGGCGGGGGTGGGTCGGGGAACTCGTCGACGCCCGTCACGCCGGTGACGCCGGTCCCGACCGCGGCTGCGATCAGTGTCAGTACCTCGGCTACCTCGGTCGCTTCGGACAACAGCAGCACCGCGACCATCACGGCAACGGTCGTCAATTCTTCCAACGCTGCCGTTTCCGGCGTGACCGTCACATTCTCCGCCGACAGTGGATTCCTGAGCGCATCGAGCGCGGTCAGCGACGCATCGGGCAAGGCCACCGTGACGTTCTCGTCGGGAGCGAATGCAACGAATCGCACCGCCACGATCGTCGCGACGGCGAGCGGTCAGTCTTCGCAGGTTCCAGTTCGAATCACGGGATCGACTCTGACTGTCACCGCGACCAGCAACTCGCTCGTCGTCGGCGCATCGACGTCTACGCTTACGGTCGTTGCCAAAAACTCGGCCGGCGCGGTCCTGCCAGGTCAGACCATTACGTTGACACCCTCGACGAGCGGTATCGTTTCGCTGAGCGCGGGGACCGGGGTAACGGACTCCTCCGGCACATTTACGGCCACCGTCACCCCCACCACAGGCGGGACCGTGACCATCACGGTCGCGGGGGTCGGGGAGACGCGCACGATCGCCTTGACCGTCACGGGAGCTTCGACCGCTTTCCAGATCACGTCTCCGGTTGCATCGACGACGGCCACGCCGGCGACACTCAATACGACCATCGCATTTTCGGTCCAGGCGCCGTCGCCCACGACCAGCGTCACCTTCGTCACCACGCTTGGCTCTTGGCAGAACGGATCGAGCGTCTACACCATCGCCCCGACTGGCGGCGTCGCAACGGCGACGCTGACCTCGTCATCTGCTGGCGTTGCCAACGTGCAGGTATTCGATACCGCGCGGCAGGCCTCCATCAGCGATACTAGGGTCGTCTCTTTCACTGCCGCGTGTACGGCAGCCGCCAAGGTCACCTTGCAGTCGTCGCCAAGCATCGTGGCACCGAGCGCCGGAGGGACGGTCAGCCTGTCCAGCCTGCTGGCCACGGTCACCGACATCTCGGGCAATCCGGTGGGTGGATGTCCGGTAGCCTTTCGCGTCGTAAACGCCACGGGCGGCGGCGAAACTGTTGCGCCCGCCGTCGTGTTGACTGCTGCCGTTCCAGGCGGAGCGAGCGGCCTCGGCCAAGCGACGACCACGTTCACTTCAGGATCGTTGCCTTCGGGCGCCGCCGGCGTGCAGATCCGCGCGACCGTCGTGCAGACCTCGGCGACCGTCGTCGCGACCGGCACGCTGCCTTCGGGCAACGACGCCACCGTCGTGATCGGTGGCACTGCGGGCTCGGTGACCATCGGTCGGTCCACGGTGGCGACGGACAGCGGAAGCGGCACGCTGTACATCCTTCCGATGTCAGTCCTGGTGGCCGACTCGAACGGCAACCCGGTCACTAACGCGGTCGTGAGCCTGAGCGCATGGCCCATCTCCTTCAACGTCGGCGGCAGCATCTGCGGCGGAATCAGCGGGACCTACTACTTCAACGAGGATGCGAACGAGAACCTCGTGCGAGATCCGACGGAAACCGGCGCCCGCCTGTTCTATCCGTCCGGAGCCGTCAGCACGTCGGTGCCGACGTTGTCCCAGCTGACGCCGCCCAACTCGGCAGCAGGCACGTTGCCTGCAACCGTGACGACCAATGCGAGCGGGGTCGCGACCTTTAACCTGACGTACACCAAGTCGAATGCCGGCTACATCATCGACCGGATCCGTGCTCGTACGCTGGTCCAGGGGACGGAGACTTTGAGCGAGATCCGTTTCGGCTTGCCTTACCTGGCGTCAGACGCGGCATCGCCATGCTCGCTTGCGAACTCGCCTTATCAATAGCCAGAGTGGCCTGAAGCGCAATGAGAAAAGGGCCGCAAGGCCCTTTTTTCATGAGTCGGTGAACTCGAACATCCGTCGGTGCTCGCGGATCGCATACCGATCCGTCATCCCCGCCACGTAGTCCGCGATCGCCCGCGCACCCAGCTCCTCATGCCGGCGCGCGTGCTCGGTCGGCAGCAGGTTCGGATCGGCCTCGAAGGCCGCGAACAACTCGGCGACGATGCGCTTGGCCTTCGTCGCCATCCGCTGCACCTGGTAGTGGTAGTACAGCTCCTTGCGCAGGAACCGCTTGAGCTGGATCGCTTCCTCGCGGATCGCCGGGCTGAACGCGATCAACGGCGAGGCAAGGCGCACGTCGTCGATCGACTGCGGTGACGCCCGCCGGATGTTGCCCTGCGTCGCCCGCGTCACGTCGACGATCAGCTCGTTGATCATCCGCCGCACGGTCTCCAGGATCAGGCGGCGCGGCGCGAGGCCGGGGTAGAGCGACTCGACGGTCCGCGCATGGCGCGCGAACAGGTCGATGCCCATCATCTGCTCGATCGTCAGCAGGCCCGAGCGCAGCCCGTCGTCGATGTCGTGGTTGTTGTACGCGATCTCGTCGGCGAGGTTGGCGAGTTGGGCTTCGAGCGACGGCTGCGTGCGCTCCATGAAGCGCACGCCGACGTCGCCGAGTTGCCGCGCGTTCTCGATCGAGCAATGCTTGAGGACGCCTTCGCGCGTCTCGAAGCACAGGTTCAGTCCGTCGAATCCGCCGTAGCGCTCCTCGAGAACGTCGACCACGCGCAGCGACTGCAGGTTGTGCTCGAACCCGCCGTGCGCCTTCATGCAGTCGTTCAGCGCGTCCTGGCCGGCGTGACCGAACGGCGTGTGGCCGAGATCGTGCGCGAGCGAGATCGCCTCGGTGAGGTCCTCGTTCAGGCCCAGGTTGCGGGCGATCGAACGCGCGATCTGCGCGACCTCGAGCGAATGCGTGAGGCGCGTGCGGAAGAGATCGCCCTCGTGATTGACGAAGACCTGCGTCTTGTACTCGAGGCGACGGAAGGCGCTCGAGTGGATGATGCGGTCGCGATCGCGCTGGAACTCGCTGCGCGTCGTCGACCGGTCCTCGGCATGGCGACGCCCGCGCGTCTCGTCGTCCTGCACCGCGTAGGGCGCGAGCGTGCGGAGGGCCGTCTCGTTCAAACGCGGACCGTCCGGTCGACCGAGGGCTCGACGCGAGCGCGCAACACCGCATCGAGGTCCGCGTCGTCGACCGGCGAGACCTTCGATCCCCCGAGTCCGTCCATCAGCACGAAGCGCAGGCGGCCTTGCTCGGCCTTCTTGTCGCTCGACATCCAGCGCTTCCAGTCGTCGACCGACAGTGGCGGGGGCTCGACCGGGAGCCCGGCCGCGGTCAACAGGGCGACCAGCCGGCGGCACGACGCTTCGTCGACGAGACCGAGGCTGCTGGACAGTCGCGCGGCCATCACCATCCCGGCGGCGACGGCCTCGCCGTGCAGCCAGGTGCCGTAGCCGCTCGCTCCTTCGATCGCGTGACCGAAGGTGTGGCCGAAGTTGAGCAGCGCGCGACGGCCCGACTCGCGCTCGTCGCTGCCGACGATCCCGGCCTTCAGTTCGCACGAGCGCCGCACGGCATGGCCGAGGGCCGCGCGGTCGCGCCCGAGCAATCGCGGCATCGCGTCCTCGAGCCACGCGAAGAATTCCGCGTCGAGGCTCGCGCCGTACTTGATGACCTCGGCCAGCCCCGCCGCGTACTCGCGCGTGGGCAGCGTGTCGAGCGTGGACAGGTCGATGAGGACGCCGCGCGGCTGATGGAACGCGCCGATCATGTTCTTGCCCAGCGGATGATTGATGCCCGTCTTGCCGCCGACCGACGAGTCGACCTGCGCCAGCAGCGTCGTGGGGATCTGGATGAACGACACGCCGCGCTGATAGGTCGCGGCCGCGAACCCGGCCACGTCGCCGACGACGCCGCCGCCGAGGGCGACTACCGTCGCGCTGCGGTCGAGGCGCGCTTCGAGCATCGCGTCGTGGATGCTGGCCAGCAGATCGGCATTCTTGTATCGCTCGCCGTCGGCCACCACGATCGGCACGACCCTGCGCCCGGAATCGGCCCACAGTCGGCACAAGGCATCGCCGTAGAGCGGCGCCAGCGTGACGTTGGTGACGACGGCCAGGTCGCCGCCCGCGCCGCATTCGGCGAAGAAGCCGGACCAGAACGCGCCCTGCCCCTGCGGCGCGGCGACGGGCCCGTCGACGAATCGGATGGCATAGCTGCGCTCGCCGAGCGCCACGATCAGCGGTTGTGCGACGGCCGGCACCGAGGTCGGCGTCGTCATGCGCGGTCGAGCGACGCGGGGACTTGACCGTGGTCCATGGTCGCGTCGGGGTCGCCGGCCTCGAAGTCCGCCAGTTGCAGCGCCAGCGCATCGACCAGGCGCGTGACGCTGGGCCGGCCGGTCTCGACGACGAGATCGGCGACCTCGCGGTAGAGAGGATCGCGGACCAGCAGGAGGTCCTCGAGGCGCTTGCGGGGATCGGCGCAATCGAGCAGCGGCCGGTTGCGGTCGTTGCGGGTACGCAGCCACAGGTCGTGGGCCTTGGCGTGCAGGTAGATCGTGAGGCCGCGCGGCTTGAGCCGCGCGCGTGTCAGCGCCGACAGCACGGCGCCCCCGCCGGTCGCGACGACGATGCCGTCACGCTGCGAGAGCTCGTCGAGCACCTGCTCCTCGCGCCGGCGGAACCCGGCGTCGCCTTCGACTTCGAAGATGACCGGGATCGACACGCCGGTGCGCGCCTGGATCTCGTGATCCGAATCGAAGAACGAAAGCCGCAGCCGCGCGGCGAGCTGCCGCCCGACCGCGCTCTTGCCGGCGCCCATCATGCCGACGAGAAAGATGTTCTGGCGTGGGGTCATCACCGGCCGATTCTATGCGTTGCCCGCATGAAAAAGAAAATGCCGCCCGGAGGCGGCATCTCGAACGTGACGACGAAGCCCGGCGCACCGGGCGGCGGCGTCAGCGCAACGTCACCTGGCCGTTGACCTGCGTCGGCGTGATGAAGATCAGCAGCTCGCTCTTGTTCGTCGTCTTGGACGTGTTGCGGAACAGGTAGCCCAGCACCGGCACGTCGCCGAGCAGGGGCACCTTCGTGAGGGTGTTGTTGTCGGTGAGCTGGAAGATGCCGCCCAGGACGACGGTCCCGCCGTTCTCGACGAGCACCTTGGTGTTCACGTGCTTGGTGTCGATCGCGAAGCCGGCCGTGGTGACCTGGCCCACGCTGTCCTTCGTCACGTCCACGTCCAGGATGATGTTGCCTTCCGGCGTGATCTGCGGCGTGACTTCGAGCTTCAGGTTGGCCTTGCGGAACTGGATGCTGGTCGCGCCGCTGCTGGTGGCCACCTGGTACGGCAGTTCCGTGCCCTGCTCGATCAGCGCCTTCACCGAGTCGGCGGTGACCACCCGCGGGCTCGACACGATCTTGCCGGTGCCGTCCGCCTCGAGAGCCGACAGCTCGAGGTTGAGGAACTTGGTGGCCGCCTTGTTGAACAGGCTGATGCCGATCGATGCCGGGTTCAGGCCATTGATGCCGGCTGCCGGCAGGCTGAAGAACTGCGAGTCGGGGATGAAGCCCGTCCCTTGCGCCGGCGTCTGGCCGGTCTGCTCGCCGACGCCGAGGTAGTTGCCGGTCACGCGGTAGCTGCCCTGGCCGGTCTGGCCCGGAACCACGTTGGCCGCGTTGTTGAAGCCGAGCTTGACGCCGAGATTGCGGCTGAACTGGTCGTTGGCTTCGACGATGCGCGACTCGATGATCACCTGGCGGCTGGGGATGTCGAGCTTGCCGATGACGCCACGGATCTGCTCGAGCTTCGAACCGGTCTCCAGGATGAACACCTGGTTGGTCCGCAGGTCGGCCGACGCTGCGCCGCGCTTGGACAGGATGCGGTTCGATCCGCTGCCGCCCGCGGTGTTGCCACCCGACTGGCCCGTGCCGTTCAGGAAGTCGACCAGATCCTGCGCCTTCTGGTAATTGAGCTGGAAGGTCTCGCTGCGCAGCGGCTCGAGCTCGGCGATCTGCGAACGCGCCTCGAGGTCGAGCTTCTCCTTCGTCGCCAGCTCGTCCTTCGGCGCGACCAGGATGACGTTGCCGGTCTTGCGCATGTCGAGGCCCTTGGCCTGCAGGATGATGTCCAGCGCCTGATCCCACGGCACGTCCTTGAGCCGCAGCGTGAGATTGCCGCTGACCGAGTCGCTCGTGATGATGTTGAGGTTCGTGAAGTCGGCGATGACCTGCAGCAGCGAGCGGACGTCGACGTTCTGGAAGTTCAGCGACAGGCGCTCGCCCTTGTAGCCGGCGCGCGTGGTCTGGAACAGCTTGTTCGGGTCTTCCTTCAGCGGCTTGACCTCGACGACCAGGCGATTGTCGGTCTGGTAGGCGTTGTGTTCCCACAGGCCGCGCGGCTCGATCACCATCCGCACGTTGTCGCCCTGCGTGAAGGTGTTGATGGACTGCACCGGCGTGGCGAAGTCGGTCACGTCGAGGCGGCGGCGCAGGCTGTCCGGCAGCGCCGACTTGGCGAAGTCGATGACGATCGACTGGCCCTGCGTGCGGATGTCGACGCCGGTCTGGCTGTCGGACAGGTCGATGATGACGCGGCCCGTGCCGTCCGGACCGCGACGGAAGTCGACGTCGCGGATGCTGTGCGCGGCGACGGCCGAGGTCGATTCGGCGAAGCGCGTGGTCGGCGCACGGGCGGCGCTGCTCGGGCCCGTGGCGTCGGCGATCGGCGGCGTCAGCGTGACGACGATCGCGTTGCCTTCGATGACCGACGTGAACGCGACGGTGCGCTTGAGGTTCATCACCAGCCGCGTGCGATCGCCGGCCTGGACGAGGTTGATGGACCGCAGGTCGCCCTGGTTGGTGTCGACGACGTTCTTGCCCGACTCGTTGGTCGTCTGCATGAAGTCGAGCGCGATGCGCGCCGGCGTGGCGACGGAGAACGAGGCCGGGACCGAGGTCGGCGCCGTCTTGAGCGCGATGCGCACGACCAGGTTGCCGCCCTGCTGGGTCGTGGTCACGTCCTTGATGGCGTTGTCCTCGGCCGCGGCGATCGCCGGAGGCAGGACGAGGAAGAGGGCGGACGCGACGAACAGCCATTCGCGCACGCGGCTCTGGAGGGACATGACGGACGCCGGAGCACCGCGCCGATGGAGTTGCTTCATCGCTTGTTCTCCTGCAATTGCAGTGTCGTCGCGCGCTCGACCCACTCGCCGGCGGCGTCCTGAACGACTTCCTTGAGGGCCACTGCGTTTTCGTCGATCTTGGTGACGATCCCGAAGTTCTGGCCGATGTAGTTGCCAACCTTGATCTGGTAAATCACCCCGTCGGCGCGCAGCAGGGCGTAGCGCAGATTGGGACGTTGCAGCGTGCCGACCATCGTGATCGTGTCGATCGGATACGACTCGAGCGGCTCCTTGCGACGCGACAGGTCGGGCGCGTAGCCACTGGTCGATTTGGCCGACAGCGTCTTCAGTGCATTGGCGACCTTGCCCGGATCGAAAGGATCGATCTCGTTCTGGTCCTTGTAGAGGAAGGGCTCGAAGGTCTTCGGCTCCGCGAGGGTCGCCGTCACCGGCTTCATCTCCTTGCGGGTGTCGGCCATCCACTGGCGCAGTTCGTCGTTCGAGCCGCTGCAGCCGCACAGCACGGCAGCGGACGCGCCGAGCAGCACGAGGTGTCGGATCGGCGTCATGGCTTGGCCGCCTTGGGTGCCTTGCGCTGGGCCAGGACCTCTTCCTGGTCGAGGTAGCGGAAGGTCTTGGCAGTCGCCTCGAGCGTCAGGGGCGTCGTCGCGTTGTTCGGCATCACGATGCTGAGGTTGTTGAGCGTGACGATGCGCGGCAGGCTGGCGATGTCGCTCGTGAATGCCGCGATGTCGTGGTAGCTGCCGGTGAGGCGCACGCTGATCGGCAGTTCCGCGTAGTAGTCGCGCACGATGGCCTGGCCGGGACGGAACAGTTCGAACTGCAGGCCGCGACCGATACCGGCCTGGTTGATGTCGGACAGCAGCGCGTCCATCTCGGACTTGCTCGGCAACTGCTTCTCGAGCCGCGCGACGTACTGCTGCGCGAGCTCCTTCTGCTTCTTGAGCGGCTCGAGATTGACGGCCTGTTGCAGCTTGTCCTTGTACTGGGTCTTGAGCGTCACTTCCTCATCCTCGAGGCGCTGCAGATCGGCGAGCTGGTCGCTCCACCAGAAGTACCAGCCGACGAAGAACACGACCGCGATGAGGACGATCACCGTGGCCACGCGCGGCGCGATCGGCCACGTGGAGACGTCCCGCGTGTTGAGATTGCGGAACTGGTCGGCGTATTGCGAGAGATTGGGAGCGGCCATGGTCAGGCGTTCACGGTTTGGCCGCGACGGCCGAGGTCGCCGGTGCGCCGGCTGCCGCCGTCTTGGCCGGGGGCACCGCGGCCTTGTCGCGCGGGCGATTGATCGTCACGTTGATCGTGAACTGGAAGAGTCGCTTGGTGCCGAGGGTGATCGCCTTGATCTCGACGAGTTCGGGTGCGGCGACCCACGCGGAGTTGCCGCTGACATTGCGCAGGAATTCCGAGACGCGCTCGTTGGACTGGGCGACGCCGACCAGCGTGACGCGCAGGTTGTCCTGCTTGAGGCTCTGCAGATACACGCCTTCCGGAACCTGCCTGACCAGCTCGTCGAGCAGGTGGACCGGCAGGTTGCGATCGGCCTGCAGGTCCTCGACCGCCTGCTGGCGCGCCTTGAGGCCTTCGAGGTCCTGGCGCAGCGTGGCGATCTCCTTGATCTGTTCGTCGAGCTTCTTGTTCTCGGCCTTGATGAAATCGTTGCGGTCGGTCTGGACGCCGATATAGCCGTTGATGATGAAACCGATCGCGATCACGACCACCACCGCTGCGGCGAAGGTCAGCCCGAGCAGCACGTAGAAGTCGCGACGCCGCTGCGCGCGCTTCTCGGCGCGGTGCGGCAATAGATTGATGCGCACCATCAGCCGGACCTCCGCATCGCGAGCCCGGTCGCGACGACCAGCGACGGCGAATCGAGCCGCGCCTGCTTCTCGCGGATGCCCGAGCCGAGTTCCATCCCCTTGAACGGGTTGAGGATCGACGTGGCGGCCTGGCTGCGGGTGCCGACGACGTCGACCAGCCCGGGGATGACGGCACAGCCGCCAGCCAGCAGGATCTGGTCGACCCGGCTGTACGGCGTGGACGTGAAGAAGAACTGCAGCGCGCGCGTGACTTCGAGCGCGATGTTGTCGGCGAACGGCTGCAGCAGGTCGCGCTCGTAGTTCTCGGGCAGGTCGCCAGTGCGCTTCTTGGCCTCGGCCTCTTCGGCCGACAGGCCGTAGGCGCGCGCGATGTCCTGCGTGAGCTGGTTGCCGCCGAACGCCTGCTCGCGCTCGTAGATGGTCTGGTCGTTCAGCGTGACGGAGATGGTGGTGGTCGACGCGCCGATCAGGAACAGCGCGACGATCTGGCCTTCCCCCTCGTTCGGCATCAGGCGGATGACCCGGTCGGCGGTCGCACGCGTGGCGTACGACTCGATGTCCATGATCACGGCCCTGAGGCCTGCGGCCTGGGCGACCGCGACGCGATCCTCGACCTTTTCCTTGCGCGACGCGGCCAGCAGCAGCTCGACGTCTTCCGGCGAATTGGGAGCGGGACCGATCACGCTGAAGTCGAGGGCGACCTCGTCGAGCGCGAACGGGATGTACTGGTTGGCTTCGCTCTCGACCTGCACCTCGAGCGACTCCTCGGACAGGCCTCCCGGCAGGATGATCTTCTTGGTGATGACCGCGGCGCTGGGCAGCGCGAGTGCGACGTTGCGAGCGCGTGTCCCGCTCTTGCGCACCGCGCGGCGGACCGCTTCGGACACCGCCTCGATGTTCTCGATGTTGCCGTCGGCGATCGCCCCCTTGGGCAACGGCTCGATGGCATAACGTTCGAGCCTGAAGCCGCTTTCGGGCGACCCCGCGAGCTCGACCACCTTCACGCTCGACGAGCTGAGGTCGAGACCGATCAGTGGCGGGTTCTTGGCCGAAAAGAGGGCGCCGAAATCAAAAGCCAAAGCGGGTCCTCCGGGCTGTGCGCCTAAGCAAAACTCTTAGCATCGGGACTGGGAAACTCTAGAAAAATCTATTATTTTCGAGGGTTTAGAGTGCATAGCTCGATTGGTCTTCAAATGCTAGCGCCAGTGTTTCGACGCTGTAAAGGATTGCGACAAATGCCCCGGTGCAAAAACAACAGAAGCCTCGCGGTGAATGGATACTAAAGAGCGAATGGCGTTTGAAAGCCACCGAAAAGGGACTGTTTCACCCGGCAAATCCCTCGATCATTCAAACGTGTCGCACTTTCATCCACTCCATCGGCCTCGGCGCGACCAACTTGACTCGTGGTATGTAACTTTCTGGCTTTCGCACGCATCCGGAATCGATCAAACGGTCCATGGCACATCCATCCGAGAAGCAACCGTCCAAGAACCTGCCGCTGATCGAGGACGTGCGCTTCCTCGGCCGCATCCTCGGCGACGTGATCCGCGAACAGGAGGGCGTCGCCGCCTACGAGCTGATCGAGCGCATCCGCCAGCTCGCGGTGGCGTACCGGATCGACCACGATGCCAAGGCCGGGCGCGCCCTCGACCGGATGCTCGTCAAGCTGTCGATCGACCAGGCGGTCTCGGTGGTGCGGGCGTTCAGCTATTTCTCGCACCTGGCGAACCTGGCCGAAGATCGCGACAACGTGCGCCGCCTGCGCGCCGAGCAGACCAGCGGCAAGGCGATCGAGGGCACGCTGGCCCTCAGCTTCCAGCGCATCCGCAAGCACCGCATCGACGATGCGGGGATCACGACGTTCCTCGAGCATGCCTACCTGGCCCCGGTGCTGACGGCCCATCCCACCGAAGTGCAGCGCCAGAGCGTCCTGGATGCGGAACGCGCCATCGCGCACCTGCTGGCCGCGCGCGACGGTCTCGTCACGGCCGCCGAGCGCGACGACAACCAGGCCGCGATGCGGGCGCGCGTCGCGCAGCTCTGGCAGACCCGCATGCTGCGCACCTCGAAGCTCAGCGTCTCGAACGAGATCGAGAACGCGCTCGCGTACTACCAGAGCACCTTCCTGCGCGAGATCCCGCGGATCTACGAGATGCTGGAACGGACGCTGCCGGGCCAGACCATCCCGACCTTCTTCCACATGGGCAACTGGATCGGCGGCGACCGCGACGGCAATCCCAACGTCAACGCGCAGACGCTCGAGGTCGCGCTGTCGCGCCAGGCAGAGACCGCGCTGCGTTTCTATCTCACCGAGGTCCACGAGCTGGGCTCGGAACTGTCGATGTCGTCGCTGCTGGTGCCGGTCACGGCCGACCTGCAGGCGCTCGCCGACCGGTCCGGCGACGACAACGTGCATCGCGTCGACGAGCCTTACCGCCGCGCGCTGATCGGCATCTACGCGCGCCTGGCCGGCACGCTGCAGGCGCTGACGGGAACCGAGGCGCTGCGCCATGCGATCGCGCCCGGCAAGCCGTACGCCGACGCGGGCGCCGTCATCGCCGACCTGCGCATCGTCGAGTCGTCGCTCGGTCTGCATTTCGGCTGCGCGCTCGCAGGCACGCGCCTCAAGCCGCTGATCCGCGCGCTCGAGGTCTTCGGTTTCCATCTCGCCACGATCGACCTGCGCCAGAGCTCGGACCAGCACGAATCGGTTGTGGGCGAGCTGCTGTCCTTCGCGCACGTCGAGGCGGACTACAGCGGGCTCGCGGAGGCCGACAAGGTCGCGCTCCTGATGCGGCTGCTGCGCGACCCGCGCGACCTGCATGTGCACGGCGCGCGCTACAGCGAGCGTACGCGCGGCGAACTGGCGATCTTCGCCGGCGCGCTGGAGGGTCGCAGGCGCTTCGGGCCGCGCGCGATCCGCCACGCCATCATTTCCCATACCGAGGCCGTCAGCGACCTGCTCGAGGTCCTCGTGCTGCAGAAGGAATGCGGATTGCTGAGCGGCGTGCTCGCCGAGGACTCCGGGGCGGCCGGCGATGCGATCGCCGACCTGATCGTCGTACCGCTGTTCGAGACCATCGCCGACCTGCGCCTCGCGTCGACGATCATGCGCGACTTCTACGCGCTGCCCGACATCGCGGGGCTGGTCCGGCGCTCGGGGAACGAGCAGGACATCATGCTCGGCTACTCGGACAGCAACAAGGACGGCGGCTTCTTCACCAGCAACTGGGAGCTCTACTGCGCGGAGACGGCGCTCAAGGAGCTGTTCGAGCCCCTCAAGCGGCGCGATGGACTGACGCTGCGCCTGTTCCACGGGCGCGGCGGCACGGTCGGTCGCGGCGGCGGCCCGAGCTACCAGGCGATCCTCGCGCAGCCGCCCGGGACCGTGAACGGGCAGATCCGGCTCACCGAGCAGGGCGAGGTCATCGCATCGAAGTACGCCAACGCCGAGATCGGCCGCCGCAACCTGGAGACGCTGGTCGCGGCCACGCTCGAGGCGAGCCTGCTGCCGGCCACCCGCGCCATCCCGCAGGCGTTCCTCGACGCCGCGAGCGCGTTGTCGACCTCGAGCATGGCGGCCTACCGAGCGCTGGTGTACGAGACGCCGGGATTCACCGACTACTTCTTCGCCGCCACGCCGATCGGCGAGATCGCCGAGCTCAACATCGGCTCGCGCCCGTCGTCGCGCAAGGCCTCGCGCGCCATCGAGGACCTGCGCGCGATTCCGTGGGGATTCAGCTGGGGGCAGAGCCGCGTCGGGCTGCCGGGCTGGTACGGCTTCGGGACCGCGGTCGAGCGCTGGCTTGCCGGCGACGACCCGCAGGCGCCGAAAGGGGGGAAGGCGCGGCTGCAACTGCTGCGCAAGATGGTGAAGTCCTGGCCGTTCTTCACGACGCTGCTGTCGAACATGGACATGGTGATGGCCAAGAGCGACCTGTCGATCGCGTCGCGCTACGTCGCGCTGGTCCCCGACGCGCAACTGGCCAGGCACGTGTTCGCGATGATCGAGGCCGAATGGGCGCGTACCGAGCAGGCGTTGGCGAAGATCACCGGCACGCGCCGCCGGCTCGCGGGCAACCCGGCGCTCGCGCGGTCGATCGAGTACCGCCTGCCGTACATCGACCCGCTCAACCACCTCCAGGTCGAACTGATGCGGCGCTACCGCGCGACGCGCGACGAGACGGCGCAGAACGAGCGGATGAATCGCGGCATCCACATGTCGATCAACGGGCTCGCGGCGGGCCTGCGCAACTCGGGTTGACCGGGAAACGGTGGTCCGGGGGGGCCGGATATAATCGCGACCCGCCCGTGCTGCGTCCGCAGCGCCCTCGGACTCCGTCAGCCGCGGAACCGGCGTCGCGGATTTCGTCCCTGATGCTTCCGCATGCCGAGCACGCCCTCTTCCTCCCCTTCCGCCCACCAGCCCGTAAGCCGTAGCCGCATCTGGCGCATCCTCGCCTGGATCGCTGGCGTGGCCGCGGCGTGCGTCGTGGCCGGCATCCTCGTCGTGGCGATCGCGATCGCCCTCGCGTACCGCAATCTGCCCTCGATCGATTCGCTGACCGACTACCGGCCGAAGATCCCGTTGCGCGTCTTCACGGCCGACGGCGTGCTGATCGGCGAATTCGGCGACGAACGGCGCGCGGTGGTCGCGATCGCCGACGTCCCCGCGGTCATGAAGCAGGCCATCCTCGCCGCGGAGGACGAGCACTTCTACCAGCACAGCGGCATCGACTACCTCGGCAACATCCGCGCCGCCGTGAACAACCTCGCGAACGGCAGCTTCTTCGGCGGCGGCCGGCGCCAGGGCGCGTCCACGATCACGCAGCAGATCGCGCGCAACTTCTTCCTCTCGAGCGAGCAGAGCTACACGCGCAAGTTCTACGAGGCGCTGCTGACCTTCAAGATCGAAGGCAAGCTGACGAAGGACCAGATCTTCGAGGTCTATATCAACCAGATCTACCTCGGCCAGCGCGCGTACGGGTTCGCGTCGGCCGAGCGTTTCTATTTCGGCAAGGCGCTCAAGGACGTGACGACCGCCGAAGCCGCGATGCTGGCGGGGCTGCCCAAGGCGCCGTCGACCGCCAATCCGGTGGTCAATCCGAAGCGCGCCCGCGAGCGGCAGCTCTACGTGCTCGGCCGGATGCGGCAGCTCAATATCCTCGGCGAGGCCGAGTACGCGGCCGCGCGGGCGCAGCAGCCGGTCGTCAAGGTCGAGACCGAATCGTTCGCGGTCCACGCCGAGTACGTCGCCGAGATGGCGCGCCAGGTCGCCTACGAGCAGTTCCGCGAGGAGACCTATTCGCGCGGATTGAACATCTACACGACACTGATCTCCGGCGAGCAGAACACGGCCTACGAATCGGTCCGGGCCGGCGTGCTCGACTACGAGCGTCGCCACGGCTACAACGGGCCCGAGGCGTTCATCGACCTGCCGCCGGACGCCGCCGACAACACGCTGGCCGACCTGATCGAGGACGACCTGGCCGAGCATCCCGACAGCGACGACATCCTGTCCGCCGTGGTCGTCGAGGCCGGTCCGAAGTCGGTCCGTGCGCTGCGCACCGACGAGACCATCACGATCACCGGCGACGGCCTCAAGTTCGCGGCATCGGCCCTGACCGACAAGGCGACGCAGGCGCGGCGCATCCGGCGCGGCGCGATCATCCGCGTGATGAAGAACGCCAAGGGCGCGTGGGAGATCATCCAGCTGCCGACCGTGCAGGCCGCGTTCATCTCGGCGAACGTGCGCGACGGCGCGGTCCGCGCGCTGGTCGGCGGCTTCGACTACAACCGCAACAAGTTCAACCACGTCACGCAGGCTTGGCGTCAGCCGGGCTCCAGCTTCAAACCCTTCATCTACTCGGCGGCACTCGAGCGCGGCTTCACGCCGGCGACGATCGTCAACGATGCGCCCGTGCATGTCGACGCGGCGGTGACCGGCAGCCAGGCGTGGGACCCGAAGAACTACGACGGCAAGTTCGACGGGCCGATGGCACTGCGCCAGGCACTCGCGAGGTCGAAGAACATGGTGTCGATCCGCCTCCTGCAGGCCATCACGCCGCGCTACGTACAGAGCACGCTGCCGCGCTTCGGCTTCGACCCGGCCAAGCATCCGGCCTACCTGCCGATGGCGCTCGGCGCGGGATCGGTGACGGCGTGGCAGATGGTCGGCGCGTACTCGGTCTTCGCGAACGGCGGCTACCGGG
>Ga0209724_1002298_pt1 | contig 16429 bp, 13 predicted proteins | sample grotaG_FD_184143 | JGI IMG/M metagenome (GOLD analysis project Ga0209724, IMG submission 184143) | Glacier valley bacterial and archeal communities from Borup Fiord, Nunavut, Canada, to study Microbial Dark Matter (Phase II) -... | ecosystem: Environmental > Aquatic > Freshwater > Ice > Glacier ...
CCCTTCCGCTTTAGGGAAGGGGGCTAGGGGGTTAGGTTTGTCCTATCCCCTATTCAGGTTTCCTGCCAAAAAAGCCAATACTGATCAGGCTCATCACCGTTTCGTCATTTTGATTTAGCATCTCGCCCTTACCTTTGAGGATGCCCAGATTCGGGCGACTGCGCGAGGTGGTCATTTCGATAACCGTGAAGCGCACACGCAAAGTATCGCCGGGGCGCACTGGTTTCAGCCAGCGTAATTCTTCCAGACCGGGCGACCCCATACTGATAGTATTGTTTAACAAACCATCCACTAACATTCGCATATACAAGCCCGCCGTCTGCCAGCCACTCGCCACCAATGTCCCAAAAAAGGAGTCTTTGGCCTTTTCCTCATCAATATGGAAAGGCTGAGGGTCATATTTGAGGGCAAACTCAATAATTTCCTCTTTGCTGATGGTGTAACCGCCTAATTCTAGGGTTTGTCCTACCTGAAAATCCTCAAAGTAAAGCATAGCTGGCCTTTCTGTTTAATTGAGCTTATCATTAATCTGAAATCTTTTAGTGTCTGGTATTTTACGCTATTTCCGGCAAATCCGGAAAATTGCCCGATATACCGCAACTTCCTACCAGCACCAATCCGTCATGCTGGTATTTAATGTAATGACTTTGGTGGTATGACGGAATGTGATGGATAAGACACCAGGAAAATATAAATTAATTGGTGAACTTGGGAGTTCAATTTTCGCTAAAATAGCGATTTTGTTAATCATGGGCAAAGTGTTATAATACCTTCTAATAAGGGGCTCACGACTATTAGATCTATCTCGCGCTGTGGCTGAAACCAAACATCTAATCGTAACAATAAAGTAACATAGCGGCACGCAAACTATCTTGACGCTTCAAGCTCGATATTCTAATATGTCAGTAGTTGCGTTAGAATCTGGTTTCGTCACAGTTAAGTTTAGAATAAAGGGTAAATACAATGTCCACTGAGAATGCGGACACACTTCTTCAGCAGGGTATTTCCGCCGTCAAAGCCAAAAATCGCGCTGATGCCCGCCGTTACCTGAGTGCCGCCGTAAAGCTAAATCCTCAAAACGAGGAAGGCTGGTTATGGTTAGCCGGAACTATGACCGACCCCCTAATTCAGAAAGATTGTTTGGAACGGGTGCTGGCAATCAACCCTGAAAACAAACGGGCCAAAATCGGTCTGGATTATCTTCAGAATAAATTGACCGAAAAACCACTATCACCAGACCCTGAAATAGCACAATCACTAGAAGCTGAAAAAACCGAGCTTCCCGATGCGCTCGCCGAGCCACTGGCCCAACTTGATGATGATAGCACCTTGAGCCGCTTTTTTGCTAAGGTTGGGGAAGCACCCCCGCCCGCCCTGGAGTTTATCGGTGGCGTAACTCCCTCGGCGGATAGCGGGTCGCCCGGTAAGGCTCTGGGCTTTCAGGCTAAACCCAAACCAGCCGAAGTTGCTATCACCACCCCTTTCAAGCAGGAGTATGAGCCTTTTGCCGTGACTGCCAATGGAGCTAAACTACTGGCGCGGCATCAGGAAAATGGTGGCTTTGCCCTCTATAGCACCGCCCCCGACTATGTTTCAAATTCGCCAAACGCCGATAAACTGACAGAACACGAATTGGTTTATTACCGTGCCCCGGTGGTGCTGACCGATGTAACCCTGGAGCATTTTATTGATGAAGTGGGCGGACTGCCAGAACCCGAAGCGGTGGATTTGCTTTTGCATCTCTGTGACCGTTTGTTGGGTTACTATAATAGTAGTCGGGCCGATAGTTGGCTTCGCACTGGTTGTCATGGCCCCCGTGATATTAAAGTCACCGAGCGGGGTGAGCTTGAACCTTATACTGGTTTTACCGACGCGCCCCTGACCGATAAAATCCTGGCCTTTTTACCGCCGGAATTCGGCAAGCCCAGCCAGCGTGACCAACGCAGCGATGTTTATACCCTCTGTTCGGTGCTATATTACCTGTTAACCGGGTCGCAGGAACGCCTGAGTGCCTACCGCAGCCGGGGGAAAGCCCTGCTATATGAACATTATGGGCAACGCTTTAACCCGAAGCTGGTCAAGATTATCGAGAAGGGGTTGACTATTGCCCCCGCCAACCGTTTTCAGAATGTGGCGGCTTTGCGGTTGGCTCTGCTGGAAGTCCACAAGATATTTTTCCCAGCCCGCAAAATCTGGACTTTGGTGGCGGCAGGGGTGGCTATGCTATTGGTAGGGGCTTTGGTTTTCTTTTTAGTTAGCCAGAATCCCCCCAGCCCTAGCCCAGCCCAAACCAGCCTGACCCCCGAAGCGGCTACCACTACCGTCCCGCCGACCCCGGCAAAAACAACCCCTGCTACAGTTGTGGCGGGTGATGCGGCGGTCTCGCTTGCTGCCCCTACGTTAGTGCCTACCCCAACCCCGGCTATCCAGGCTGATATGGGTCGTTTGCTGTTGCAACAGGCCAGCTTTAAAGACGGTCAGCTAACGGCCTATTTTGGGGTGCTGGGGCGCGACAACAAGCCTTTGAGCGAGGTTCGGAGCCGGGATTTGCGCCTTTTCCTGAATAGCAGTGAGGTCACGAACTATAAATTAGACCAGATTGACCCCGCCGCCGACCCCTTGACCCTTTTGGTGGTGTTAGACACCAGCGATACTATGCCTCTGGACTATTTTAATCAGGTCAAAAATAACCTGAGCCAGTTTGTGCAGGGTTTAAATCCTAAATATCAGGTGGGGCTGGTGCGTTATGCCGAAAGGCCGGAACTGGCGGCGGAAATCAGCGAGGATAAAAGCAAGCTGATAGATGCCGTAAAATCCTTGCAGCCGCAGGGGGCGAATGCTACTTTTGACGCGCTGGTTTTTGCTACCGAGCAGCTAAAATCCAGAACCGGGCGCAAGGCGATTCTGTTGGTAACGACTGGCACTGACCGCCTGAGCCCCGTTACCCAACCTTCGTTGCTGGCTGAACGGCTACAGGAGGCCGATAGCAACCTGTATGTGCTGGGTTATCACACTTCCACCCAACTGACTTCGGGCTACAAGCAACTGGTGGAATTAAGCGGGGGTTATTACAACGAACTGACGGGGACAGAGCAGCTAACCGCCGGGTTTGTTAACCTGAATATTTTGTTAAACAAAACTTTCAAACTGAGCTATAACCAAAACGAGGGCCAAGACCCTAACAACGCCCCCCCGCCCAAGAAACAACGCCTGACCCTCCAACTCTCGCTAGACGACGGCCTCTACCTTGCCCTGAAACAATTCGAGTAAGTCCCCAGGACACGATACATCGTGTTTTTACAAAAATAGGGTGACACGAATTTGTAGGGGCGACACCTGTGCCCTGTACTCAGGGTATGCTGGTCGCCCTGAATCCCCATCAAAATGTAAGGTTCATATCTTATGAAAGTGAAAAGACGAATTACTTTTATTCTATTAGCTTTATTAACACAAGCCCTAATCGCTTGTGCTGATACCAATACAGGTGAGGCCAATACCCGAAATTCCACCGCTACCTTGAGTTCAACCCCCCAAATTAATATATCTGTCGTACCCCTTACTAATACTGTTACAAATCGGGTAGAAACCACCGCCCTCCCGCCCACTTTGCCAACAATTATACCGACCCTAACCGCCGCAAAATCTGTACCTTTACCCGTAGTAGCCGATGTCCTAAGCTCTCCGCCCCAAGATTGTCCATCAGGGCCAATCCCGAAACAAGTAGCAGATTACTTTGGGCTAGTAAGTGGTGGTTCTCCATTATGGGGTTCAATTGACAAAACAATGAGTTTTTCTAGTATGAAGACTCAATATGGTTATCTTCAAAAGGTGTTGTGGGTAATGGAACCTGCTAATTCTACTCCTGTTTTTCTGAAAGGGGGAAGTTTGGCGGATGGCACTCCTTTGTGGTTTAAGCTTGGGAGTAATCCACCGACCAGCCTTGCTATATTACTGCCAGAAAGTCCAGGAATACCAGTTCAACACGGCAACTGGAAAGAGTGGCCTTCGTATCTCTATATTCCTAAATCCGGGTATTATTTTTTACAGGGTGATTGGAATGGTGGGAGTTGGAAAATAAATTTTGCTGGCGGTAGTTAATGCAAAATCATAAAAGTTATTGTGTGAAGGGAGATGGTGTAAAACTCTCCCTTTAATAAAAATGTAGGGGCGGACTCCTACCTGAATACAGGAGGGGCAGGCGAACCGCCCCTCCGAATTCACCCCGATTTTGGATATTTGATTTTAGATTTTAGATTTCAACAATATCCTGTCCATCCTCGTGAATAAAAAAAGGGTAGGCACATTGGTCTACCCCTACGAATTTTTCCGACAACCGCCAACCGACAATCCCCTTTAGTCCTGGCTGCTGTCGGCACTGGGGTTGGTTTGGCGGTTGGTTTTCTGGCGTTGTTGAATCTGTTTGCGTTGATACTTTTTGTGTTCGCGCCGAACCACCAGCCTCCACCACAATTCGATTAACTGCACGCCCGTGCGCCACAGTCGCGGGAAGTTAAAAAACTGGCTCTTACCATAGGCCCGGTGAAAGTGATGCACTGGCACTTCTACAAACTTGAACCCGGCATCCTGCAACTTTTTCACTAGTTCCAGGGCAATCGTGCCAGAGCTACTTTTAAGCTCAATATCATCGAAACAGACCCGCCGTATCAGCCGGAAGTCGCAGTCAGTATCGCGGATATGCAAGCCGAAAGCCGTTTTTACTAACCAGTGATAGGTTTTGCCGATGATAATGCGGTGCAGGGGGTCGTTACGCTCGATTTTATAGCCATTAACCACATCCACCCCCGGCTTCATTAAGTCTATTAACAAAGTCATTTCGTGGGGGTCATATTGGGCATCGCCATCGGTATAGAAAACCAAATCTTTGGTCGCCGCCGCAAAGCCGCTCCGCAACGCCCCACCATAGCCCCGATTCTGGGGATGATGGATTATCCGCACATGCTCAGGATAAACCCGCGCCAGTTCGTCCAGCACTTCGGGGGTATAATCCTTGCTGCCGTCGTTAATCACAATAACTTCGTAGTCGTCGGTAAACTGGCGACAGGTAATCAGAGCCGTCATCACCATACTCGGAATCGTGCCACCGTCGTTATAAGCGGGGAAGAACACCGAAATACTGGGGGATTTGGTGGCAAGCTGAACTCCGCCGTTAGCTCGCAGCTCCGGCTCGTTATAATTTGACTTATCCAAGTAAACTCCCTTTTGGCTTCAATTTGAGCAATCTTACAAAAAAATTTAGGCAATTCTATTGTATTGACATTACTGTCATTATACTAGGCATGCTATTTGCAGGTCAAATTGGGCAAAAAACCTCAAATCTCCATGTGGTAGCGACCAAAATCTTTGGGGTCAACCTGCACGCTAACCTCCTTACCGGGCGCAACCGGGGCAGGTTCAACCCACAATGAGTTACTTTTGAAAGAATAAAGCTGACTGTTAGCCGGGTTGCGCCACTGGGCCGTCACCACATAGGGCGATTTCCCCCTATTTTTTAGGCTGGTATTCAGCCGTACCTCGCTGACCACCGCCGTTACGCGCTGCCCGTTGGTTTGTAACCACTTGATTTTTCGCCGATTCAAGAAATCAACCATATAAAACCCGATACCAAGCCCACCAAAAATCAGAGCCAACAACCCAAACAGCCCCGGCAAGAACCACAGCGAAAGGAAAGAATCAGGCCGCGCCGAGGCTTCGGGATTATCGGGGCTATAGTAAATTTTTACCTTTTGCCCAAGCTGAAACTCCGGCGGACTGCTACTGACAGAGGTAGTAAATTGCACGGCCTGACCGTTGGCGGTGGTAAAGCTGATAGTCGAGGCGTATTTCCGTCCGCTTTCGGGGTTTCTTGGCCCGATAACCGTCCCATCCGCCACCGAAGCTTGCGATAGAAAAAGTTGGGTACTGACCCCAAAAACCAGCGCAATCAAAAGACAAACTAATCCAGCACCACCGAAAAATTTAGCCATTAAATTCCAGAACATGTTTTATTTATCTCTAGGTTATATAACTTCGTAAGTGCCGCCACAGATTTCCTTTATAAGTTCGCAAACCTGCGTTAGAGCTTTGTCCAGATAGTCCCGACTGGTGGCCTTGTTCCCTTGCACATACACCATAAATTGGCGGGTTTCTTTGGTTATGCGGGTTTCCTGGCACTGTTTTACATCCAGCCGACACAAAATTTTCTCAGCATCGGTACAGGCATACTCGCCGGGACTAACCTTAATCGGGTTTTCTTCGCCCAGGGGGGTATATTGCTCGTTGCCGTCGGTCAGCCGGAAAGTAATATCACCCTGGATATGGGCAGTATCATGCGCCCCAATCGAAAGCTGAGTTTGAACCGAAACCAGATTATAACAATCCACCACCGTATTAATATTAGGCAAACGTCCGTTGCGCTCAATCAGGCCGAGCAGGTGGGCGGCGGGTGGGGTAAATTCTTCTGTAACCCCGGTTATATGGTAAAGGTCGCGATAGGCTTGCAAAATCGCGCTTCCAGCAAAGTGCTGGTTTTGCTGGATAAGCTCAATAGTATCCTTTTTAAGCTTTTCCAGGCGGCGGCTCTTGTTAGATATTTCCGCCCCGCTAACTACCGCCAGCCCCACATCTATTCCCAGGCTTCTAACTTCAGGGGTGATTATTAGTTTCATAGCCTCTCTTTACTAACCACTACAGGTAGATGTACCAGACTTTATATTTCACCACAGAGGCACAGAGGACACAAAAGAATTCAAGTAATCGTAGATAAGGATTGTCATTCTGAGGCGAAGCCGAAGAATCTTCTAGCAGTAACAAGATCCTTCACTTCGTTCAGGATGACAAATGAGGCAAGCCTTTACAACTTTAATTATAAAACTGTGTCCTCTGTGCCTCTGTGGTGCATAATTTTAGCTCGACTGACCTACTCTTATTGTACTAGCACTTTCTACCTGATAACCAATAACGAATACCCCCCCATTATAGCAACAATAAAAAATGTTAGATTTATATAAGAGTCACTTGTAATACTTTTGTAAGAAATGTAAGCCGCCCGTAAGATTGATTTATTACCCTGGAGAAGCAAAAGAAAACACAGATAAACAATAAAAAAGAGGAAAATATGCTTGATACCAAACCCCTGAGTAAAACTGAAAAACCGCTCAGGCTGCCGATTCTGTATGGTTTCCTGCTAGGCGCAATCGTCATTATCATTCTTGAACTCATAATCTTTCCCTACCTACCCACTAATCCGGGTATTATGTCGCTATTCTTCCTGACCACAATTGTCAGTATGACTTCGTTGGGTCTGGGCTTTTCGGGAGTGCGGGCCCAAATGCCGAAATGGGCCAAACGGACGGTAAGCGGCGGGGTCTGGGGATTGGCGGCTCTGGATATATTATTACTGCTAATTTTACCGAATTTCACGGGTGGTACGGCTAACGACCCCGCTCCCAGCTTTGGTAGCGTTCCGGCGGCTACGGTAAGTGCTAATAATACTAATACAAATATGGAAAAACCTATTATGGAAAAAAGTACAAAAGGCAAGGTAGAGGCGGCTACGGCGAACCTGCCCGCCCCGCCCAATCTTGATAAAAAGCGTCCTGCACCTGATTTCGACAACGAGGTCTGGATTAACAGCCCAAAACTGAGCCTGAACGACCTCAAGGGTCAAGTAGTGCTGGTGGAGTTCTGGACTTTTGGTTGTATTAACTGTCAAAATGTCCAACCCTCCCTGAAAAAGCTGTATGCCGATTATTCGGCAAAGGGCCTGGAAATAGTTTCGTTCCACGACCCGGAGTTCGATTACGAAAAGAAGTTGGAAAATGTTCAGGCGGCGGTTAAGGACAATGGAGTCAAATATCCTGTCGCGATAGACAACGATTTCAAGACCTGGAACAAATATGCCGTGCGGGCATGGCCTACGCTGTATCTGGTAGACAAGCAGGGTCAAATCCGCTTCAGCCATATTGGTGACGGCAATTATGACCTGATTGAGTCGGCCATTGTAGCGTTGCTTAACGAATAATTTTTGGAATATTCATTGTAGGGGCGGGTTTTAAACCCGCCCACCTGTACTACCGGGTGGGTTTATAACCCACCCCTACCAAGATATGATAAAGGAGTGAGTCTTTTAATGAAACGAGTTAACAAGTTTTACGGTTTGATGGTTTTTAGTCTGGTATTAGCGGCCCTGTTGGTAGCCTGTGGCGACCCTACCGCGACTGTCCCTGCCGCCAAAACTGATGCGGCAATGGCAAAAGCTACTACCGATGCGATGATAGCGAAAGGTTCTCCTGACGCGATGGCGAAACCTACCACCGATGCGATGATGGCAAAAGGCACGCCTGACGCGATGGCTGCCAAGACTACCGACGCGATGCTGGCTAACGGAACTCCCGCCGCAATGGTTACCACTGACGCAATGATGGCAAAGGGTACGCCGGACGCGATGGTTAAGACTACCGATGCAGCGATGGCGAAACCCAGCCTGTTGGGCGGCGATTTCAACAATCAGGGGGCGGAAGCGGTTTCGGGCAAGGCTGTTCTGGGTAAAACCAGTGATGGGAAGTTGGTGTTACGTTTCGAGAATCTGAAGTCCGCCAATGGCCCAGACCTGTATGTCTACCTGACCAAACAAGCCAGCCCCGGCAGCACCGACCAGATTAAAGCTGGTCTGGAAGTCGGCAAACTGAAAGCTACTACGGGCAACCTGAACTACGAGTTGGATACGACCCTTGACCTCAGCCAGTACAAGTCGGTAGCGATTTACTGCAAATCGGTTAACGTAGTGTTTGGCTTCGCTAACCTGAACAGCTTACCTGCCTAGCTGGTTGCTAGTTGTTTGTTAGTTATTAGTTGTTAGTTTATGATTAGCCCCCAGCCAAATTTGGTGAGGGGGCTTTTTTGTGTTAAGGTTATTGCCTTAGCCCGATGAAGTTATTATCTGCATCTTTCAGGATGCAAATCAGCAGGCCGTTGCCGACATCCTGAACCTCCCGTTGCATCTGGGCTCCGCTGTCAAGCAAGAGTTGGCGGGCGACGTGAATATCGATCACTTCCCGGTAGCTGACTGGCCCTGTTATTCCCTGGCTGTGACCATTCGGGTCAAGGCCGAACTCTTGCTCTCCCACCTTGAAACCTACATAATAAGGCCCGTCAACATAGGGTTCTACCCCTAAAAAAGCACTGTATAGGGTTTTGGCCTGGGCCAAATCCTTGACTGGATAAACGATTAAACTGATACCTTGATTCATAATCTTCTCCTTACCTATAATTGATTATAATGGGATACTATACATCCCGGTTTCAACTTTGACGGCGTGGCACATTTGCCTTCCTGGGTAGATAATTTCCCTGTTACATCGGCAAGGTTTTGCTCGTCAATACTATGACGTAATAAAACGAAGGAATGTGACCAATGAACGAACACGAATTGCTAGTAGAAAAATTCGAGACTCACCGAAGCCATTTGCGCTCGGTGGCCTATCGAATGCTCGGCTCAGTGAGTGAGGCCGAAGATGCGGTGCAGGAGTCGTGGCTTCACCTTAGTCGCTCCGACACCAGTGAGGTTGAGAATTTGGGAGGCTGGCTGACGACGGTGGTGGCGCGGGTCTGCCTGGACATGCTGCGTTCCCGGAACTCGCGGCGGGAGGAGCCTCTGGAAGAATATACGCCGGATTTGGGTGAAGATGAAACAGACCCCGAACATGAAGTGCTGCTGGCTGAGTCGGTTGGTCTGGCCCTGTCGGTGGTACTTGACACCTTGAGTCCCGCCGAGCGTCTGGCCTTTGTGTTGCACGATATTTTTGCCGTGCCCTTTGTCGAGATTGCACAAATTGTAGGCCGTTCTCCCACAGCAACCAGACAACTCGCCAGCCGGGCCCGTCGTCGGGTACAGAGTGCCGATACTGTTGCTGATACCGATAACGTCCGCCAACGTGAAGTTGTCAGTGCTTTTTTTGCCGCCTCCCGCAATGGTAACTTCGCGGCCCTTGTAGCGATGCTTGACCCTGATGTCGCGCTCCGAGCCGACCCCGTTGCGGTGCAAATGGGCGCAACCAAAGAGCTACTTGGGGCGGGGGATGTGGCTAAACGGTTCTCAGGAGCGGCGCGTGTGGCTCGGTTGGCCCTGATAAATGGGGTGGCAGGGGCAGTGTGGACTTCTGCCGGACAACCGCGAGTGGTGTTCAGTTTCACGCTCATAAATGGAAAGATTGTCGAAATCAACCTGCTGGCTGACTCTGCTCGCCTCGCCCAGCTCGAAGTGGTGATCTTAAAGTCTGAATAGATTAGGCAATAAAGGTTGAAGGTGGTTTGTCACCCTGAGCTTGCGAAGGGTCTTGCTCAGAACATTGATACTCTTCGCCTTTGCTCGGAATGACAGGGCTGAAATGGCAGAAGGGTAGACACGGAGGTCTACCCCTACGAAAAATCATAATACCGGGCGACCCACCGGGTAGTCCCTACAAAAAAATCATAATACCGGGCGGTTCGCGAACCGCCCCTACGAAATCCACTTCTTTATTCTTGCTACTTTATTCTGTGCGAGTTACTTCCCCTTGAAGTTAGGGCTGCGTTTCTCCAAAAAGGCTTTCAAGCCCTCTTTGTAGTCGGCGGAACGGGCGGTTTCCTCTAACAATTGCGACTCTAGCTCCAGGGCTTGCTCCAGATTAAGGCTCTGTGAGTTATACATCATCGCTTTGGTGAGGCCCATAGCGCGGGTGGGGCCTTTTGCCAGCCGAGTCGCCAGCGTATGGGTTTCTTCCATTAACCCCTCCCCCAGCACCACCTTGCTAATTAGACCCAGGCGTTCGGCTTCGGTAGCACTCATCTCGTCCCCGGCGAAAGCCAGTTCCAGAGCTTTGCTAAGACCGATATATTGCGGCAAGAAATAACCGTTGCCGCCACTCGGCATCAAACCCACGCGGGTCGAAACCTCAATAAAACGAGCCTTCTCGCTGGCATAACGAATATCACAGGCCAACGCCAGACCCAGACCTGTTCCGGCGGCAACCCCGTTGATAGCGGCAATCACAGGCTTTTCCAATCGCCGAATCTGCCGGATAAGCGGATTATAGGATCGCAGGTTTTGCTCGGTAATCGGCGGAGTTTTGGGCAAGGAAATCGGCCCGGTGGAGGAGGTCGGCGCATAAGGTTCTGGAGTAATTGGGGCGGGGTTAGGGGCATAAACCGGGCTTGGATTCGAGCCAGGGCTGCCATTAGGGTTGGAATACATCGGAGGGGGTGGGCCAGGGTTTAAGGGGGAATAAGATGGCGATGCCAGGGGCGAGGGTGGCGCAACGGGATTCGGGTTATAACTATAAGGGTTGGGCGGCGTGGTTGGTTCAAGCTGTACTTCGGCTTCGGCCCGACTCTTGAAATCCTCCCCGCCACAGAAAGCCTTGCCCGCCCCGGTAAGAATAATCACCCGCACTTCCGGGTCGCGCTCCATCCCCTTGAAAACGTTAGTCAGCTCGTCCAGCATCTGGGGAATAAAGGCATTAAGCTGGGTAGGGCGGTTCAAGGTTACAGTACCAATGCCCTCTTTACGGTCAAACAAAATGTACTGGTAAGCCATTCCTGATTCTCTCCTGAACTGTATAAAATCTAAAATGGTTGTCGGTTGTCGGTGGTTAGTTGTCGGTAAAAATCCTAAATCAAGAAAACAAGAATTTGTAGGAGCAGGCTCTGTCCTGCGATAAAGATCATCGGACGACGGAGCGTCCTCCTACGAATTCCCCGACCCCGACAACTTTCCACTCGTTACTTTTAACTAGCGGTTGTGCCCCAATCGGCGTAAAGCTTTTCAAGTTTTTCGGTAGCTTCCTGATATTCCTGACCCAGCCGGGTAATTGCCGCTACGTCCTGACTGGCACTGGCCTCATTCATCTGCTCGGTCAGTTCATTCAAACGTTGCTCAAGCTGGCTGATTTCGCCCTCAAGTTGTGACACTTTTTTTATACGGGCTTTATCCTCTTTGCTGGCAACTTTGGTACTGCCGTTGGAGGTAGCTGTACCGTTAGAGACGGGGGGTGCGCTATGCCCGTTTTTTGTAGCACCACCGCCCGGAATAATTTTAGCAGCCTCGCGGCGGGTTTCTTCCTCGCGTTGTTTGGCGCGGCTCAACCAGCCCAGATAGTCGGTATAATTGCCGAGATGCGCGGTCAACGTCCCTTCGTTATTAATCGCCCAGACCTGTGAGGCCAGCGCGTCAATAAAATAGCGGTCGTGCGAGACAAACAAAATTGTGCCGTTATACTCGCTCAACAGTTCTTCCAGAGCCTCACGGGCGTTAATATCAAGGTGATTGGTTGGTTCATCCAAAATTAGGAAATTAGCTTTGGTCAGGGTCAGTTTTGCCAGGGCGACCCGACTGCGTTCCCCGCCCGATAGCTCGCCCACCTGTTTGTACACATCGTCGCCACTGAACAAAAACCGCCCCAGAAAGTTACGAGCCGCCGCCTCACTCATAGGAGCGGCCCACAAAATTTCCTCCAGAACGCTATTCTTGAAATTCAGCCCTTCGTGGGACTGCGCGTAATAGCCGACCCGCACGTTAGTGCCAGTTTCCACCAGCCCACCAAGCGGGGTCATTTCGCCCATAATGGTTTTGAGGAAGGTGGATTTGCCGCTACCGTTTGGCCCGATGATGGCGACGCGCTCCCCCCGCTCGATTTCCAGGTCAGGCGACTTGAACAGGGTCTTAACTGAACCTTTGGCCCGATAGCCCACCACTAAATCCTCGGTGGCAAACACCAAACGTCCGCTTCGCAAGTCGCTTTCCAGAGCCAGATGTAATTTATCACGCTCTTTGGGGCGGCCCACCCGAGCCAGACGGTCTAGCTGTTTCTGGCGACCCCGCGCCTGCCGATAACGCTGGCCGTTTTTGTAACGCCGGATAAAATCTTCGGTTTTGGCAATATGTTCCCGTTGGGCCTCATACTCTGCCAAACGTCGCTCCAGCCGTTCCGACCTTAATAGCAAATATTTTGTATAGTTGCCGGGATAGTCGTCCACAATCCCGAAACTTAAATCCAGCACTCGCGTCACCACTTTATCCAGAAAGAAGCGGTCGTGACTGATGACAATCAGCGTACCGGGCCACGCACTCAGGAAATCTTCCAGCCATTCCAGAGTTTTGAGGTCAAGGTGATTGGTCGGTTCGTCCAGCATCAACAGGTCAGGGCCAGTCAGGAGGGTGCGAGCAAGGGCGGCGCGGGTTTTCTGCCCACCGCTAAACTGGCTGACGGGCTTTTCCCAGAACTCCGGCGGGAAGTTTAGCCCGGTAAGCACCTGTTCTACCCGCACCTCATAATCATAGCCACCCGCCATCTCAAAGTGATGGGTTAAATCGCCATATTGCTCCATCATGGTTTCCCAATCAGGCCCGCTATGGTTGGAGTTGGAGGCCATTACTTCTTCCAGCCGGGTTATTTCGGCTTGCACCGCCCGTACTTCGTCAAAGGCACTTAGCATCTCGGCATATAGGGTTCTATCGCTGTCAAAGGTGGCTTCCTGCGCTAGATAGGCCACTTTCATGCCCCGCCGTACCGCAATCTCGCCTGTATCGTGGCTTTCTTCGCCGCCGATTATCCGCAACAGAGTGCTTTTGCCCGCGCCGTTCACTCCCACCAGAGCTACTTTTTCGCCCTCGTTTATCTGGAAGGTGACATCCTTAAAAACCGGGTAAATATTATATGATTTTGAGAGTTTATATACGTTTAATACTGACATTAAGCTAAATCCATCACTTTCAAGCTGCTAATCAACAGCCCTAAGTATATCACAACCTGATAGAGAAGGATGAAGTAGGAAGGATGAAGGATGAGAAATCAGGGGAATTCGTAGGGGCGTGGTTTCCAATCCGCCTGGTATTGCGGCATTTCGTAGAGGTACGCGGGAATGAATCCCCGCTCTGTTCAAGAAAATTGAACCCCCAAGACGCAAAGACACCAAGATTTTGTTCATAGTGGGAACAAGAATTCGTAGGGGCGGTTCGCGAACCGCCCGGTATTATGATTTTTTTGTAGGGGTAGCCCAATGTGTCTACCCTTCTGCTTCAGTAGGCCTTCTCCGCTAAATGAACTTTAACAATTAAATCCGTAATTAGCTTGGGTTGTCCCGGCAATAAATCACCGGGCGCCTGTGCCCCGAAGGGGTAAAAAGAGCCTATAACCTAATCATTGGGATTATAGTGGGAGAAGCCATCTGTTAAAAACACAGGTTCTCTTAGCGCGGTGGCTTTAGTCCCGCGTTATCCAGTTTCGGCCCCTTTTTACGGGTTATTTTGTTAATGTTCATAGGGGGAACAAAACCCTTAAAACCTCTGTGCCTCTGTGATAAAAATTAAAACGCTTGACTCTATCTGGTAATCGTATTATACTATAAACAGCTAATCAACCTAAACAGATTGGTGGGAAGTGGAACTTTTTCGGGCATCTGGCGTATTTATATGTAGAACTATTTCACTTTCAAGATTCTAATAGCAGTTCGGCAATCTATTTACTATTTTAACCAAACTGCTATAATGTGGGTAGCTGCATAGGATACCACTACATGTAGTATAGCTCGACCACTTTTATCTGATAAATTCTATAGACCGCACCGAGCAGAGAAGCCAGGGGCGGACGAGATTGGAGGACTGCCTACGGCTACCACTTACAATCCGAAAGCTGGACACAAAAATAAATTGACTGATAAATTAGAGAAGAAAACGCCTGAATTGAATAACCCTGCTGTGACTGACCTTGCGACCCCCGATACTTTCGCGGTTTCCCTGGGTAACGGAATTACTGATACAACTGAAGATGAGGCTCCCCGCATCGCCAAGAGCAAGCACCCCCGCCCGGAATCTTACCCGACTGGTGCGCCCAGAGAACGGGCTTTATTAGTGGGCATCGAGCAGCATCACGATGTTTTTGCTCTGGAAGATTCTCTGGCGGAACTGGAGCAACTTTGCGATACCGCCGGACTGGTGGTAGTCGGCAAAACCTACCAGAAGATTGATCATCCCCACCCGGCTTTTATGGTCGGTAAGGGTAAGCTCAAGGAACTCAAGGAAATGGGGCTGGAGCTAGAATCGGACGTGATAATTTTCGATGTAGAGCTATCCCCCACCCAGCAACGCGAGGTCGAGGGCTTTCTGGAAGTTAAGGTGGTTGACCGCACCGCCCTTATTCTGGATATTTTCGCCAGCCGTGCCCGTACCCACGAAGGCCGCTTGCAGGTGGAGTTAGCCCAGCTTGAGTATCGGTTGCCGCGCCTGACCCGTTTGTGGACACACCTTTCGCGCCAGACCGCCAGCAGTGGTGGGGCGGGGGTAGGGGTACGCGGCCCCGGTGAAACTCAGTTGGAAATTGACCGCCGCAGTAGCCGCGAGCGCATTAGCTACCTTAAAAAGCAGTTGCAGCGCGTCCATAATCACCGTGAGCTTTATCGGCGCAAACGTCGGGCCGAGGGTATCCCGGTTATCTCGTTAGTGGGCTATACCAACGCCGGCAAAAGCACCCTGCTTAACAAACTCTCTAACGCCGGGGTATTGGCGGAGGATAAGCTTTTTGCGACCCTTGACCCCACCACCCGCCGCCTGAAACTTCCCAACGGGCGCGAGGCTCTCCTGACCGACACCGTAGGTTTTATCCAACGCTTGCCGACTAATCTGGTGGAGGCTTTCCGCAGCACCCTGGAGGAAGTTAACGAGGCCGATTTGCTGATTCATGTGCTGGATTTCACCCACCCCAACGCCCAGGAGCAATCCGAGACGGTGGAGCATGTTTTGCGCGACCTGGGGGCGGAGAACAAGCCCCGCATTATGGCCTTGAACAAAATTGACCTGATGGTGGATGAGGAGTTGCTGGCGAGTGGCGACGCTAATGCCATTAGCCGCCAGATCGTGGAGGAGTTCGAGCTGCCGGAGGATTATGTGCCGATTTCGGCTCAAACTGGCCTCGGTCTGAACCTGTTGCTGGCCCGCATTCAGCATATGCTGGACAACGGTCTGGTCAAGGTCAAGCTGACGATTCCTTACAGCGATAATAAGCTGGTCGCTCTGTTCCATCAAAAGGGTCAGATTGACAAGGAAAAGTATGGCGACGAAGGTACTTACATCGAGGGGCGCATTCCGGCCCACCTTGAGCCGCTTTATCGGAACTTCCGCCGAGCGTCCTAGAGCGGTTGTTGGTTGTCGGTAGGAAAATCCAAAATCGGGAACAATTGTAGGAGGCTGCTTCGTCAGCCGAGGGTTTTTATCGCAGGACAGAGCCTGCTCCTACAATTATAAAACAGGGTAGACACAGAGGTCTACCCCTACAAAATTTCCCAATACCGGGCGGTTCACGAACCGCCCCTACGAATTCTTGTTCCCCCTTCCATGAATCAGGGAAGGGGGCCAGGGGTTAGGTCTGTCGCCCCTACGAAATTCCTTTCCGACAACCAA
>Ga0209724_1002303_pt1 | contig 16405 bp, 10 predicted proteins | sample grotaG_FD_184143 | JGI IMG/M metagenome (GOLD analysis project Ga0209724, IMG submission 184143) | Glacier valley bacterial and archeal communities from Borup Fiord, Nunavut, Canada, to study Microbial Dark Matter (Phase II) -... | ecosystem: Environmental > Aquatic > Freshwater > Ice > Glacier ...
CGGGAAGAAGCTATGAAAGCATATTAATTTTACTACTTTTTTCATTTTATGCATATACATGTGCGCTATGAATTATGTGATCTTACAGCACACATTTATATAACTCATTATATGATATTACAAATTATTCTGAACATGAAAAAGTCGTGTGCCTTCATGGTGAAGACACACGACTTTGTACTTGAAACAGGTATTGAATTATCTGTTTTCTCTTCTGATCCGCTTGAATGCCAGGTCGATGGCGCTTTGTTCCAGTCTCTTACCGTCGATTGTAAGGTAGATTCCTTCGCCGTTGTGGGTATCCTTAAGGCGGATTGTCTTAACCTTTACAAAAGAATCCATTTTGGACTTGGCAACTCTTTCGTAAATATCACTGAACAGTTCTCTGGACCCCTTCGCTGCGCACGAATCACATGTGCAGACTGTGAATTCACGAGTTGCAAAGGCAGAGTCCGCCATATTGCGCCGGCTTCCGCAGACACCATCGCCTCCAAGAATCTTGTATGTGGTGTGAAGCAGGTGATGGGCCAGCGGAGAATTGGCCTCGCCGTAGAAATCTTCATACAGACGCTGAATGTCAGGATTGTCCTGTGATTTCCTGTATTGCGATGTCTTGTCGATATTAACAAGGACCTGCTGACGTTTGGCAAGGACATCAATCTTCTCCGGCACAGGATGTCCCGCACCGCAGATGCAGCCGCCGGGGCAGGCCATTACTTCAATCAGATCATATCCGACATCTTCACCGGCTATGATTTTCTTAATAATCGGTTCTGAATTATTCAGTCCGCTTATGACAGCGACACGCACTTTAATATCATTTGCTTCAACTGTGGCTTCCTTTAAGCCTTCAAAACCGCGGATTTCTTCAAAGTCCAGATGGTCTGTCAGCACTTTGCCCGTAAGCTTCTCAACAGCCATCCGAAGGGCTGCTTCCGCAACGCCGCCCGATGCGCCGAAAAGGATACCCGCACCTGAGACCTTCTTGTACGGCTCGTCGAATTCCATCGGAACAATGTCTTCCAACCGCATCAAGTTAATCATCTCAAGAAGCTCTGTCGTTGTAAGAACAGCGTCCACATCACGTATTTTGTTCTCCGCAAATTCAGGGCGTGCCGCTTCATACTTCTTGGCAAGGCAGGGAACAACGGATACTACATACAGATCTTTCTTCGCTATGCCTGCCAGCTTGGCGTAGTGATTCTTGACAGTAGCGCCCATCATCATCTGAGGGGACTTACAGGTCGACAGATGAGGAATCATCTCCGGGTAGCGTCTCTCAACGAAATTAACCCAGCCGGGGCAGCAGGAAGTAAATTGAGGCATAACGCCCTTCTCGCCCACTCGTGTAAGGAATTCTGTTGTCTCTTCGACAATTGTCAGATCGGCGGCAAACGTGAAATCGAACACCTTGTCAAAGCCGAGCTTTTTTAGCATACCGGCCATATAGCCGGCAGCGTCTCCGAACGGGATGCCGAAATGATTGGAAATAACACTTCGGACGGCAGGGGCGACAAAAGCAACCACCGTCTTTTTGGGGTTATTAATTGCCCTGAAGACCTTGCTTCTCTCCCTGCGGTACTGGAGCGCGCCGGTCGGGCATGCATTGACGCACTGTCCGCAGCTGACGCAGTCTGTGTCACAGAGCGGCTTGCCGCTCTTCGTACCAACGAGCTGGCGGCCATTCTTCATATAGAAAGCAAGCACGTCAGGTCCTTCGATCTCCGCGCACGCGGCAATACAGCGCCCGCAGGAAATGCACTTATTCTGATCACGTGTGATAAATGGATGATCTTCAACAATCGGGAAATACGGGCGGTCATGAACTGGATCAGCATACACGATATCGTGTTCACTGGCTTCGTTCCTTAAATCGCAGGAATAACGTTCTCCGCATCCACAGCGAAGGCAGCGGCGCGCTTCGTTTTTAGCAAATTCTTCAGCAAGGCCCAGCTCAACTTCTTCAAAATTGTTATGTCGCGCCTCAACCGGAATAGCCGGCATGGCGGCACGCTTGAATTTTGGGAACTCTTCAAATTCCCATTTAGGAAGATCTTCCATGGAGCCTCGGCTGCAGCTGTAATCGATGTGTCCTTCGTGAACATATCCTTTTGAAAGAAAGCTCTGCATTGCTTCGGCCGCATGACGTCCTGCGGCAACAGCCTGAATAACAGTAGCGGGTCCTGTTACACAGTCTCCGCCGGCAAAGACGTTGAGTTCGGAAGTCTGTGAAGTCCTTCCGTTAATCTCAATATCGCCCCATTTGTTGAGCTTTACGGGCAGATCGTTATAGAGGAACTGCGTATTTGTACTCTGGCCAATGGCACCTATGATGGTATCAGCCTCGATCTCAATCTCGCTTCCCTCAATCGGAACAGGGCGGCGGCGGCCCGAGCGGTCGGGCTGACCGAGCGTCATCTGAATACAGTGCAGATTCTTTTTGGTGCCATCAAGGGTAATCTTCGTCGGAGCCATCAGGAAAAGCATCTCAACGCCTTCAAGCAGCGCTTCCTCGACCTCATACGGCTCAGCAGGCATCTCAACCCGGGTACGGCGATAGAGGAGTTTAACGGATTTCGCGCCTCTCCTTAGAGCGGTACGTGCACAGTCAATGGCCGTATTTCCTCCGCCGATGACAATTACGCTGTCGCCGATCTTTGTATCAACGCCTTTTACTTCCTGCTCAAGATATTGAATCCCAAGCCATACGCCAGACAGGTTTTCTCCCTCAATCTGCATGGGAGTTGCACGCCAGGATCCAATGGCAAGATAAACAGCATCAAAATCCTTATGCAGATCTTCCAGGCTGATATGTGTGCCAATGGCCTTGCCGGTCATTATTTTCACGCCAAGCTTCTTCATGATATCTATTTCTTTGTCCATTGTATTCTTCGGGAGGCGATACTCGGGAATTCCGTACCGCATCATACCGCCGGCTTCCGGCTGACGCTCGAACACAGTAACGTCATGTCCGTTTATTGCACTGTAATAGGCAGCGCTCAGACCGGACGGGCCAGCTCCGACTATCGCAATCTTCTTGCCGGTGGATGGACTCTTCGTCGGGATCCAGGGCTGCTCTCTTGCCATGTCCCAATCAGCGGCAAACCGCTTGACATAGTTGATGGCAACAGGTGTATCCACCATGTTTCTGCGGCACTGCGCTTCGCATGGGTGCGGGCAGACACGTCCGCATACAATAGGGAAAGGGTTACTGTCTTTTATGATGCGAAGGGCTGTCTCAAAGTTACCATTTCTCACAGCACTCAAATAAGCCTGGATATCAATATTGGCCGGGCAAGTCTGGACACAGGGAGCCACGCAGTCAGCATTATGATCCGAAAGAAGCTGTTCCAAACGCACTTTACGGTAACTTACAAGTTTCGGGCTATTCGTACAAATTGTCATTCCCTCTTTAATCGGGGTCTGACAGGCCTTAACATCTCTTTCGCCATTGACACCAAGTTCCACTACGCATAGACCGCAGTTTCCATTGGATCTCTCCAACCGGATATCATAGCAAAGATGAGGAATGTTGACATCTTCCTGCAGAAGCGCCTGAAGAATCGTCAGATTGTCATAAACTTCCATTTCACGTCCATTGACCGTAACTTTAATTCGTTTGTGATTGGCTAATTCTTTCATGTAAATACCCCGTCCACATATTTTGTCCTTGATTGGGACACACCAGGAACATAAGCTGCGTTCACGGAGAACTGTTTTTCATCGGATCCCTTCGGCGTTAAGCTGAAGATCTCGTCTGCTGCCACGAAAACGCGCGCGAAAATAGTGTATCATTCACATGAAGATTATACACAGAAATTTGCCATATCAATATATTGATTTGAAAAAACCCTGATTTTTCGTTTTGGTCAGTATGATTTTTTGCAAAATCCGAGTCTTTTTGAATCATAGATCTTTAAAATCGTTCCTATTCTCATTCAAAAAAAGGAGAAATGTATCTGCAACAGCCGGGTCAAATTGCGTGCCCCTGTTTCTTGCAATCTCTTCAAGTGCTTCTTTAAAGGGCATTGCTTTTCGGTAAGATCTGTCTTGTGTCATGGCGTCAAAGGAATCTGCGACTGCAAGAATACGTGACGCCAGAGGAATTTTAACACCCGCTAGGCCCTGGGGGTAACCGAGTCCGTCCCAGCGCTCATGATGACTTAAAATGAAGTCAGCGACGGGCATAAGCTCCGGAGATGACATGGCAATCCGATAGCCAATTTCCGAATGCTCTTTCATGAGTTCCCATTCATCGTCTGTCAGTTTGCCGGGCTTATTCAGAATCTGATCGCTGATTCCAACTTTACCAATATCGTGCAACGTGGCAAGAAGCTCCAGTTCGTTGAGCTCAATAAGCGGAAGGCTTAGTTTCTTCCCGAGAATCCTTGTCAGATGTGCCAGACGCTCCGCATGTTCTTCGGTTTCCTGGCTCTTGGCAAACATGGTGGTCTTAATAGAGTTTACAATCGCGCTGTGGAGGCTTTTTCGTTCGAGCAATTTGTGTTTGAACATGTTCTCCTCAGCCAGTTTGATGACAGAATGTATATTAATATCTGCCATATCCTTCGTGGCGCTGCCAAACGAAATATTAATGCGGATCATTTCATTTGATACCGTCTTATTGTACCGTTCGAAGGACTGTATGATCTGCAAAAGAATGGCGTCAGCGGCTGCGGCATCCGTATGCGGGAGAAGAATACCGAACTCGTCCCCGCCGATTCTTCCTAGGACATCACCCTTCCGGCAGAATTTGCCGAGTAGGAAGGCCGTCTCTTTAATCATACTATCACCTTGTTCGTGCCCAAAAGCATCATTAATCAGCTTGAGTCCGTTAATATCTCCGGTGATAATTGAAATAGGCATCAGATGCGGTATATCCAGTCGATTTGCTTCCTGCTCAAAATGTATCCTGTTAAATGCGCCGGTCAGATAGTCGTGCTCCAGCAGGTATTCAACTTCGAGCTCTCTCTTTTTTCTGTCATCAATATTAATAACCAGACCCTCGATCGATTCTACCTCACCGTTGTCACTATAAATACCCTGAGCCTGTTCAAGAACCCATATAACTTCTCCGTCTGCTTTTACTATTGTATATTCCTGACGAAAATGTACTTTTTGAGGAAGAACCTCCGTCCATACATTCCATAATTTATCCCGGTACTCCGGACTGATCAGATCATTAAAACTCAGGTCCCTATTGAAAAGAAGCTGTTCCGGTTGGTATCCCGTCAGTTCATAGCAGCCCTGTGAGACAAAAAGCATAGTCCAGTCCCGGTCATATCTGCAGTGATAGGCAAGTCCCGGGAGATTATCCAGAAGAACGAGGTTGCTGCGTTCAATCTCCCTGCTCTTCATTTCCACTTCTTTACTGTCCGTGATATCGACAAAAATCAAAAGAAGCCCCATTTTTGAAGGATAAATTCTGTTTTCAAGCCATCTGCTGCCATCTGATATAGATATGTGTATTTTCTGTTGAACCTGCCCATGGGCGGCTTCTTCATAGGAGGTATGAAAAGGAACACCCTGGATATTTTGATCCGGCATCCGGATGTCCTGATTCATGATGTCCGGTGGATTCACGTTAAAGAGCCGTCCGGCCGCTTCGTTCATATAAATATATCGCCAGTTAGTGTCAAGAAACACAACGCCGTCAGACACATTGTCGAAGGTACTGATCTGTAACTCCTGCATTTTTTTGAGCTTTCTCATCGTGCTCAACTCCTCCACGCCTCCACAGTCACAATCACAATCGCAACTTGTACTGATAATATAACATCATACCATACAGGTGATTGGTGCCGTAAATAGAAAAATCCCGGAGTAAGATTTCAATAAATCTTCCTCCGGGATATGGGCTTATTACTAAACATTTCAGATAATTAGAAATCAGTCGATGTTTTTGCCGCTGGCTGCCTTCATATTCAAGCCAAGAGTCAAAAGACGGGCGGTTGTTTTTTCGTGTTCCTGAGGGCGGCGCACTTTGAGGGTCGTTGTCTTAATCAGATCCTCTTTCGTGATTACAAAGTACTTGATCACTTTGTAAGGGGGCATCTGCTGGCTGACCAGTTTGAGCTGCTCAGCAAAATACTTTGCTGTCTTTTCATCGTCGCCTTCAAGACCGGCCGGCAGATCCTCCTGTGTAAGAACGAGCTTTGTACAGATATCAACATTCTCCCTGGAGGACGTGTCTCCCCATACAAGGGATTCCTTTACGCCGGGAATCCGGTTGACAAGAAATTCAATCTCTTCGGGAAAAGCTTTTTTGCCGTTCGTCAGTACAATCATAGATTTAACACGCCCGGTGATATGTATGCAGCCTTTCTTATCGAGAAAGCCAATGTCTCCGGTCCTAAACCAGCCGTCTTTTGTCATAACTTCCGCAGTAGCCTCCGGATTCTGATAATATCCGAGCATGACACTTTCGCCGCGGGTCAGGATCTCGCCGATCGCCCCTGCATCATTACTGGTTGTATCAATAGCCACTTCGACGTTCGCGAGAGGATTACCGACGCTTCCGTACACATTTACATGCTGATTGCAGGCCGCAATGACAGGAGATGTCTCGGTCAGGCCATATCCGCAGAGAAATTCGATGCCGATTTCATTGAAGAACCGGGCAATTTCAAGGTCAATGGCCGCCGCTCCGCATACGCACAGATTGAGGCCGCCTCCGACCGCTTCAATGATCTGGCGGAATACTTTGCCGCGGATGTCGATACCTACTTTAAGAAGGGCGTTGGATATGCGGCGCATATTATTTACCAGTTTGAGTTTTCCGGTTTTAACCAGTGTCTTTTGAATCTGATGATAAATGTTCTCAAAAAGAAGCGGAACGCCAAGTATGATATTAATTTTCCATTCCTTCAAATTCTGGGAAAGATATCTGAGTCCGTCAGTAAAGCAGATACAGCAGCCATACGCCTGCATCATATACATGCCTACCGTATTCTCAAAAGTATGATGCAGCGGGAGTACGGAAAGTGCCTGCTGACCCTTCTCAATATAAATCGTACTGGTTACGGCAAATATATTGTGTGTTACGTTGCGGTGGCTGAGCATGACGCCTTTGGACATAGCCGTTGTTCCTGAAGTGAATAGAAGTGAACACATGACATCCGGGTCAATCGGCGCATCGACAAAACTCCGGTCACCGCCGGCGAGGGTATCATGGCCCATTTTAAGAACATCCTGAAATTCAAGAAATCGGGGATCGGTCTGCCGGCATTGGTCCGTAATTATCCCGGGCTTCATGCAGATAAAATAGCGGATCTTCTTATTGACAGCTGCTGTGGCAAGTGCAATATCATGATGCGGTCCATTATAGATGAAAGCCTCCGCACCGCCGCGTTCAGCGAGGTTGATTACCTCAGCTTCGGGCAGCTGTTTATCCAGAGGCACAGACACGCCGGTTCCATTAACTACAGCATTATGGGCAATAGCCCACTCATAGCAATTGGCTCCGACAACAACAATATGGCAGGAGGCCAGACCAAGTGAATGAAGTCCTGTTCCAAAATCATCAATGGCAGAAGCATATTCGCGGTATGTTCTTACTATCTCCTCGCCGCCCGGTGCTGAATGATACCGGTATACAGGCATATCAGCATATCGCAGGCCGCAGTCTCTGATCAGATCACGGGTCGTCTCAAAGCGGGTACGTTCATAATACTTTTTACCAACTACAGTCTGCATTTGCTGTCCTCCTGACGCATTGGGGAAATACCCTAAACTTTGATTGTCAAACTTTGATTGTCAAAGCAATTTCATCTTAGCATGGAATTTTCACTTTGACAATGGGCGGTTATTATTAATTCATACGTTTATCATGGCATTTATCCCTGCACGTACCACGGCGGTTTTCTGATACTTGCGGGACGCAGCTGTATAAAGACTTGACAGTCTATCTACATACCATTATAAAGAAGGTTGCCGAATCATACCAGACCAGTACGCAAATCTGTATCAGGTCGGAAACACCCATCAATTTTTCAAAAAAAGCAAGGAGATACAATGAAGAACAGCGCCATGGATGAAAACTTGCTGCGGGCAAGAACCAGAGATCTCGCAGAGCAATGCGAGCGCCGGCACAAAGCAGTACTTACGGGTTTTCTCTCTCCGGCTGAGCTCGACATTGTACGGGCGCAAGCCCAAAAGAGCACCGTTCGCTTTAAAATCAACGGTGGATATGATACGGCCGAGCGAAAAGTTCTTCTTTTCCAGCCTGATTATATGTCGGATGACGCGCCGGACTGGGATGAATACCTGCAGGTTCTGGATTTGACATCTGCCAAAGAAGGCCTTGATCACCGCGATTATCTCGGAGCGATCCTCGCGCTCGGAATCCGGAGGGATCAGATGGGAGATATTCTTGTATCGGATACATTTGCGCAAATTATTATTCTTCCGGGAATTTCCGACTTTATTACGCTTAATCTGGAACGAATTGGTATTTCAAGGATCAAAATTACAAAAGGGTCGCTCGCTGATTTAAAGCCGCCCGAATCTGTGCTTGTAACCGTGCACGGCAATGTATCTTCCCTCCGTCTCGACAACGTCGCCTCCGAAGGATTCTCCCTGGCTCGTTCAGAGATAACGGAGCTTATCAAAGGCGGTCAGGTCAACCTCAACTGGGTGCGGGAGCAGCGGCCGGATCATACCTTAAAAGCAGGGGACCTGATCAGTCTCAGAGGCTACGGACGTGTCACACTTGTCAGTATAGACGGGCGCTCCAAAAAAGACCGTTACTTCATAACCATGGAAAAAACATAAGAAGATGCCGCTTCTTTTATCCGCATTTCAAAAGATATCATCGGTTTTGATGTTAATTTCCTCGTTACTCGAAAAACTTGTTTTCTGACAGGTTCATTTTCCCGTGTCCGTCTTGCCCTTTATCCGGAGATCATGCAAAATGTACCAGTAGTGTCGTGCTTTAGAGATCTTTTTTTTACGGAACATGTTCTATTAGAAGTGTAAAACAGGAGGTAATTTTATGACCGATATAAAGCAATTACTGGCGTTTGATTTTGGCGCATCCAGCGGCCGGGCCATGCTTGGCCGGTATGACGGAGAAAAAATCGAGCTCGAAGAGCTTCACCGGTTTTCAAATGATCCTGTTCAGGTCGGCGACACACTTTTTTGGGATGTGCTTCGACTTTTTTATGAAATAAAACAAGGTCTCGTCAAATCCAAATCCCATGGTCCGATCGACAGTCTCGGCATTGACACCTGGGGCGTCGATTTCGGCTTGATTGATGAGCGCGGTTATCTTCTGGAAAACCCGGTACATTATCGCGACGTACGGACGCAGGGGATCATGGAAAAAGTATTCGAGATCGTTCCGAAAGCGGAACTTTATAGCCGCACCGGTATTCAGATGACTTATTTTAATACGCTTTTTCAACTATACGCACTCAAAATGCTGCGTCCGGAAATTCTTGAGAGAACATCCAAAATGCTGCAGACGCCTGATCTTTTCACCTACCTTCTGACAGGCAGGAAGCAGTCCGAGCGTACGATTGCATCGACAGGTCAGATGCTGAATGCCCGGACCGGAGAGTGGGATCTTGATCTTCTTACACGCCTGGGCCTTCCGACCGATATCCTGTGCCCGATTGTAAAACCAGGCACGATGGGTCTTCCGCTGTCCGCTGCAATCTGCTCGGAGCTCGGCGTCCAGCCGATTCCCGTCGTTGCCGTCGCATCTCATGATACGGGATCCGCCGTTGTTGCCGTCCCTGCTGAAACTGAAGATTTTGTCTATATCAGCAGCGGCACCTGGTCGCTGATGGGTATTGAAAGCAAGACGCCGCTTATCAATGAAAAAGCTTACGAATATAATTTTACAAATGAAGGCGGATACGGCGGAACAACCCGTTTCTTAAAAACGATTATGGGACTGTGGCTCATACAGGAATCCCGCCGTCAATGGATTCGCGAGGGCTCTGAAGTCAGTTTTGCCGATCTCGAAAAAGAGGCGCTTCTCTGCGCCCCGTTCCAGTGTCTGATCGATCCTGATGACGACAGCCTTGCAACGCCCGGAGATATGCCTTCAAGGATCAAGGAACTTTGTAAAAAGACCGGTCAGCATGTTCCGGCAAGCCGCGGGGAAGTCGTCCGGTGTATCTATGAGAGCCTTGCTCTCAAGTACTGTGTAAGCATGAAGCAGATTGAAGAAATCAGCGGGCACAAATACCCGCATCTCCATGTCGTGGGCGGAGGAACCAAAGATGGACTTCTTTCCCAGTTCACCGCGAACGCCACCGGAAGTCATGTCATAGCAGGACCGATTGAGGCAACAGCGCTCGGCAACATGGCTGTGCAGCTGATGGCGCAGGGCGTCATACACACACTATCCGAAGCACGCAAAGTCATATCAGCCTCCTTCGAGCTCAAGCACTACGAACCAAAGGACCGTGAGATCTGGGACGCTGCCCTTCTAAAGTTCAGGAAGATTTATCCGGTTCTCAAATAGAACTTAAAATAAAAGTGAACAACTGTCTTTCTCCGCAAATCCTGAGGAAAACATCAGGAATATGCGGGAAAGCGAAGCATAACTTTGAACAGATCTCCGTCAACGGACAGGCTGAAGCTGCCCTGCTGAAGTTCCGTCAGGCTTTTGGCGATAGATAATCCTAAGCCGCTGCCTTCCGTCGTGCGGGAAGCGTCCCCTCTGACGAATCTCTCCATTAGCTCGTCGGTTGTAATGTTCAGCGGAAATTTTGAGATATTTTTGATCGTGACAGTGACATTTCCATCCTTCTTCTCAACAGCAAGGTACACCCTTGTACTCGGTTGAGAATATTTGCAGACATTACTGAGTACGTTGTCAAAGACTCTCCAGAGAAGACGTCCATCCGCCAGGACGGGAGCTTCCGTCTCTGTATTTCCAAGTACGGCTTCAATATTACTTTCTGCGAAACGCTCCGTATACTCACCTACTGACTGCAAAAGAAGTTCTGCCAGGTCAACACGGACTAAATCCATCGCTACTGCGCCTGTAGCGGCTTTTGAAGCATCTACCAGATCCTCCGTCAGTTTTTTAAGTCGGGCGGACTGCCTGTCCAGAACTCCGATATATTCCAGTACCTTCTCATCCTTAATGTCCTCTTTTTTCAGGAGATCCACATAATTCACGATCGAGGTCAGCGGCGTCTTGATGTCATGAGAGACATTGGTGATGAGCTCCGTCTTGAACCGCTCGCTTTTCATCCTTTCTTCGACAGCCTTTGTCATACCCTGTCCGATATGATTCAAATTTTCACCGTGCGTCCTGAAATCCCAAAGCAGATTTCTCGTATCAATCTGGAATTCGTAATCACCGTCCGAAAGCTTTTCGCCGGCTTTCTGGAGACTTCGCATCTGAATAACAAGCAGGCAGAGCGCCGCGAGTACGCCGGTATTGAACAGGAGTCCTGCCGGAACAACAAGAACGAACAGGCCGCCCGTCGAAAACAGCAGCACCACCATGACTGCATTTATAAAAATATACGCAAAAAACAGGATGACTGTCTTCCAGATGATGGACCGGTTGGTGAACAGCCTTGCAAGAAGCTCGAAAATCTTATAAACGACTGTATTCTGCCACCACTTGCCATATTTGACGCGTACGGCAAATGTCCGGATCGAAGCGCAGATCAGAAGAATAAGCAGGATACTCAGAATAAGAACGGGCACGACAGACATTCCAATAGTATCGTTGAGATAACGCGGATACCATTCAAATGGACCAGATGAGAGAATTAGAAGACCTGACACCAGAAGTGTCACGGCGGCCAAAAGATCCAGCGGTATTCTATCGTAAATGGATAACACGATGCCGTCTTTCCCTTTTTTATATCCGAAAGAAGACATAAGGACCAGCGCAAGCATCACTGACAGAAGCCAGGATACTGCACTGATCGCTATGATGGCGTTTCTCTGGGACGAAAGCGCTGTAAAAATCTGATTATTTATATAGAATTCGTCTTTTGCCGTAAGCTGATCTTTAACAAATCCATCAACCAGATAAGAATTCTGTCCTATGTACAGATGTGCAGAAACATAGGTACCTCCGGCCTGCTCGGTGTAATTGGAAAACAGCACTTTACCGTCTTCCTCTTTAAGCTCAAAGACAAAATTCGAATACTCTTGCGAATAATTGTTTCTCATGCTCTGCAGATACATGTCCTCGTTCTCCTGGTCGTTGCCTGTAACTGCCCAATCATAGGCGTTGCCGATATCATAAGCATAATCTTCTGCTATCGTATTGATAAGTCTGGATGAACGAAAAGTACCTCCGGCGAAACAACCTTCTGAATACAGATAAAAGGTGCACAGAGTCCCTCCGAATGCAGTGATGAGTAAAATGACAAAAAGAGTAAAAGCTGCCGCCTTTGCTGCCATGCTGTATTTAAATTTGTTCACGATTTGTTACCTCTTTCAATCTTATAGCCCTGCCCCCAAACGACTTTCAGATACCTTGGGTCAGCAGGATTAATTTCGAGTTTTTCACGCATATGCCTTATATGCACGGCAACCGTGCCTTCTGTCTTATAAGCATTGTCATTCCAGACCCGGCTGTAGATCTGTGCGGAGGAGAATACTTTACCCGGGTTCTCCATCAGCAGCTTCAGAATCTCATATTCCGTGGGAGTCAGTGACACAGGCTCGCCGTCGAGCGTTACCGATTTGGCAGAGTCGTCGAGTTCAATTCCGCCTGTCGAGAGTGTGCTGTGACTGGCCGCCATTCCGCCAAGACGTGTATAACGCCTCAGCTGCGCTTTGACACGGGCCATGAGTTCCACCGGATTAAAGGGTTTGGTAATGTAATCGTCTGCTCCAATATTCAGGCCCAAAATCTTGTCTGTATCCTCGCTTTTGGCCGTAAGCAGAATAACCGGGATATTATATTTTTCCCGCAGACGTGACGTAGCCGTTATACCATCAAGTTCCGGCATCATAATGTCCATAAGCACGAGATGTATGTCCGCTGTATCTAGAATCAGCAGCGCTTCCTTCCCGTTATTTGCCTCAAATGTCCGGTACCCTTCCGATGTCAGGTAGATTTTAAGCGCAGAGACAATATCTTTTTCGTCATCACAGATGAGTATGTTATGCATTATTTCGCCCTCCATAAGTATTGTATGCATTACCCTATTAAAAACCAAGGCACAAACCCTTAAGATTTTATTAAGGACTGAACAATATTAATATCTCTAAGATATTTTAATTTTCCATAATACATCCGAAGTGGAATTTATCTCCTGTCTGATGTTTTTAACGGATGGCAAAACGGATGGCAAAACGGATAGCAAAAGGTATACTGTCCTATAGCAGCGCATGTACAGATTCTTTTTTCGGTGAAAGCCGAAACAAAAATACTGGCCGCCGACTTATGGGAACTCTGTATTACGCTTAAAGGATACTAATATGTATTATTATTCGCTCAGTGATTATCTCAAAAACGAGTTCGGAACCAAAGTATATAAGTTAGCCCTTGATGCGGGCTGTACCTGTCCGAACCGGGACGGCAGGCTCGGCACACGCGGATGTATCTTCTGCAGCGAAGGCGGATCAGGCGACTTTGCAGCCGACCGGAATCTCCCGATCCGTGAGCAGATCGAGTCAGCTAAGGACAAAGTCAAAAGCAAGGTCGGCAGCGGCAAATATATTGCCTACTTTCAGAACTTTACCAATACCTATGCGCCGCGTCCCTATCTCGAGCAAATATTCAGGGAGGCCATTTCCCATCCGGATATTGTCGCCCTATCCATTGCAACTCGTCCCGATTGTTTGCCTGATGACATTCTCGAACTTCTCCATGATCTTTCCAGGATCAAACCGGTATGGGTCGAGCTGGGTCTGCAGACCATGCACCCTGATACCGCTGATCTCATCCGCAGAGGTTTTGACCTGGCGATCTTTGAGACGGCCATTCAAAAGCTGCGCCTTATCGGAGTGAAGATCATTGTCCATCTGATTCTGGGTCTTCCAGGCGAATCCAGGGAAAGAATGCTGGAGTCCGTCGACTATATCGCCCGAAAAGATATCGACGGAGTGAAGCTTCAGCTTCTCCATGTTCTTAAAAATACGGATCTTGCCGCCCTCTACGAAGGGGGGGAATTAGATGTGATGTCGATGTCCGAATATCTGGCGCTGCTGGTCGAATGCATCGAAAAACTGCCGCCCGGGCTGGTCATACACCGGCTGACAGGCGACGGACCCAAATCACTTCTTATCGAGCCTCTCTGGAGTGCAAATAAACGCGAAGTACTAAATACAATACAGAGAGTGTTCCGGGAAAAAGATGTCCGGCAGGGAAAATACTTTGTCAGGGAAAATGAGCCGCCCGATTCATGAATGTTCCGGCGGCTTTGCAGCATCCATTGCCTTCTGAATGAAATATAATTCTTCGGTTGCCAGAGCGATTTTGGTCACACAGTTCCTTTTATTGACCGGATAAATGTAATACGTATCTGAAAGTGTCGAGAGATCGATACAGTCGCCTCTTTTGTCATAATCATATTCAATATGACAGGAATACATGCTCGCCGGTGTTTTTTCTATGAGTACACAGCCGCCGTTATGATCGGCTGCCAGCTTGAAACCGTCCCTGTTGTGAGTCAGATGTCCGCGGCCGAGGTGTATGTATCCGCGGGCATTTGGAAGTGCGTCTATATCTACATCATCGCTGAATTCATATGTTCCGGCTTCGATCTGACTCCTAACTTCCCTCCGCTCGAACTCATACCAGTCCGGCACATGGCTGAATTCCGTAATGCCTTCATTCGCCTTCAAGTCACCCAGCGGCGACATTGTCCAAATCTTCCCGCACTGATTGCAGAAGATTGCTGTGCCGGATGAATCCATCTTGAATTCCGTCCTGCAGCTCGGACACTGGTAGAGTACTTTATGAAGTCCCTTGGCATTGTCCTTATGATGAATCCGAATCTCATTGTTTTTCTGCCATTTGTACTCATCATAGGTAAAAGCTTCCCTGATCCGGCGGTTGATTTCTTCGACAGAAAACGAACGCGTCTCTTCTGCCGTCATTATTTTGGTAAAATCTGCAGTCAGCGGGACCTTGCGTTTTTTGAGATTCCAGCACGGCGAACTTAAATAATTGCCGTGCATATTCAGAACAGCAACAGGAGCTCCGGTCAGACGAACCATTTTGCCAAGTGAATCCGGAAGGACAGCCGTCGTGCCAGCCAGAGAATATCTGGCCTCGGGATACAAAACGAGAATATCTCCCCTTTCGATCGTCCGTCTGATCTGCCTGACTAAAGTGATGTCGTTGGTAAATTTTCGTTTGCAGATGGCGCCGACATTTCGAAGAAGCCATTCTCTGCCGATAAATCCATCGATGGCGACAACATAATGTCCGCGATGGGGGAAAATGGCAGCCGTTGTCACGCAAAAGTCAATAAATGCCATATGTGTGCACAAAAGAATATAGGGCGGTTTAAGATCCTCTGTATTGATTCTTTGAATCTTCAGACGATAGGCCCAACAGGAAGGAAAGCTGATCGCCCAGGTTAGCGGACGCAAAAACCAGCGTTGTCTTATGGGTGGCTTGGTCATATCAAACTTTACATCCAATGAATTGCTGCTCATCAGGGCCTCCGTCTCATATGCGCACTTCTGCACGGCCGATGTTCTTTTTGTGTGAAAAAAACAATCTGCTATAGGTTAAGATCCGTCGTTTTTAAAGGGGAAATATGCATTCATTATAGCATGGGACAGTCAGGATTTGATAATATCATTGTGCTGCAGTTGAATGATTGGAATACAATTTCTGTTGTCAGAATTTTTGATTTTTTGATGTATACTGATGGCATCGACAATATCGTTCAAATTCCGTCTTCCGTTCACCAGAGGACGCCGCTTACTGATATGGGGTATATAACAGATGAAATATCGATGCCTTGTCCTTGATCATGATGATACGGTCGTAAACAGTACCGCTCAAATTCATTACCCGTCATTTATGAACGTTCTGTCTAAGATACGGCCTGATGTGAAAATAACGCTCGACGAATTTTTTCTTACTAACTTTGATCCGGGGTTTACAACACTCTGCAACGATATTCTCGGGTTTACCGAAGATGAGATGGAATACCAGATCAAGTCCTGGAAAGAATTTGTGAAAGATAATACTCCGACCCTTTTTGAAGGGATCAGCCGTGTCATCCGCCAATTCCAGGAAAACGGAGGATATATCTGCGTTGTCTCACATTCTTTTAAGGAAAATATCCTTCGTGATTACCGTGAAAACGACCTTCCAACGCCGGACATGGTTTTTGGATGGGAACTTCCGGCCGAACTCCGGAAGCCCGCGCCTTATCCGTTGGAAAAAATCATGCAGTACTATGATCTGAAGGCTTCAGAACTTCTGATGATCGACGACCTGAAACCGGGTTTC
>Ga0209724_1002305_pt1 | contig 16397 bp, 17 predicted proteins | sample grotaG_FD_184143 | JGI IMG/M metagenome (GOLD analysis project Ga0209724, IMG submission 184143) | Glacier valley bacterial and archeal communities from Borup Fiord, Nunavut, Canada, to study Microbial Dark Matter (Phase II) -... | ecosystem: Environmental > Aquatic > Freshwater > Ice > Glacier ...
GATTGCCGAAGCGCTCGACGACGATGCAATGCGCGCCGACATCCGCAGCTCCGAGGCGCTGCTCGCCTCGCGGCGCGGCGACGATGCCGAAGCGTTCCAACTCGCGACCGAAGCCCTTGCCATCGCCGAGCGTTGCGGTGCCGTCGAGGTCGCCGCGCTCGCCGAAGGCCAGCTCGCGTGGAGCCTGTACTGCGAAGGCCAACTCGACGCGGCACGTGCCCATGTGCTGAGCAGCCTGGGTCGCGTGCGTGGCCTCGAGTCGAAGCCGCCGCGCAACAACCCGCGCGTGATCGAGGTGCAGTCGCTGACGATGCTGAGCATCATCGAGGAGGCGGCGGGCCACCCCAGGGAGTCGAAGGCGCTGGCGCTGCAGGCGCTGGCCTTGTCGCGTGAACATGGCCTGCGCCGGCCCGAGATCCAGGCCCTGCACATGGTCGGCTCGCACGCGTTGAGGATGGGCCGCTACGCAGAGGCGCACGCACACCTCGAAGCTGCCATGACCGCCGCGCGCGGGCTCGGCGCGGTGCTCAACCAGATGAGCATCGGCTTCAACATCGCCACGTGCCAACTCGCACTCGGCGACCGGGCCGGAGCGCTCGTTCGGCTGGCCGAGTGCGCGGCCACGGCGCAGCGCGGCGAGCACCGCCAGTACGTGTCGCGCGCCGGCATGCTCAGCGGCCACATCCACGCCATGAGCGGTGACGCGACCGCAGCGCGTGCCGCGTTCGACGCCGCACTCGCCGACTTCGAAGCCCACGACGAGGCACCGCTCGCATGCCAGGCCCGCGCTCGCCTTGCCGATTGGCACCTGGCGCACGGCGAACACACGCAGGCTGCGGCGCTTGCCGATTGCATCGAGGCCGACCTGGCCGCCGGCCTGTCGCTCAAAGGCATTGACGATGTGCTGTGGCCGCGCCTCGCGTGCTGGCGCGTGCGCCACACGATGGCCGACGCGCGTGCAGCGGCGCTGCTCGACGCCCTGCACACCGAGCTGATGGCCGAGGTGCAGGCCCTCGAAGACGAGGCCGACCGGCGCAGCGTGCTCGAGAACATCGAGGTGCACCGCCAGATCATGCAGGCGTTCGCGGCGCGGCCGGCATCGCAAAATGAGGCTCCATGAGTCTCGCGTTGCGCACCCTCACCGCCACTCGTTACGTGACGCCGCTGCGTGAAGGCGGCTCGTTGCCGGCTCTGATCGAGGCCGACGACGACGGCCTGTACGTGCTCAAGTTCGTGGGCGCCGGGCAAGGGCCGCGCGCGTTGATCGCCGAACTGGTGGCGGGCGAGATCGCGCGCACGCTTGGCCTGCCGGTGCCCGAGATCGTGTTCGCGCGGCTCGACCCCGAACTCGCCCGCACCGAGCCCGACGCCGAGATCCAGGACTTGATCCGCGCCAGCACCGACCTGCTCGGCAAGAGCGCAGGGCTGAACCTCGCGCTCGACTACCTGCCCGGCTCGGTCACGTTCGATCCGGTGGCGTTCCGGCCCGACGCCGAGCTGGCTTCACGCATCGTCTGGTTCGATGCCTTCGTGACCAACCTCGACCGCACCGCGCGCAACACCAACATGCTGGTGTGGCACGGCAAGCTCTGGCTCATCGACCACGGTGCGGCGCTGTACTTCCAGCACGACTGGCGCGACTATCCTGCGCGTGCGGCGAGCCCCTTCGCCCTCATCAAGGACCACGTTCTGCTGCCACTCGCTGCGCGAATCAATGAGGTCGATGCGGCGCTCGCCGCACGCCTCACGCCCGAACGGCTGGCGGCCATCGTGCAGCTCATTCCCGATGCGTGGCTGCAGGACGAGCCCGCGTTCGCCAGCCACGCCGAGCACCGCGCAGCGTACCTCGCCTACCTGCAACAGCGCCTCACCGCGCCGCGCGCATTCGCCCAGGAGGCCGCCCGTGCCCACGCTGCACACGTATGACTACGCGGTGGTGCGCGTGGTGCCGCGCGTCGAGCGCGGCGAGTTCATCAACGCGGGCGTGATCGTGTCGTGCGCGGCGAGCCAGTCGCTGCATGCGTGTATCGACCTGGACGACGCGCGCCTGCTTGCGCTCGACCCCGGTGCCGACGTGACCGGCCTGCGCATGGCGCTGGCGGCGCTGCCGATCATCTGCGCCGGCGGTGATGCGGCCGGCGCACTCGGCAAGCTCTCGGTGCGCGAGCGCTTCCACTGGCTCGTGGCGCCGCGCAGCACCAGCATCCAGACCTCGCCCGTGCACACCGGCCGCAGCACGGATCTGAGCTCGACGATGGAGCAGCTGATGCAGCGCATGGTGCGCACGCCGAAGCCACGCGCCGCGCGCGAAGCGCCTTTACTGCCCTGAGGCCAGCGCCGCGCGCACGGCCTCCACACGCTTGCGGTTCACACCCATGTCGCTCTTGCCCACGCGCGACGCCGAGCGCACCTGCACCACCTGAGCGGCCGGGTCGAACCAGAACTCGACGTCGTCAACGAACTTCATCAGCTGCGTCGTGACCTGCGCATACAGGTAGTCGGGCTTGCTCTCGACGATGCGCGCACCCGGCATCGCTTCGACGATGGCCTTGATCTTCGCCAGCGTGGCCGGGCCGTCGCCGCGCAACGCGAGCGGCGAGATGGCCGAGTAGCTTCGCTGCGGGTGGTCCGGGTACAGCGCCGCCTGGCTGGTGACGCTGTTGTCGGTACGCGAGGGTGGTTTCAAACGGCCGTCGCGCACCCCGATGTCGGTGGGCGCGCTCGACTGGAACAAGCCCAGCTGCCCCGCGCCGATGGCCACGAGAACGACAACAGTGACAACGATCAACACCCACTTCACGATGAACATGCGAACTCCCGATTCAATGTGAACGATGGCCGCGCTCGATGTGCTCGGCAGGCGCCGCGTACTGCGCCATCGCCTCGCCCATGCGCACCGGCCCGGTCGGCTGCCACGCAGGATTGAAGGCGAGCGGCCCTTTGGGGAACAGCATCACCACGGTCGAGCCCAGCAGGAACCGGCCCATCTCGTCGCCCTGCTCGAGCGTGACGTGCTGGTCGGTGTAGCGCCAGTCGCGCACCTGCGCAGCGCGGGGAGGGTTCACCACGCCGTGCCACACCGTGGCCATGCTGCCGACGATGGTGGCGCCCACCAGCACCAGCACGAACGGCCCTTCGACTGAGGTGAACACGCACACCACGCGCTCGTTGCGTGCGAACAGACCGGGTACGCCGCGCGCCGTGGTCGGGTTGACCGAGAACAGATCACCCGGCACGTGGATCATGCGCAGCAACCGGCCAGCGCACGGCATATGGATGCGGTGGTAGTCCTTCGGGCTCAGGTAGAGCGTGGCGAAGTGGCCGTCGTTGAAGTGCGCGGCCAGCGCAGCGTCGCCACCGACGAGCGCGGTGGTCGAGTAGTGGTGGCCTTTGGCCTGGAAGATCTGGTCGTGCTCGATGGCTCCGAACTGGCTGACCGCGCCATCGACCGGGCACACCAGGTCGGCCCGCGCCAACGGCCGCGCACCCGGCGCCAGGGCGCGTGTGAAGAACTCGTTGAAGCTCGCGTAGTGGGCGGTATCGGGGTCGGCGGCTTCCGCCATGTTCACACCGTACTTGCGCACGAACCAGTCGATCAGGCGGCGCGTTCGTTCGCCGCTTCGGCGCGAGGCCACGAAGCCCGCGAACGCAGTGATCGCCTGCTTGGGCAACACGTATTGCGGGAGCACATCGAAGCGGTCGGACACAGGCGGTGGCGGCGGTGGCAGGAGGGGCGGATTCTATCGGCCGCCGTGCGCGGCACCCTGCGCTCTAACCTCAACCAACGTACTTCCATGTGTCGGCCCCGCCGAGCAACCGGACGCACACCGGCCCCAACACTGTGGGGTCGAAGTTGCGCATGTTCACACCAGTGGCGGTGAGCATGCGTCGCGCATCCGTGATTCGTGGACGGCATCAATGATTTGTGAGCCTTGGTCCTTCGCATCGCAATTCACCTCCATCAGTTCGCCGGCACTCTGTGCCTTGGCGACCGACGCGCCGCTCGCTTTCGACGGCGCACGAGCAGCATGCCGATGAGCGCCACCGCCGCTATCGCAGCCACCCCCGCACCGGCCCAGAACCGCCCGCCGGGCTGGTCGATCGTCCGGTCCCACCTGCTCCGTCCGGCCTGCCCGGGCGCGGGAAGCGCGAACGCGACGACCGCGTCGTTAGTGGCCGCGCCGGCCTCGCCGTGGCCGCCGGCAGCGATCACGACGTATTGCCGGCCCTGCCACACGTAGGTCATCGGCGTGGCCATGCCAGCGGCCGGCAGGCGGCCGCGCCACAGTTCGGCGCCGCTGGTCGCAGCGTACGCGCGCAGGTAGCGGTCCATGGCTGCGCCGATGAAGACCAGGCCACCGGCGGTGGCGAGCGGGCCGCCGAAGTTCGGCGTGCCGGTATGCAGCGCGATGCCCACTGCCGAGAGTTCTTCCGTGGTGCCGAGCGGCACCTCCCAGAGCATGCGGCGCGTCGTCAGGTCAAGTGCGGCGATGGCACCCCACGGCAGCGGGTTGCACGGCGCGCCGAAGGGCGACGTGAGCAGGCTGCGCCGCATGCCGAACGGCGTGCCGGTCTGCGGGCTGATTTCCCTGTCGGGCTCGGCCGCCTTGGCGGCGTCGAAGTCGGCCCGCGCGATGAGCGTGACGACGTGCGCCGCGCGGCTCGTGTTGACTACCACCACGCCGGCCGGCGACACCGCCAGGCCACCCCAGTTCACGCCGCCACCGGTGAACGGGAACAGCAGGCTGCCCTGCGTCGTCGGCGGTGTGTAGAGGCCGTCGTTGCGAAGCGCCTCAATGCGCTGGCGGCACGCATTGCGGTCGTAGGGCGTGAAGCCGAACGCATCTTCAGGGCGCAGCCGTTGCGGCACGAGCGCCGGCATGCCGACCGGGAAGGTCTGCGTCGGCGAGAGCGCCTCGCCCGGCGCGCCGCCCTGCGGCACCGCACGCTCTTCGACCGGGAACACCGGCGCGCCGGTGTCGCGGTCGAGCACAAACAGCAGGCCCTGCTTGGTGCCCTGGACCACGACGTCGCGCGCCACGCCGTCGAGGTTCAGCGTGGTGAGCGTCGGCTGCGCCGGCACGTCGTAGTCCCACACATCGTGCTTGGTGATCTGGAAGGCCCAGGCCATGCGGCCATCGGCCACGTGCAGCGCGACCACCGAATCGGCGTGCCGGTTCGCTCCCGGCCGCAGGCCGCCGAAGAAGTCGGGGCTCGGGCTCGACGTGGGCAGGAACACCAGGCCGCGGGCCTCGTCGATCGACATCGGCGCCCACACGTTGGCCGCACCCGCGCTGCGCCAGCCTTCGCCCCAGGTTGCAGCAGTGGGGTCGGCGGCGGCGCGGGGAATCGCATCCCACGTCCACTTCGGCGTGCCGGTGCGGGCATCGAAGGCACGCACCTTGCCCGACGGGGCGGCGGCGCGGCCGTTGTCGTTGATGGCCGAGCCCACGATCACCACGCCGCCCGCCACCACCGGCGCCGAAGACACCTGGAACTCGCCCGGCCAGCGCAGCGCGCCGGTGTCGAGCATCACCTCACCATTCGTGCCGAACGCGGCGCAGCGCTGGCCGGTGCGCGCGTCGAGCGCGATCAGCCGCGCATCGACCGTGCCGGTGAAGATGCGGTGCGCGCACGGCGCAGCGGGCGGCGCATCCGCATCGCGCCACTGCGCCACGCCGCGGCAGTTGTAGCGGTTCGCCGGCCGCCGGTCGGTGGCAACCGCAGGGTCGAAACGCCACAGCTCGCGGCCCGTGCCCGGGTCGAGCGCGATGACTTCATTGAACGGCGTGCACAAAACGAGCTTGTCGTTAGCCAGCACCGGCGTGGTCTCGAACTTGATGCGCTTCATCAGCGCCGGCGCGCGCCGCGCCATGTCGCCAGTGCGCACCGACCATTCGACGCGCAATGCATCGATGTTCGCGGTGGTGATCTCGCGCGCGGCGCTGTAGCGCGTGCCGCCCTGGTCACCGCCGTAGGTGGGCCAGTCGAGCCCCGCAGCAGCCACGTTCGCGCATGCGAGCGCGACGATGATGAAGAGGCCACTGCGCGGCAACATGATCGGCTCTGGTCGTCGGTGCTGTCCGAAACGCTTTCAGGCCTTCAACGCGGCAGCGAATTCACTTCCTTCTCCCAGCGTTCGATCAAGCGCCGGCGCTCGACCGCGCGGCCGTACTTCTGGAAGTCGTACTTGATGAGGCGCACGTTGTCGAGGTTCGGGATGCGCGCATCGGGCGTGAAGGTCTTGTTCGCCGGCACCTGAAGCGAGTTGGCTTTCGCACCCAGGCTCTGGCCGGCCGGGCTCATCAGGAAGTCGTAGTAGCGCGTGGCGGCCTCGCGGTTGCGCGAGCCCTTGACGAGTGCGATGCCGCCGATCTCGTAGCCCGTGCCTTCGCAGGGTGCGGCGCTCTTGACCATCCTGAAGCCCTGCTGGCGCTCGTTCTCGAAACCGAAGGTGAAACTCACGCCGATGCCCACCTCGCCCTTGGCCACGCTCTTCGCCTGCGCTTGGCCGCTGCGCGTGTATTGCGTGACGTTGCGGTGCACCTTCTTGAGGTACTCGAACGCCGCGTCTTCGCCCATCAACTGGACCAGGCTCGCAAGGATGGAATAGCCGGTGCCGCTGGACCCCGGGTGCGAGGTCTCGATCTCGCCCTTGTAGATCGGGTTCGCCAGGTCGGCCCAGCACTTCGGCGCGGGCAGCTTCTTCTTCTTGAGCACGTCCTCGTTCCAGCCGAAGCCGACGGCGCTGGTGTAGAAGCCGCCGACCACGTTGGCCGTCATCGCGTACTGGCGCACCGACCAGCTGTGCAGGTCGTTGATGTACGCGGGGCGGTAGGCATCGAGCAGGCCGACCTCGGCAGCTTGAAGGTAAGGGTCACCGGTGCCGCCCCACCACAGGTCGGTCTTGGGGTTCGCGGCCTCGGCGCGCAACTGGGCCAGCGCCTCGCCGGTGGCCTTGTGGACCTGCAGCACCTTGATGCCGCTCTGCAACTGGAACTCCTTCGCGGCCAGCTCGCACCAGCCCTGGTCGGTGGAGCACAGCACGGTCACCTGCTGGCCTTGCGCCCACACTGCGCCGGCGGTGGCGGCGCACCAGGCCAGCACGGCGGCAGCGCGAATCAGGGCGTGGGGAACGGGCATGCGGTACTCCTTGTCGACACGGGCCAGCGCATTATCCGAGCGATGCGGCAGGCGCCAACGTGACAGCGCGGTGGCGCTTCGCTGCACTACAGTGACTGTATGAACACCGAACTCTCAGCCGCCGGCCCGGACCCAGCCTTTCGCGTCATCACCGACCTGATCCGCGAGCACGCTCGCGCGCGGCCGCATCAGCCGGCGCTGATACAAGGCCAGGGTCCTGCAGGCACGCCGGGCACATCAGGCAATGCCACGCTCACCTACGCCGAGCTCGACGCGCTGATGGACCGCATCGCCGCCACGCTGCAACGCGACGGCCTGCAGCCGGGCGACGCCGTCGCGGTGTGCGCGGCCGCGTCGCCGCGCTATGCGGCGGTGTTCCTGGGTGCGCTGCGGGCCGGCGTGGTGGTGGCGCCGCTCTCGCCCTCGGTCACGCCCGAGAGCTTTGCCGGCATGCTGGGCGATGCCAGCGCGCGCTGCCTGTTCGCGGACGCGTCCGCCGTGCCGATGCTCGGCTCGGGCCCCACTGACGCTGCCGGCGGCGCGGCCCTGCCCTGCATCTCGCTCGACGGCGTGGCACCAGGCGCGGCCTTCGACGACTGGCTCGCCCCCATCGGCAGCCTGCCCACGCCGGTCGCGTTGGCCCCCGCCGACCCGTTCAATATCATCTATTCGTCGGGCACCACGGGGCAGCCGAAAGGCATCGTGCAGTCGCACGGCATGCGCTGGACGCACGTGATGCGCGGTGCCTCGTTCGGCTACGGCACCGATGCCGTCACCGTGCTCGCCACGCCGCTGTATTCGAACACCACGCTCGTCGTGTTCCTGCCCACGCTCGCGTTCGGCGGCACAGTCGTGCTGATGCCCAAGTTCGATGCCAGCGCGTACCTGGCACTCGCGCAAGCGCACCGCATGACGCACACCATGCTCGTGCCGGTGCAGTACCAGCGCCTGATGGCGGTGCCGAACTTCAACACGCACGACCTCACCGCCACCCGCTTCAAGTTCAGCACCAGCGCCCCGTTCAACGCGGCGCTCAAGGCCGACGTGCTGGCGCGCTGGCCCGGCGGCCTGATCGAGTACTACGGCATGACCGAAGGCGGCGGCACCTGCATCCTGATCGCGCACGAGCACCCGACCAAGCTGCACACCGTGGGCCAGCCGGCAGCCGGCCACGACATCCGCCTGATCGACGACGAAGGCGTGGAGCTACCGCCCGAGGCACTGCGCGCCGGCACCACCGGCGAAGTGGTGGGCCATTCGGGCGGCATGATGACCGGCTATCACGGCCAGCCGGCCAAGACGCGCGAAGCCGAGTGGTTCGCGCCCGACGGCAAGCGCTTCATCCGCACCGGCGACGTCGGCCGCTTCGACGAAGACGGCTTCCTGACACTCATGGACCGCAAGAAAGACATGGTCATCAGCGGCGGTTTCAACATCTACCCGAGCGACCTGGAAGCCGTGCTGCGCGAGCACCCGGCGGTCGCCGACGTGGCCGTGGTCGGCGTGCCCTCCGAGCAATGGGGCGAGACGCCGGTGGCCTTCGTCGTGGCCCGCGAGCGTGATGCACCCGCTGCCGCGGAGTTGATGCAGTGGCTCAACGCCCGCGTCGGCAAGACGCAGCGGTTGGCCGACCTGCGCTACACCGCCGAGCTGCCGCGCAGTGCCATCGGCAAGGTGCTCAAGCGCGAGCTGCGCGAGGTGTATGTCGCGCCGACACCCATCGCGCCGACCGACATCTCGCCGACCCAAGTCACCCCGCCGCGATGAGTGCTGCAATGGCCGCGCCCATGTCGGCGGTCGACGCCGTGCCGCCCAGGTCCGGCGTGCGCGGGCCTTGGGCCAGCACCGTCTCGATGGCGCGCAGCACCGCATCGTGTGCATCGCGCCGGCCGAGGAAGTCGAGCATCAGCGCGGCCGACCAGATCATCGCCACCGGGTTCGCGATGCCCTGCCCGTAGATGTCGGGCGCCGAGCCGTGCACCGGCTCGAACAGCGACGGGAACGCGCGCTCGGGGTTGAGGTTCGCGCTCGGCGCCAGGCCGATGGTGCCGGTGCACGCGGGGCCCAGGTCGGACAGGATGTCGCCGAACAGGTTGCTTGCGACCACCACGTCGAAGCGCGTGGGCTGCAGCACAAAGCGCGCGCTGAGGATGTCGATGTGCTGCTTGTCGACCGTGATGTTCGGGTAGCCGGCGGCCACCGCGTCGGCGCGGCCGTCCCACCACGGCATGCTGATCGCGATGCCGTTCGACTTGGTGGCCACCGTGAGGTGCCTGCGCGGGCGCGAGTCGGCCAGCTCGAAGGCGTAGCGCAGCACGCGGTCGGTGCCATGGCGCGAGAACACCGACTCCTGGATCACGATCTCGCGCTCGGTGCCGGCGTACATGGTGCCGCCGAGGTTGGTGTACTCGCCTTCGGTGTTCTCGCGCACGATGAAGAAGTCGACGTCACCGGCCTTGCGCGCCACGCCTTTCGCGTCGACCAGCGGGCACGGCACGCCGTCGAACAGGCGCACCGGGCGCAGGTTGATGTACTGGTCGAACTCGCGCCGGAACTTCAGCAACGAGCCCCACAGCGATACATGGTCGGGCACCGATGCCGGCCAGCCGACGGCACCGAACAGCAGCGCGTCCATGCCTTGAAGCTGCGCCTTCCAGTCGCTCGGCATCATCTCGCCGGTCGCGGCAAAGTGGTCGCAGCTGGCCCAGCCGATGGAGGTGAAGGCCAGCTCGATGCCGAAGCGGCGCGCCACCACGTCGAGCACGCGCAAGGCCTCGGGCATGACTTCCTTGCCGATGCCATCGCCGGGGATCACGGCGATCTTGAAGGGGCTGGGCATGCCGACACTCCTGAAGGTTCAGAGCCCGCATTCTGACGGCGCGGCGCGCCTGCTCGTGGGGCGGCGTCAGGGCCGGACCGCCGGCGTCTCCAGCGGCATGCCGGCGGCGCGCTGCATCAGGTACAGCTCCAGCGCAACCCACTCGGGCGCGCCGAGCGCGAACGGCTCGGCGCGCACACCGGCCATGCAGCCGCGCAGGCGCCGCTGCAACGAGCCCATGCCCTGCCATTCGAGCCGGTACAGCGGGTAGCCGTTCGGGTGCGCCTGCGGGATGGTGCTGCCCCCCAGGCGCAGCCCGGCGCGCGCGTCGTGGCACTGCGCGCACGACAGCGCCAGCTGGCCGAAGCGCGTGGTGTAGAGCGCTGCGCCCGCGTCGCGATAGGGCTGCAGGCGCGCGTCGGCCGGCGGTGCAATGGGCAGGCCGCGCGACTGCAGGGCCACGAAGCCGAGCAGGCCGAGCGCCGCCGGGTTCTCGACCGGAAGCGGCGCCGCGTTCTGCTGCGTCACGCGGCATTCGTTGATGCGCTCGTGCAGCGTGACCGGGCGCTGCGATGTGGCGCTGAAGGCGGGGTAGCGCGTGGCAGCGCCGCGCATGCTCGCCGCAGCCTCGCCATGGCAACCGGCGCACGCCTGCTGGCCCGGCGCGGGCGGGCGATGCCACAACGCCTGGCCTTCGAGCACCGAGAGCATCGCGGGGTTCAACGCGTCGTCACGCTGCATTGCTCGCAGCGGTGGCGTCATGTCGTCGAAGCCGGAGCGCCGCGCATCGGGCGCGGCCATACACGTTGACGACAGCACCGCGCACAACGCCAGCACGACCGTCTTCATGTAACGGTGATCGCCACACTCTCGCTGTGCGCGAAGCCGTTGTCGCCGTCCCAGCTGAAGCGCAAGGTGCCGCTCTCGGTGGCGACAGTGAAGAACGCGATCAGCGGGTTCGCAGCGACAGCCGGGTACAGCTCGGCGGCGAAGACCAGCTCGCCGTTGTAGTGGCACTGGAAGCGCCGGATCAAGTCGCGCGGCAGCACGCCGCCGCCGTCGCCGGGGCGGTAGCCGGTTTCCATCGGGTGCGCAACGAGCGTGCGGATGGCGATGACTTCACCGCGCTTGGCGGTGGCCGGCATGGTGACGATGGCGGTCGGCATGAAGGTCTCGGCCTCTCAGGGCTCCACGCAGGCGGCGAGCGTGACGATCACGTCGACCGTGTGCGACCAGAACGAGCCATCATTCATCTGCGCCACTGCCACGAGCTGCTGCGACGTGGCAAGGCGGATGCGCGTGGCCACCTGCGCGCGGCCGGCGCGCGGGCCGAAGCGGAACACCACCACGTCGCGCTGCGGGTTGCGCTCGTTGAAGATCGCGAGCGCGACCACGTGATCGGCGGCCGTCATCGGGCTGGTCGCGCTCACGGTCACGGGTACGGCATTGCCGTTCTCGACCAGCGGCGCCACGTCGAGCAGCACCCGGCCTTCGCGCACGGCCGCACCGCGCGCGAAGGCGGTGACGGCGGCGCGCAGGTCGTCGCTAGTGGCTGCTCGTGCCGGGCGCAGCACGAACGCCAGGCCGAGGGCGGCACCGGCTTGCAACACGCTGCGGCGTGCGGCGGCCGGCTCGATGCCACGGGTCACTGCATCTTGCATGGCGCGCGTCATGGCGCCTTCAGCGTCTGCAGGAACGCCACCACGTCTTCGACCTGTTGCGCGGTCAACGCCGGCTTGCCTTGCCATGCGCTGCTCACGCGGGTGAGCCCCGTCGTGCGGTAGTAGGCGGGCATCACGGTGTCGGGGTCGAGGCGGCTGCTGTCGGCGATGCGCAGGCGCAAGCGCGCAGCCGACCAGCGCGTGCCGGCACCCGCCAGATCGGGCGCGAGCGTGCCCTGGAAGCGCTCTTCCGGGAACGGCCCGCTGTGGCACAGCAGGCACAGGCCGAGCTGCTTGTTGGCGACGATGGCGCGGCCGCGTGCGGCATCACCCGGCGCGTCTGTGAGCGGCTGATGGATACCGCCATCGACCACGTCGAACGCGGCCTCGACCGCAGGCGCCTGCGCGCACGCCGCCGTGGCAGCGACCATGCTCATCAGCACCGACGTTGCGAGGGTCCTCACGCTTTCTTCAAGCTGTGGTTGGCCAAGGGCAGCTCGCGAATGCGCTTGCCCGTGGCCGCGAAGATCGCGTTCAACACCGCCGGAGCAGCCACTGCGATGGTCGGCTCACCCACGCCGCCCCAGAAGCCGCCCGAGGGCATGACGATGGCTTCGACCTTGGGCATCTTGTCCATCAGCAGCGCCGGGTAGTTGCTGAAATTGGTTTGCTCGATGCGCCCGTCTTTCACCGTGCATTCGCCATACAGCGCGGCCGACAGGCCGTAGGCGAACGAGCCCTCGACCTGCGCTTCGATCTGCTGCGGGTTCACCGCATGGCCGGGGTCGGTGGCGGCGACGATGCGGTGCACGGTCAGCTCGCCCGCATCGGTCACCGACACCTCGGCGCACGCCGCCACGTACGAGCCGAAGCCCATGATCTGCGCGAGGCCCCGGTACACGCCTTTGGGCGCCGGCTTGCCCCAACCCGCGCGCTCGGCCACCGCGTTCAGCACCGCGAGCTGCTTGGGTGAGCCCGCCAGCAGCCGCTGCCTGAACGCCAGCGCGTCCTGCCCCGCCGCGTGCGCCACCTCGTCGATGAAGCATTCGAGGTAGATCGCGTTCTGGTTCAGGTTCACACCACGCCAGAAACCCGGTGGCACGTGCGGGTTGCGCATGGCGTGGTCGATGAGCAGGTGCGGCACCGCGTAGCCGAACGAGCCTTCGGAGCCACTGGCGTTCAGGCCCTGGAAGATGATCGGGTCGCGGCCGTTCTGCAGGTTCTGCGGGAACACGCTGGCGAGGATCGACTGGCCCGAGATGCGCATGTGCAGCGCGCTCAGCTGGCCCTGCGTGTCAAGCCCGGCGGTGAGCTTGCACTGCGTGATCGGGTGGTAGCGGCCGTGCGCCATGTCTTCTTCGCGCGACCACATCAGCTTGACGGGCGTGCCGGGCATCTGCTTCGCAATGGTCACCGCCTGCGTCAACCAGTCGTGCCCGCCGCGCCGGCCGAAGCCGCCACCCGGGTTGAGCTTGTGCACATCGCACTTCGCCACCGGCAGGCCGGCCGCCTCGGCGGTGGCGGCGAGTGCGGCCTCGCCGCTTTGCGTGGGGCACCAGACGTCGCAGCGCTCGGCCGCGCCCGATGCGTTTGTGGTGATCAACACCGTCGCGTTCATCACCTCCATCGTCGCGTGGTTCTGGAACGGGTAGGAGTACACCGCCTCGACCTTGCGCGCGGCGGTCGCGAGCGTGCCGCGCGCATCGCCGCGCTGGTTGCCGACGAAGGCCTGCTGCGCATCGAGCCCTTCCTTGAGGGTGGCCGCGATGCTGGCGCTCGACACCTTGGCGTTGGCGCCGAAGTCCCATTCGATGGGCAGCGCCTCGAGCGCGGTCTTGGCGCGCCACCAGGTGTCGGCCACCACGGCCACGGCGCCCTCGCCAACGCGAACCACCTTCTGCACGCCGGGCTTGCCCGCCACCGCCGTGGCGTCGAAGCTCTTCAGCTTGCCGCCGAACACCGGGCAGTCCTTGATCGCCGCGTTCAGCATGCCGGGCAGCTTGAAGTCCATGCCGTAGACCTGCGAGCCATCGAGCTTGCCCAGCGTGTCGAGCCGCTTGACGGGCTTGCCGGCGACCTTCCAGTCCTTCGGGTCTTTCAGCGCCACGCTGACCGGTGGCGTGAGCTTGCCCGCCGCACCGGCCACCTTGCCGAAGGTGGTGCGCCGGCCCGAGGGCGTGTGCGTGATGACGCTGCTCAAGGCAACGCACTCCGCGGCCGGCACTTTCCATTCGTTCGCCGCCGCCTGCACGAGCATGACCCGCGCGGTGGCGCCGCCCGTGCGCACGTATTCGTGCGACTCGCGGATGCCGCGGCTGCCACCGGTCGAGAAGCTGCCCCACACCCGCCCGCGCGCCTGGTTCTGGCCCGGCGTGGGGTACTCGGTCCGCACCTTGGCCCAGTCGCATTCCAGCTCTTCGGCCACCAGTTGCGCGAGGCCGGTGAGCGTGCCCTGGCCCATCTCGGTGCGCGCCACGCGAATCACCACGGCGTCGTCGGGCTGGATCACAACCCAGGCATTCACCTCGGGCGGCAGGCCCGCCGGCGCGGCCCCGGCGGCGGCCTGCGCCTGCGCCGGCCGGCCGATGTGAAAGCCCACCACCAGCGCACCGGCCGCGGCAGCCGTGCCGCCGATGAAGCCGCGCCGCGTGAGGTTCGATGTCACGGTGCGCGCGCCCCTCACGCCACCACCCCGGCGGCTTGCTTGATGGCCGCGCGCACGCGGTTGTAGGTGCCGCAGCGGCAGATGTTGGTCATGGCGTCGTCGATGTCGGCATCGGTCGGCTTGGGCTTGGCCTTCAGCAACGCGGCTGCGGCCATCAGCATGCCGCTCTGGCAGAAGCCGCACTGCGGCACGTCGAGCGCGGCCCAGCTCTTCTGCAGCGCATGCGTTGCGTTCGGCGACAGGCCTTCGATGGTGACGACCTTCGCACCCGCCTCGACCGTGCTCACCGGCCGAACGCACGAGCGCGTGGCCACGCCGTCGATGTGCACGGTACAGGCGCCGCAGGCCGCGATGCCGCAGCCGTACTTGGTGCCGGTCAGGCCGAGCTGTTCGCGCAGGACCCAGAGCAGCGGTGTGTCGGCCTCGGCCTGGAAGTCGCGCACGGTCCCGTTCACGTCGAGCGTCGGCATGGGGCGGTCTCCGGTGGTGTCGTGCAATTCATCGGCAGTTTATGTTGAGCGCCAATGCCCATTGTCGCGATGCCGGTTAACCCGCAAGGCTGTCGCGAAGGTCGTGGCGGCGCGGCGGCGCGGCAGCGCGTGTCACACCGCGTGGGGCGGCTTCTTCTCGTACCAGTGGGTGATGCGCTGGCCGTCCCAGTGCAAGGCGATGTGCGCACCGCTGCGGGCGGGCTGCAAGGCCTTCGGCCGGAACAGGCCCACGCACAGGCCGCCAGCGTGGCGCACGCTCGGGAACAGCACGCCCCAGCTGGCGGCGTTGCGCAAGGTGCGGCCGAGGCCTTGCGGCGCCGCGTAGTCGTCGGGGTCGAGCCAGGCCGCAGCGGCACGCTTGGTAGCTCTGCACAGGTCGTGCAGCGGCGCGTTGACCCCGGCCGTGACGACTCGCAGGTCCACATCGATGGCTGGCTCATTCGTGCGCTCAAGGAACACCGCTCGATGGTGGCTAACCTCGGCCACCGCCGTGTCGAGCGCCTGCGCGGCGTAGTACACGCCGTAGCTGCCGTCGGAGAAGCGCGAGCCTTCGGTGTTCAGGTGCGTGAACGCCGCCATGATGGGCGTGCTGCCCGGGCCCACCACGCGCTCGTCCACAGGCACCAGCCGAAGCTCGCCGAGCTCGTCGCGAATGCGCGGGTTGGTCAGCGCCTCCACGGCGAACACCACGTCGAGGTCGGCCGCATCGGCAATCGCATCGAACAGGCCGACGGTCGGGTAGCGCGACGGGATCAGCCGGTAGCTGGTGCGCCAGGCAACGGGCGTGACGGGAATGCCGTGCGCTGCAGCGCCGGAGCGCATCGTGGTCAAGCGCTCATGCGCTCAAGCCTTGCCGCCCCGTTGCGCGTCGAGGTACTGGCGCACCACGTACAGGTCGGCCACCTGGCCACCGAGCATGCGGTCGAGCGCCGAGGTGCCGGCAAACAGCGGCGCGGTATTGGGCTTGCGCACCCACTCGTCGGCCCGCTCGCCCACCGGCAGCAGGATCTGCAGCGCCGCGTAGATGCCGAACAGGTAAGACAAGCGCTCCAGCACATGCCGGTCGAGCGGTACGGCGGCCCCCTTCTTCCACTGGTACAGCGTGGTGCGCCCGACGCCCAGCAAGATGGCCTGCTCCGGCACACCGAGCTTCCACGCGTCGGCCAGGCGCCAGAAGGTGCGCAGCGCCGCCTGGGCGGCGGCGGGGGTGTCGAGGTCGACAGCGGGGGAGTGGGGTTGGAGGACGGCGCTCATTTGATGCACAGCATAGTTCATCGGCGGACGTTTTTCAACGAATCGTTCGCCGATGAACGAACCTCAAGCTGCCACCGCGAGCGCTTGAGGGTGCCACCGCACCGGCATCGGCTGCATGTGGGCCGTGTCCAGGGCCGCCAGATCGGCAGCGCCGAACACGGCCATCGCGCTGAGCAAGCCCTGCACCTCGGCCGCCAGCACCTTGCTGCCATCGGCCAGCCGGAACTCTTCGATCTGGTTCGCACTCGACGCGTACCAGTTGCTCACCACCAGCTTGTCCGCCCCGCCGATGACCGACAGCTCCAGGTTGTTCGCGTTCTTCACGAACTTCAATTGCGCCTTCGTGATGCCGGCAAAGATGTCGA
>Ga0209724_1002307_pt1 | contig 16386 bp, 14 predicted proteins | sample grotaG_FD_184143 | JGI IMG/M metagenome (GOLD analysis project Ga0209724, IMG submission 184143) | Glacier valley bacterial and archeal communities from Borup Fiord, Nunavut, Canada, to study Microbial Dark Matter (Phase II) -... | ecosystem: Environmental > Aquatic > Freshwater > Ice > Glacier ...
GGGATGCAAGAAAAGTACAAAACCAATAAAATATGGATCTTTTTGCATAATTGGAGCCTGGCAAATATTGTTTGAATCGTTATGTCTCAAAGATAAAAAAATTCTGCATCGTGCGAGGGATGATTAAGATGTATTAATAGGATATAATACTTTGAATAAATACCATCTCTGAAACGTGATATATATTCATTTTTTCGTTGAAAGAGCGACAAGCGATGGTCAATAGATGCCTGTCATATGGCATTCCTTATTAAAATTGGTCATTTTCAATCCAAACTTAACCGGACATTGGCAAACATGATTTTCAAATTCAAATTAATGAGGATGTTATATTCTATGTTGGAAACAAGAAAAGAGGTTGTATAAAATAAGACCACTTGTCTATTTACACAACCTCTCATATTTTCAAATGATATTTTTAAAAAGAGAGAGTTGCTGATATTCAATAACCCTCTTTTAATTCTATTATCAGTTTTGACGATTTCTACTGGTATGACCAAAGATATAGAATAAGCTCACCTGAAGTCCCCTGTTGGTTGACTTCACATCACTGTTTTCATTTATATTGCTCAATCCAAGATTGTATCTTGCATCAATACCAACACCTGTTGAAGGATGTATATAACTCGCACCAAAACTTACACCCAGGTCAAGGGGTTTATAACCATTTTTAATATCAACCTTGTTGTCGTTGATTACCGATTTTGCGCTAACCAATATTCCTGCCTGTGGTCCAGCCTGTAATCTGAATCCATTGTCCCACATGTATTGAAGCAGAACTGGAACATTTATATAATTCAGATTAATTTTATTATCGACGTTGCCATTCGTGTATTTTGCACCCTGGGCGGAATATTGTATCTCAGGTTGAAGTGCAAAATGTTTGGCAACATGGATATGACCGAGTATTCCTACATTAAACCCAATTTTTGGGTCGTAAGTAGCTGCGTTGTCATTGTGGATGTTGTATAAATTCATCCCACCCTTAACTCCAAAATTTATATGTCCTTTGGGTGAATTAATGTTTTGAGCACCTGCGGCGCCTGTAATCAAAAATGTTGTCAATAATAAGAATAAAAATTTCATGATTTTTTCTTTTGTTTAAATTACTTTTTATTGTTCCTCTTTCTATGAGGAGTTTAAATATCGCCGGCAAAGGTGCAGGTGATTTCAATATGGAGTGTTATACAATTGTGTGCTTTTTTTATATAATTCACACCTTAGTAAGATCGAACAGAAATGCAATCTTACAAAGATAAATTCGTAGAAACTAAATTCGGGAAGTGACCAAAACGTATCATAAGGATGAGCTGTTTCAAATGGATGATTTGCGATGGTTTTCGATTATGACTTAATTAATGGTAGGGTTACTGAAAAGGTAGTTCCATTTCCGAGTTCAGACTTGACTTGTATTTTCCCTTTATGATTTTGTATGATACCATGAACAATAGCCAATCCCAAACCAATTCCACTTACGTCCTGCTTTGTCGAAAAGAAAGGTTCAAAAATATGAGGGATGTCTTCATCTGCAATCCCCAAACCATTATCAGTTATTTCAAAAGTGACTGTATCTTCATCTGCATTTCTGGATCTAATGAAGATCTCTCCGTTCTCAAGAACTGCTTCCGAAGCATTTACCAGCATTGCTACACAGGCTTGTTTAATCTGGTTCGGGCTGCAATAAATTAAATCTAATGTGGCAGAAAGGTCTGTTAAAAAGTTTATGTTTACTATTTTAATGGGATGCGACATTAAATCATAGGTTTCGAGCAGTATTTCGTGCAAATGCTTTGGTTCAAAGTCATTCTGATCCTTTCGTGAAAAATCCAACAACCCTTTTACAATATCGCCACAACGTTTTGTCTCATTTTCAATCAATTTCAAATGCTTGAGCATTGTATCTTTTTTGGAGGCATACAATTCAGGATTGCTTACTTGTTTATAAAGCAGTTTCGTGTAAATCAGAATACCAGACAAAGGATTATTGATTTCATGTGCGACTGAGGACGATAATTTTCCCAGTGATGCCAACCTTTCAACATGCATCAATTCATGCTGAGCAGCACCCAATTCCTCCGACTTTTTCTGAACTTTATACTCAAGTTGTTGTGACCAGTTTTCCAATTCAGTAGTAGCCGTGTGAAGGTTGTCGAGCATATCGTTAAATGCCATAGAAACCATTCTCATATCATCCAGTTGATTTGGTTTTATTTCAACACGTGTACTTTTATCCCCGTTTGCAACTGCTATGCTTACTTTTATCAGTGCATTCAAAGGTCCTTTAATTTTCTTTCTTGTGAATAATAATAAAAACGAGGCAAATAAAAGGGTCGCAAATATAGCGAGCAGGAAAAATTCGGTTGAAGATTTTTGTACAGCTGCATCTTGTACCTCCAATGGAATTTTAATAACAAGGGAACCAAGCAAGGTATCGGTTTCCGAATGTGCATGACAAGAACTGGTGGAACAGGATTTTTCATTCAGAATTGGTGATTTTATCAGCAAATGTCTGCTACCGTTATCGTTCTGATTCATCTCACAATCGCTGTTGACATTGATAATTTTGTAAGACTTCTCCTTTGCAGGGAACATCGATTTGATATTTGGATGACAACTTTTGCAATTTGGGTCACTGTGGGTTGTATTAGTCTCAGTTGCAAACGATGAATAAACAAGGTTGTCTTCACTATCATACATATTCACCTCATCAATACCCGGAAGTGTATTAATGATATCAAGTGTATTTCGGAGTGAACTTTTATCGTTCTCGAGCATGCTATGATACAATGCCCCCTCAACGATTGAACCAATATTGTTGCCACTTTGGCGAATAACTGTATTCAGATACTGCTCATTAACAGATCTAAAAATAACGCTGAATGATACAAATAGAAAAACGGACAATATGGTGATAATCAAAACTACCCGTCCATAAATTGATGATCTGAACTTAACGTAATTATTAAGAATAATATTTCCAGTATTATCTTTGTTTTTTCGATTGAAAAACATATTGTCAATTTGTTAGAACTGTTGGTGAAGAACTTCATTAACCAACTGGTTATTTTCATTGCAAAATACAAAAAAAAACTGGTGTCAGGACACCAGTTTTTAAAATAATCTATTTCTTTTCCGTAACCGGTTTTAAACGCATTTAATGAATTGTTTTCATGCTGCATTCAATTATTTTATAACCGATTAAGATTTAAAAATTCATCCTCAAAATCTCTCCATATTTCATTCGGCAACGATGAAAGTGAATGATCGCACAATTCGCCTCCATCCTGCAATATCACCATTGAAGGCTCAGGTGCATAATTTTTCATCGACACTGCCAGGAAATCCTTGAACCTTTCCAGCTCTGTTGCTGACCAATTTGTTGCTTCTTCAGCAAAATAGCAAGTCTTTGTTTCTGCAACCCAGTTTGAAGGTCTAATCTTATAGATCCATCCTTCGCCGTAAGGGTCTTCATTGAGCATCCTTGGATTTTCATTAATTGCAGAATTTATGTTTGTGATTTTTCCGGACACGGGTGATAATATCCGGAGAAGTTTCCCATTTTGATTAATTTCTGTTAATAAATCACCTTTCATGATTTCATCACCCGGATTTTTATGAATTTTGAATTTCACTTCTCCGGTAATATGAAGCAACAGGTCATCTAGTCCTACTTTGGCAGTCCCCGATTTTTCCATGTGCATCCAGGTGTGATTTCTTGAATAAAATAACCCTTGTGGAATTTTCAAAATGCTGGCTGAAAGAAAGCCTAAAGCTTTTTGAATTGTACTGCTTAATTGTTTCTGTTTGTTCAATACGAGCCAGAAAGGAACCAATAAAACCAGGAATGTGATGATAATCAGGTATTCAATTCCTTTGGTTGCGAAAATGTCAGAATAGCTAAAACCGTCCATTTGTTTGATTTTTATGCAATCACCTTTTACAGTGATTACGGGTTAATTTATTTGTGTTCATTTGCCCAGGAAGGAGAGTCGCGTAAAACTGGCATACGGTTAATGACCCACCTGAAGATCCATATTTGTATGAAAATTACGGTAAGAGCAACGATTACTTCCATCCATGAAGGAACATATCGTACAGCTGCATCCCATCTGTATCCTATGATTGAAACGTTTAGTCTGTTCATAATGACACCGATCATTGTCAAAAAAGCTGCAACTTTGATCATCGTGATATTGTTGTTCCGGTAACTGACAAAGAATAGAATCATAGGAACCAGAACAAATCCAAGCATTTCGAGGAGAAACCAATGTCCCATTCCTGTATTGAGTAAATCCCAGTGTTGTCCGTGAATAAAGACAAGCAATTGAAGGAAAAAGTAGGCAAACATGGTTCCTGCGCATATTTTTGATAATCCAATAATGATGCTTTTCTGTGCTTGTTTATTTTTATCACTAATTTGATCGAAAAATACTTTGTCGCTAATTGATCCTTCAAAAATCACCATCGATAGACCTGCGAAAATGCTGGATACTAAAAACATGACTGGTATAAATTCGTTGTACCACAGCGGATGTATTTTTTCTTTTGCCATAAGAAATAATGCACCTAAACCCGACTGATGAAGCATGGACAGCGTTATTCCGAATATTACTGCAGCCATAGTCATCCCTGAAAGAATTTTGTGAGCACGTCTGGCTCCAAGCCATTCTGCAATAGTCGGAGAAAACTCAATTAGCTGCGCTACCATATAGAGCAGGAAGTGCCAGGCTACAAGGAATAAAACAGAACTTGCTCCGAAGCTATTCCCGATAATCGGATTGAAAATATGCCATGGCCGCCCAAGGTCAAGTACCAAAGCTCCTGCGTAAAAGGCATATGCGAGAAAACCATTCAGTACTGTCACTCTGATAATTGAATGATATTTACGCATATTCATGATATAGACCATAAATGTCAGAACATATGCACCACCGGCAAAGGCAACGCCGGTAACTACATTAAATCCTTTCCACAAGCCCCAGGGAACTTCCTGTGTTACGTTTGAAACTTCGCCGAGTCCTTTCCAGAAACGGATGACAATCAGTGCCAACCCTAAAAGAATAATAGGAACTGAGATAATGTTAAAAGGGGTAAACCATTTTCCTCTTGGTCTCATTTCACTTGCCAGGAACTTCCAGATTGATTTACCGTCGTTGTCCAATGCGATTTGCTGGTTATTATTCATCTTCTTTCTCTTCGTTAAGGTGGTTATTTTTTGTAGCCTGGTGAATCCCTAATAGGAGTGTCGGTATCAATACAAATACCGATGGAACGGTGTAAAGGAAGCCTTTTGTCAAGGCAGGGTAGGAGGATTGTTGAATTGATGTATTCATTCCAAGTTGATCAAAAGGAACCGGTGAAAGATATAACCAACCGGTTCCACCTGCTTCATGTTCGCCATAAATATGATCGGTATACAAATCGGGTTTTTCATAAATTCTCCTGCGCGCTTCTTTTATCAGATCCCTGCGTTTTCCATATAGTAATGCATCATTTGGACAATTGTAAGCACAGACAGGACTTTCTTCTGTTTTAAGTCTTTCGAAACACTGGTCGCATTTTTGAATTTTAGGATTTGCGCTGTGATATTCGAATTTGGGACTGTCAAACGGACACGAAACCATACAATAACGGCATCCCATACATTTATCAGCGTCCCAGGTTACGGGTCCGGTTTTGTTTTTACACATAGCCTTTGTCAGACATGCAGCCGCGCAGGCTGGCTCATTGCAATGCATGCACTGCCGCTTAATGAATACTTTGCCTTTCTCCGTTTCGTACGTATTCACAACTGTGTTACAAGTTTCATTTGTTTTCCGTATTGCTGCGATCTCTTTTGAAGGCAATGGTGCTGGTAATCCATGCGCATCCGCACAATCAAATTCGCAACCACGGCAACCTTTGCAACGGGTTGCATCATACAAAATTCCGTTGAATTCTACATTTTTGTCGCTTTTAGGCGCGGCTATCGAATTTTCGCCCATTGCCAGTGTCATACCCGTAACACCCAGCAGCTTTAAAAAGCTTCTTCGTTGAATGCCCATAATTTCAAAATTTATCAGGTTAAAAACTTAAAAAAATTAACTATTTGGTTATTATCAATAAATTTTGTTTGAAAATCTTCCCATACTTCTGGCCCAAAATCTGTTAACGCATTATCTTTCAGTGTTCCTCCATCTTGTAATGTAAGAAGCGCATATTCAGTATTATTTGTTTTTAATACTGCCGCAAAAAAATCTTTTAGTCTCGAAAATTCATCTGTTAACCAGCTTTTGTATTTATCTGCCATAGTTAGATATTGGATTTCAAGTAACCAATTTGTTGGTTCAATGGTATATACCCAGCCTTCTTCATAAGGAGCGGAATTAAGCAGCGATGAATTGTTCGTCAGGGTTTCATTATGGGTTTTGATAGTTCCTGATATAGGTGCATAGATGTTCAACTGTTTGCCTTTCTGGATGATGGATAATAGTTGGTCGCCTTTTTTAATCTTTTCTCCGGCATTTTTCATCTCAATGCGTGTTACTGGTCCTGTAACATGAAGCAGAAAATCGTCAATACCAATTTTCACAGTGCCATCTTTTTTCATAAATGCCCAGGTATGAGTTTTATCAAAATAGATTCCTTTGGGGATGATTACAGAATTCTCATCAAACACAGGTACCAATCCGGAATTGGGTGCTTTTACAATTGCTTCTTTATTTCTGATTCGCCGAACCACCATGTCGTATATGAAACTGATTACCACGAATGCGAATAAAACGATAAGTATCATCTTTAGGAGTGCATTGAATTCATTCGTTGGGGCAGCTGCGTAAACTGCAGGTTCGTTAATTATATCCAATTGTGATTTTATTTCGCTGGAAACGAGGTCGCTGTAACCATTCGCGTTTAAGAAATTTTGTCCGTCGGTGAGCACCCAACTTAGAAATGCCAGTTCATTTTCGCTTTTGGGTTTTTGGGAAGAAATAGAATAAATATTTCCAGATAATGCTTTAGGATATTTTCCAATCCAGACTCCCCGGGAGAATGATGGCAGGTTTTCGTATATGTTTTCCATATAATCAATTTTCCCATTACCATTTTTATCGATGGGCACCAACTTAATATTCTCAGCTAAACTTTGAGTTTTAAGATCCATTATTTGAACCAACTTGCAAAAAGCTAAAGCATTCGGATCTTTCTGTATTGCAGAGATCATTTCTTGTCCGCTGGTTATTTTAATTCCATTAATATTCAGTCGATTCATTTTCAGAAAATTTTCAACCCCAGTCTGAATGGATGGATCATTCATCATATAGTAATGTACAGGAATGTCTGAACTATTTTGGATGTTGTCCAAAAGCATCCCCCAATTTTGCTTTTCAGGGTTTTCAAAAATCCGGGCTAATTTATCAGAAGAAATACCTTTCTGATAAATTTCATCATGAAAAGGATTCGCGGCATTCATCACGGGTACAATCACATCACGGCCAACTACCATGTTCCAGGTTGGTTGATTGCCAAGTGCAGCATATGATTCATTTGCAATAAATCCAAGACCTTCGCCTGATTTTAACTTTTCGGCAATTTCAGCATCCGTTGATTTAGCCAGGTTTATTTTCAATTTTGGATTTAAACTTTCGTATTCGTTTACCCACTTCGTAGTCAGATTATATAGATATGGAGTTGTAAACAGGTTTATGGAGCCCTGCTGCGTTTGGGAATTTCCCGTTACTACTTCTTTACTGTCTGCAATACTGTAATTTAGCAGTAAAAATCCAATTAATAAACAGATCCTGGTTTTCATGATTTTGCTTTTTTTTTAATGATGATAAGTAATAACCAATTATGATGCCAAAGGAAAAAATAGGTATTAATGATCAGTAAATAAGTATATTACGATGTGATGTGTTTAGAAAATAAACAGAGGAAGTGATGAGTAATTCAACACTATAAATTGCAATTGGTTATAAGTGTCAGTAAAACAAATATATAGGCGAGATGTATAAAAACTATACAAAGTGTTGAGGAACTCAACACTTTGGACTTTTTTTCATATAGGTTGGTATGCTAAGTAATCCATGCAATAAAATATCTTCGTCTGACACAATTGTCAATACATCGAAAAAAACGGTCTGTTATTGTAACTAATATTTTAGCGTTTTCGTAAAAACACTAAATTATTCAACTATTTTTTAACCCTTAAAATTGAGTGGAATGAAATCAACAGAAAATGCACTAAACTGGTTTGAAATTGCAGTAAATGATATCGCCAGGGCTACCACATTCTATGAGAAAGTCTTTGACATCGAAATGCAACAGATGGACATGAATGGAATGCTCATGGCTTTTTTCCCAACTGAAAATATGTCGACTAATGTTGGCGGAGGATTGGTACAGCACGAAATGTATAAACCAAGCGCTGATGGAGCTTTAATTTACCTGAATGGAAATCCCGATCTTGCACTACCCCTTGGTAAAGTCGAAGGCGCCGGAGGTAAAGTAGTAATGCCTAAAACTTTAATCAATGAAGAGATTGGTTATATGGCATTCTTCATTGATACAGAGGGGAATAAGGTAGCAATGCATTCCAATAAATAAGCCGATCACACAAATTTCAAATAGCTCATTTAATTTCGGATAGTTATTAATGCAGTAAAATATTACAAAAACCTCAAAAGTTTCAGCTTTTGAGGTTTTTGTCTATTGATAAAATCCTATTCAATTCCATTTTGTAAACATAGCTTCCCGATCCAACCTTACAAAAATATTTGCCATCTGCTGTTTTTGAAACCACTGTTTTCTTACCATTCTCTGTGACTGATCCTTCCTGGTTTGTTGGTAGATAAATAGTTGCAGTCGTATTTTCCGGTATTTCTATCTTCATCTCCAACTTGTTTTGCTCCTTTTTCCAATCACTTCTGATCAGTCCATAGACAGATTGATAACTTGATTTTACCCAGGTAATATCGCCGACAATCTGGGGCCGGATGATGATGTTATTAAATGCGACACTGGTATCCTCCTGTTTGATTCCACCAAGACCCGTGTAAAACCACTCCATGATATGGCCAAGCATCAAATGGTTATTCGAAACTTCCTCAAGTGCAGGCCATGATTCCGTTAACGCAGTTGCCCCTTTTTTCAATTGAAAACCATAGCCGGGAACATCATCACGGAAGTTCATATCGAAGAGTAACTGTGAACCGCCACTATCTTCAAGTGCTTTCACCAAAAAATGAAATCCAATATCACCGGCCGTTAACGATTTCCATGATTTTGAAATTGAATCAACCAGGTTATTGAAAACGGCTTTCCGGTCATTATCATTTACAAGTCCAACACAAAGCGGCATAGCCATGGCTGTCTGACTTCCGGTTGAGTAAACTTTGGTTGCTCTGTTAAAGAATTTGGCATTGAAAGCTTTCTTTACTTCGTAAGCAAGAGCAGTCATCTTTTGGGCTTCTTCCTTATTTCCCGTAAGTTCCATCATTTGCGAAAGCAAAGCGATATCATAGTAATAGATAGCCGTAGCAGTGAGCGCCTTTGGGGTTAATTGTGCCTCACCAGGTGTAGTTGGACCGTAATCAAACCAATCACCCAGACCGTGCGAAAGGATATGGCCATCAGCTTTTGTTCCGAGGTACGCAACATACTTTTTCATCATGGGCATAGCTTCTTTAATCACTGCCAGATCCCCATACCACTGCCAGATTATCCATGGAAGGATCACACCTGCGCTTCCCCATTCCGGTGAATCGCGAAACCCTGCATCAAACGGAACATATTCCGGAGCAATGTCAGGGATTAATCCATCAGACGTTTGCGCATCAATCATATCCCGTATTATTTTTCTATACAGTGGATAGAGGTTATAGTTATAATGCATTGATGCTCCCATCAAATAGGTTTGTTCGAGCCAGCCAAGTTTTTCACGATGGGGACAGTCGGTGGTGACGCTTTGCAGATTGCTCCGTACTGCCCAGTCAATGAGTGTATATATCTGGTTGAAAAGCTGATTTGAACATTCGAATTCACCAGTTTTTGGGGCTGAATTGGCTGTGTTAAGTAGTTGCAGATCAATGATTTTCTGAGTTTCAGTATTTTGTTTTATTGAATCCGGAGCAGCACCTTCAACCAGTACATACCTGAATCCGTAATAGGTGAACTTTGGTCTCCAAATCTCAATCCCATCTCCCTTGAGTGTATAGGAAAAATAGTAAGGGCCTCCTGAAGCATTTTGGTTGATCTTTTTATCTTTGGTAATCAGCTCTCCTGGTGTCAGTTTAATTACAGATCCCTTCTTTCCGCTTACCTTCAATTCGATAATTCCTGAACAATTCTGTCCAAAATCGTAAAGATATTTTCCCGGTTCGGTTAATTCAGTTTTTTTCACTTTGATCATTTTACGAATCGTTAACGGAAAATCTGTTTCTGCCATTAATATTTCTGACTGAGCTGTAACTGGAAGCGCCTTATTCCATTTTGAGTCATCAAATCCAGGCTGATCCCAGCCTTTTTGTTCGAGTGTTGCATCATAATCTTCACCGCCATAGATGCTTGAGTAAACAATTGGTGAAGGCGAACATTTCCAGTCTGTTCCCGAAACGACTGTTACAGAAGTACCATCTAAATATTCAATCTTCAATTTACTGATCATTTTAGGATACCCGTAGGCAATGACCAGTTTACGGTATCGTTCGCGGTTGATGTTGTAAAAACCATTTCCGACGATTATGCCAATGGCATTTTTACCCTCTTTTAGTTGCGAAGTAACATCGTAACTGTTATATAGACAGGCTTTATCGTAATTTGTCCAGCCAGGTGCCAGAAAACTTTGACCAATTTTTTGTCCGTTGATGGTTGCTTCGTAGTGACCTAATCCACTGATGTAAAGTGCTGCACTTTTGATTTTCTTCTCAACAGAAAATTCTTTTCTGAATAATGGGACGATGCTTCGTTTAACGGCTTTGTTTCCAAGTTTATCGCCATCACCATGAACTCCGGGAACGACCTTCATCGAATCGGGAAGATTTTCAAATCCAATCCAGGTCGCCTTATCCCAATTGTTTACAGATAAGAGTCCCATTTGCCACATGGCTGGTTCACTCCACGCAGTTGCTTTTCCGGCCTGATTATAGATTTTAACTTTCCAAAAATACTTCTTCTCTGAAATTAAAGTTGAACCGGCATATTCTACCTGGATGGAGCGGTTGGATTTCACAACTTTGGAATCCCAGATATTACCGATGTCTTTTGTAAGCTTTTCGGGACTATCAGCGACAAGTATTTGATAGGCTGACTGCCGCGTATCTCTTTCATTCGAATTGATTACCCAGCTAAAGCGGGGATTTTTCACCTCAATGCTAATCGGATTTTTCTTCGATTCGCAAGTGGTATTTGAAATATAAACAGATTCATTGGCAAACGTACAGAATGATAAGAGTATACCAAGTAATGCGATTGAAAATTTCAGGTTGGTCATTTTAGTTTGATTAGATTCTTAAATATTTCGTTGGATACTTTGAATGCGGTGCCATGCCGTACACCATCCGGGAAAGATACTTTATCAGAGACATCTTCCCAGTCATTCATATTTTTAGACCTTGCCGCTCCATATTTATGATCGCGGTATTTGTCGAAATAAACGTACACATAATCATTCACTTCAAGTGCGGTTGGTCCTTCGGCCCAGTATTTTCCGGTGATCGGTGCGGATACTTCGATAGGATAGGGGCCTGAAGCATTTTTCGATTGAGTAACCCGGATATTTTTTTCAGGTGGATTTGGATTCTCATTTTTCAGAAACATATAGAATTTGTTTCCTTTCGGCAAAATTGTGGCGTCTATTACACTGAAATCGGGATTGAAAAATACCTTAGTTGGACTAAAATTTTGAAAATCAGAGGTGGTCGTGCAATACATTCTGTGGTTCAACCCTTTCTCACTTTCGGATGAGGCCACATCGGAATGGCGTCCAGGAATTGTGGTGGCCCAAAAGATGATGTAATTTTTGTTTTGAGGATCATAGACCATTTCGGGCGCCCAGCAGTTTTTGGCTGTTGGTTCGTGAGCCATTACGGGAATCGCCTTTTGTTCCGACCAGTTTATCAGGTCTTTGGATGAAGCATATCCGATTTGCCGCTCTTTCCAGCTGCTTGTCCAAACCATGTGAAAAAGTCCGTCTTTCCCCTGAAGGATAAACGGATCGCGCATCAGTTTGTCATTCCCGACAGTTGGTGCGACCCATGATTTACCATCTTTTAGTGCTTCCCATTTTAATCCATCATGACTGTAAGCCAGGTGCAAACCATCCTGTCCATTTTCTGTGAAGTAGGAAAAAAGGTAGACTTGTTCCTGACCTTGACTTTGAACTGACAGGAAAATTAAAATTAGAATGAGGTATCGCATAATTTAAGTTGTTGTTGGTTTTTGACGTGGACTCAAAATTAGTCTGAAATTATTAAATCCTCTTGCATAAACTGGTAATCGGTTTAAACTATTTGAAAACATTAATTCACCACGATGGTTTTAATATTCATAAATTCCCGGATACCAACAGTTGATAATTCACGCCCGTAACCGCTTTCCTTGATACCGCCAAATGGTAGCCGGGGATCTGATTTTACAAAGTCGTTCACATACACACAACCAGCCTCAAGTCCCTTTTCTGCAAGTAATTTACCCTTTTTTACATCGGATGTAAAAACAGCTGCACCTAATCCAAATACGGTGTCGTTGGCAATCCTGATCGCCTCTTCTTCCGATTTGAACCTAAACAAAACTGCCACGGGTCCAAACAACTCTTCGTGATAGGCAGGCATTCCGGGGAGGACATTTGTTAAAACAGTAGGTGGATATAAAGCGCCGGTTCCTTCCGGGATAAATCCTCCAAGCAATACAGTTGCTCCCATTTTGTGACTGTTCTCTACTTGCTGGTGCAATTCGTTACGTAAATCGGGCCTTGCCAAGGTACCAATATTAGTGGCAGGGTCCAACGGATCGCCATAAGTTGCGTGGCCCATCAAACGCACAAATTCAGTTTCAAATGCGTCGTATATTTTGTCAGCAATGATGAATCGTTTGGCGCCTATGCAACTTTGTCCGGCATTTATCAACCGACTGGTTACACATAATCGGGCAGACTTTTCAATATCAGCATCTTCCAAAATCAGGTAGGGATCGCTTCCTCCGAGTTCGAGGACCGATTTTTTCAATACTGATCCTGCAATTGAAGCGACCGATTTGCCGGCAGGAGTACTTCCTGTGAGGGTAACCGCTTTTATCAGTGGATTTTCTATAACTGCTTTTACCTCTGCCGAACCAATCATCAAAGTTCTGAATACATTCTCCGGAAACCCGGCATCAAGGACAAGCTGTTCAATTGCGAGGGCGCAACCTGGCACATTAGCAGCGTGTTTCAGAACGCCAGTATTACCCGCCATTAGCGCAGGTGCTAAAAAACGGAAGACCTGCCAGAATGGAAAGTTCCATGGCATCACCGCTAAAACTGTACCAATGGGTTGATAGGTAATGTATGACTCTGACGCTTCAGTTTGAATGACTTCATTTTTAAGGAATAATGCTGCATTATCAGCATAAAACGAGCAAACTGTAGCGCATTTTTCTATCTCACCAATTGCTTCGCGCTGCACTTTGCCCATTTCTGCGACCATTATTCCAGCCAGTTCGTTTTTTCTTTCAATCAACAGTGCCTGAAGGTTCTTTAGCAATTTGGCCCGTTGCTCAAAATCCGTCAGCTTCCACTGCTGAAAAGCCTTATCAACCTGACTGATGATAGAGGATACTTCGTCTGAAGTATATTCCTTATAGTTTTTGATTACTTCGCCCGTAAATGGATTGACTGATTGCATGGCTCAAATATTTTACTCAAAAATAACGCTAATCATCGACTTTTAGGCGGTGGTCTATGAAATGAAGTATATTTGTAACAACAGGAAATTTTCAACTTAAGATTTATAGCATTGCGCTACTTTCTTCATATTGCATATAACGGAAATAACTATCGCGGGTGGCAGAAGCTTCCCGGAATTATTAGTGTTCAGCAAGTTATTGAAACGACGCTAAGCCAGGTACTAAAAGAAACTGTCTCAATTGTAGGTTGCGGACGTACGGATGCCCAGGTCCATGCGAGTCAGTTCTTTTTCCATTTTGATATCGACCGGGAGCTGGACTTCGATTTAAAGTTTAGGTTGAATAAATGCCTGCCCCACGATATCACTGTTTATGATGTTATACCGATGGAGGGTTTGCCACATGCCCGGTTCGATGCCATTCAGCGAAGTTACGATTACTATATTCATATTCAGAAAGATCCCTATCTGGTTGGTTTGAGCTCGTTTTATCCGCTGACTAATCCTGATCTGAATAAAATGAACGAAGCTGTTGGCTTACTGACAAATTACAACGACTATGGCTGCTTTTGTAAATCGCCTTTAAAATATGAGCATACGATCTGTCATGTTTCGAAGGCACAATTGTTTTCGAATGCAGACCACACAAGATTAAGGTTTTATATCTCTTCAAACCGGTTTCTGGCCGGAATGATCAGGATCATCGTTGGGAAATTGCTCGAAATCGGTAACGGCGATCTTAGTGTTGCCGACTTCGAACAATATCTCAAAACAAAGGTGACCCCCAAAACGATTATCCCGGTTTATGCACAAGGACTTTACCTTTCGAAGGTCACCTATCCTTACCTCGATTTGCCGTCTGCTTCAATCTTTGGCCGAATGCTTTCGAATGAAGTTGATGTTCCGGTTTAATAAATGAATATTGATAAATTGTGTTTTTATAACCAACTATTTTTGATGATTTTAGGGTAATAATACAATATGTAAAAGCCATGCAAAAAGAGGAGAAAGAAAAATCTTATCACATTTCTATCTCGCTTTGACCAAACAATGAAACACTTTATCAAGAGAATAAATAATAACAGTTCAAAGACAAGCCTAAATATCATTACAATATTATTGAAAAATAACTGATTAAAGATCACGTTTTCAGATAAAAAAGATGAAGCAAAAACGAAAAGTAAAAAGAATACTAAAAGATTAATTAGTGTAATGATCGTTGAAATATAGCAGATGTTAAAGAATATTTTTTTCATTTTAAAAGACTTTTTAATTTTCAGGTGAAGTTATCGATTTCCCCATTATCTATCCTCCCACGTTTTATAATTCGCTTAATTCATTTTAATCAAGATAAACGGTTCCTCCAATCCGTAATCCATCAGGAAGTACTGTTCAATTCCTGGAATTTTGGCCGGTGCAGTGTCCCAGTCACCGGGGCCATTGATCCAGCGGTGGTTATCCTTATAAAAATAGCCAAATGTATTTTTCAAACTACCGACGACTTTAACCGATACCTCATTTTTCCCATCATTGATAAACTGGCTGATATTCAGTTCATATGGCGGATAGGCGATGATCCCGGCTTTCTTCTGATTTACAAAGACTTCGGCAATTATTCCCTTCCATTTATTCAACTTCACTTTGAATTGTGCATCAGCTTTTGTAACCTCAAAATTCTCGGAATACGCCACTTTTTGAGCATAAAATGGATAACCCATCGATTTCCATGAGCCTAATTTTGAGATCGTTCCCGTTGAAATTTCGAAACCCTGCTTAAGCGGATTTAACACAAAATCTCCCACAATGTAAACCGGCATCAATTCAGCATGAACCGACATTTTAGGCGCTTTCAAAGTCAGCGTATTGATTCCTTTATGAACCTTGTCGCCGATTGGAATTTTGAAAAATTCGCGGTCGATCCACCATTTGTCACTCTTCTCCACTTTCTGATCGTTGATGAAAACGTCCCATATTTCGGGTCTTTCCACCACTGCTGATAATTTGCTGATGGTTTCCGTGTCAGCATTTTCAGAAATTGTAAAGTGATATTTCACCTCAAATCCAGAACCTACTTTAAAGGTATCAAGTGCAAGATAGTCTTGCTTGTACTGAATTTTATGCTGCCAAGGGTTTCCCATTTTAAATCCTGAACTGTCAAATAGCTGACGCATGGCTTTCATAAAATAGGATTCGGTAAGATTCAGTTTTTTCGATTTCAGATCGAGATAATCAAGTACCAGTACATTCTCATTTTCAGGGTGGATATTGATAATGCCTGAACCTGTGATTGTTTGCAAATTCAATGGGATTAAAGGCGCATGTGTCTCGTCTATTTTTTTGGCTGATATAAAATCAATAGTTCGTTCAAAACTTAGTTATTTATCTGAATTACAGCAAAATAACTGATTATATATTAGTTTAAAACCGCAGGAATTTGTATCTTTAAAGTATTAATTACCAGTTAATTACTTTAATTATGGCCATCCCCGCGATTTATGATTTATACTCTAAAATTGTTACCGAAGCTTTA
>Ga0209724_1002309_pt1 | contig 16382 bp, 12 predicted proteins | sample grotaG_FD_184143 | JGI IMG/M metagenome (GOLD analysis project Ga0209724, IMG submission 184143) | Glacier valley bacterial and archeal communities from Borup Fiord, Nunavut, Canada, to study Microbial Dark Matter (Phase II) -... | ecosystem: Environmental > Aquatic > Freshwater > Ice > Glacier ...
GTAATCCATACTTTAAGCATTTTTACAAAGTAGATTTTAGTGGTAAGAATTTGGTGTTGCTTACGCCCGAAGATGCAGATCATTCCTTAACTTTTTCTGCAGATGAAAGCTATTTTGTAGATAATTATTCAACAGTAAATAAACCCAATGTTGCCGTTTTGAGAGATTTAAATGGTAAATTAATTTCAATAGTAGAAACTGCAGACATCAGCAGGCTTACTGCAACGGGTTGGAAAGCACCGATACCTTTTAATGTTAAATCTGCCGCAAATGGTTTTGATTTATACGGCTTCATGTACCAGCCTTCAAACCTTGATCTATCAAAAAAATATCCTGTTATAAATTATATTTATCCGGGCCCACAGGGTGGTAGTGTAAACAACTGGTCGTTTGCTGCAAACCGAGCATCTGATCATCAGGCACTGGCAGAACTTGGCTTTGTTGTAGTTGCGCTGGAAGGAAGTTGTAACCCAAACCGCAGTAAATCTTTTCACGATGCATGTTATGGTAACATGGCCGAGAATACATTACCCGACCAGATCAGTGGATTAAAACAATTGCACCAAAAATATTCCTATTTAGATCTTAATAAAGTTGGTATTTGGGGCCACAGTGGCGGAGGCTATGCAACCGCATCTGCAATGTTTAATTATCCAGATTTTTACAAAGTGGGCATCAGCGAAAGTGGCAACCACGACAACAGAAATTATGAAGACGATTGGGGCGAAAGATATATTGGATTGGATGTTAAAGGCAGCAATGGTAAATCAATCTATGAGCCACAAGCAAACCAGGTAAATGCTAAAAACTTAAAAGGACATTTATTAATTACTCATGGCAATATGGATGATAATGTACCAGCTTCCAATACCTATCTGGTAGTTGAAGCTTTGGAAAAAGCCAATAAAGATTTTGACCTCATTATTTTCCCAAATGCCCACCACGGCTATGGAGAAGACAGTTATTACATGATGCGCCGCCGTTGGGATTATTTTGTAAAAAACTTAATGGGTGCAACGCCACCAAAAGAATTTGTAATAAAATTGACGCCGGATATGAGGATGTAAAGTGTTTTCTGTTTAGCTCGTTCAAAGTTGAACTGTTATACTTTTTTCAGAAGAATATTTATTTTAATAGTATAAAATCAAAATTATTATTCCTTCGTTGCCCCGTTATATTTATGTCGGGGCAATTTTATTTCTCATTTTTGTAAGTAAAAATAATTTGAGAATATTTTTCCACTAACTTGTGAAGTAGTAGAAGTTCTTCTACAATAAATTAAAAAAATAATTTATTTTAATTCTTTTCATGAAAAAAATTATTACTCCCTTATTCTTACTGTTTCTAAATCAAATTGCATTTGCCCAGGCTAAAATAACTACAGTTTCCACTACAGATGTAGCTGGAGGGACGGCTACTAATTATGTCGTCGGCGGAAATACCTATAATTGGGCGACCTCGCCTAATAATGTACAAAAAAGAGTAACTGGTTTTTCAACAGCCGCAGGTAGTTTCGGCTATGCAAGTGCATTAGCGGGAGTAGTAAAACTTAAACGTTCTACGGGTGGCACAACAACCGGAGATTTTTCTCTTGTGTGGTCAGAAGCAAGTGTAACGGCCTCTCCATTTAATATTCAAGCAGCCATGCCCGCAAATATGGAAAGTTATTTTAGTGCTAACATATTTAATAAGGGAACAGATAATTTGTTTGACAATGCAAATGCTAATAGTAATAATATTGAAAGATTGGATTGGATATTGAGCTCAGGTTATTCAACTGCAAATGTAACTAAAGCTGGTTTTGCCGTTTTTGAAAGAGGTGTTGATGGTGCACATGATCCTTTTGATATAGCCGCTATAACTGGGTTAGATGTTTCTGGCAACCCAAATGCTTATGGTCCAGTATTAAGAATTCTATCTACCAATTATGGAAATATTACAAACTCTACAGTGTCTTACAGGATACTTAAAGGTGCAAGCGGTACCAATCTTTTAGATGCCGGCACAAATACTCAAAATAGAGGAGGCGTCTTTTTATCGTTAAGCGATTTGGGAATCACCGCAGGTGCTACAGTATATGGTTATTCCTTGCTTGCTGCTGATTTTCCTTCCGGTGCTACTTCTGCTGATATTGTCAATACAAGCAACACTACTAACTTTCCTGTTAATACTGGAACCCCGGGCGGTATAGATTTAATAGCTACAACTGGCATTTTTGCTGATGTAACTGTGCTTCCGATATCAATAGAATCTTTTACAGCAAAGAAAGAAAATTATAACAAACTATATTGGAAAATAACAGATCCGGAAAATGAAATAAATAATTTTACAATTTTGAAAAGCACAAATGCTGTTGATTTTTTTGAAATTGGAAATGTCAAATCCATAAATAATATTGATAATTACAATTTTACTGATTACAATTCTGTAAAAAATTACACAAACTGTTATTATAAATTAGTAATAAAAAAGAAGAATGGTCAGTCTGTTTTTTCAAGCATTGTAAAAATAAATGGCATCAAAAATACTGCTGCTACCATATTACCAAATCCTGTACTTACAGAAGCAGTAATTAATTGCAATGTTTTAAAAGATGGATACATCAATATGCTCATCATTAATACGAAAGGCGAAGAAATACTTAGTCAAAAAACAAAAGTACAAAAAGGTTTAAATAATATTCAATTGAAGAAGGTAGAAGCGCTAAAACCGGGCGCATATATTGTTAAAATTTTATTACCTGACGAACAAGTACAGTCCATACCATTCATTAAAAAATAATATAAACTGTTACAAGTAAAAAACAGGAGTTAATGCCTGTTTTTTATTGCAGGTCAAAATTCGAGAAATTTATCCAAAAACTACACTCTCACATAAATTCTCTTCCTGTCCATGACACACGCAAAAAACCACATCATATTAATAAAGCAAAGGGCATAAATTAATGAACTAAACATGGGTTCGGCAGGTAAAATGGGTTTACAAATATGTTCGTAAAACCAACCAAAAGGAGCTACGTATTTTTGTTTGCCGGCAGCATCTATTGCACCCAGAATTCTTATTAAAGCGAGCAGCCTTGGCAGTACGCCACTGAGCACAAAAATAAACAAGGCATTTTTACCAAACACGTTAAAAAAGCGGCTCCATGCGCCTTTTGCATTTTTAAATTCTATTAAATAAATCATTACCGAAAGGGTGAGCAATGCAAGACCTGTGGTGTAAACGGTATAACTGCTCGTCCATATTTTTTTGTTGATTGGGAAAACCATATCCCATGCAAGTCCCGTTACAATAATTACACAGCCTGCAACAAATAAACCATTCAGCATTTCCTGCGTTTTACCTTTTTGTAAAATATAATTACCAACTAGGTAACCAAATATTACCTGCACAATTCCTGCAAAACCTTTGCCTGGGTTCGTGGCACACGAAACAAAACACTTATCTCCCCAATGTGTATTTGTTTGTAATTTCACAAAGAAAAAATGCAAAGGCGTAGCAGGTTTTATTTTTTATATCGTTTCCAAAAAAAGTTTTGTCAATTCGTTTTTTGTGTTGCCTGTGTTTAAAGTAGATGCAGGCTCAAACAACATAACGGAAACTTCATTTTCTGCAACCGGTTTGTGTTCGGTTCCTTTGGGAACAATCAGAAATTCATTTTTGTTGACTACAATTGTTTTGTCTCGAAATTCTATTTTTAAAACTCCTTCAATAACCAAAAACATTTCGTCTTCATTGTCGTGTTTGTGCCATACAAATTCCCCTTTTAACTTTGCGAGTTTAACGTGTTGTCCATTTAATTCGCCAACAATTTTGGGGCTCCAGTATTCTGAGAATAAACTTAATTTTTCTGCAATATTTACTTTTTTCATGTTTAGATATTAGTTGGTTTTTTGGGTAGTATTTATGGTGGAAATATGTATATCTACATTCTCAAAAATAGTTGAAAAAAGATAAAACAATCAATGGCTGCGGGATGGACAGTAGTAGCTGCCGCAAATAATAGGCCTTGAAGTTTTGTAAATATTGCTGAGGCACTACTACAAACAGCCCGAACAAAAGCTGAATAATATACAAATGCCTACAGCCCCAACTTTAAAAAAAACAGTCATCTAACACTTTCATTATTGACAATTTATTTTTTACTGCTACACTTTTATGTAGATCTTTTTCCTATCCATGAGCCATGCAAAAAACCACATCATTAAAATAAAACAAAGGGCATAAATTAATGATCCAAACCTTGGCTCTGAAGGTAAAATGGGTTTGCAAATATGTTCGTAAAACCAACCGAAAGGAGCTAGGTATTTTTGTTTGCCGGCAGCATCTATTGCACCGGGAATTCTTATTAAAGCGAGCAGCCTTGGCAGTACGCCGCTGAGCACAAAAATGAACAGTGCATTTTTTCCAAACACATCAAAAAAACGGCTCCATGCGCCTTTGGCATTTTTAAATTCTATTAAATAAATCATTACCGAAAGTGTGAGCAATGCAAGACCTGTGGTGTAAACAGTATAACTGCTCGACCATATTTTTTTGTTGATTGGGAATACCATATCCCATGCAAGCCCGGTAACAATGAGCACGCAACCGGCTACAAATAAGCCGTTGAGCATTTCCTGCGTTTTACCTTTTTGTAAAATATAATTACCAACGAGGTAACCAAATATTACCTGTACAATTCCTGCAAAACTGTTCATCAAACCTTCAGGATCAAAAGCCACACCTTCGCCATGATACATGTGCGACTCGCCCAATACTGCTTTATCAATATTGGTTCCGAACCAACTTGCCAAACTAAATGGATCGGACGGATTCATTACCACACATAAAAACCAATAGCCCAACAAAATAAATGCGCCTGCTACAAATGCGCCCCGTATTTTAAAAAAATGAACGACGATCGATGCAAAAAAATAACACACAGCTATGCGTTGCAGCACACCAAAAATTCTCAGTGTATCAAAAGGTTTTGCAACAAAATTTCCGGCATCATCGTACTTTATAAATGGAAACCAGTTTAAAAAAATCCCAATAAAAAAAATCAGCAATGTTCTCTTTATAATTTTATACCAAAAAGTTTTTTCACCTGCAGCTTCCAGTTTAGGAATTACAAAAGCCATGGCATTACCTACAGCAAATAAAAAAAAAGGAAATACCAAATCTGTTGGTGTGCAACCATGCCACGGTGCATGCTCCAACGGCGGATAAATAAAACTCCATGAGCCCGGATTATTAACCAGTATCATCAGCGCAACTGTTGCGCCTCTAAAAACATCAAGCGAATAAAAACGTTGGTTCATGTATTAATTTTAAAAGAAGGAGTTAATTTTTGATTAAGGTAAATTATAATATTCTTTTAAAAAATAGTAAGGGTTTGATTTTATGGTTTAAAAACTTACTTTCGGTTTTCTAATATCTGTACTGATTCCGTATTTTATAAAAACTGATTATGTCGCCATACCTGCTTTTGTCTTTTGTAGTTGGTTATTTTATTTTATTGTTGATTGTAGCATGGTACACAAGCCGAAATTCTAACAACGAATCTTTTTTTATTGGCAATAAAAATTCTAACTGGATGTTGGTGGCTTTTGGTATGATCGGCACATCTTTATCGGGTGTTACTTTTGTTAGTGTGCCTGGTGGTGTTGGTAAAGAATCTTTCGCCTATTTTCAAATTGCAATAGGTTATCTCATCGGTTATTTTGTGGTGGCTTATGTGTTACTGCCATTGTATTACAGGCTAAACCTAACATCAATATATGATTATTTAAGCGGCAGACTTGGTGTAAAATCGTACAAAACAGGCGCATCATTTTTTATATTAAGCAGAACATTGGGCGCTACTGCACGATTGTATTTGGTAGTAAAAATTTTGCAGGATGCAATTCTTTCACAACTTGGTGTTCCGTTTTGGGTAACTACACTTATCATTTTAATAATGATATTAATTTATACCTATGAAGGTGGTGTGAAAACAATTGTATTTACAGATACTTTACAGACTACTTTTATGCTGACTGGTTTGGTAGTTTGTGTGTTGTATATTTTACATACTATGAATCTTAATTTGTTCTCTGCTGTGGATGCCATGAAGGATAAAGGTTATTCAAAAGTGTTTTTTACAGAGCCACAAAGCAAATTATTTTTTGTGAAACAAATTCTGGCAGGTGCATTTATTACCATCACCATGACGGGTATGGATCAGGAAATGATGCAGAAAACAATTTCAGTAAAACGCTTAGGTGATTCCCAAAAAAATATTATTACGCTTTCTATTATTCTTGTATCTGTATTGTTGTTGTTTCTTTTTTTGGGCGGGCTTCTCCACCTTTACGGGGCACAGCTAGGCGTTACAGTTACAGGGGATAAATTATTCCCTGAGCTAGCGCTTCACCACATGCCGCAAATCGTTTCTGTTATATTTATCATTGCATTAATTTCAGCATTGTTCCCAAGTGCAGATGGTGCTATTACTGCACTTACCTCTTCTATATGTATAGATATTATTGGCATGCAGAGGCGTAATGATATGACGGAAGTTGCAAAAAAGAAACTTAGACAAAGAGTGCATTTAATGGTAGCATTTGTTTTCCTTTTGTTTGTTTTGGTATTTTACCAGGTAAATAATCCAAGTATGATTGGCGTTATACTTAAAGTTGCTGCTTACACTTATGGGCCACTTCTAGGACTGTTTACTTTCGGTATAATTACAAAAAGAAATGTACACGATAATTTGGTTCCATTTGTATGTATAGCTGCTCCTTTAATTTGTTTTTTTGTAGATAAGTTTCAAAATGTATTATTGGGTGGTCTGCAAATAGGGTCAGAACTTTTGTTGCTTAATGGTTTTCTTACATATATTGGTTTGTTAATAGTCTCCAAAAAAACAGTGAAACAAATAACTAATTAATGGAAATTATAAACCCACTTGCAGAAAATTATATTGAGGAATATTCAAGTGTACATATTGCGTTTCTGCAACAGATATTAGATGAAACAAATGCTACTCATCCCCATGCACATATGGTGAGCGGCGCACTACAGGGAAAATTTTTGCAGATGGTAAGCAGAATGATAAAACCGCTGAAAGTATTGGAAATAGGGACTTTTACAGGGTTTAGTGCTTTGTGCCTTGCTGAAGGATTACAAACCAATGGCGAAATTCATACCATTGAATTAAGAGAAGATGATGCCGCAACAGCACAAAAAAACTTCACCAACAGTAGTTTCAAAGAAAATATAAAATTACTCGTCGGAGATGCTAAAATAATAATTCCGACGTTATTACATGAATGGGATCTTATTTTTATTGATGCTGATAAAACAGGTTATATTGATTATTACGAATTAACTTTACCGCAACTCAAAAAAGATGGTTTTATACTCGCAGACAATGTATTGTTTCATGGCCAGGTGCTGAATGAAAATATATCAGGAAAAAATGCAAAAGCTATACATGAATTTAATCTTCATGTAGCCGCAGACCACAGAACTGAACAAGTGTTACTTTCCGTAAGAGACGGAATTTCTATCATAAGAAAAGTATAATATGAAAAAACTGATTTATGTTATTTCTGCTACAATCCTAAGCAGCAATTTATTTGCACAAAGAATTTCCCCCGATGAATATATTCATACTTACTGCAGCATGGCTGTTGCGGAAATGAAACGTTCAGGGATTCCTGCATCTGTAACGCTTGCGCAGGGTATTTTAGAAACAGAATGTGGTAACAGTGATCTTGTAAAAAAATCTAATAATCATTTTGGTATAAAATGTAAAAGTACATGGACCGGTGAAAGTGTTACACATACTGATGATGCACCCAACGAGTGTTTTAGAAAATACAGTAACCCTGCAGACAGTTACAAGGATCACAGTGACTATTTAAAAACTTCGCCCAGATATGCAGCTTTATTTCAATTGGCACCCTCAGATTATAAAGGTTGGGCTTATGGATTAAAAAGAGCCGGATATGCCACCAATCCTCAATATCCACAAATAGTAATTTCTAATATTGAAAAATATAATTTACAGCAATATGATAATTTAACTGAGCAGGATTTTGATAACCTTGCAGTCAAAAAATTATTAAATGCCCAAAAACCAGTTGTACAAAATATTACAGTTGATATTACAGCCATTGAAAATTCCATCAAACTAAAAAATAAAATCAATGGTCTTAAGGCTTTGATGGCACCAAAAGGCACGTCTTTACTTGTTATAGCTTCAAAAGCAAATATTGATTTAGGAAAATTGTTGGAGTTTAATGATCTCACAACTGATGGATTATTAAATGATGAGCAGGTAATTTATTTAGAAAAAAAACCTAAACAGGGCAACAGAGATTTTTACATTGTTTTGCAAATTGAAACTTTGTATGATATTTCGCAAAACAACGCTATCCAGTTAAAATATTTGTTAGACTTAAATAATATGGATGAAAATCAAACTGTACAGAAAGGAACGAAAATTAAATTACGCAATACAGACGCTACTTCTTTAACCTTTTCAAAATAATTTTATATGTCTGTTATACAGGTTAAAGATAAAAAATTTATACCCTATTTAACTGCTGCACAAATTAATGAACAGGTTAAAAGATTAGCTGCTGAAATCAACAAAGATTATGAAGGAAAAAGTCCTTTGTTTATAGCTATTTTAAACGGATCGTTTATGTTTGCTTCAGATCTTTTTAAAGAACTTACTATTGAGGCAGAAATTTGTTTTATAAAATTAGCATCTTATAAAGGCACCAAAAGTACGGGTCAGGTAATAACTTCAATTGGCCTCGATGCTACCTTAACAGGACGGCATGTAATAATTTTAGAGGATATTGTTGATACAGGAAAAACATTGCACGAATTTTTACCACAGCTGGAAAACCACCAACCCGCATCTTTAAAAATTGCAGCTTTATTACATAAGCCTGAAGCATTGGCATTCCCTGTAACAATTAATTATTTGGGCTTTAATGTACCTGATAAATTTTTGCTTGGCTATGGTTTGGATTATGATGGCTTTGCCAGAAATCTGAAAGAAATTTATCAGCTTATTGTAGAATAAATTTTTCCTTTTAAATTAAATCAGTATTATATATGTTTCTGAATAAGCCTGTTAACAGGCTTATTTATTAAAGTATTTTAATTATATTTATATAAGAAAAGCTTTTGAATTTTTATGCTTTATTGTTTGAAGTTGTTCCTTTTCAGTTACCAAAATAAATAATTGCACGAAGTTCTTTCGTGTTCCGTTTTGAAAAAAATAGTGTCATATTGCCTGTTTTTTTGTTTTGCGCTTTCAGCCAAATCACAAAATTATCTTCGAGGTACAATTCGAGGTGAAAAAAATACTTATTTACAAAACGCTAAGATTTATTTACATTCTTCCAAATTATCTTTTGTATCCAGTTTGGATGGGAGTTTTGGTATTCCTTCCACAAAATTTTACGACTCTATAACTGTTAATCTAGAGGGTTATAGTTCTCAAACAGTTGCTATTAAAGCTGATAACTGGCTTACAGTTACATTAAAAAGCACTGAAACGGTCTTCACTAAAAATAAACCTAAATTAATTTCAATAACCAAGGATGCAAAAGAAACTTCGAGGTTTAATCCATCTATTAGCGATGAAACTTATTTTAAAATAGTTGAAAATGAATTTGTAAAAACTGAAAAATTTCCCCATGCCAGTTTTTCATTATTTGTAAACAAAGCCTCGTATAGTAATATACGCAGGTTTATAAATACCCAGAGCAAAGTGCCACCGGATGCAGTAAGAATTGAAGAAATGATCAATTATTTCAACCTTGATTATAAAAGTCCGGCTCCCAATGAAATATTTAATATCAGAAGTTCAATTACATCGTGCCCATGGAATAAGAATAACAAACTATTATATTTAAAAACAAGTGCCAAAAAGATAGATTTAAAGAAAACTCCACCCGGAAATTTTGTTTTTCTGATTGATGTTTCCGGAAGTATGGATATGCCCAATAGACTTCCTTTATTGAAGGAGGCATTTCAGTTATTTGTAAAAAATTTAAGGTCGATTGATAAAGTGTCTATAGTTACATATGGCGGTGTTGTGAGCACCTGGCTGGAGCCTACCAGTGGCAATGAAAAAGAAAAAATAAACAATTCTCTTGAGTTGCTTGTAGCTGCCGGCGATACACCTGGTGAATCTGCAATTATTGCCGCGTACAAGCTCGCCAATTCAACCTTTATAAAGGATGGAAACAACAGGGTTATTCTGGCAACAGATGGCGATTTTAATGTTGGACAAACTTCTGAAAAAGCGCTCGATGAATTAATAACTAAACAACGTGAATCGGGCGTTTATCTTACCTGTCTTGGGGTAGGTATGGGAAATTTTAAAGACTCTAAATTGCAAACACTTGCAAAACGGGGCAACGGTAATTATGCCTATATTGATGATTTAAATGAAGCTGAAAAAGTACTAGTTCACGAACTTACAGAAACCCTTTATACAGTTGCAGACAATGCTTTTGTTAATGTGATTTTTGACGAAAAACAAATAGCCAGTTACAGGCTTATAGGATTTGATAATAAACGAGATGCAGTTCAGGATGGTAGCAGTGAAATTGATGGAGGCGAAATGGGAAGTGGAAGCAGTACTATGGCTTTATTTGAAATTGAACCTACATCAAAATGCAGCGCAGGTATAAATATTGGAAAACTGAATTTAAAATTTCACGATCCGAGTATAGCTTCTGTAAAATTGAAAGAAATAAATTATGATATACCGTTTAATAAAACTGACTCGGCTACAAACAGTGAAAAGTTTTCTGCTGCCGTTGCCATGTTTGGTTTAAAACTTAAAGAATCGCCTTATTTAAATAATGCAACATGGAATGATGTAAAATCTTGTGCTCTGGCTGCGGCGGATACAAGTATATATTTACAAAATGATTTTTTAAAGCTGGTTGAAAAAGCTATTAAAATTTATGATCCGGGCAAGAAAAAAAGAAAAAATAAAAATGAAGATTGAAAAAATATTTTGTTAACTGATAGCATTAAAAAAGCTTTCTTATTCACAATAAAGCTTTTTATGTATTAAATATTAATTAGTTTATTTTACTTCAATGCCATCATTCAACTCAGCATCTACTAAAATTCTACCACAGTTTTCGCAAACCATAATTTTTTTACGTAGTTTAATTTCACTTTGTTTTTGTGGAGGTATAGCATGGAAACAACCGCCACAACTGTCTCTTTCAACAGCAACTACTGCCAAACCATTGCGATAGTTATTTCTGATACGATCATATCCTACTAAAAGTCTTTCTTCTACATGTGCTCTTGCAGACTGTATGTCTTTACTAAAATGTTTTTCCTCTTTTTCGGTTTCGTTTATAATTTTTTCAAGTTCACTTTTCTTGCCACTCAAATTTGCTTCTTTAGTAGAAACTGCTCTTTTTGCAATTTCAAGTTGTCTTGCTTTTTCTCCTATTTCTTCGTTTGCATCTTTAATGTGTTTTTCGCACAGTTTCTCTTCCAGCTGCTGCATTTCAATTTCTTTGTTGATTGCTTCAAACTCACGGCTGTTTTTTACGTTTTCGCTTTGCTTTTCGTATTTATCAATAAGTGCTTTTGCTTCTTTAATACCTTCTTTACGAAGATCTATAAATTCAGTTATGCCATTTATTTCTTCTTCAACACGGGTTTGGCGGGCATGTAGTCCTTCAATCTCATCTTCTAAATCTTTTACCTCCATAGGTAATTCACCTTTAAGTACATGAATCTCATCAAGTTTGCTGTCAATCTTTTGCAAACGTACAAGAGAAGTCAATTTTTCTTCTACTGAAAATTCTTTAACTGCTGCCATGATATGTTTTTGTATTAAATGTTTTCCGAAACAAAATATTGTACAGGATTGGTGTTTAAGCCTGTTTTTTGGACTGCGAAGTTAGGGAATTTTTTGCTCAAAAGATCAACAAGCAGCTCTATGGTAAACTGTTCACTTTCATAATGTCCTATGTCAACCAAAAGCATTTGCGCATCTGCATCGAAAAATTCATGGTATTTTATATCTGAAGTTATATAAACATCAGCTCCCGCTGCTTTTGATCTGTTTATTAAAAAACTTCCTGCACCCCCGCAAACGGCAATTTTTTTACAGGGTAAGTTTTTAAGTGCTGTATGTTTTATAATTTTCAGTTTAAAAACTTTTGCTAAATGTTCAAGAAATTCTGATTCGTTTATGGGCTGTGTAAGTTGACCAATTATTCCACTTCCAACCTCCTGGTAGTGATTATTTAAATTATAAACATCATATGCTACTTCTTCGTATGGATGGTTATCCTTCATAACTTTTATAATATTGTTTTGCAACCAGCCGGGAAAAATTACTTCAATTTTTACTTCTTCATCAATATTTCTAACGCCTATACTTCCACTAAAAGGATCAGCATTTTCGCCGGGTTTAAATGTACCAATGCCTGTAGTTGTAAAACTGCATTCGCTGTAATTACCAATATTGCCTGCACCAGCCGCAAACAATGCTTCGCCTAATTTTTCTTCATTTTCTTTTGGAACAAATACAATTAATTTTTTAAGAATATCTTTTTTAGGAGATAAAATACTTACATTTTGAAGGCAAAGCATTTCTGCAATTTTACCATTTACACCTGCAAGTACGTTATCTAAATTAGTATGTATAGCATAGATAGCAATATCATTTTTAATAGCTTTAATGATGGTTCGTTCTACGTAATTTGATCCGTTCAATTTTTTTAAACCTTTAAAAACAATAGGATGGTGCGCAATAATTAGGTTACAGTTTTTTTCGATTGCTTCCTGCACAATTGCTTCTGTGCAATCGAGACTGATAAGTGCACCGGAACAAGAGTCTTTAGCATTGCCGGTAATTAAACCAGCATTGTCGTAATCTTCCTGTAATGAGGAAGGGGCAATTGTTTCAAGAAAATTGATAATATCTTTAATAAGCATTTAAATATTTTTATCAGTATTAAAAGTATGCTGAAATTTTAAATTGTACTAAGCAAAGTAATATGTTTCTAACAGTAACAAATAAACTGAATAAAAAACGTCATGAAATACCCTTCTAATTATACCCAATACAAAAATGCACTTCAAAAAATTGCGGATATAAAATATGCATCTGCCGTATTGCAGTGGGATCAGGAAACTTACCTACCAAAAAATGGTAACGAGGCCAGAGGAAGACAAATTGCGACTTTAAATGAACTGGCTCATGAGCAGTTTACAGATAGTAAATTAGGAGATTTAATGAGTGAACTGATTTTTGCAAATCAATTAAGTGAGCATGAAAAAAGAAACGTAACACTAAGTTTGGAAGACTATAATAAAAATAAAAAACTTCCCTCAACATTTGTCCGCAAAATGAGTGAGATGGTTAATAAAAGTTTTCATGCCTGGTTACACGCACGCCGGGAAAATAAATTCAGTATTTTTAAAAATCCATTACAGGAAATTATTGAACTAAAAAAACAGGAGGCCGATTTGTTGGGCTATGAAAATCACCCTTACAATGCATTGATGAATGATTACGACAAAGGTTTAACAACAACAATTGTTGATAAATTATTTTCAGATCTACAGCCACAGCTTTCTCATATATTAGAAAAAATTACAGCTCAGCCTAATGTTGATGATAGCATGCTGCAGCAGCATTTTGATAAAACTGCTCAGTGGGATACAGGTATTGAGATTTTAAAAAGAATGCACTTTAATTTTGATGCAGGCAGGCAGGATATCAGTGAGCATCCTTTCACAACAAACTTTAGCAGCAAAGATGTTAGGGTAACTACAAGAGTTGATGAAAATGATTTTGGTAATATGTTATGGAGTTGCATACACGAAGGCGGGCATGCGCTGTATGAGCAGGGCTTACCGGACGATGAATATGGATTGCCTCTGGGTGAATATTGCAGCCTCAGCATTCACGAAAGCCAGAGCCGTTTATGGGAAAATTGTATTGGTCGTAGCCTACCTTTCTGGAAACATAACTATAAGCTGTTGCAACAAAAATTTCCTAAGCAGTTTCAAAATAAAACGGTTGAAGAATTTTATGCAGTCATCAATAAAGTACAGCCATCACTAATTAGAACTGAGGCGGATGAAGTTACTTATCATTTTCACGTAATTATTCGTTATGAAATTGAAAAATTATTGATAGAAGGAGCGCTCAAAACAAAAGATATACCGTCATTTTGGAATGAAAAGTATAAAAATTATTTGGGAGTTTCTGTCCTCAACGATGTGCAGGGTTGCCTGCAAGACGTACACTGGAGCCACGGAAGTTTTGGATACTTTGCAACTTACAGTTTTGGAAGCTTATATGCGGCACAATTTTATTCAAGCATAAAAAATATTCATTCAAATATTGAGAATGAAGTTTGCCAAGGACAAACAGAAAAAGTTTGGGATTGGCTGAAAAATAATATTTACAGGCATGGAAGATATTTTAATTCAGAAGAATTGTGTAAAGCGGCAACAGGCAAAGTTTTAGAGAGTAAATATTTTATAGATTATTTAAAAAATAAATATTTACAATAGATTACAAGGCTTTTTTATAAAAAAAATCCGACTGCAATATTATTTATACTCCTTCTAAAAAAACTTTTAAAAAACCAATATTAAGAAAAGTGTGAGAAAAAGATTCCTCAACTCTTGGTATTACTAAGATTAATACTTTTTTAATCTCTATATTTTTGTGTTTGAACAATTTTTAGCAACAATTTCTGTTATATTACAAGAAAGCCAGAAATGGTTTCCTATATCCCAAATAGTAAAACAATTTTCCCATGAGCCCAAAAATGCTCATTAAACAAATAAGTTGCGTATCACTATTTGTTTTAATTACTTTCTTATCAAAATCACAACTTGTAACAAAGTTTAATGCTACGCCTCTTTCAGGTTGCGCACCTTTCACAGTAAATTTTTTGGATCAATCAACCGGTAATCCAAATTATTGGAAATGGGATTTGGGAAACAGCACAGTATCTTTTCTACGTAACCCATCTACAATCTATTTAAACCCTGGAATTTATAGCATAAAACTGGTAATTCGCAATGCTGCGGGTTTGGCAGATTCTTTAACCAAAACTCAGTACATCAATGTTTATGCAAAGCCTGCAACTAATTTTTCAGCATCGCCTTTGACCGGGTGTTTTCCATTGCCAGTAAATTTTACAGATATGAGTACACCGGGTAGTGGTACTATTACAAGTTGGTTATGGGATTTTGGTGATGGAAATACATCCACACAAAAAAATCCAACGCATACATATACTGCAGCAGGAAATTATACAATCCTTTTAGTGGTGATAAATTCAAATGGCTGTTCAAAATCTTTTACTAAATCAAATTATATTTCAATAAACAATGGAGTTAATGCCATTTTTACAAATTCAGCTCCTTCAAGTTGTTCTGCCCCACAAACGATAAATTTTCAAAACCAGTCTACAGGCACAGGAACAATTTCTTACCAATGGCTGTTTGGAGATGGGGGCACTTCAAATCTTGCAAATCCACAACATACATACACCTCAGCAGGAAATTATTCGGTTCAACTTATTGTTACAAATACTACAGGCTGTACAAATACAGTTATCCATACGAATTCAATCATCATTGGTTCAGTAAATGCTGACTTTTCACTACCAACAAATATCTGCGCAGTCAATTCTTTTACAATAAACAATACCTCATTTCCAACACCTTTAGGGGCATCTTGGGATTTTGGTGATGGGACTACATCGTCTGCAATAAATCCTGCTAAAACTTACACTGCAGCAGGAACCTATAATGTTACACTTGTAAGCGATTTTGGAGGCTGTCAGGCAACTCAAACAAAATCATTAACAGTAACAGCAAAGCCATTAACTGGGTTCTCTGCTTCACCCTTAACTTCCTGCAGTACCCCGCTAAATGTAAATTTTCTAAATTCATCTACCGGTAGTGTAGCAAGTCAATGGTTTTTTGGTGATGGTTCAACTTCAACTTCTGCAAGCCCAAACCATTCTTATACAACCCCAGGTAGTTATACCGTTACGCTTATATCTACCAATTCTAATGCCTGTTCAGACACTTTAGTTAAAACAGATTATATAAAAATTCAACTTCCGGTTGCAATTATAAATAATTTACCTCAACAAGGTTGTGCCCCACTTGCTGTTACATTCAGTTCTACAGTAACAAGTTCTGACCCTGTAGCAAGTTATTTGTGGAATTTTGGTAATGGGGTTACCTCTACACAAGCAAACCCTACTTATACATTTACACCCGGTAATTATGATATACAACTAATTATTACTACTACAAATGGTTGTAAGGATACTGCACTAGTTTTACAAGGAGTAAAAGCAGCCGTTAAG
>Ga0209724_1002312_pt1 | contig 16365 bp, 15 predicted proteins | sample grotaG_FD_184143 | JGI IMG/M metagenome (GOLD analysis project Ga0209724, IMG submission 184143) | Glacier valley bacterial and archeal communities from Borup Fiord, Nunavut, Canada, to study Microbial Dark Matter (Phase II) -... | ecosystem: Environmental > Aquatic > Freshwater > Ice > Glacier ...
CACCGCCACGCCCGCCAGCAGCATTGCCGCCACGACCATTCGCATCGTCATCATTCACTCCATCGTCAAATCGATGCCCTATAGACGGCAGGACAGATGACCGCAGGCTGAAGCGCGATGCGTTGCAGCCATGCTGCACTTGCGCTAACACGCGGCAACATTTCGAGGAACCACATATGGGCATTCCGTTGATGCAGGCCGCCAAGATCGGCGCCTATATCGTCAAGCAGCATCTGAAAGGCCGCAAGCGCTACCCGCTCGTGCTGATGCTCGAGCCGCTGTTTCGCTGCAATCTCGCCTGCTCGGGCTGCGGCAAGATCGATTATCCCGGCGACATCCTGAACCAGCGCATCAGCTATGAAGATGCGATGGCGGCGGTCGACGAGTGCGGCGCACCCGTGGTGGCGATCGCCGGCGGCGAGCCGCTGCTGCACCGCGACCTGCCCCGGATCGTCGAAGGCTATATCGAGCGCGGCAAGTACATCATCTGCTGCACCAACGCGCTGCTGCTGGCCAAGCACATCGACAAGTTCAAGCCGCACCCGCAGTTCAACTGGCAGATCCATTTGGACGGCGACCGCGAGATGCACGACAAGTCGGTCGCGCAGGTCGGCGTCTATGACAAGTGCATCGAGGCGATCAAGCTGGCCAAGGCCAAGGGCTTCCAGGTCAGCCTGAACTGCACGCTGTATAACGAGGCCGATCCGGCGCGCGTTGCGGCGTTCTTCGATACGATGCGCGACCTTGGCATCAACGGCATCACCGTGTCGCCGGGTTACGCCTATGAGCGCGCGCCCGATCAGGCGCACTTCCTCAACCGCAACAAGACCCGCGAGCTGTTCCGCAAGATCTTCGAGCGCGGCAATGGTGCCAAGGCATGGCCGTTCACCCAGTCGATCCTGTTCCTCGACTTCCTCGCGGGTAACCAGACCTATAAGTGCACGCCGTGGGGCAACCCGACGCGCACCGTGTTCGGCTGGCAGAAGCCCTGCTACCTGCTCGGCGAAGGCTATGAGCCGACGTACGCCGCGCTGATGGCGAACACCGCATGGGACGATTACGGCGTCGGCAACTATGAAAAGTGCGCCAACTGCATGGTCCATTCGGGCTTCGAGGCAACGGCTGTCACCGACATGATCAAGCACCCAATCAAGGCCGCGATGGTCGCCATCCGCGGCGTCAAGACCAGCGGCGAAATGGCGCCCGATGTGGACCTGACGCACGCGCGCAAGGCCGAGTTCGTGTTCTCAAAGCACGTCGAGACCAAGCTCGCCGAGATCAAGGCCCAGAAGCCCGTCACTCGCGAGGCTGTCGAGCCGGCGGAGTAAAACCGCCAGCGCGCGGTTGGTATCGCGCGCGAGGCGGAGCAGGTCCGGCAGCTGCGACGGCTGCCGGGCGAGTGCCGCCAGCACGCGGGGCAGGTCGACGCCGCCGTCTGTCCGCAGCGGCACGCACGCGGCGGGCGGCAAGTCGCGGTGCGCGGTATCCGAGATGACGCGCAGCACGCCGAACGGCAGGCCGTGGCGGGCCGCGACGCGCGCGGCAACATGGCTCTCCATATCGACGGCCGCCGCCCCGGTCTGTGCGCGCAGTGCGGCCTTGGCTGCGACGGTGGTTGCGGCGAGGTCGACGCCAATGACCCCCTCACCCCGCCGCGGCAACTGCCGCGAGTCGCCCTCTCCCTCAAAGGGAGAGGAAAGCACTTCCCTCTCCCCTTGAGGGAGAGGGCGAGAGACACGCCACTTGGCGTGGCCCGGGGAGAGGGGGAGCGGCACCACATCGCCCACCCGCAACGCCGGATCGAGCGCGCCCGCAATCCCCATGCTCCACACCGCCGCCGGCCGCTTCGCCGCAATCCGCGCCTCGAGCGCCGCCTCCAGCACTGCGCCGTGCCCGCCGCACGCCACCGCCACCACCCCCGGCCGCGCGATCAGCTTCGCCTCGCGCTGCAGCCCGGTGGCCACGAGGATATAGCTCACATCCCGAACGCCACTTTGCCGGTATTGCTCGCGCGGAGATTGCGATACCGCGCCAGCGCCCACAGCGGGAAATAACGGCGATAGCCGTGATAGCGCAGGTAAAACACGCGCGGGAAGCCGCCGCCGCTATACGTCTCCTCGGCCCATTCGCCCGCTTCGTCCTGGTTCGCCCCGAGCCATGCGATGCCGCGCGCCACCGCGTCCGACGTCGCCTCGCCCGCCGCCATCAGCCCGAGCAGCGCCCACGCCGTCTGCGACGCGGTCGAGGCGAACGGCGTGTAGCCCGCGTAATCGAGCGCATAGCTGTCGCAACCCTCGCCCCAGCCGCCATCGGCATTCTGGATGCGCGCCAGCCAGCCGACCGCGCGCCGCACCGGTTCCGCCGCCGGGTCGACCCCGGCGGCGTTCAGCGCGCACAGCGCCGACCATGTGCCATAGATGTAGTTCACTCCCCAGCGCCCGAACCACGACCCGTCCGGCAGCTGGTCGCCGTACAGATAGGTGAGCGCCGCCTGCATCCGGGGGCTATCGCGCTCGCCAAGTTGCGCGAACATCGACACGCAGCGCGCGCTGACATCGACCGTCGGCGGGTCGAGCAGCGCACCATGGTCGGCAAAGGGGATGTTATTGAGATAATGATCGGTGTTGTCGGCATCGAACGCGCCCCAACCGCCGTTCGCGCTCTGCATGCCCGCAGTCCATTCCACCGCGCGGTCGATGCGCTCGGGGAAGCGCTTGACGCGGTCCATCGCCATGACGACGACCGCAGTATCGTCGAGGTCGGGATAATGCGCGTTCCGGTACTGGAACGCCCAGCCGCCGGGGCGCAGCCCGGGCCTGCGGTCGGCCCAGTCGCCCTTCGCATCGAGTTCCTGCAGCGGCGCGAGCCAGTCGAGCGCCGCTTGCGACGCCGTGGTCGCCGCCGGTGTCCCGACTTCGAGCATCGCATGCGCCGCCAGCGCGGTGTCCCACACCGGCGACACACACGGCTGGCAATAGGCCTCGTGCTCTTTGACCACGAGCAGTTTTTCGACCGACGCCCTCGCGATCTTCCGGCGCGGATCGTGCTCGGGCACGCCGAGTGCGGCGTACATCATCACGCTGTTCGCCATCGCCGGGTAGATCGCACCCAGCCCGTCCTCGCCGTTGAGCCGCTCGTCGACGAACGCGACGCATGCATCGAGCGCGCGCTGGTGGAGCGCGCGCGGCCAATGCCCGTCGGCGGCCTCGAGCAGCCGGTCGAGCAGCCCGAAGCTCCATGCCCACAGCCGTTTCTGATGCCCCGCCACCGCCGGCGGCTTCGCATCGGTGAACAGCTCGGCGATGTGCACGCCGCGCGCATTGACCGCGCGCGCCTTGACGCCGGCGAGCACCAGCAGCGGCACGATCACGGTGCGCGCCCAGTACGACATGCGCGACAGATGCACCGGGAACCATCGCGGCAGCAGGATCAGCTCGGCGGGCAGCGTCGGCACCGCCGCCCAGCTGCCGTCGCCGAACAGCGCGAGCAGGATGCGGGTAAACACATTCGCCGCGCCCGCCCCGCCGCGCGCCAGTATCTCGGCCCGCGCGCGTGCCATGTGTGGCGCGTCGGTGTCGTCGCCGATCATCTTTAGCGCGAAATACGCCTTCACCGTCGCCGACAGGTCGAGCGCGCCACCATGATACAACGGCCAGCCGCCATGCTCGCCCTGGATGCGTCGCAGATAGACGCCGATCTTGCGCTCTAGGCTTGCGTCCGCCGCCTCGCCCAGATGATGGACGAGCAGCACATATTCCGCCGGGATCGTCGCATCCGCCTCGAGCTCGAACACCCAATGCCCGTCGCCGCGCTGATAACCGAGCAGCGCCGACGACGCGCGCTCGATGGCGAGGTCGAGGCTGTCGGGCGTGGGAGCGAGATGGGCGGAGGCGGGCATTGGGGAGGGAATGCCAAAATGGGGGGCAGGGGGCAAGGGAGAGGCAACAGCTCAATGAATGTGCATCAAAGGCGAACGAAACCTAAAGCCGGTGCCCGTCTTCGGTGATTAAATCCCGAACATCGACGAGGCGAATATGCTGCATGTGTCCGCGAATGTAACTCTCTCGTGCACAGACTTTGAAGTCGCCAAATAGATCGGGATCGTTCCATCCCCTATCACTGATTAATTTTGGCAGAATATTGTCACTATCGAAAAGCGCGATCTCATGTGTCGTCCCGATCACCCATATTCGTCTGATTGAAGATCCGTTGGAAATATGGAACCTTCCGTGGACCCATCCGCACTGGCCTTCGTGCTTGGGAAACGCAATCAAGGGTACGCGGTGAGCAGCAGTCAAAAGGAGAAACGGCAACAGCAATTTAGCATAGCGGGCTATCGCTTTCGGTACCGAGAGGAAATGAGCGGACATCATCGTCACTATCCTTAGGCTGCCGATCCCGCATGAACTGATCGTGCTAAAAGGTTACCGCCGCTGTCACCCCCGACCTAATCGCGCCCTCGATCGTCGCCGGCAGCCCGGTCTGCGTCCAGTCGCCCGCGAGCGCCACGTTCGAAAGCCGCGTCGCCGCCCCCGGCCGCTTCGCGTCCTGTTCGGGCGTGGTGGCGAAGGTGGCGCGGTTTTCCTTGATGACCTGCCAGCGCGGCAGTTCGGCGGTGATGCCATAGGCACCGCACACGTCCGCCCATAAAATCGCGGCGATGCCCTCGCGGTCCTGCGCGGCGAGCGCGTCGGCGCCGCTGACCGTGACCGAGATGCGGTCGGCGTGCGCCAGCACCCATTCCACCGTGCCGCCGAGCACGGCGAGGATTGGCGGTGCACCCGCCGGCGGCGTCACGGCATAATGCGCGTTGACGATGGCGTGGAACGCGTCGGGCACCGTCAGGCCGGGGAGCAGTTCGGCCGCGACCCATGGCGGGACGGCGAGGATAACGCGGTCGCCCGGCCCCAGGGTGATCGCCGCGTCGCCGATGGTCAGCGCCGTGGCGCGGTCGTCGGCCATCGTCAGGCTGCGCAGCCGGGTGCCCAGCCGCACCTCAGCGCCGCGCGCGTTCAGATACGCCAGCGCCGGATCGACGAACGCCGCCGCCAGCGTCGGCACCGCGACGCGCGGCGCATAGGCGTTGCCGCCCGCCGCGAGCGTTTCGCGCACGATCGCGCCGGCCAGCCGCGCCGAACCGAGCGCGGCGGGCGTGTTCAGCGCCGACAGGAAGAAGTTGTTGAGCAGCCGGTCCCACAGCGGCCCGGTCGTGGGGATGACCTCGCCCACCGTCTTGCCCGGATGATCGCGCAGCAACGCGGCGAGCTTGAGATAATCGCCGAGACGCGTCCCCGGCACGCGCCGTCCCGGCACCGCGACCCACCACGGCAGGCGACCGCCGTTGGGGCGCAGCGTCCAGCGCTTGGCCGAGCGCAGGTCGACATAATCGAACCGCGCCTCTGCGAAACCCTCGAGCCGGTCGCTCGCGCCGATCAGCGCGAGATAGTCGTTCACGGCATGGTTGCCCGACGCGACCAAGTGATTGCCATTGTCGATGGTGAGCCCGGTCGCGGCGTCGAAATACGAGCGGCAGCGGCCCCCGGCTTGGCGCGCCGCCTCGATCAGCACGACCTTGCGCCCCGCCTCGCTCGCGCGCACGGCGGCGGACAACCCCGCCAGCCCTGCCCCGATGACGTAAACGACGGCTGCGTTCAACCAATCAACCCGTGACGCAGGACGAGCCAAAGCAGGTTGCGCTTACCGATGCGGACGCGGTGGCGCGGCAACGCCCAGCCTTCGACCTGCATCCGCCCGAGCAGATGCGCATAGACTTCGGCCATCAGCCGCGGGGTGCGCAGCCGCCCGCCACGCGTTTCGCGCATGATGCGCCGCGCCTCGTCGAAATGGCCCTGTGCGGTCGCGGCCAGCTGGCGGCAGACGATGTCGATGCCGGGATGGAGGACCATGATGCGCGGATCGCCGATCGGCACGCCGGCATCGCCGAGCAGTTCGGCGGGCAGGTACAGCCGCCCGATCGCGGCGTCCTCGTCGACATCGCGGACGATATTGGTCAGTTGCAGCGCGCGGCCGAGATGGTGCGCCACTGCGACCCCCGCATCGGGCGTCATCGCGAAGGTGTGCACCGACAACCGCCCGACGGCGACGGCAACGCGGTCGCAATACAGGTCGAGCACCGCCTGCGTCGGCGCGACGATGTTCGCCTCGACGTCCATCAGCATGCCGTCGATCACCGCAAGGAAATCTTCCTTGGGCAGCGCAAAGCGCTCGATCGCCTCGGTCAGGAAGGCAAGGCGCGGCGGGCGGGCCCCGGCGTAAAAGGCGTTGAGGTCGGCCACCCAGCCATCGAGTTCGGCGCGACGTTCGGCACGCGGGCGATCATCGGCATCGGCGATGTCATCGACGATCCGGCAAAACGCATAGATTGCGAACATGCCGCGGCGTTCGGCTTTCGGCATCAACCGCATTGCGGCATAAAACGAGCTGCCCGATGCCTTGGCGGCGGTGGTGGCGGCAGTGGCGGGGACGGCGATCGTGTTCATGAACGTCCTCCTCCAGCAATGGCGCGCTTCCCCTTTATGCCAAAACGCCGCGCCGCCAAAGCCCCCATTGCTGCAGCTGCGATCAGCAGTGCCGCAAGCTTGCCGTGATGCAACCGCGGCCCGAACGGATCGGCGCGCAGCCGTGCGACCAGATCGGTCGCGAGCCGGTGGATGACCGCGACTTCGAAGGCGAGGCCATGATCGACGATACCGTCGGCGAACGCCGCCGCCTCGGCCAGCAGCGCATCGACTCGCGGCAGCAGGCCGCAGATAACGCCGGCCAGCGCGGGGGACGCCTGCGCCAATGCCGCCACGTCCAGCCCCGCCGCCGCCAGCGCATTGGCGGGCACATATACCCGGTCCATCGCGGCAAAATCCTTGCGCGCGTCCTGTAGGTGATTGATCACCTGCAGCGCCGCGCACAGCGCATCCGATGCCGGATACAGCGCGCGCGACTCGCCGTGCACGTCGAGCATGAAGCGCCCGACCGGCATCGCCGAATGCCGGCAATAGTCGACGAGCTCCGCCCAGTCGGCATAGCGCGATTTGGTGCAATCGCGTCGGAACGCCTCGAGCAGGTCGAGGCCGTGGGTCGGCGGCATGGCGCGCGCCGCCAGTGCCTTGCGCAGCGCCAGCGCCGATGGTTCGCTATCGGCTTCGTCGCTCAGCGTCGCGCGCATCGCCTCGAGCCGCGCGAGCCGGTCGGCGGCGGCGGCTCCGGGCCGGTCGGCGATGTCATCGGCAGTCCGCGCAAAGCCGTAGAACGCCATCACCAGCGGGCGGTGGCGCGCCGCGATCAGCCGCGACGCAACGGGGAAATTCTCGCCCTTGTGATCCTTTGACGGCGATTCGGTCATGGCTGCGCCTGCGCGCGCCCTTTCCACATGCCGCCGCGCCCGCGCGCATGCTCGAACGCCGAATCGAGCGTGAACGCCGCATAGGTCGCAGCGATCAATGGCAGCGCAATGCTCCACCATGGCGAAACCCGGTAGTAATGCAGGATCGGCAGCATCGTCAGCGCCATCACCGCCCAGGTGATCGCGCCGAGCGCCTGCGCCGCGCCGGTCGTGAACAGCACAAAGGCGGGCGGCGCAATATATACGAGCGCCATGCCGAGCGTGGTCCCCACCAGCAGCCAGCGCGAATAGCCGAGCTGCGCATAGGCCGAGCGCGCCACCATGCGGCGAATGTCGCCAAAGCTGTATGGCCGCAGGCTGCGCGAACGGGTGCTCAGCCCGAGCCAGATCGGGCCGAGCGGCTTTACCGCCCGCGCCAGCGCGCAATCGTCGATGATCTCGGCGCGGATCGCGGCAATACCACCGGCTGCGGCGAGCGCATCGCGGCGCACCAGCGCGCAGCCGCCGGCGGCCGCCGCAACCGGTCCCGACGCATTGACGCGCTTGAACGGAAACAGCATCGCGAAGAAATAGACGAACGCCGGGATCAACGCGCGTTCGGCCAGCCGCGCACAGTGCAGCCGCGCCATCGTCGACACCATCAGCCGCTGCTCGCCGACCGCACGCGCGACAAGATTGCGCAGCGTGCCCGGCGCATGGCCAATGTCGGCATCGGTCAACCACAGAAACTCGGGATCGCCCGCGTGCGCGACGCCGTGTGCCACCGCCCACAGCTTGCCCGTCCAGCCGGCGGGGCGCGGAGGCGCGGTCAGGATCGTCAGCCGCGTATCGCCTTCGGACGCGGCGCGCGCGACTTCGGCGGTGCCGTCGCTGCTGGCATCGTCGACCAGCCGGATTTCAAACGGACCCGGATAATCTTGCGCCAACAGTTCGGCGACGGTGACGGCGATGACATCGGCCTCGTCGCGCGCCGGTACGACTGCGACCACGGCGGGCCACATCCTTGGCCGCTCCGGTCGGGCGCTATTGTCGGTCGCTTCGAAGCGCCAGAAGCCGCGCATCAGCAGCACCGCCCAGATAAACAGCGCGAGCGCGGCCACCAGCGTCACCGCAGATATCCCGCCGCGCCGAACCACCCCAGCGCATCGTCGATCGCGCCCTCATAGGGCCGCGCGGCATAGCCCAGCTCGCGCGCCGCCTTCGCACTGCTGAAATACATCCGGTATTTTGCCAGCCGCAGGCCGTCCGCCGTCAGCATCGGCTCCTTACCCGTCACCTGCGCCCACGCCTCCGCCGCCCATGCGAGCGGGAACAGCGGGCCGCGCGGCAGGCTGAGCGTTGGCGGCTTGCGCCCGGTCCGCGCGGCGATCGCGCCGAGCATTGCCTGCAGGCTCGCATCCTGCCCGCCAAGGATATAGCGTTCGCCGATGCGGCCATGGTCATGCGCGAGCAGCTGCCCCGCCGCGACGTCATCGACATGAACAAGGTTCAGCCCGGTATCGACGAATGCCGGCATCCGGCCCATCGCCGCCTCGACGATGATGCGCCCTGTCGGAGTTGGGCGGATGTCGCGCGGACCGATCGGTGTCGACGGGTTGACGATCACCGCCGGCAGGCCGTCACGCTGCACCATCGCCTCGACAAGCCGTTCGGCGGCGACCTTGCTGCGCTTGTACGCGCCGATGGCGTTGGCGGCGTCGAGCGGCGCGGTCTCGTCGACGGGCGCGCCGTCACCGCGCAGCGCCAGCGTCGCGACGCTGCTGGTATAGACGATGCGCGCCACCCCGGCGTTCAGCGCGGCCTGCATGACGGTGCGCGTGCCCTCGACATTGGTGCGCTCGATTTCCGACGGGTCGCGCGCCCACAGGCGGTAGTCGGCGGCGACATGGTACAGGCTGGTGACGCCCGTCATCGCGGCTGCCATCGCGGCGGGGTCGCGCATGTCGCCGGTAGCGATTTCGGCGTCGAGGCCCAGCAGATTGGCGTTCGGCGTGCGTACGATCGCGCGCACCGCCTCGCCGCGCGCCAGCAACGCCCGGACGACGGCGGACCCGACGAACCCCGCCGCGCCGGTCACCAGCGTCGTCAATCGCCCGCCATGCGCCGCGCGCGCCACAGCGCCCCGCCCTCGCTCGCCTGCCAGATCAGCAGCACCGGCAGCGCGATCGCGGTGTCGCGCGCGCGCTTGAGCAAAGACAACGCCAGCCCGGTTTCGGGCGGCAGCCCGAACAGCGGCGCGAGCAGCACATAGGCGCCCTCCTGGATGCCCAGCGCACCGGGCACCATGAACGCCGCGCTGCGCAGCGCGAAAATCAGGCTTTCGATGACCAGCACCGTCATCAGCGGCACCGGCTGCCCCGCCAATCGCAGCGCCAGCCACGCGCCGCCCGCGCTCAGCAGCCACGCCGCCAGATTGAGCGCGAACGACAGCAGCAGGCGTCCATGCCTCCGGTAGATCGCATCGAGTTCCTGCCGCACCGCGCTCAGCGCCACCGCGCTGCCGGGCACCATCCGGTCGAGCAACCGCCCCGCCAACACCAGCAACGGGCGCTGCGCCACTGCAAACGCGCCGCCAATCAGCAGCACGAGCGCGCCGCCGACATAGACGGCATGGCTGATCTGGTGCGGCCTCGGGTCGCCCGCCAGCCGGGCGATCAGTGCCGTCACTCCAGCGAGCGTGAACACGAGTTGCGCCGCCATTTCGGTGGTCAGGTCGGCGACCATCGCGGCATAGGCGAGCGGCGCTGCGATGCCGCTTGCGGTCACCGTGCGGCCGCCGACAACCAATCCACCGATCTGCGAGAACGGCAACAGGTCGGTTGCCGCCTCGCGCGTCGCCCGTCCCCAGATAAACGCCGGCAGTTGCGCCAGCGTACAGCCCGGCACCACCACCCACCACGCCGCGCCGAGGACGCCGAGCACCAGCAGCGTATAACCGACGAAGATCAGGAACCCGCCGACACCGATCGCACTGACCGCTGCCCACACCGGCGCAACGCCGATCTGCCCCAGCAACAGCGCCGCCAGCGCAAGGCCCACCAGGGTCGAGAGCAGCAGCGCCAGCCGCATTCAGGCCGACTTTGCCGGCTGCGGCAGGAAGCGCAGCGCCAGCCGCAGCATCGCCGGCACGAACCGCGGCCGGATCAGCCGCGCATCGTAAACGCCCAGCCGCCGGTCGTTTTCGGCAAGGCAGATGCGCGCCAGATCTGGAAAGCTGATCTCGACGCCGAGCTCCTTCGAGCCGTTGAGTGTAAAATTGCTGTCCTGCGCAACGCTGTTGTCGCCCATGCCCTTGGCCATGTCGATCCGCTCCCAGATCAGGAACGCCCAGACCGCTGCGACCTTGGCGGCGAAATACGGCCGCCGCCACCACGGCATCGTGCGGCGCGACCATGCCACCCAGTTGACGAAAAACAGGATATGCCGCCCTTCCTCGCGCATCACCGGCTCGAAGGTGTCGACCAACTCGGCGGGGAAAAAGCCCGAATCCTGCGCAATCTTGAACAGCCCGAAGCCGAAGAAGCTGTCGATGCATTCGGAAAAGCCGGTTACCATGAACGCCCATTCGGGGTCGCGCGGCGTCACATACGCCGGCTCGGGTTCGAGCACGATGCCATAGGCGGCGACCATGTCGGCGAGCACGGTCTTGTGGCGCTTTTCCTCGAACGCGTTCATCTCGACTGCCGCTTTTAGCAACGGGTCGGCGATGCCGCGCGCAAAGGTCGCGACGTTCATGCTGGCGCGGCCTTCGGTGGCGACGGCAATGTCCCAGATTGGCAGGCTGACGATCTTGCCGCGCGTCGCGTCGTCGAGCACCGGCCAGTCGAGCATGGCGGGACGGTACGGGTCGTGCGTATCGAGCAACGTGCGGCAGAATAGCGCCTTGTGCGCGTCGCTGCCGAGCGTGATCGGCGTTGCGGCGTCGAAAATCGCGTGAGTGGTCATCTCGTTCATGCGGCAAGCCTTTCGCTGGTGAAGTCCGCGAAACTCCCCAACTGCCGCTTGGCTGCAGCGGCGCGCACGGCCGGGTCGGTCAATGCCGCCAGCTCCTTGACATGGGCATAGCCCGGACCATGCCCGGCGAAACTGTCGCTGGTCGCCGGATGCAGGTAAATCTCGTTCAGTCCCGGCGGCAGCGCATCGATCAGCGCGGCGACGCGCACAGGGGTCATGTGGCCCGACCAGCGCAGCCCGAACACCGCGTCGGGAACCAGCAGCCCGGCGCGCCGAAGCTGCCGCCGCATCAACAGCGCCCACGGCATCGCGACATCGGCGCCGACACGCGCGCCGGGTTCGGCGGAGCGCAGCACGCCGGCGGGCTCGATCGGGGCGCGCACGCTGCGCATGCCGAACCGCTGCCCGATGCGGATGACCAGCGCGGCGATGACCGGGTGGAGGTGGAAATGCTTGTGCGCGTTGACATGATCGAGCCGCAGCCCGGTGGCGGCGAACGCCTCGAACTGCGCGGTGATCTCGGCCTCGAGCTGCGCGCGGACACGGCTGGAGAAAGCAAACGCCACGCCGGCACGCACCATGTCGTCGCGAAAGCGCCCTTGCGAATCGACTAGGTCGGGCACTTGCGCGCACGGCAGCACCGGCACGCCGTCGACCAGCGTCAGGTGAAGCCCGACGCCAAGGCTGGGCGTCGCCTGCGCCAGCGCTACCGCATCGGCGAACGCGGGCGCGCCGACCATCAGGCTGGCGGCAGTCAGGATGCCGTCACGGTGCGCGATCATCACCGCTGCATTGACCTCGGCCGCCTGGCCGAAGTCATCCGCCGTGACGATCAACCCGTTCACGCAACCGTTTCCTTGCGGTGACGCAGGAAGTGGAAGAATTCGACGCCTTCGCGGAGGCGGCGCTTCATCATGTCGCGGTCGCGGAGCATCTCCCAGACGATGTCCTTGATCTTCGAGAAACGGAAATAATAACGGCGGTAGAACACCTCGACGGTGTCGAAGATCTCCGCGCTGCCGAGATGCGGATAGCTGAGCTGCGCGATCTGTTCGCCGCCTTCGGTCAGCAGGTCCGCTGTGTTGTCGAACCAGCCGTTTTCGGTCGCCTGCTTGTACAGGAACGTCCCCGGATAAGGGGCCGCGAGCGACACCTGGATGGTGTGCGGGTTGAGATCCATCGCATATTTCATCGTCTCCTCCATCGTCTCGCGCGTCTCGCCGGGAAGACCGAGGATGAAGGTGCCGTGGATGACGATGCCGAGCTCGTGGCAATCCTTGGTGAACTGCCGCGCCACTTCGGTACGCAGGCCTTTCTTGATGTTGATGAGGATCTGCTGGTTGCCGCTCTCATAGCCCACCAGCAGCAGCCGCAGCCCGTTCGCCTTCATGATCTCGAGCGTCTTGCGCGGCACATTGGCCTTGGCGTTGCACGACCAGGTGACGCCCAGCTTGCCGAGCTCGACGGCGAGTTCCTCGACGCGCGGCGCGTTGTCGGTCAGCGTATCGTCGTCGAAGAAGATCTCCTTGACGTCGGGCCATGTCGCGATCGTGAATTTGACTTCCTCGACGACGTTCGCGATCGACCGGACCCGATAGTTATGCCCGCCGACCGTCTGCGGCCACAAGCAGAAGGTGCACCGGCTCTTGCAGCCGCGCCCGGTGTAAAAGCTGATGTACGGGTGCAGCAGGTAACCGCCGAAATACTTCCGGTGGTCGAGGTCGCGCTTATAGATCGGCGTGACCCACGGCAGCGTGTCCATGTCGGTGACCACCGCGCGGTCGGGGTTGCGGTGGATGGCGCCGTCCTTGTCACGAAAGCTGATGCCTGCGACCTCGGCCAGCGGCATGCCGTCGGCAATGTCCTTGATCGTGAAGTCGAATTCGTTGCGGCAGACGAAATCGATCGCGGTCGACGCGGCAAGCGACGCCTCGCTCTCGACGGCGACCTTCGCACCGATGAGGCCGATCAATGCCTTCGGGTTGCGCGCGCGGATCAGCTCGGCGGTATGAATGTCCTGCCGGAAACTCGGCGTCGACGTGTGGAGGACGATCAGTTCCTTGTCGTCGACCTCGTGCGCGATGTCGTCCCACGACAGGTCGTGCGCGGGCGCATCGATCAGCTTCGACCCTTCGACCAACGCAGCGGGCTGTGCCAGCCATGTCGGATACCAGAACGACTTGACCTCGCGCTTCATCTGATAGCGCGCGCCGGCACCGCCGTCATAGCCATCGAACGAAGGAGCCTGCAGGAACAACGAACGCATTTCTTCTCACCTTTTCCCGAGCAACGTGCCATCGGCTGCAAGCCGGTGGCGCGTACCCCGCCAATCGACACTGCGGACGAAGTAGCTCGCCGCCCACACCGCCAGCGATATCGTATCACGCAGCGGCAACCACCAGACCGGTCCGGTATCGGTCGCCGTGAGGCGGTCGATACGATATTTTTGCCCGCCCCGCACCCCCAAAGCTGCGGCGAGCACAACCAGCGACACCGGCGACAATCCGGCAAGCAACGTCCCCGCCAGTGCCAGCGGCACATAGAAAGTGACCAGCTGCCCGGCATAGCCGACGCCGGCATCGACCGCGCGCGTGGTGCGCGCCCAGCGCAGTTCCTGCCGCCAAAGCTGCGCAAAGCTCGCTTCGCGGTGGGCATGCACGACGGTGAGCGGCGGCACCGCGATCGTCAGACCGAGCGCGCGCACCGCGCGGCCAAGCTCGTAATCGTCCGCCAGCGCGTCGGCGATGCTCGCAAAGCCGCCGATGCGCGACAGCGTGTCGGCACGCAGCGCGATCGTCGATCCCATGCACGGATGCGCCAGCCCGAGTTCGACCCCGAGCGCGACGCCCGGCAAGAATTGATAGCTCACCGCCATCGCCGCCAGCCGCGCCCAGATGCCGGTCACCGACGGCGCACCGGTATAGAATGCCGTTACCGCACCGACCCCCGGCACCCCGAGCGCCGCCGTCACCCGCCCAAGCCAATCCGGCGCGACGAGAATATCGCTGTCGGTCAGCACCAGCACCCCGTGGCGCGCGGCAGCGGCCATGTTGATCAGGTTCGACACCTTGTGGTTATTGCCGTGTTCGCGCGGGTCGACGACGGTAACGATATCGAGCCCCGGATGCGCCGCGACCAGCGCCGCGACCACCGGCCCGGCGCTGTCGTCGGCGGTATGCAGCCCGAACACGAACTGCACCGGCGCATCATAGGCCTGCTCGACCAGCGCCTGCAGCCGCGCGGCAAGCTCGGGCTCGGCACCGTGGAGCGGGCGCAGGACGGTCACCGCAACGGGCTGCGGCAACGCCACAGCGCTGCGCAGCCGCCGGTCGAGCGCCCAGATCGCCAGCAGCCCCGCCGCTGTGCCCAGCGCCGCCAGCGTCAGTAGCACGCCGGCAAGCGAAATCATCCGCGGCCGGTGCGGAGCTTCGCCTGCACGTGTCCGAGCAACGCTTCTGCTTCGGCCCGGCGGCCGCGATCGGCGACCGCATGGTCGTGCCGCGGTAGCAGGCGGAGCACGAAATGCAGCACGTCGATCGCCTTGAACGGTTCCTTGCCGGTGGCGAGGAAGTCGGCATAGGCAAGGTTGACCGCAATGCTGTCGGGCGCAACCTGCAACGCACGCTTGAGATAGCGCGACGCCTTGGCGCGGTCACCGAACGCCACCGGGAACCCCGGCACCTGATAATAAAGCGTGCCAAGTTCGCTGAGCCCGAGGCCGTTCGCGGCATTCGGGTCGATCCGCTCGGCCGCCTCGAGCGTCGTGCGCGCCGCTTTTACCAGCGTATAGCCCGCCATGCCGCCGACGACACCGGCCTTTGCCGTCTGCGCCACCGCCCGCCAGACCAGCGGCTCGGCGCTGCCCGGATAGCGTAGCGCCAGCGCATCGGCTTCCGCCACGACGCCGTCGAATGCCGCCGCCTGCGCCGCCTTGCCGTTGATCTCGTAATTGGCGTGCGCCCAATGCGCCTCGATCTGCACGACGCCGTCGTCGAGCGGCGAGGCCACGGCCGGGGCCGCGATCAGCGCCAGCGCGAGGGCAAGAAACTTCAGCATCAAGGCTCTTTCGTCGAGATATTGGATGGTGCGCTGCCGCAAAGCACATTTAAGATGGCTAAACCATGACGGAGGCGTCAGGACTCGCCGAACCTGCGACGAGTGTGGCAGCGTTGCCACCCTGTGCGCCTTGCAACGCGGCAACCTGCATGCTAACGCCCCGCTCGCTCATCCAGGGGGTCGTTCGGCCGCCACTTCGGGTGTGCGCCACTTTCCGCATTGATCGCAAAGACGGGCCAAACTCTTGCAAAACACGGGCGGCATTGTTGCTGGATTGTCGGGGCGTTACGCCACCGCGCTGTTCGAGCTGGCGCAGGGCGCAAAGGCGCTGGACGCTGTTGCCGCGAGCCTCGCGACGCTGCGGCAGGCCTTGACCGAATCGCCCGATCTCGCAACGCTGACGACCAGCCCGGTGATCGATCGCACTTCGGCCGCGCAGGCGATGGCTGCCGCATCGAATGCAATGGGGCTCGACGCGCTCACCACCAAATTCCTCGGCGTACTCGCCGCCAACCGCCGGCTGGCGGCGCTACCGGCGATCATCACCGACTTCAATGCACTTACCGCAGCGCAGCGCGGCGAAGTTTCGGCGCAGGTCACCAGCGCGCACCCCCTAAGCGATGAACAGGTCACCGCGCTCAAGGCCAAGCTCCGCGCCGGGCTCGGTGCCGACGCCGCGCTCGACCTGCGGGTCGATCCTGAAATTCTCGGCGGGCTGATCGTGCGAACGGGCTCGCGCCTGATCGACAGCTCGCTCCGCACCAAATTGAACACGCTCGCAAGCGTGATGAAAGGCTGACGATGGACATCCGTGCCGCTGAAATCTCGAAGGTCATCCGCGACCAGATCGCCAATTTCGGTACCGAAGCGCAGGTTTCCGAAGTCGGCCAGGTGCTGTCGGTCGGCGACGGCATCGCGCGCGTCTTCGGGCTCGACAACGTCCAGGCCGGCGAGATGGTCGAATTCCCCGGCGGCATCAAGGGCATGGCCCTGAACCT
>Ga0209724_1002314_pt1 | contig 16359 bp, 14 predicted proteins | sample grotaG_FD_184143 | JGI IMG/M metagenome (GOLD analysis project Ga0209724, IMG submission 184143) | Glacier valley bacterial and archeal communities from Borup Fiord, Nunavut, Canada, to study Microbial Dark Matter (Phase II) -... | ecosystem: Environmental > Aquatic > Freshwater > Ice > Glacier ...
AAATTAAACGAACTGTAAAATTGCATTTGAAAGGTCTTGATGCAACAAAGAAAGCTGCAGGTAAAACGCTCGATTTCTTTTTCTCAACTTACTGGGATGCGATCAATGAACCAATGAATTCTGTGACCGGTCTTATGTCCGGAATGTTTGAAAAATATAATGTGAATGATGATGTTAAAGCAGCAGCGTCCACAATTGCTATCGACATTTTTATTGCCGAATTTGAAATGTCAAATCATGCATTCGATAAAGTTTATAACCAACGCCTGGCAAATGATGCAGCACACGAACTTTCGGCAAGTGACCAAAAGAAAGCTGTTTGTGACTCGTATACCGATTTTTGCAGCGCTATTGAGCAGGCGGCCAATTTCACGCCAAAAGAATCGGTGCTCACCCTTTTCAATAAGATGAATGAGCTTCGCAAAACATACCATGCACTTGAACCGGTTGCAAAAGACAAGACTGAAACAGAGGCCCCAAAAGAAGAAGAATAATCAGACAAAAATGAATGTTTCGTAAAACCTGGTCCCGGGACATTCCTCTTCTTTTATTCAAGATTAAATATTTTACGATTAGGGTAAATCGTAATCAAAAAAGGCCGTCGCAAAACAGGTTTGCGATGGCCTTTTAAATTTTTTGATGTGTCTGTTTACAACGAATTGTTTTTGATAAAGCTGAGTATTTCGTCGAGCTTACAAAATGCCATTCCGACAACTGTATCAGCAGCGCCATAATAAACAGCTATTTTCTCGCCATCGCACAAAGCAGCGCAAGGAAATACCACGTTCGGTACATCGCCTGTGAGTTCGTAGAGTTCAGCCGGTGCCAACAGATATGGTTTTGTACGGTACAATACTTTGTCCGGATTTTTGGTGTCGAGAATTACAGCACCCATTGAATAGCGAAAACCGTTGCAGGTGTGGATAACACCATGGTAAAACAGCAGCCATCCTTCGCTGGTGAGAATAGGCACCGACCCGGCACCAATTTTTGTACACTGCCATGCGCTTTCAGGGAAAGGAGTGACCTTCATGACACAGCGATGTTCTCCCCAATATTTCATATCGGGACTGTAACTGATATAAATATCTCCGAAAGGCGTATGACCATTATCACTGGGGCGGCTTAGCATGGCGAATTTACCGTTTATTTTCTCCGGGAATAAAACACCATTCCGGTTGAAAGGTAAAAAGGCATTTTCGCACTGGAAAAACGTTTTGAAATCGAATGTATAACCAATACCGATGGTTGGTCCATTATAACCATTACACCAGGTGATCCAATAACGGTCTTCGATAAAAGTAACACGTGGGTCATATTTATAATCCGAATCAATCATTTCTGTATTTCCGGCCTTCATCCCGATCGGCGCATGATTGATATCCCAGTTGATGCCATCTTTGCTGAATCCTGCGAAGATATTCATCTGTACTGCTTTGTTATCGCAGCGGAATACCCCTGCAAACCCATCGCCAAAAGGTACGACAGCGCTGTTGAAGATACTGTTTGAATCGGGAATTGCATAACGGCCGATGACAGGGTTCTGCGAATAACGCCACATCACATCGGTGGAGCCTTCCGGCCTGCTTTCCCATGGTATTTTTACCTGCTTATTCATATCGAAATATTTTAGATGATTTATTTTATCGTCCTATTGTTATTTTGTTTCAGCTTCTTATCGATTATAAATCCGCTGTTTCTGCGATTGTCTTTTTCTCATCTGTTTCAGGATTCCCGAAAGGGACAAACCATGAAACCAGGAATGAAGGGATGGTTGCGACCAGTACCCACATAAAGAATACTTTATAACCGACCCAGTCGCTGATGTATCCGCTTAGCATTGAAGGAATCATAAAGCCAAGGTTCATGATTCCGGAAGCAAATGCATAGTGAGCCATTTTATATTTTCCGGGGGAAACCTGTTGCATCATAAACAGCATCAACCCTACAAATCCGAAGCCATATCCAAAATATTCAAGTACAACAGCCGATCCGATAATATATAAATTATCAGGTTGCGTGAATGAAAGAAAGGCATAAACAGCAAACGGAATATTAAAACTGCAGCAAAGATAGAACAACGCTCTTTTCAGTCCGCGGCCGGCTATGAAATAACCTCCCATGATGGATCCAAGCACAAATGCAGCAGCACCAAATACGCCGTAGACAATGCCAATCTGCGAAGTGGTCAACCCAAGGCCTCCGACTTCGCGTGCAGCCTTAAAAAAGAGGGGTGCAATTTTAATGGCAAATCCTTCGGCAAACCGGTAAAGGATGATAAAACAGATGTACCAGGCGATGTTCTTTTTTGCAAAGAAGGTTTTTATCACATCGCGGAGTGTTTGCATTCCTTCGTGAAATGAAGTTACCTCTTTTGCAACTCCGCCTGAAGGAAGCATCCTGATATGGTACAAACCCAGCGACACCATAATAACGCCATAAACGCACATGACGATCATCCAGGCCGGAACAACTCCAAAGCTGATTTCAAGCTGACCCGCCATGAAAACAAATGCACCGGCGGTTAATATTTTGGCAAGATTATAGGCTGCTCCCTGCCATCCGATGTATTTAGCCTGGTCTTTTAGCGACAAAACATTGATGTAAATGCCGTCGGTGGCAATATCGTGCGTTGAACCACTAAAAGCAACAATGGCCAGCAGGGCAATTGCATATCTGAAAAAATCGTTGAGTGGCAGCGATAGCGCGACCAATCCGAAAACAATTCCTGTAACCAGCTCAGTGATCACCACGAAATGTTTTTTTGTTTTAAACATCTCGAGAAATGGACTCCACAATGGTTTCAACGTCCATGGCAACATGATAACAGTTGTCCAAAAGGCATTTTGCGTATCAGAAATGCCCATATTTTTGAACATTAGCGCAGATGCTGTTGCAATGGCAACGAAAGGTAAACCCATTGCAAAATAAACGGAAGGAATCCAGGTTGCGGGGTTATGAATTTTATTCTCTTTAAGCGACATAGATTCTCTCAGATCAATAAATTAATGTCTTTTAAAATTATTCCGGTCATTTTATAATAGGATCGGATGATAATTTTGTTGCAAAAATAGTATTCTATCGGTCCTGATTTTTAAATCTCTATTTTTTCAGGTGCTGATTGATTGTATTGAGCAACTCATTGTTTTTATCGAGGCTATATTCCCAGAACATGGCTCCGCCTAAACCTTTTTCTTCAATAAAATGGAGTTTTAAGCTCAGTGATGTAGTATCTTCATACGAAATAAACCGGGTTGAGTCGCGATCCCATAAATAAGGTGCCTGCGCCGATTCATCCCAGAATCTTACAAAACCTTTATCGAGGTATTTATCGGCAATGATATTGTAATCTACAATTACTCCCACTGATTTGGCTTTTTGGTACAACCCATTGTTTTGTGAAGTTACCCCCGTCCACATGCGGCCATAGAATGGAATTCCGAGCACGATCTTATTGGTGGGAACGCCGGCTTTTAAATGTCGTTCGACAGATGCCTGGACACTTTTTGCAGTCGTTGGTGCCTGTTTTGAATCGTAGAGATTGGCATGGTGACCGGTTAACGAATCAAGCCCGCTGTAAAAATCGTAGGTCATAATATTAATGAAATCAAGGTGCTTTTGCGCTTCACCCAATTCGGTGTGATCGATATAAGCCTGATCGCCGCCGGTGGCAATTGTAAGCAAATAATGCGTTTTTGATTTGGTTTCAAGTTCATCCAACTGGCGACGGATCTCACCAAGTAACAAACTGAAATTCTGCTTGTCTTCGGGGCGAAATCCATTGTCCTCACCAATTTGTCCGGGGTATTCCCAATCAAGATCAATACCATCCAGCTGATATTTCTGCATCAATTCAATTGCACTTTTGCCAAATCCTTCTCTCGACTCCGGAGTTAGCGAAGCATCCGAAAACCAATTGGACCATGCCCATCCACCAATTGAAATAATCACTTTTAAATCGGGGTTCTGCGACTTCTTTGCCACCAGCTGAACAAGGTTGATGGAGTCGGTCTTCAACCGAAGAACAATTTTCCCTTTGTCAATATCGGCAAAGGCATAGTTAATATGTGTCAGTTTGCTTGCATCAACATTTTGCATCGACATTCCAGACCAACCTGCAACATAACCGACGATTTTATAGTCTGACTGATGTGTTGCCTGATTTTTTGATTTTGCCGGATTGTTGCATTGAATCATTCCTATCGCACATATAATGAGAAGGCTAAGATTTGAAAGAGTTGTTAGTTTGTTTCGCATATATTTGTAAAACTTGTGAATACTATTTAAACTTATTTTAAAACTTCAAATATAATATACTTTAACCGAATAGTGATCTTGTAAAAATTGGGGCGTTCATAAAACTAAATCTGGCTTGCAAATTCAGGCTTTAAATAGATTCCGCCACTACGTGACTTGGATTTTCAATTCAATTTATATTTACAAAGATGAAACTGCTACGCAGTATTCTTTTTGCAACGTAGTTGCCTTATCTTTGTAGATAAATGTATTATATAATCTAAAAAGCAACGGAGTTGCGACACCTTAGTTGTAAGACTTTGGAAAGCTATGATGGAGATCTGATAACAAAAGGGATCTATTCGAAAATCCGACATCCGATGTATTTCGAATTTATATGCTGGTTAATCGGGTTCCCAATCATTTTCGGTTCACTTTTTTCATTTTTTCTTTCGTTTCTGTTTATCGTAAATGTCCTTTTTTGGAGATCGCTAGAAGAGATAGAGCTTGAAAAACGGTTTCCTTCCTATCGTGATTATAAAAAGACAACACTTTTCTAACAAGTTGCCGGTGCTCATTCCGGATTTTTGCAGGAACAGATCTGTTTCTGTAAACCATGAATGCATATTTCTGCAATCAACGTTTAATCAGAACTTCCCTGGCATAGATTTATCTTATGGTGGGGTAGTTGGTGCCTATTGGGTTTATGCAGAATCTATTATTTGTTAATGGGATTATTGCTTGTGTGAAGCATGCAAATAGGATTAGGTTTCTTCTCCCTTTTATTTAGTCAACGAACAGGTTTACCTCCATAGATGGTTGAACTATCAGGTCTAATAATTGTAGTAATTTTATATTCCCTGATTTCGGGTTGGGTCATACAATATTGCAATAGCAACCGTCATGAGACAGCGATTATTAAAAAGTTAAGCACCATAATTTAAAAGATAGATTTCAAATGGTTAAGCAAAATTCAGGCAAAACAGCAAGCGGGAAAAATTGGCACGAAAAACATTCAGAAGCACGAACCTTTGGAAGTCGCATAGCTGATTCTGTGGCTAATGGGATGGGTTCATGGCGGTTTATTATTATCCAAACGGTACTGGTTATTCTTTGGATGGGTTTAAATATGATTGGATTAATCTATCATTGGGATGCTTATCCTTTCATTTTACTCAATCTTCTTTTTTCGACACAAGCGGCCTATGCAGCACCTATTATTATGATGTCGCAAAACAGACAAAACGAAAGAGACAGGATGCATGCCCAGGAAGATTATCAAACCAATGTAGAAGCAAAAAAAGAGATTGAAGCATTAACAAAAATATTGAACAAACTTGAAGTTGATAAACTGGATAAAATCATTACAATGCTCGAAGAAATGAAAACTCCGGTTAAAGATTGACAATAGAGGAAATCTTTCTGATACATTTCCTACCTTCGGCGGGCCTTCTGATGTCGGAAGTTTAGATGATTATTTCTGAAATTGTTAGGAGGCAACTGGTTCTTTTATTGATTTTTATCAAAAGTAAATCCGTTATCCTATGAATATTAAAAAGTTTACATTTAATCCGGTCGAAGTAAATGCGATCATATTATGGGACGATACACTCGAATGTGTAATCATCGATCCTGCCTGTTTCTTTCCTTATGAAGAACAGAAACTGAAGTTGTTTATCGAAACACTAAACCTCAAGCCTGTCAGACTATTAAATACACATGGTCATTTCGACCATCTGATGGGTAATCGTTTCGTTGAAGAAACATGGGGACTTAAAAGTGAAATTCATAAGGAAGATAACTATCTTGTGGAACAGGCATCTGCTCAGTCGCTCATGTTTGGCATGTCGATGCCGAAGCCGCCATTGCCAGGTAGTTTCATTGAGGAAGGTGACATTCTTACCTTCGGCAATTCATCATTAAAAACCATTTTTGTTCCGGGACATTCGCCGGGTAGCATGGCGTTTTATTCCGAAGCAGATAAGTTACTGATTGCCGGAGATATTATTTTCAACGGATCTGTTGGCCGTACCGATCTTCCCAGGGGAGATCACGAACAACTGATTACCGGAATTAAGGAAAAACTGCTGGTTCTTGATCCTACTACAAAAGTTTATTGTGGCCATGGTCCTGAAACAACCATTGGAGCGGAGAAAAGCTATAACCAGTTTCTGAATTAGGATCTTATTAAAGAAGGCATTTCGTCGGTTTAACAATGAGATGATTCAACAATATGCCAATTTGACAATCTGAGAAAAAGAATTGTTGAATGAATGAGTTTGATGTTGAATACGATAATCGCAATTCACTATTTACAATTCGGAATTACTTTTAAACCAAAAAAATCATATTTTATTCTTCTAAAAGGAGTTAAAATTGCACAGGCAAATTATTAAAATAGATATAGAATGGCTATCGACAAATTTGTGAGCCGACACATCGGACCACGTGAGGATGATATTAAAGAGATGTTGAAGGTGATTGGTGTACAATCGCTTGATGAGCTGATTGATCAGACGGTTCCTGCTAACATCCGGCTTAAAAAACCCTTGAATCTTTCCAACGGACTGACCGAAAGAGAATATTTCCGGAAGATTCTGAAAATAGCTCAAAAGAACAAAGTATTCAATACCTATATTGGGATGGGATGGTACGACACAATTACCCCTTCGGTAATACTTCGCAACATCCTTGAGAACCCTGTTTGGTATACCTCTTATACACCTTACCAGGCGGAGATTTCGCAGGGCAGGTTAGAGGCACTGTTGAATTTCCAGACAATGGTTTGCGAAATGACGGCGATGCCACTGGCAAATTCTTCATTGCTTGATGAAGGAACGGCTGCTGCCGAGGCCATGCACATGATGTACAGTCTGCGTTCGAGGGCACAGGAAAAAGCAGGTGCGAATGTTTGCTTTGTGGACGAACTGATCTGGCCTCAAACACTGGATGTTTTGATCACAAGGGCTGAACCGCTCGGTATCGAATTGAAGGTAGGTAACTTTAAAGATGCAGTTGCAACTGAAAATTGGTTTGGAGCGATCGTGCAGTATCCAAATTCGAATGGTGAAATTGAAGACTATGCCGGTTTTACGAAAGCTGTTCAGGAAAAAGGGTGCAAAGTAGCTGTTGCAACCGATTTGTTGGCGCTTGCATTGTTGACCCCTCCGGGTGAATGGGGTGCTGATATTGTTTTTGGTTCGTCGCAACGTTTTGGCGTTTCGATGGGATATGGTGGACCGATCGCTGCATTCTTCGCCACACGTGATGAATACAAACGTGATCTTCCGGGTCGTATTATCGGTGTATCGAAAGATGTAAACGGGAAGCATGCGTTACGTTTGGCACTTCAAACACGTGAACAGCACATCAAACGCGACAAGGCGACTTCAAATATCTGTACAGCACAGGCGCTTCTGGCAACAATGGCCGGAATGTATGCCATCTATCATGGCCCTGAGGGAATTAAAGCCATTGCTGAACGTGTGTATAACATCGCTCGCCTGCTGGCCAGGGAGATTACAAAATTGGGTTATGCCCAGGTGAATAAAAAGCACTTCGATACGATTCGGATTGATCTTCCACGACATGTAAAACGTGAAGATATCGAATGGTTATCGGTTGATCTGGAGATGAATTTCCGCTATTTCGAAAATGGGCAGGTTGGTCTGAGTATCGATGAAACCACCAATATTGAGGATATTAACTGGATACTTGAAGTCTTTGCGAAAGCTGCCAATAAGCCGGTTCCTATTATTCATTCTATTGCAGATGACAGGTCAGTGGATGCTGATATCAAACGTCAGTCAAAGTTTCTGAAACAGGAAGTATTCAGCAAGTACCGTTCTGAAACAGAAATGGCACGTTACATTAAACGTCTCGAAAAGAAAGATATATCATTGGTTCATTCGATGATCTCGCTGGGATCGTGTACGATGAAGCTGAATGCTGCGACAGAGATGTTGCCGTTGAGCTGGATCGAATTTAATGGAATACACCCCTACGTTCCTAAAAATCAGGCAATGGGTTACCATGAGTTGATGGAAGAATTACGTCGCGATCTGGCCGAAATTACCGGATTTGAAGATGTTTCGCTGCAACCGAATTCAGGTGCTGCTGGTGAATATGCCGGTTTGATGGTTATCAGGGAATACCATAAAAGCAGGGGAGATGGACACCGAAATGTGGCGTTGATTCCTTCTTCGGCACACGGAACAAATCCTGCAAGTGCAGCAATGGCCGGAATGAAGGTTGTTGTTGTTCCATGTGATGAGCGTGGTAATATTGATATTGAAGCATTGAAGGCCAAGGCGGAAGAATACAAAAATGACCTGGCCTGTTTTATGGTGACCTACCCGTCTACACATGGTGTGTTTGAATCTTCAATCACCGAAATGTGCGACATTATTCATCAGAATGGTGGACAGGTTTACATGGATGGTGCCAATATGAATGCGCAGGTTGGTCTGACCAATCCTCGCCGGATTGGTGCCGATATTTGTCACCTAAACCTTCACAAGACATTTGCCATTCCTCATGGAGGTGGTGGCCCGGGAGTTGGTCCTATCTGTGTTGCGAAACATTTGGTTGAATTTCTTCCTGCCCATTCCGTCATGAACAATGGTCACGTTGGAATTCATGCAGTTGCTTCGGCTCCATGGGGTAGCGCTTCTGTGTTGACGATTACTTATGGCTATATCAAAATGCTGGGAGCTGATGGTCTTACCGAGGCGACTAAAATAGCAATTCTGAATGCGAACTACATTGCAGCGCGACTCAAAGATAATTACGGCGTTTTATATACGGGCGAGAATGGCCGTGTTGGTCATGAAATGATTCTTGAATGCCGCCATTTGAAAACGGCTGCAAATATTTCGGAAACCGATATCTCGAAAAGGCTGATGGATTATGGATTTCATGCGCCTACTTTATCATTCCCGGTTCACGGAACATTGATGGTTGAACCGACGGAGAGTGAATCGAAAGAAGAGCTCGATCGTTTTGTGGATACAATGAATGCTATTTTCGATGAGATTAAAGAGGTTGAGACGGGTGCTGCTGATGCAGTAGACAATGTGCTGATGAATGCACCGCATACGGCTGAAATGCTCACTGCAAACGAATGGACACACGCCTATTCGCGCGAAAAGGCTGCATATCCGCTTGAATGGCTTCGCGAAAATAAATTCTGGGTTCCGGTTGGTCGTGTTGACAATGCCTGGGGCGACCGCAATTTGTTCTGTACATGTGAACCGTTGGAAAGTTATAAATGATGAGTTATAAATTATAAGTCATACCATATTGGAGTGACGGAATTGCATTAAGTGTGTGATTCCGTTACTCTTTTTTTTATTTTTCGATAGAAATGGTTTTTTTCCCAAACGCAAAAATCAACCTTGGTCTGAATATTCTCCGGAAAAGGGAGGATGGTTATCATGAACTTGAAACGATCTTTTATCCGGTTGGATTAAAGGACGGTTTGGAATTTATTGAAAACAAGCAAAACAAGATCATCTTTACAAGTTCAGGTCTCCCTTTGAACATTGATCCGGACGAAAATATTATTGTGAAAGCCTATCGTTTACTTGCTTCTGACTTTTCACTTCCGGGACTTGACCTTCATTTGCATAAGGTAATACCTTTCGGTGCAGGACTGGGTGGCGGATCATCGGATGCTGCATTTTTATTAAAAGGTCTCAACGATTATTTTGAGTTAGGACTTTTTGTGTCTCAGCTGAAAAAGTATGCGGTGAAACTGGGCGCCGACTGTTCTTTTTTCCTTGAAAACAAACCGACATTTGCCTGCGGAATAGGGGAGCAGCTTCAAAACATTCATTTTAATTTGAAGGATTATTTTATTGTGCTTGTAAAACCTCCGTTTGGTGTCGGAACCAGCGAAGCCTATGCAGGAATCAAACCTTCAATTCCCAAGAAATCATTGCTTGATTCAATTCAGTTATCACCTGATAGCTGGCAGAATTGTATTGTAAATGATTTTGAAACATCAGTTTTCAACTTGTATCCTGAGATTGCTGAAATCAAAACAAAGTTGCTTGAACATGGCGCTGTTTACGCAGCGATGTCGGGAAGCGGTTCATCGGTATTTGGTTTGTTTAAAAGTGAGCCACAAATAGCTGTAGTTGATTTCCCTGCAGGTTATTTTATTTGGAAAGATTGGATCTCAGATATTTCATGAGTCAGTCTGTGTTGCAATAAGCAATAAATATTTCGTCCTCCGCGTTTTAAAAATGCCAGCAATCAAATAAAATTACCTGCCTCACTGTCAGGAAACAGACTTCGAAAATGTTCAGTATTTCATTACAATTGATATTTAAACTGCACTTGCACTATATGGTTTAGTTTGCTATCTTTATTGAAAGAATAATCATTATGACTGATGAAGCTGACATACCTTTACCAGTTCGGTTTAATCCCTTTAAACACCATCGGAATTATATATTGAGTATTCTTGATAGTGCTGCTCCAGAAGAAGTCATTGACCTGTTGGATTCAGTTTGTAGCAACTATATTGACATCTATATGGGGATGCTGACTCCGGAAGTCATCGTAAATGGGGTTATCGACATTCTAAAATCAAATCAGGTATTTCATTTTGAGGATTTCTGTAGTTGGATTGCTTCAAAAAACGGATACCAACAAATCAAACTGGAAGATCACTCAGAGTGGATTATTCGGAAAGGGGATATTGCTGAACGATATATTCACATTCATTCAACACGGTCAGGTCCATTAACCGCACGTTTTAACGGTTCGACCTTAAAAACGATATATATGTTGAAAACTTGTTTTGCTGGTGTTCCTGAATCGCTATCTTTAGAAAAAGTTAATCGGATCAGGATGCAGATTGGCCTTTCACCTGTAAAAAAACTCGATCGAAATAAAGGCATCTTAAAATGTTATGAGGCATTTTTTAATAACCCGACCCACAATCAAACTTAAATAATCGCAAACAAATGAACCTGGTACCGATAAAAGTTGAATGCTATTCCGGGTACAAAGCCGATGAATTTCCAATTTGTTTTTATCTGGAGAATACTAAGTTTGAAATAACGGAAATATCCGATCGCTGGTACCAGTCAGATACATCACTTGACAAGCCTGTATCCGATTATTTTAAAGTTAGTACTGTTGGCTCTATGAAGTACATTATCAAGCATGAATTAGCAAGTGATCTGTGGTTTTTAGGCACTACGGAAGAGCCGATGGTTCGGTTTTCTTACAATTGAGAACCAGAAAATTGTATGCCATCTAATTTGTTGATAACTTACTGTAAATTTACAATCAATCTACTCTTATAATAATGTTTTTATGCTGATATTTGTTACGTAATTATGAATGAAATGGCTTCAAAAACAATCCGATTTATCAATTTCTTATTGGATACCGCTATTTACCTGGCGTTCGTAATCATTTTTTTTATGTTTTTAAGAAATGTTATTGCAAAGGAAAATGTAAAATGGATATCTATTCTGATTTATTTCATGTATTATTTTCTCTTCGAATATTTCACAGGGCAGACGATTGGAAAATTATCCACAAAAACTAAGGTGGTTTCTTTAGGAACCAATAATACATCTTATTTTCTTCAGATACTTATGAGAACGCTGATGCGATTTATTCCAATCGACATTCTCTCTTATTTGTTTTCTGCGAATGGACTACACGATTGGATTTCAAAGACTAAAGTAGTCAAGGTTTAATTTTGGATCAAGGATTCCTTGAAGAACTATGAAATAATGCGTCTCAAAATTGATGTTTCATCCATGAATCAATCTGAAAAAATAGAGTGGAGTTCAGAGACCACTTAAAAAAACGGGCCTGACCCGTTCAGGTTCTATCAACGGGGGCGTATCCTACGGCCTCATAAGTAGGTTAATAAAAAATGAATCAAATGAAAAGAACAATTATTAAGTTTGCTGCGATTGTTTTAATCGCATTTTCATTAAGCTCTTGTGCAACAGTCTTTGGAGGGCAGGTAAGCGAATGTCAGCGGACAAAGCCCGCTGAAGGTCAGCCATCGCGTCCAATTAGAGCAGGAGCATTGATTGCAGATATTATTTTGTTTTGGCCAGGTACCATTGTTGATTTTGCAACGGGCGCAATTTATAAACCATGCAATAAGTAAGCACAAAAAGGATCGATACATTATGAGAAAAATAGTCTTGTTTTTAAGCACAACAGTTTTGGCCGTTATGATTATTTCTTGTGCGTCCATTGTAAGTAAGTCAAATTGGCCGCTGACAGTTAACAGCAATCCATCGGGTGCTGATCTTACAATTACCAACAGAGGTGGTTTTGAAGTTTACAAAGGCGTAACGCCCGCAACTTTAAAACTGAGATCATCAGCAAATTTTTTTAAGAAGGAATCGTATAAAATCAAATTTCAATTAAACGGCTTTGGTTCAAAGATCGTTCCGTTGGAATGTAGCGTGAATGGCTGGTATTTTGGGAATATTCTTTTAGGTGGTTTGATTGGAATGTTGATAGTTGACCCTGCAACCGGAGCAATGTACCGGTTAGACTCCGATTATATAAATGAAACATTATCAACGGCAAATGTAAGCACTCAAACTAGGCATGAATTACAGGTTTATAGTCTTTACGATTTGCCAAAAAGTTTTAAAGGGCATCTTGTGGGAATAAACTGATAAGTCATCCTGAACTCATTCTGAATGGATCGGGTAGTTAATTACGTGTTCTCTTTCATGTAGGCGATTCTTGCGGGGTTAAAATCAAATGAATTGTATTGTCAGCAACGATCTTTGTTGAAAATAACGAAGTTATGATCCCGAAAATTGAAGTATAAAAGCTGAGTAAAGAAAAACTGGACGATCTCGTTTATAATCTTTTGATCATGGTTGACAAATTGTTAGCTGAAGTACAAGATCTTAAGGCAGAGGTTGAAACTCCTTTTTAAGATTCTGATAGCCCATAAAGGAGCGCATTGTATGGCTGAGATTTTTTCCAGTCATACAATGCCGTTTTCTTGAGCAGAAATAGTACTTTTGTCGCTCATTAATCCGGAGGGATCTTGTCATTAAATGAAAACCCTTGCATTTGATTTTATTGTAGTTGGAAGCGGTCTGGCAGGTTTGCTTGCTGCTTTTCATGCCGCCGATTATGGCACTGTTGCACTCATTTCCAAATCTGAACTGGATATTAGTAACTCATATCATGCTCAGGGAGGTATTGCCGCTGCAATTGGAAAAGACGACGATCCGCGCTTCCATTTTGAAGATACGCTGATCGCAGGACGCAATTTATGTGACCGCGATGCCGTCTCACTCCTTGTAAACGAAGGCCTCGAAAGGGTGAACGAACTCATTGAAAGAGGAATGGAGTTCGATAAGGATGAGGAAGGAAATCTTAAACTGGGTCTTGAAGGAGGTCATTCCCGACGCCGAATTCTACATGCGGATGGTGACGCAACCGGTAAGATGATGACCAGTTTTATGCTTAAAAAAGTACTGGACAAACCTGGGATAACAACCTTTGAGTATTGCGCTGCACTGAAAATCATCGTGGAAGAAAAAGTTTGTAAAGGAATACAAACGCTTCGATACACGGATGGTGAAAATATTATATTTCTTGGCAAAGCCACAATTTTGGCGACCGGAGGACTTTCGCGTCTTTATTCTCGGTCAACAAATCCTTATACAGCAACCGGCGACGGGATCGCGCTTGCATGGCAGGCTGGTGCTCGTCTTGCAGATATGGAATTCATTCAGTTTCATCCCACTGCACTTTCACTTCCCGGAGAAGAAGCCTACCTGATTAGTGAGGCTGTACGAGGTGAAGGAGCTTATTTACTGGATGTGAATGGCGTTCGTTTTATGCCCGGCATTCATCCATTGGCAGAACTTGCCCCACGGGATGTGGTTTCCTCAGCCATTTTTAAAAGAATGCAGGAGACAGGCTCGAACGTCTTTCTTAGCCTGAGGCATCTTCACAACGAAAATCTTATCGAACGATTTCACTCGATCGATGCGCACCTTCGGCCATTGGGAATAAATTTATTAACCGACTTAGTTCCAATAGCTCCTGCAGCACATTACATGGTTGGTGGTGTCAGAACTGATATCTGGGGACAAACCAATATCACCGGTCTTTTTGCATGTGGAGAGGTGGCAGCAACAGGAGTTATGGGTGCAAACAGACTTGCAAGCAACTCTCTGCTCGAATGTCTCGTCTATGGTAAACGAGTGATTGAAAAAGCAAGACAATTAAACACCAGTATGCCATTGACTTTTAAACAAGAATCAATTTTTCTTTGTCCGGAAACAGATAATGAGTTTCTAAAAGTGAAAAATGAACTGGCCAATGTAATGAGCGACCAGGTTGGGATTGTTCGCGATGCAACAGGTTTGGAGTCAGCACTGGCGCGAATTGAATCGATTGCAGAACATTACAAGAATTCGGGAACCGATTATAATTACCATAAAATAATCAACCTCACCGATATTTGCCGGTTAATTACACTTTCGGCGATCGAGCGAAAAGAGAGCCGCGGCGGACATGTCCGCATCGATTTTCCTTTCGAGATTGACGAAGAGTTGCACCATATCATTCAGAAAAAAGACAACGAAATTCAATACGAAGCAGTCAGAATATCATGAACAAAAGCGAATTAAATATTGAGACCATAAAGCCGATCATCGAATATGCGTTAAAAGAAGATATCGGGAATGGCGATATCACGACCAATTATTTGATCCCTATCGATTTGCAGACAAAGGCGACGATGGTGGCCAAGTCAACAGGTGTAATTGCCGGACTTGCTGTTGCTGAATATGTTTTTCGGACTTTTAGCTCAGTTATAACATGGAAAACTTTTGTAAATGATGGTGACAAAGTATCCAAAGGTGATCTGATTGTTGAAATTTCGGGATCGTATCGGGCATTATTGACCGGAGAGCGGGTAGCTTTGAACTTTTTGCAGCGGATGAGCGGTATTGCCACGATGACTGCAAATTACGTAGATACATTAAAGGATTACAAAACGCAGATTCTCGACACCCGAAAAACAGTTCCCGGTTTACGCCTTTTAGATAAATATGCAGTAAAGATGGGTGGCGGTACAAACCATCGGATCGGTCTTTACGATATGGTACTCATTAAAGACAATCATATTAAAATTGCCGGAGGAATTACCAACGCCGTTGCACAAATTAAAAAGAATTTGCCTGGTGGAATTAAAGTAGAAGTCGAGACAACGACCATAAAAGAGGTGCAGGAAGCATTGGCAGCCGGAGTGGATATCATCATGCTCGACAACATGTCCAACAGCACAATGGCCGAAAGTGTGAAAATAATTGATGGCCAGGCGAAAGTTGAAGCGTCAGGAAATATGACGATGGAACGACTGAAGGAAGTGGCCGCTACCGGAGTTGACTTTATTTCGATTGGAGCGCTCACACATTCGGTGGCGGCATTTGATATTAGTATGAATATTGAATCCTGAAAAATTGAATTTAGTCATCGACATAGGAAACAGTCAGACCAAGGTCGCAATATTCGATGCGGGCAAGATCGTGGAAATCATTTGCATGGAATCGCTTAACATTACCCGATTGGGTGATTTAAAGCGCAACTATCCCGCATTGAATCAAGCAATCCTTTCGTCGGTCGCCGTAGTTGATGTAGAATTGTTAAAAGTACTTAAAAAAGATTTCGGTTATTTCATTGAATTCGATCATCATACAGCTGTTCCGATCGGGAACCTTTATGAATCGAAAGAAACTTTAGGGCTCGACAGATTAGCAGCTGCAGTGGGAGGCATCGTGTTATTCCCTAATAAAGAGCTCTTAGTGATTGATGCTGGTACTGCTATAACATTTGACCTGGTTGATAAAAACCACCACTTTTTAGGAGGGAATATCTCTCCAGGATTAAAAATAAGGTTCAGGGCGCTTCACGAATTCACAAAGAAACTCCCTGAAATTGAGCGCGCAGACTCTTGGCCTATTGTCGGAAAGACAACTGAAGAGGCGATAAGGGCCGGGGTTCAAAACGGGATGATCTTCGAAATTGACGGAATGATCGACCATGTACGAAAAGACTGGCCACAGTGTCAGGTTATTTTAACCGGAGGTGATTTATTCT
>Ga0209724_1002315_pt1 | contig 16356 bp, 12 predicted proteins | sample grotaG_FD_184143 | JGI IMG/M metagenome (GOLD analysis project Ga0209724, IMG submission 184143) | Glacier valley bacterial and archeal communities from Borup Fiord, Nunavut, Canada, to study Microbial Dark Matter (Phase II) -... | ecosystem: Environmental > Aquatic > Freshwater > Ice > Glacier ...
ATGGGCAATTTCTTATAAATACAAAGCTGAACAGGTTGAAACAATACTAAATTCAGTATCCTACCAGGTTGGACGTACAGGAGCAGTAACTCCGGTAGCCAATCTCATGCCTGTACACCTTGCCGGAACAACTGTCAAACGTGCAACTTTGCACAATGCCAACGAAATAGAACGACTGGGTTTGCGAATTGGTGATACTGTCAGATTAGAAAAAGGGGGCGAAATAATTCCCAAAATTACCAGTGTAAACCTTGATAAAAGACCGCTTGATTCAGTTGAATTAAAGTACCCTGAGATATGCCCTGTCTGCCATTCAAATTTGGTTCGGCAAGACGGTGAAGCTGCCTGGTATTGTAGTAATGATACTGGATGTCAACCCCAACTAGTTGGCAGAATGCAGCATTTTATTGGCCGCAAAGCCATGGATATTCAAGGTTTGGGCGATGAAACAACAGAACAACTGTTTAAAGCAGGAATCCTGCATAACATTGCCGATATTTATGAGTTGAAAGACAAAGTTAGGGCGATCTCGAAAATTGAGCGTTTTGGTGAACGTACAATTAGTAATATGCTTGAGGGCATAGAGAAATCTAAGGAAATGCCCTTTGAAAGAGTTTTATTTGGCTTAGGAATCAGATTTGTTGGTGCCACAGTTGCTATAAAATTGGGTCGGCATTTTAGAAATATCGACGCTTTAGAACAGGCAGGCTTCGAAGAACTACTTGCTGCTGAAGAAGTTGGTGAAAGAATTGCCGAATCTGTACTTAGTTATTTTGATCAGCCCGCTAATAAAGAGCTAATTGAAAAATTAAAAATTGCTGGGTTAAAAATGCAAGTTTTAAGCCAGGAAACAATCTTGGAGAGTACCAAATTAAGCGGTAAAACGTTCTTAATCTCTGGCACATTTACAGCGCATTCAAGAGAGGAACTTAATGAAATTATACTCGCAAACGGGGGGAAATTATTAACTGGAGTCTCTTCTAAACTTGATTTCCTCGTAGCAGGCGATAAGATGGGTCCGGCAAAACTTGAAAAAGCATTAAAATTAAATATCCAATTGCTGACTGAAGCTGAACTAATCAATTTATTAGTATGAATTTAGTAGACCAAGTCAAAAAAATATCTGGTAATATTGTGCTCAAGCAGGCCATTGCTAAGGGGATGGCTGCTGCTGAGACAATATCTTTCGAGAAAGCTACCAAGTTTGGTATTCTGTTTTACGCAAGAACGGAGGCTGAAATGGTAGCTGTGACAGATCTAATCTCCTTTCTATGGGAACATAAAAAAACAAGCATAATTTTAGGGGCTACTATAGGCTTTCCTGTAGCCAAGTCAAGGCTTACTAATATGAATTTTACCCAGCTCAAAGAAGAAGAATTTGACTGGCGTAATATTCCAAGAGGCTACCGTATATTAAATTTCCTGGATAATGATTTTGATATATTAATAGATCTCACACAAGAAGACTACCTTCCAGTAACATATCTGCTTGCACTGTCAAAATCAAAAATCAAAGTTGGGCGCTATGATAGAAATAGCCATGGTTTATACCACTTCATGCTTGATACATGGCAAAAGCCAGATATATTTAATTTTACAGATCAGGTAAAGCAGTACCTGTTAAGCTTATAATAATGAATAATAGCCTATTAAGAGGTAGCGGGGTGGCTCTTGTAACCCCATTTACCTGTTCAGGAGAGGTTGATTTTGACGCATTAAAAGCACTGATAGAGCATATCATTGCAGGTGGAATAAATTACCTGGTTGCTCTGGGAACAACTGGTGAACCACCGACCCTAGATACAAGAGAAAAAAGAATAATTCTTGAATTTATTCTTGAGGTGAATAATAATCGGCTGCCTGTTGTTGCGGGTATAGGAAGTAATGATACCCGGGCTCTTGTTAATGAGTTGCGCAATTTTATGTCCATGGGTTTTACTGCAATTTTATCTGCAAGCCCCTATTACAATAAACCAAATCAAGAAGGTATTTACAGGCATTATCAGGCTTTGGCTGAAGTATCACCTCTACCTCTTTTGTTATACAATGTTCCAGGCAGAACAGGTTCCAATATCTCAGCAGAAACTACACTAAGACTTGCTCATGAGTATGACCATATCATTGGCATCAAAGAAGCATCGGGTAATTTTACGCAGTTCGATCAGATTCTAAAAGATAAGCCTGCTGATTTTCTGTTTATTGCAGGTGACGATGCCATAGCCCTGCCAATTATGTCAATTGGAGGAGATGGTCTGATCTCAGTAATTGCAAATGCCCTTCCTGCTGAAATTGCTAAATTAATCAGCCTCTCACTAAAGGGTAATTACTCTGAAGCCCTGCAAATTCATAAAAGCATTGCAGAAATAATCGGGCTGATTTTTGCAGAAGGAAATCCAGCAGGTGTTAAAGCAATGCTACACCAACTGGGTATTTGCCAGGATGAGCTCAGATTACCATTGGTAAAGGTCAGCGCTGGCTTATATGAGAAGATTCAGGCATTGCTATATATACTTCAGGGAACGAATAAAAACTAAATCGTCACCAACAGCTATGTGAGCATTCGATGAATTATAAGCAAATGAAATGTATTGAATAACAGTTAGAGAAATAGCTTGTTTACAGGCTATTTCTCTTAAAATGCATAGTTATATTGAAACTATTTCGTTTCGAGATTTTTCTTATCCTGTACTTCAAGGCGAACTTCCTGAGCAAGATTCTTCAGATCTTGAAGACCTTTTCTTACCCTGGTGCCAGCAGCACTATTGCCCTTATTATAAAATTTATCTGCGTCAGCCTCTAGTTCAGTGATCAGCGCTTTAATTTTGTTAAATTTTTCCATGTTGAGATACTAATTTTGTTTTTAAATAATTAATAATTTCCGTTACTAAAGTATAATGAATTTTTTGAATAACAAACTTAAAACAGTCTAAAATGCTTTAATTCAAGGCGAAACAGCCTTATTTTTTCCTTTTTTATGTATCTTTCTTATCAGCTTGCCTTTATCGTGTGATAAAGATGGTACACTAGAGTTACTGATGAGCTGGTTATCAAGTTTTATGATAGCTCCATTATTTAAACTTCCGGAGGCTATATACATCAATTTAAGATATTGATTATTTAATATTGCTGAAGAAATATATTGATCGGGTAATGAATTATTAATTAATGAAACGATAAATTTAGTTTTATTATTTGCTGAAACGATTGTTTTTGAAAACAAGGGGGTAGTTAAGTAAAAATTGCCATCAGCTAAATTCAGCGGATAAATTCCAATTGCATTAAAGACATACCAGGCAGATGATTCAATTCCCTGTTCAGCCGCTGGTAAGCCCCCAGCACTATTTTTATATAAGGCCAGATGTAGTTTTTTGAATGGATCGATAGACCTTACTGGCAACTGCTTGAAATCAGTGTAGGAAATGTTAGATGCGTTTAAAACAGGTACCCCCGATTTTAATTGAGGTTTACCTTTTACCTCATCAGCATGTTGGGATATGGCATATTGCCGCATGAAGAACTGGTAGTCTTCAAACTTATGAAGCATTTTTGCAAGCCGTGATGCATTGATATAGGTTGTTGGCAAATCGAAGGTATTATTTTCTGCTAGTAAAGCGCCCGTTTTAGATGCTTGCCAAACATGTGTAAGTTTTACAATTTCTTCATACACAGGCAGTGTTACCGTTAAAGGCAAGATTCCCTGAAAACAGGCATCAGCCAGAATTGAAATCTGTTTAATGCCCAGAGATGATTGAAGTTGCTGATTGGGCTGGGTATTTTTTTTAAGTTCCTGCTGGGATGTTAGAAGTGAATGAAAATAATCTATCATACGATCTGGAGCTATCAGATCAAGCAAGGCAAAATTTAAACGCTGATGGTCAGGAAAAGATGAAACATCATAATGGGTAAAATTTGCAGTATATATTTTGCCGTCCTTACCAAGATACCTTCGGTCAGCATCACAGTCTAAGGTTGGGGTCAGAAAGCAATGATAAAGAGCCGTGTAAAATAGTGTCTTAATAGAATCAACATTCCCTTCAGTTTTTATACCTGATAAAGCATGATCCCAATTTATTGCAGATTGATTTTTAAGTGAATCGAAGTTCCAGCCTGATAACTCGGCTTTCAAGTTTAGATCAGATCCTGATTGATCAACTATCGACAGTGAAAGTTTGGCCAAAACTGTTCCTGCTTTTCGAAAGATAAATTCAGCCCTGGTATCAGCCGCACTGGTTGCTTTAGACCTGGGCTTCTGAATCTGTCCATTGGCATACAAAATAGCTGACTTGTAGGGTTTTGAAAAAACCAGTGTGAAATAAACTTTATGCATGCTTAAAGGCAAGCCCACATATTCAAACCCTCTTACTGTTGTGTGGTTCAAGAGTTCAATATTCCCAAGATGAGCCTTATTTGAACCTGCTGAAGGCCCAAGCGTTAATAGTATATGGCCTATCGTCTTCACAGGAAAAGTAAATCGTGAAAAGCCGACTCTTTCTGTTGAAGTCAGTTCGGCTTTTATGCCGTAGGTATTCAGAAATACAGAATAATATCCTGCACTAGCAAATTCATCAGTATGTGAAAATGCTGAGCGGTATCCTAATAATTGGGTACTATCAGCCGTAAGATCGCCCAGTGAACCTATACCTGGCATAAGTGAAACTGTTGCTGACCCCGGTTTATCCGAACCAAGATGATGAATTTGGTTAAAACCAATAATTGAAGTATCTGTGTAGGTATAGGTCAGGCCCTTCTTTAAAATTACGCGGGTATCGGGGCTTACCTGGACCATACCAAAGGGCATACTAACACCCGGATAAACAGTATTATTCCCAGCTGTGCCGATAATTGGATTGATAAATTTGACGTACGAATCATACACAATCTGCTGTGCAATACCAGAATTGGTTTGCAGGCAGGCAAAAAGAAAAACTAAAACAGATTTATACTTAAATAAAGTGCTCATGGCTATATCAGCCAGCGTGCATATATGTTATGCTAGCAGGCGTGGGTTAATACGGCGCAAGTGTAAAATAAGTTCTGCAAACAGTATATTTTGATTAAATAACACTGTTTTTGCCATTACGCTGTTGACATCCAGATCGATACTTGGATCACCGACAAACTCTTTTACCTTTTTCAACTCAATACCAAGTTCATATTGGTCAACTGTTGTGAGGGCAGTTGACAATGCCGCATGAAATTTAAAAAGACTTGAGACTGCAATATCTGCATGCTGATAAAGCACATTCTGGTAACTCAGGCAAAATTTACGGGTCTGCTTATAAACAGGATTTACTAAATAAGTAAAATCAATTAAAGGAAGGGCAATCAGGCCTTGCAAGTCAATTTTTTCCATGCATACCGTATTGCCAGCCCTGTCTATCTCAGAAGCGTAGATAGTGCCAAAATTAGAGTGACTGACAGTTCCCCGGGCAATAATTGCTGTACTGATCTCCTGTTTTAACGCATTGCACCGCTTATAGAGATCCCGGAGACTCGTATCAATAGTACATAATTCAGCAAGTTTACCCAGACTTGAGGCTATTAAAATATTTGCAAAAATTCTGACTGACTGCATTTCCTGACAGGTACCAATAACATGAGACTGACCATTACAAGTCACAGGGAAAATTAAATCCTGGTACTTATATTTTGAGTCGTCAACCTGCATTAAAATTAACTTCACAACACTCAGCCAGTCTGAAGAAAGTAAATTCATATCTGCGCCTGATTTCCAATAGGCGTATAGCAGGCAAATAGGACCGCAAAGTATCGACTGATCCCAGATTTTATACGGCTGCAAGATTGAATGCTTAGTTTCAGTTGAGAAATCAGGTATTGAAAAATTCTCAGTACGAGCCCTATCGGCATAAAGGCACTTACCTTCGGGAATTGAAAATACTGCACGGTAGTCATTCTCCCTGATATGAAGCATCTGGCAGTTAATAATACCAGCTATTAATTTCTCAATACCTTTATCAATCAAAATTAAATCGAGATATAATAAGGCTTGACGAGTTGAATCATCGAGATGCATATACCCATCGTTTGCACTGATATATGCTAATGGGAGATTTGCCTGATTACTAAAAAAAACCCGCTCATCAAGCGTATTTGGATAACAGTATTCAAATGAATCAAGCCACCAAACAGCGGGTTTATTGCGCGCAATTTCTTTGATACGCAGTTCTACACCCTGACTTTGATATGAACGTTTGTCAAGCGCAATTCTGAGCCTGGGCTGCTTAAAAAAAAATCCCGGATCAAAAGGACCCGGGAATGATAATCGGTTATGAATATTAACAAGTTTAGACGCTATAAAACCTGCACCCAGCAGATAGCTTTGCTTAAAGAAAGCTCTCCGCTTAGTCGTCTTCAAGGTCTAGGTATCTGAAGCGGCAAGGGTTTGAAAAACCTCTCTTTCTACCTGATATTCACCAGCTTTGAGTTTTTCAGCAATGATGCTGAATGCTGATAAAGTTTGCTCTACATCTTCTAAATTATGCACAGCAGAAGGTATTAACCGTAAAATTAACAATCCTTTAGGAATGACGGGATACGTTACTATTGAACAGAAAATACCAAAATTTTCACGCAGGTCCATTGTCAGATTCGTTGACTCAGTTAGCGTACCATGAAGGTACACTGGAGTAACTGGACTATTAGTATTGCCAATATTAAATCCTCTTTCTTTAAGACCTTTTTGTAACGCATGCACAATTACCCATAATTTATCTTTGTACTCAGGATGAGCAATTAATAGATCAAGGCGTTTTTGTAATCCGATTACCATCGGTAGAGGCAAAGATTTAGCAAAGGTCTGGGACCGCATATTATACCGCAGAAAGTCAGCAACCATTTTTGTGGTAGCGACAAAAGCCCCAATACCGGCCATAGATTTAGCAAAAGTTCCGAAATAAATATCTATTTCATCTTGAATACCCTGCTCTTCACCAGTACCTGCCCCGGTTTTACCCATGGTACCAAAACCATGTGCATCATCAACAAGTAGTCTGAATTTATATTTTTTCTTCAGTGCTGCAATCCCTACCAAATTACCCTGAGCACCGGACATTCCGAAAACACCTTCTGAAATAACCAGGATTGCACCGGTTGTACCTTCAATTAGCTTTTGGGCTCGCTCTAATTGCTTTTCAAAGCTTACCATATCATTGTGAACATACACAAAGCGCTTACCCTGATGAAGGCGAACTCCATCAATAATACAGGCATGGGCTTCAGCATCGTATACAATTACGTCATGACGGTCAACAAGAGTGTCAATGGTAGATACCATGCCCTGATACCCGTAATTGAGTAAAAAAGCATCTTCTTTTGAAACGAAACTCGCGAGTCTTTCTTCGAGAGATTCATGATGAGAAGTATTACCAGATAGCATTCTGGCACCCATAGGAGCGGCAAGCCCGAAAGCTGCTGCACCATCCGTATCAGCCTGACGAACTTCAGGATGATTGGCTAGACCAAGGTAATTATTCAAGCTCCATACTAGCTTTTCCTTACCACGAAAAAACATACGTGCTGAAATCTCGCCTTCAAGTTTAGGGAAAGCGAAATATCCATGAGCCCAAGCAGAATGCTGGCCTATCGGCCCCATATTTTTCTTAATCTTATCGAAAATATCCAAGTTGTCGAATGTTTATAATCACCAAGGCCAAATCACTGCTCAGGCTGTCAAAAATACATAATAAAGCGTGAATAAAAAGAATCGTGCGACTGATCACTGTCAGCAATAATACTCTTCTCAGATTTAATAATGAATTTAACCCCGCTTTATTAAGACATAACTATAAACGAGAATACCAGGGAACAGGTTTAGTCGATTGTTTGATATTTCAGTATTAATCTGCTGACACAAGCAGTTTTATCATTATCCCGAATAGTTTAACTAAAATTAATCTACGTTATCGTGTAAAAAAGTATTGTTTGGCCTAATTTCACCCCGATCATCGCTGGTATAACGAGAGATCTCTTCAGTAGCTGATGAAGCGGGTAATTTCTCGAAATTCATCTTCTTGCGCATATATGCAGGTTCGTTTTCAAGATCTTCGAGCCCTTTAGTAGTGCGAAGTTTCATACTGAGTTCTTTAAGCCTTGAAATACGCTCTTTAGTCTTTCGCATCGGATCATCATCTCCAGTATCAACAGGCTCAAGATGCACTATATGCTGCTGGTCGGTTTTAATAAAATTCAGCCTGATTTCATTTGCCGGAACCAGGGAAGGTAAAGGTATGGTTTGAGCCTGAACAGGTTGCTCACCAGCTTTATCTTCGGCATTATCAAAAATGCTCACCTGCCTTGCTTTTAAACGCAAAGCTTCACGGTCAACAACAGATTCTTTAAGAAACGGATCCCGGTGCATCTGCTCGTTTCTCCTGATAAAAGGCTCATAAGAGATTGGCTTTGTGCTCTCGCCTTCTTCAAAATGAGGTTCAGCTGTTGTATCAGAATGGATATTTACAGACTCATTAGTAAAAGCTACCTCAGACTCATCCTTGTAAGAAAGTTCATGTCTGATAGTTTTGCTGGCTGGCTGTGAAAAATCATCACCCAACACAGTTACAATCTTTTCAGGTGCTTTCTGTCTGATGACATCTTTTTCTTTTCTGGTTTGAAAACCTGTAGCAATTATCGTTACACATAGCTCATCGTCAAGGGTATCATCATTACAGTTACCCCATATAATATCTGCCGTCAAGCCGGCTTCTTCCTGAATATAATCGGTAATGATGGTTACTTCATCCATTAGTACTTCATTCTTGCCAGAAGAAATATTCAAGAGAATATAACGGGCACCTTCTATTTCATTGTCATTTAAGAGGGGGGAATTTAAAGCCCCCACTACAGCCTTCTTTGCCCGATCTTCGCCTTTAGCAGTACAAGAACCCATAATGGCAGCACCACTATCTTTCATGACGGTACGAACATCTTCAAAGTCTACGTTGATATATCCTGGTACTGTAATAATCTCAGCTATACCTTTGGCTGCTGTTGTCAGAATATCGTCTGCCTCACCAAACGCATTTGACAAGGTCAGATTACCGAACATTTCCCGCAACTTGTCATTTGAAATAACAAGAAGTGTGTCTACAGAGCGTTTTAACTCTTCAAGACCTTCGTCTGCCTGACTACGTCTTCTTTTACCTTCAAAAGAAAATGGGGTAGTCACTATACCAACAGTCAGAATACCCATTTCTTTGGCGGCATTGGCGATGATCGGGCTAGCTCCTGTACCTGTGCCACCACCCATACCAGCGGTAATAAATATCATTTTGCAATTTCTGATCATCGACTTTAACTGTTCGAGATTTTCAATTGCCGAATGTCTGCCAACCTCTGGTATAGAACCAGCTCCACGGCCTTCGGTAAGCGTAGTACCAAGTTGAACTTTATTCGGAATCGGGCTTAATTCAAGCGCCTGAGCATCGGTATTGCAAATGATGAAATCAACACCCTTGATTCCTTGCTTAAACATATGATTAACCGCGTTACCACCACCACCACCTACACCTATAACCTTGATGATTGATGACTCATCTTTTAACATGTCAAATTGCATAAAATATCTTTTTTAATGCCCTACAGTTACCTTCTCTCTGCTCCTAAGATCATAAAAGAAGTGCTAATTATATATTAATCTCCTCAGAGTGTTAGTAAAACACCTACTTGTTAATAATTAACGGTCAAACTCTTTAAATTCTTTCTCGTCATGGTGCAAATCACCATCAAAGAACTTAACCGTTTTTGTGAATAAGGTCTTCAACCAGGTTTCACGTTCATGCTTTTCACGAACAAGTACTTCGCTAACGGCCTTGCCACCCTTTTCATCAAGGTCTTGTAATCCTTTAATCACAAGCCCAATACCGGTAGCATACATAGGGCTGGCCACATCTTTCACATTACTTTTACTTAAATGTTCATTCGGATACCCAATTCTGGCGTCCATACCAGTAACATATTCAACAAGCTGCTTGAGATGTTTCAGCTGGGCCCCGCCACCAGTTAAAACAATACCAGCAATCAGTTTTTTTTCATACCCAGAGCTTTTAATCTCATAGTATACATGCTCAATTATTTCTTCCATCCGAGCCTGTATGATATAGGCGAGGTTTTTCATAGAGATTTCTTTTGGCTCACGGTCACGCAAACCAGGAATGGCAATAATTTCATTTTCCCTGTTTTCTTCTGCGAGTGCTGAGCCATACTTGATTTTTAGCTGTTCAGCTTGTTTTTTCATCACTGTGCAACCTTCACGTATATCTTCAGTAATGACATTACCACCGAAAGGAATGACTGCCGTATGACGAATAATACCTTCATGAAAAATGGCCACATCAGTAGTACCACCACCGATATCGACAAGCACCACACCTGCTTCTTTTTCTTCTGTGCTTAACACTGCTTCAGCTGACGCCAGAGGTTCAAGAATAAGCCCATCGGTATCAAGTCCGGCTTTTTTAACACATTTATAAATATTCTGAGCAGCTGTAATCTGGCCTGTAATAATATGAAAATTAGCTTCAAGACGTACCCCTGCCATACCAATCGGGTCTTTTATACCAGGCTCACTATCAACCTTAAATTCCTGAGGAAGCACATGTATAATTTTTTCACCCGGTGGCATAACCAGACGGTGCATGTCTTCAACAAGCTTTTCTATATCTTTTTTATTAATTTCATTGGTCGTATTATCGCGAACCAGAATACCACCATGTTGCAGGCTTTTAATATGCTGACCGGCTATACCAACATATACACAGCGTATTTCACAATTCGACTGCTCAGATGCCTGACTGATAGCTTCTAGAATACCTTGTACTGTTTTCTCAATATTAGATACCACTCCGCGGGTTACACCAGCAGACTCAGCTTTCCCAAGGCCAAGGATTTCAATTTTACCATGTTCATTCCTACAGCCTACAATAGCACATATTTTCGTGGTACCAATGTCCAGGCCAACAATGAGTTCTTTACTTTCCATAACTTAATGAGGGATTAATTTATTTTGTTTGTTAACAGAAGGCATCAATGCAAGTGCCCTCCCCTGATAGTTTATTAGTTTATTATTACTCTCTGCCACAGGCTTAAGGGTACAAACAACCTGGTCAGTATATTGCAAGTCAATCGTACTGTATTTATTCAGGCCCTCTCGCGGAAAAACTGTAGAATACATTAAATCAAGCTTTAAAAATTTCTCATCGAGGTGAGAAGTATCACCCAATAAAACGATAAAGGACTGTTTGGCTGGTAATAGTCTCATTTGATCCTGATCAGAGATCTCAAAAAACCGGTACTCATTTCTTTTAAAAGGTGACGTTTCAATGAAATTTGACAAATAAAGAATATTTTTCAGGATTGGGGTTTTAATGGTATCAGCCTTCCCAAGGCCTTCAGCAATATGTCCTGAAACACGGTAAAATTTATTAGTATCAGCACGTGAAAACGGCATTTTATTTCCTTGGCGGTCAATAAAAAAACGCTGCCCAACTGAATTGGTAACCATTACAAAGGGATGCTTCTGGGCAATCTTAACATTTAGCATACCACTCAGATCAACCGATAAACTGGCTTCAGCGATAAATGGATTTTTTTTAAACAGGGTTTCAAGACTGTCTATCTCTAACAGATTAATTTTTTTATGAATCAGTTTCTTTGTGTTCAGCTGATGCCAGATTTGGGCACTGCTGACAAATTTTTCGCTATCAAGCATCTGGATATGTACGCTTTTGCAAACCATTGCATTCTGCCTACGGCTAGCAAAGGCGTAAATAGAAATTAATGCCGCTATGGCCAAAATCCAGAGTACACTTTTAGAAATAAGTATCCAGTTAATTTTGTGCATGGCTCCTCCTTTCTGTGGCGAGAATTGCAGCCAGTGGTTGTACAAGACCATCAATATCACCAGCTCCGGCAGTTACCAGCAAACTGGGGCGGTTAAGTTCGATATATGAAATGAGTTCATCTTTCTGCATGCTATATTTTACAGGTGCCGTCGAATTTTCAAGAATTAGGGCTGATGTAATTCCCTCTACTGGCAGTTCTCTTGCAGGATAGATATCAAGCAAGATCAGCACATCAACTTTTGAAAGCACCTGGCCAATTTCACGATAAAAGTCACGGGTGCGGCTAAACAGGTGTGGCTGAAATACAAGGGTAAGAGGCTGATCAGGGTAAAGTAATTTAAGGGTTTGAATTAATGCTTTCAGTTCTTCGTGGTGATGTGCATAATCATCAATAAAAATTTGATCAGTTGTTTTTACCAGGTATTCAAATCTTCTTTTGACTCCTTTAAAACTCTCAATACCCACTTTCAAGGCTAAACAATCAAGCCCTGCATACCTGGCAAGTCTGAGTGCAGCCACCGCATTTTCTATATTATGTAAACCAGGGCTTTGCATAACAATATCTTTAATCTTACTAATTTCATCAGCATAGTCGAATATAAACTCACCCTTAACGATCCGGATATTAGAACCATGAACCTGAGATACCTTTACGTCTGATAGTTGACCTGGTGTGAGGTCAGTACCCCTGGCTTGAATATGCTGATTTGCAGCATTTGTATCATCAGACAATTCGCTGTCAGGGAAAACCGCCTCATACGCTGTATGTTGTCTTGAAACAGGCAAACCCTTATGAACAAGTAATAAACCATTATCATTTACCTGGGCTGCAAATAAATTATAAGATTCATTCATAGCAGCTATATTACCATAGATATCAAGATGATCGGCATCCATTGATGTGATTACAGCCGCCTTGGGAAAAAGGGTAAGAAATGAACGGTCATATTCATCAGCTTCAACCACTACCCATTCAGAATCACCATTGAGAAAATTAGTATTGTAATTAACGGAGATACCACCCAGAAAAGCTGAAACAGCAATACCTGCAGATTTCAAAAGATGCGCTAGCATGATGCTCGTTGTGGTCTTACCATGTGTACCTGCAACTGCCAGTACTGAGTGATTTAGACTGATAAAGCCTAATACCTGAGAGCGTTTATATAACTGGAAATGCTGGTGTAGAAAAAAAGCATGAATAGCTGCTGTTTTAGGAACACTCGGTGTATAAATAACCAGCAGGTCGTCAGCAGGAGTTTTAAATGATTGAGGAATTTCTTCAACTGCGTCAGTATAGGTAACGTTGATACCTTCGGTTAACAATTGCCTGGTCAGACTGGTTTCAAAACGGTCATAACCCATAACCTCGACAGATCTTGATTTAAAGAAACGCGCAAGAGCACTCATGCCTATTCCACCGATACCAATCAAATAAACTTTACTTATCTGGTTGAGTTTCATTGTTTATTCCTATATATACTTGCCAGTCTGATAATTTCTGCTGCAATTTTTGCGGCAGCATCAGGATATGCATAATCCTGAATATTTTTTTTCAATTCATGTTGTAAGTTTTTATCCCTTATCAATTCGATTGCTGTCTCAACAAGCTTTTTTGGGGCATCAGCATCACTGACCATCATGGCAGCCTTGCCACTGACCAGAGCCTGAGCATTACGGGTCTGATGATCTTCAGCTACATTGGGTGAAGGCACCAGGATCACAGGCCTTGCCGCCCAGGCGAGTTCACTAATAGTTCCGGCGCCTGCCCTTGAAATAATAATATCAGCTGCCGCATATGCTTCATCCATATTATTTATAAATTCAGTAAGCTGAACTCCCGCTACAGGTATTCCTACACGGGCCCTCAGATCGACATTATACCGCTTACCAGCCTGCCAGATAAGCTGGATACCTTCATCTTTTAGCTTATCAAGACCAGAGAAAATGCTTTCGTTTAACGTTCTTGCTCCAAGACTGCCTCCTAAAACAAGTAATACGGGCTTATCAGGGTCAAGACCCAAATTTTTAAGCGCCTGGACATGGGAAATCTGCAAATCAACAATAGACTTGCGAACAGGATTACCCGTCAGCATTAATTTTTCATCAGGAAAGAATCGTTCCATTCCGGGGTAGGCAACACAGATTTTGACAGCCCGGGAAGCAAGAATCTTATTGGTAATTCCCGGATATGAATTTTGTTCCTGAATCAAACAGGGAATTCGCTTAAGTTCGGCCATAAAGAGTAATGGACCAGAAGCATAACCTCCTACACCTACTGCAGCGTCTGGTTTAAATTGTTTTATGATAGCTCTTGACCTGAACAAACTTTTAATAAGTCTGATCGGAAAACGTAAATTCTGCAAGGTCAGAGAACGCTGAAGGCCCATAATATCAAGACCTTCTATGACATAGCCAGCAGCAGGTACTTTTTCCATCTCTATTTTACCCAGTGCACCCACAAAAAGGATTTTTACAGATGGTTCAAGCTTTTTCAATGCCTCAGCTATGGCTAATGCAGGAAACAAATGGCCTCCGGTGCCACCACCACTAATGACGATATGCAGATCAAGCTGTTTCATGCAGCACTCCTTTCTTATTTTCTTCTATATCACGACTTACACTCAAAATAATGCCAAAAGCAAAACTGGTGAACAGTATTGAAGTGCCCCCCATACTCACAAGCGGTAGAGGCACCCCGGTAACTGGCAATAAATGTGTTGCAACAGCCATATTCGCAAACGCCTGAATAACCAGACTGAAACTTAAACCTGTAGCCAGCAAGGCTCCAAATGCTTTGGGGCTACGGGTAATAATTTTAACGCACCTGAATAATAAAAACAGGTAGAGAAAGATCAGAAAGAAGCCGGCAAAAATGCCATATTCCTCAACAATGATGGCAAAGATAAAGTCTGAATATGCCTGTGGAAGGTAGTTGCGTTCTGTACTTCCTCCAAGACCCTTACCATGCCAGCCACCTGTCGCTATAGCCATCTGGGCATGATTTGACTGATAGGCCTTATCTGGATCAGTTCTTTCAGGGTGTAAAAATGCTTCAACTCTTGATTTATACACCCCTCTTCTAGGGCCCAGGGCGACAACAGCAAACAAGATAACCAGCCCACCCACACTTACCAGTGCAATCTGCCTGGCACTTACCCTGCCAATCAGCAGAATAAGAATGCAGGTACCAAATAACATCAGGGCGGTTGAGAGATTTGCAGGTGCGATAAGACCGAAAACAACCATTACGGCAGCAAAAATTGGCAAAAAACCCTTTTTGAAGTCCTTTATCTGCTCTTGGCGCCTGGTGAGTTCTCTGGCCAGAAACATAATCAGTGCAAGCTTTGCAAGATCTGAAGTTTGAAATGTCTGACGAATCAGCGGAATGGTAATCCATCGGCTAGCCTGATTAATCTGTGCTCCAAACTTAAGGGTGTACACTAATAAAGGTATTGATACTACCAGCATTACGGTTGCAATAGCTGAGTAATACCGGTAATTTATCTTATGGGCTATAAACATTAAAATCAGGCCTGAAACAACCATCATCAGGTGTTTGAATAGTAGAATACTTGTGTTACCATCGTATTTCTGGTATGCAAGGGCTCCTGTTGAACTGTATACGGCAAGCACAGAGAATATAGAAAGTGTAAACACAATCATCCATATCCAAATGTCTCCTTTAACCCGTGTAAGTATCCAATTCATAGTTTTATCCCTAATTATTTTATAATTCTTTCACGGCTGCTTTAAACTGATTGCCACGGTCCTCATAATTTTTAAATAGATCAAAACTCGCACAAGCAGGAGATAACAGAACTGTGTCACCTTTCTTGCCAATATGATATGCCATATTTACTGCTTCTGTGGCTGTAAATGTGTTCACAATTAATTCAACGCTGTCTTCAAAAGCATCGTGGATGCGCTTATTATCTTTACCAAGGCAAATGATGGCTTTAACTTTCTGCTTCACCAGTGCACTTAACATCGAATAATCATTGCCCTTATCAACACCACCAACGATCCAGACTACTGGGCCTGTCATACTTTCTAATGCGTACCAGACTGAGTTAACATTGGTAGCTTTCGAATCATTGATAAATTCAATGCCCTGCACTTTTGCCACATGCTCAAGACGGTGCGCAATATTTTTAAAATCACTCATGCTCTGACGAATAATATCATTGCGCATATCAAGTACCCGGGAGGCTATGCCCGAGGCCATAGAATTATAGAGATTATGTTTGCCTTGAAGGGCAAGTTCTGAGATCGACATATTAAATGTTTCGTTATCTAACTTGATGATGAGTTCTTCATTTTCAATCCAACTACCAAGAGTCAGTTTTTGAAATATGGAGACAGGATACTGATTGGCAAGAATGTTTTTTGTAGGTAGATTGTTCATTGTTTCAGCATCATCAAGTGAATAGATGAAGGCATCACCAATCTGCTGATTGTTTATAATTTTAAATTTTGAGTCTGCATAATTTTGCATGCT
>Ga0209724_1002318_pt1 | contig 16333 bp, 16 predicted proteins | sample grotaG_FD_184143 | JGI IMG/M metagenome (GOLD analysis project Ga0209724, IMG submission 184143) | Glacier valley bacterial and archeal communities from Borup Fiord, Nunavut, Canada, to study Microbial Dark Matter (Phase II) -... | ecosystem: Environmental > Aquatic > Freshwater > Ice > Glacier ...
TCTGAAGCTGGTCGTCGAGCCCGGCGGTGCGGTTGCGCTGGCTGCCGCGCTAAGCGGTGCCGTGCCGCTGCGGGGCCGAACGGTGGTCGTCATGCTGTCGGGTGGCAACGTCGATCCGGCGGTGTTCGCGCGGTGCCTCGTCGGCTAGCACGGGTCAGAGCGCAAGGTCGCTCAACCCGGGATGATGGTCGGGACGGCGCCCCAGCGGCCAATGATACAGCCGCTCGCTGGCAAGGATCGGGGCGTCGTTGATGCTGGCGATCCGCCTACGCATCAGGCCGTTTTCCTCGAACTCCCACAGCTCGTTGCCGTACGACCGAAACCAAGCGCCGGCGGCATCGTGCCATTCATAGGCGAAGCGCACCGCCATCCGGTTGTCGCGAAATCCCCACAGCTCCTTGATGAGGCGATAGTCGAGCTCGTGCGCCCACTTGCGCGTCAGGAACGCCGCGATCGCGTCGCGGCCCTGCATGAACTCGGCGCGGTTCCGCCATGCGCTGTCGGGGGTGTACGCCAGCGCGACGCGCGCCGGATCGCGGCTGTTCCACGCATCTTCGGCAAGACGAACCTTCGCCGTCGCCGCCTCGACGGTGGTGAACGGCGGCAGGGGCGGGCGGGCGGCTTCCATTATCATTCTCCCTCGGTGGCGAGGCGGGTGCGCAGTTCGGCATTTTCCGCCTCCAACGCTGCCAGCCGTTCGGTTATCGGCTGCAAAGTGGCCTCGATCTGCGCCGACGTGAAGCGCGGCGTGATATGTTGCGGGCAATTCCAGTCGAAACTTTGCAGGTGCAGCTTCAGGATCCGTTCGGGCTTCGCCTTATACCCCGGATCGAGCACGAGCGCCCGCAGCGCCGGATCGGCATCGAGCGCGACGACTTCGACCCGCGCATAGATTTTCAGCCGGGCACGCCGGACATAGTCCATCAGGAACAGGCACGCGCGGCCGTCGGCATTGATGTTGCCAAGGCTGATATACTGCCGGTTGCCGCGAAAGTCCGCAAATGCCAGCGTGCGGTCATCGACCAGCTTCAGAAAACCCGCCGGGCCGCCACGGTGCTGCACATAGGGCCAGCCGGTTTCGGAAACGCTCGCGAGGTAAAAACTGTCGCGTGCCGCGATGAACGCCGCCTCATGGTCGCTGAACCGGTCGTTCGGGCGGTCGCCGCTGAAATTCTGCCAAAGCTGGTCGCTGCCCATCGCTGCCTGCGCGGCGGCGACGCTGGGGGTGGTGGCGATATCCAGAAAACCATAGCTCATGCCGGTCATCCTCAATTGGAGACCGGCGGCAACCGCCGCCGGTCCGTGCCGCCTCAGGCGTGATCGCCCGCCCGGACCACCGGGAAGTCGATGTCGGTCTTCGCCACCTCGTTCAAAAAGTTGGTGAAGCTGTTTTCGGCCACCAGCGCGACGATCTCGACGATCTGCGCGTCGGTAAATCCGGCGGCGCGAACCGCCGCGATGTCGCCGTCGCCGACATGCCCCCGCTCCCGGACCACCAGCGCGGCGAAGTGTACCGCTGCATCTGCCTTCGGGTCGGTCGAGCCGCCGCTACGGTTGCGCGCGATCTCGTCGGGCGACAGCTTGGCGAGGTTGGTCGCCAGATAGCTGTGCGCGGACAGGCAATAATCGCACCCGTTGACCTGAGCCACCGCCAGCGCGATCCGCTCGCGCGTCTTGACGTCGAGCGCCTTGCGGAGCGCGCCCGAGAAAGCGGCAAAGCCGTCGAGCGCGGCGGGACTGCTGCCGATCAGGCGGTAAAGATTAGGGACCACGCCGAGCTGGCTGTGGACGGCGGCGAGGATCGGCTTCGATGCTTCGGGCGAGGTGTCGATCGACGGGATGGTGAGGCGGGACATGACGCATTCTCCTTGCTGGACGGGCCGGGGGGCCCGCTGACCCCGGATATGAGCGCTTTGGCATTTGCGCATAATCCATGATATTCGAGAATGATCCTCTCGGATGATGGAATAATGATGGACCGTTTCGAGGCAATGCACCTGCTGCGGCTGGTCGTCGACAAAGGCAGTTTTACCGCTGCGGCGAAGGCGGCGCGCATGCCGCTGCCGACCGTCAGCCGAAAGATCGGCGAACTGGAGGCGCACCTTGGCACGCGACTGCTGACGCGCTCGACGCGCCGCCTTGCGGTTACCGATGCCGGGCTTGCCTATCTCGACGCGGCGCGGCGCATCCTCGACGATATCGACGAGGCTGAACGCAGTGCCGCCGGCGAGTATCTGACCCCGCGTGGCGATCTTGTGGTTACCGCCCCGATCCTGTTCGGGCGGTTGTATATCCTGCCGATCGTCACCGATTTTCTCGCGGCCTATCCGGATATCGACGTGCGCTTCCTGCTGTCCGATCGCAATCTTCACCTGATCGACGATCACGTCGATCTTGGCATCCGCATCGGCCGCATGCCCGACAGCCGGATGGTGGCGACACGCGTCGGCGCGATGCGAACCGTGCTGTGCGGAGCGCCGCAGTTGATTGCGGCGCATGGCTCGCCGCAACGACCGGCGGACCTTGCGGTGTACCCGACGGTCAGCTTCGACCTCGCGCTGCAGGCGGCTGCAACGACCTGGGGGTTTCGCGACGCGGAAACGCACGACCGGATCGAAGTGCCGATTGCGCCGCGCCTGTCGGCGACCACGGCGGAGGTGGCGGTGGCCGCTGCCGTGCGCGGAACCGGGCTGACGCGGGTTTATCATTATCAGGCCGCTGCAGCGGTACAGTCGGGGGCGTTGCAAATCCTGCTGCCCGACTTCGAGCCGGAGCCCGATCCCGTGCAGCTTATCCATGCCGGCCGGGACAAGCTGCCGCTCAAGACCCGCGTTTTCCTCGATTTTACCGCCGGACGGCTGCGTAGCGAACTCACGACGTTTTGATCGAACCAGCCGAACAGGTCGTTTGCAGCAGATTCGGGTGTATTGACAGCTTTGGAGTTGGCGTAAAGGGTCATCCCCATGCAATAAAGGGGGGTGAGATGGCCGAAACGACCTCAACCGGTAAATTGGAATCACTGGCAAAATCGTTCGGTTGGCCGCTCGTGGCCATTGCCTTCATGGCGCTGTTCTTCGGACCGATATCGAAATGGCTCGGCGGTCTGGGCAAAGCCTCGGAGATTACTGTCGGGGCGCTGGGCATAAAGTTCGATTCGTCGGCTTCGGCGGCGTTGACTGCCGATGCCGAAACAGCCGACGCGGTTTCGAAACTGACGCCCGACCAGCTCGATTTCCTGCTGGCGCACCCCTTTGGCCAGGTCACGGTGGTGTGCGCCGCCGGCAACTTCAACGCGAAGGCCCCCGACGTCTTCAAGAAGAAGGATCTCGACGAACCCGCGAACTGGGCATCGCTCGAGACGTTCGGGCTGGCAAGTTCGCGGGCGAACCAGCCGGATAATCTGGAGTTTTGCAATCCGGGCAGCATGAAGGCGTATGAACTGACCGACAAGGGCAACATCGTCCGGACCTATGTGAGCCATGTCGCCACGCAGCTGCTCAAGTTCGAAAAGAAGGGCTGATGCTGCAGGCGTGCGCTATTGCCGACAACCGCTTGACATATTGTACCAAATAGAATAACAATGCTGGTCGAGAAAAGCGGGAGAACGGACGCATGACGGTACCGGGCAAATCGGAGCGACCACAGGCCGCTGCAGCCTTGCAGGCGCACCGCGCCCCCGCCCACGTGTCGTCAGGTTCATCAACTTTGCATGGCTCGCGCGGCGGCTGACACGGTGTCGCCACCGGCCGACTCGGGCGCTCAGTCGGTGCCGGGCGTCGCGAAGCGGTGGGTGACTTCGGCGTCGGTCGGGCTGGGGGCAGGGGGCGCTTCGCCGAACCATGCGGCAACGCGCGCCTTGGCTGCGGCGTCCATGTGCAGCCCCTGCTTGGTACGGCGCCAGAGCACGTCGTCGGCAGTGGTCGCCCATTCGCGGCTGACGAAATAATCGAGCTCGGCCTCGAACAGCCCGCCGAGATTGTCGCCAAGGCCACCGGCTAGCAGCCCGTCGGCAGCGGTCCCGATGGTCAGGGCGAGGCGCTTGACGAGGCGGGGGTCGTAATTCTCGAACTTGGCCGTCAGATTGCCCAGCCAGCGCTTGAACGCCGCCTGACCGGTCTCGTCGCCCAGCCGCTCGACATCGCCGCCGGGCAACGCCGCGGTCGCGGTCCATGGCTTACTGTCGGGAGCGATCAGCTTCATCACCGCCTCGGCAAGGACGCGGTAGGTGGTGATCTTGCCGCCCACGACGGTCAGCGCGTTGACGCCCTCATGCTCGACGAGGTGATAGTCGCGCGAAGTCTCGCGGTCGCCCTTGCCGGCCTCGAGGATCAACGGGCGGACGCCGGCATAGCGGTGGACAATGTCGCCCGGCGTCAGCGGCCTCGCGAGGAAGCGGTTGACCGCGCCCAGCAGATACTCGCTCTCCTCGCCGGTCACATGTGCCGCCTCAGGCGTCTCGACGGTGCGCTCGGTGGTCCCGATCAGCGAAAAGTCGCGCTCATAGGGGATGACGAAGACGATGCGCCCGTCGGGCTGCTGCAGCATGAAGGCATCGCGGCCCAGATGCACCCGCCGCGTAACGATATGCGACCCCTGCACGAGCCGCAGCGCGGGGGCATCGTTGCGCCCCAGCACGGTGCGCGCCACCTGCTCGGCCCATGGCCCGGCGGCGTTGACGATATGCCGCGCGGTCAGTTCTCGCCCGTCGGACAGGGTCGCCAGCCAATGCTCGCCCTCGACGCGCGCCGCGACCACGCGCGTTCGTGGTGCCACCAGCGCGCCCCGGTTGGCGGCATCGCGGACGTTGGCGACTACCAGCCGCGCATCGTCGACCCAGCCATCCCAGAAGCGGAAGGCGCGGGTATAGCGGGCATCGAGCGCGCGCCCGGTCCGGTCGTTGCGCAGGTCGATCCGCTCCGACCCCGGCACGGTGATCCGCTTGGCGAGGTGATCGTACAGGAACAGTGCGGCGCGCAGCTGCCATTCGGGGCGGTCGCCGGTCACCGGCAGCACGAACGACTGCGGCCAGGTGATGTGCGGCGCGATGTCGAGCAGCACCTCGCGCTCCGCCAGCGCCTTGCGGACCAGCCCGAACTGATAGAATTCGAGATAGCGCAGCCCGCCGTGGATCAGCTTGGTCGATGCGCTCGATGTCGCGCCGCCAAGGTCGCCCGCTTCGACCAGCGCGACCTTCAGCCCGCGCCCCGCCGCGTCACGGGCGATGCCGGCACCGTTGATGCCGCCACCGATGACCAGGATGTCGATCGTTTCGCCCATGCCCTACCTATTGCCCGCACACCTTGTTAGGGATGAGCGATGGATTCGGAAAGCCCCGCCAAGCCGCTGATACTGGTACTTGATGAAGGTACCACTTCCACCCGTGCGCTGGTGTTCGATCAGCGTGGCGCAATTGTCGCAGCCGCCGCGCGGCCGATCACGCAACATTACCCGCAATCGGGCTGGGTCGAACAGGATGCGAGCAAGATCTGGGCGCTCAGCCTCGACTGCCTGCGCGAAGCGGTGGGCAAGGTTGGCGTTGGGCGCATCGCTGCCATCGGCATCACCAACCAGCGCGAGACGGTAGTCGCATGGGACCGCGTCACCGGCGAACCGCTCGCCCCGGCTATCGTCTGGCAGGACCGGCGCACCGCCGATCGCTGCGCCGAGCTGCGGGCATCGGGGTTCGAGCCGGCGGTGCAGGCCACTACCGGGCTGTTGCTCGACCCCTACTTCTCCGCGACCAAGTTCGACTGGCTGCTCGGCAATCATGCCACCGCGCGGGACGCGGCGCGCGAAGGCCGCCTTGCACTCGGCACCGTCGATGCGTGGCTGATGTGGAAGCTGACCGAAGGCCGCGTCCATGCGACCGACGCGACCAATGCGTCGCGCACGCTGCTGATGGACCTCAAGGCGTGCACCTGGCATCCCGGCATGATCGAGCGGTTCCGTATCCCGCTGGCCGCGCTGCCGACGATCACCGACTGCGCCGGGCCGCTCGGCATCACCCGGCTGCTCGGGCCGCCGATCCCGATTACCGCAAGCGTCGGCGACCAGCATGCTGCAGCGATCGGCCAGGCCTGCCTGACCCGCGGCATGGTCAAGGCTACCTATGGCACCGGCATCTTCGTGCTCGCCCACGGCGGGCCCAAGCGCGTGCGCTCGCGGCACCGGCTGCTGTCGACGCTGGCGTGGCGGCTCAACGGCGTTGCGGCCTATGCGCTCGAAGGCAGTGTATTTACCGGCGGCGCTGCGGTGCAGTGGCTCCGCGACGGCATCGGCGTCATCCAGACCGCCGCCGAGTCGGAGCTGCTGGCGCGCTCGGTGCCCGACAACGGTGGGGTCGTCGTCGTGCCGGCATTTGTCGGGATGGGAGCGCCGCACTGGCGGGCCGATGTCCGCGGCATCGTCACCGGGCTGACGGCGGCGACGACGCGGGCGCATCTGGTGCGGGCCACCCTGTCGGCGATGGCGCACCAGACCGCCGACCTGCTCGAGGCGCTGGCGGCAGACGGGATCGCGCCGACGCGACTGCGGGTCGATGGCGGCATGGTGGCAAACGACTGGCTGTGCCAGCATATCGCCGATGTGCTGGGCCTGCCCGTCGAGCGGCCGAGCGTTATCGAGACGACCGCGCTGGGCTGTGCCATGCTCGCCGGGTTGGGGGCGGGGCTGTTCCCGACACTTGCCGCCGCTTCGGCACTGGCGCACCCCGAGCGTGTCTTCACCCCCGACTATGACGACGACCGCCGCGCTGCCGAACGGGCGGCATGGGCGCATGGGGTGCGGCAGGCGCTGACCACATGATGGCGACGCTGCTTGCGGTCGCCGTGCTGGCGGCGTTCGCGCTTATCGGCGGCGGCGGCTTTGCGATCGTCAAGCGGCGCGGCAAGCCGCTTAATGCGGGGCTGATGATCGGCGTCGGAATGATCGTCCTCATCAACGTCTGGATCAACGCCCAGCCGGTCCCCTAGCGTGCCCGCGTCAGTTCGCGCATCGCCTTGTCGAGCCCATCGAGGCTGAGCGGATACATCCGGTCCTCGAAAATCGCCTTCATCATCTGGATAGACTGGCCATGGCTCCAGTTCTTCTCCGGAATCGGGTTGAGCCATACCGAAGCGTGATAGACGTCGAGCACGCGCCGCAGCCAAATCTCGCCGCTCTCATCGTTCCAATGCTCGACCGACCCACCCGGATAGTTGATTTCATACGGGCTCATCGACGCATCGCCGACGAATACCACCTTATAATCATGCGGATACTTGTGGAGGATATCGAGCAGCGGTGTCCGCTCGGTCCAGCGCCGCTTGTTATCCTGCCACACCGCCTCATAGGGGCAGTTGTGGAAGTAGAAGAATTCGAGATGCTTGAATTCGGACCGCGCCGCCGAGAACAGCTCCTCGCACAGCTTGATCCATGGATCCATCGACCCGCCGACATCGAGGAACAGCAGCACCTTGACAGCATTGTGCCGCTCGGGTCGCATGACGATATCGAGATAGGCCTTGCGCGCCGTGCCCGAAATCGTCGCGTCGAGGTCGAGCTCGTCCGCAGCGCCGTCACGCGCGAACCGCCGCAGGCGTCGCAACGCCAGCTTGATGTTGCGGGTACCGAGCTCGACGCTTGCATCGAGGTTCCGGAATTCGCGCTTGTCCCAAACCTTGATGGCGCGGCCGTTGCGACCCTCGTCCTGGCCGATGCGCACGCCTTCGGGATTATAGCCGTTCGCGCCGAACGGCGAAGTGCCGCCGGTGCCAATCCATTTCGAGCCGCCCTCATGGCGCTTTTGCTGCTCCTCGAGGCGCTGTTTCAGCGTCGCCATGATCTCGTCCCAACTGCCGAGCGCCTTGATCTTGGCCATCTCCTCCTCGGACAGATGCAGCTCGGCCACCTTGCGCAGCCACTCCTCGGGGATTTCGACGCTCTCGGTGCCGTACAGCGTCTCCAACCCCTTGAAGACCTTGCCGAACACCTGGTCGAAGCGGTCGAGCAGCCCTTCGTCCTTCACATAGGCCGCGCGTGACAGATAATAGAATTGCTCGACATTATCGTCGATCACGCCTTCGCGAAGCGCTTCGAGCAGCGTCAGATGCTCCTTGAGCGACGCCGGAATCTTCGCGGCACGAAGCTCCTCGAGGAAGTTCAGAAACATGGCGCACCGAGTCGAAGCGCGTGCGAGCTATGCAAAGTTGATGAAGTTAACGACACGTGGAGGGGGGCAGGGGGGGCTTTGGAGGCGACACATGCCATCGGGCAGCTGCTGCCCGAGGCTGCGTCAAACCGCGTCTGATAAAACCATGCCATTCAAACCTTATATCCAAATAGGTGTAGAATGTCAACCCTGTTGCACAATTGCATCGACCCAACTTCGCGACACGTAGAAAGGGTCGAACAATAGTTGCTAATCGCTGTTGTCGTCCTTGTCGCCTTCGATCCGTTCCGCGAGGCCAAGCAACCTTCGATGATAAGTTTCGAGTCTCGCAAAATGCGCCTGAATCGCCAGCGCAATTTCGCGCGAGTTCTTCACGGCAAGAAAATGCCCAACAATCTGTGAATAATGTTCGGCTTGGCGGGGAAGGCGAAGCGCCGGATCGCGCTTCTCTGCAATCTCACCATCGGCCATCACCTGGACGATCTGAGCAGGCTCTGGGATTGCTGCATAAAGCGCAGCTTTTGGAACCTTGCCGTTCATCAGCGGCGAACGTTTGTGATAGAAATCGAATAGCGCGTCTTCTAGTGGCGTAATGTCCTGCGCTTGCGCGACGGGGTAGGCCCAGACCCATGCAATTTCCCAAACATCGACCTGCCGATTGGCGATAATGTCCGATCTTGCCGAGGTCAGATGACGATTAACCCGCGCCCGGATGCCGTCCGTTGATTGACCAACATATATAGGAATTTGGTCGAGATCGCAGAGGACATAGCAACCGATCTCATTGGTCAGGCTGCGCACGGCCCGACGTCGAAAATCGAGATCAATCGCCATGTAATCTATTCCGCCGCAACCAGCAGAGGCTGCGCATTCGCCGCAAGGATCGGTTCGATAAGATGTTGCGAGAGATAACGCACGACTGGCACAATCAAGCCGTCGCCGGCAATATGATACGCGTCGTTATAGCGTTCCGGCAATTCATAGTGGTCTGGCAATCCCATCAATCGAGCAGCTTCGCGCGGCGACAATAGTCGCGTCCGCACACTGGCGCCGTCGACGACGACAATTGTTTGACGCGACGAGCCACCGCCCGGTGTTCGCAGGCAACCAGCGATATTGTCATCGCGAAGTTCGGCGCGTTGAACCCGCGCACCCGTGCCGTCAGGTCGCGTCCGTTTATAAATTGTTCCAACTCTGACGCTAGCAGCCGCCTTCATCGCGGCGAGCTTAGCGAGACTGACATCGCTCATCATCGCAATCAGACACGCAGTTTGCGCCGGGCTATGCCATTGCACACCGGTTGGCTCCTCCTCGATGAGCGATGCGAGTTCAGGGGGACGCGTTTTGGGCACTGGCAGTTGCCACCACCGCCACCGCTCCAAATCCGGCTCGGCAAGCCGCTCGATTGCCGCCGACATTGCTGGCGGGTGCCATCTTGGCAGCGGCGCCACGGAAACCAACCCGGGTGGGACGGTAACATCTTGGCGAACCGCGACAATAAAAACGCGGGGGCGGGACTGCGGCACGAATAATGCACCATCAATAAGCAGCGCCCCAAAAGCATAACCCTCGAGTGCAAGGCACCGCCCGATCATTGCGAATTCGCGACCGCCGTTTGCCGTCAGTACACCATAGACATTTTCGAGCACGATCACAGCCGGCGCACGTCCTTCGCCCTGAAGCGCTATCATCAGTCGCCAGAACGCCCAGAATGCACCCGAGCGCGTCTGCGCATCTTCGGTACCCAAGCCGGCTGCATTTCCGGCGAGGCTCAAATCCTGGCAGGGGAAAGACGCCCATGCCAAATCTGCGCAACCCGGCAGGTCCGACGTGGTCAATGCGTTTATGTCAGCGACTTTAAGATGATTGCCGCCCCAGTTAGCGCTGTAAGTGGCAGCCTTCATCGGATCGAAATCGTTCGCAAAGCTGCACCGCCAGCCATTTCCCAGCCCAGCATGCGCCATTCCGCCGCCCGCGAAGAATTCAAGGAAGGTCGGTTTGTTCACATTTTGTTTCTAACGCGCGCAACGCGTCAGGCCAAGCGCGAAGTTCAACCTTGCCCCCGCCGATTCATGAACGCCAACCGCTCGAACAGCATCACGTCCTGCTCGTTCTTGAGCAGCGCACCGTGGAGCGGCGGGATCAGTGACTTGGTATCGCGCGAGCGCAGTACGTCGAGCGGCAGGTCCTCGTGCATCAGCAGCTTGAGCCAGTCGAGCAGCTCCGACGTGCTCGGCTTTTTCTTCATGCCGGGCACTTCGCGGATGTCGTAAAAAATGTTCATCGCCTCGCGCACGAGGTTCTTTTGAATGTCGGGGAAATGGACCTGGATGATGCGCTGCATCGTCTCGCGGTCGGGGAATTTGATATAGTGGAAGAAGCAGCGGCGCAGGAACGCGTCGGGCAAATCCTTCTCGTTGTTCGACGTGATGATGACGATCGGGCGGACGGCGGCCTTCACCGTCTCGCCGGTTTCGTAGACATGGAACTCCATGCGGTCGAGTTCCTGCAGCAGGTCGTTTGGAAACTCGATGTCGGCCTTGTCGATCTCGTCGATCAGCAGGACCGGCAATTGCGGCGAGGTAAACGCCTCCCACATCTTGCCGCGACGGATGTAGTTCGAGATGTCGGCGACGCGCGCATCGCCCAGCTGGCTGTCGCGCAGGCGGCTGACGGCGTCATATTCATACAGCCCCTGCGCCGCCTTGGTGGTGGACTTGACGTTCCATTCGATCAGCGGCGCGCCGAAGGCGTTGGCGATTTCCTGCGCCAGCACGGTCTTGCCGGTGCCGGGTTCGCCCTTGACGAGTAGCGGCCGGCGGAGCGTGGCGGCCGCGTTGACCGCGACCTTCAGGTCATCGGTGGCGACATAGGCGCTGGTGCCTTCGAAACGCATGGGGAGGGGTGCCTTGCCGGTGGGTTGACGTTCACGGCAACGCTAAAGCGCGGCGCGGGGCGTGGCAACCGGCGCTAGTGATGCGCGAAGCTGGTTTCGTTATGCTGCAGCCCCGATTTGCCGAGCATGTTGCCGTCGATATCGGTTGTCTGCCGCACCAGTTCGGGCGTGCCGTGCGTGCCCAGGCGATAGTCGTTGACCGTGACGAAGCTATCGACCTTGGCGACCAGCATCATCCGGAACGGTTCGCGGGCGACGAGGCGCACCTGCATGATGAACGGGCGCGCGCCGGGGGCGACGATCGCATCGGCGGCGAAATGCTCGGTAATGTCCTTGCCGTTGGCGCTGACCGACCCGGGCGGCAGCGCTGCCGCGTGCAGCACCGTCCTGCCGCTCGCATCGGTGGTCGTAGCGGCGGCGGCGAACAGCTTGGCAAGGCGGTAATAGCCGGGGACGGGGACATCGCTGGCTTTACGCTCGCGCGCGATATCGTCCGGTGTCGGCGGCTTGCCGTTGACGCTGAGCAAGGTCCACGCCTTGCCGTTCCAGCGGTCGATCCGCGTCTCGGACGCCTTGTCGCCGCCGCCGGACTGCGAGGCGACAATGGTGCGGTCGAACGCCAACGTCGCCGGCCCCAGTTGCGCGGCGTCGGCGAGCAGCCGGTCGCGTACCGCGTCGGAGGCCGGGGCGGCCGCGAGCGCGAGCGGGGTGAGGATCAGCAGGGCGAGGTTTTTCATGGCCGCTGTCGTAGCGGGCCAATACACGCTGTGCAATGGCCCCGGAACGATCAAACGTCGAGGAAGCTCCGCATCTTGCGCGACCGGCTGGGGTGCTTGAGCTTGCGCAGCGCCTTCGCCTCGATCTGGCGGATGCGTTCGCGGGTGACGCTGAACTGCTGACCGACTTCCTCGAGCGTGTGGTCGGTGTTCATGCCGATGCCAAAGCGCATGCGGAGCACGCGTTCCTCGCGCGGGGTCAGCGACGCCAGCACGCGGGTCACCGTCTCCTTGAGGTTGGCGTGGATCGCGGCGTCGACCGGGATGACCGCGTTCTTGTCCTCGATGAAGTCGCCGAGGTGGCTGTCTTCCTCGTCGCCGATCGGGGTTTCGAGGCTGATCGGTTCCTTGGCGATCTTCATCACCTTGCGGACCTTTTCGAGCGGCATCGACAGCCGCTCGGCAAGCTCCTCGGGCGTCGGCTCGCGGCCGATCTCGTGGAGGATCTGCCGGCTGGTGCGGACCAGCTTGTTGATCGTCTCGATCATATGGACCGGGATGCGGATCGTTCTGGCCTGGTCCGCAATGCTGCGCGTGATCGCCTGGCGGATCCACCACGTCGCATAGGTGCTGAACTTATAGCCGCGGCGGTATTCGAACTTGTCGACCGCCTTCATAAGGCCGATGTTGCCTTCCTGAATGAGATCAAGGAACTGCAACCCGCGGTTCGTGTATTTCTTCGCGATCGAGATCACCAGCCGCAGGTTCGCCTCGACCATTTCCTTCTTGGCGATCCGCGCCTCGCGCTCGCCCTTCTGGACCATGTTCGTGATGCGCCGGAACTCGCCGAGGTCGACGCCGGTGGCATGGCTGATCTCGGCGACTTCGGTCCGGACGTTTTCGACAGCAGCGGCGTCGGCGGCGGCAAAGGCGGCGAACTTCTTGTCGATGCCGCCGACGCGCGTCAGCCAGCCCTCGTCGAGCTCATGGCCCATATATTCGTCGAGGAAGACCTTGCGGTTGATTTTGTGCCGTTCGGCCAAACGCATCATCGCGCCGCCAAGCCCGACGAGGCGGCGGTTGTAGCCGTACAGCTGATCGACGAGATATTCGATCTTGCCGTTGTTGAAGTGGATGCTCTGGACGCCTGCAGTCAATTCCTCGCGCAATTTCTGATACTTGCGCTCGTCGGTTGCACCGAATGCCGCATTGGCCCGGAACGCGCCGAGGCGGCTTTCCTGCAACTTCTGGAACTTCTTGTAGGTCGCTGTGATTTCAGCAAACTTCTCGAGCGCAGCGGGCTTGAGCAGCTCCTCCATCGCCGCGAGCGACAGCGTGTTATCCTCGTCGTCCTCGTCGGCGATCGCGGGCTGGCCATCGGGGCGCAGGCGGCGTTCGGTGAAGCTGTCTTCCTCGTCGGGTGCCTCGGGCGCGTCGACCGGTTCGGCGTCTTCCTTATACGCGACGGTCGGCAGATCGGACGCGCCTTCCTCGGCCCCGCCATCGGCGGGATCCTTGGTCAGCATCGCGTCGAGATCGAGGATCTCGCGTAGCTGCATGCGGCCCTCGTTGAGCGCGTTCGACCAGTCGATCATCGCGGTGAACGTCATCGGGCTTTCGCACAGGCCGGCGATCATCGTGTTGCGCCCGGCCTCGATCCGCTTGGCGATGGCGATTTCGCCTTCACGGCTGAGCAGTTCGACCGCGCCCATTTCGCGCAGGTACATGCGGACCGGATCGTCGGTCCGGTCGAGCGGCGCGGCCTTGACCGCAACCGGGGCGGCAACCGCCGGGTCGGCATCGGCCTCTGGCTCATCGTCTTCGTCGTCGGCGGCGCGCGCGGGCTCGGCCCCGTCTTCGGCGGGCTCGTCGTTTTCGATCAAATTGACGCCCATTTCAGACAGCGAGGACATGACATCCTCGATCTGCTCGGACGACATCTGGTCCTGCGGCAGCGCGTCGTTTAGTTCGTCATAGGTGATGTAGCCGCGCTTTTTGGCGCGTGCGATCAGCTTCTTGATCGAGGCTTCGTTGAGGTCGAGCAGCGGGGCGCCGTCGCCTTCCGCCTTAATATCCGTGTCAGCCGCAGCCGCAGTCGCTTTTGCCATTCGAGATCGTCCGATTCTAGTTCACGCGGGCGGCCGTCATAAACGGGTCATGCCGCTTACTCGCTATCCGCTTCAATGCCAATCACCCGATCCTTATCGGCCAAGGCGGCGCGCGCGGCGAGGTTGCGCCGGTGTGCCTCAAAGCCCGATTCGGTCATGCTTCCCCGAAAATAGGATGTTACCGCGTAAAATTCATCCCCCACGCGTTTCGAAGCCAGCAATGCGTCGAGAAAACGTGCCAACAGTTCGACCGCCTCGTCGATATCGCAATCGGGCCGGGTAAACGCAAGGTTGCCCAATCCCGGCCGGTGCGCCTGCAGGATCGCCTCGACTGCCGTATCGAGGCCGTCCGCCGCCAACGCCGACCGCAACGCCACCGCGTCCAGGTTGGGCGCGGTGACCGCGGTATCGAGCGTTACCGACAGCAGCCGTGCCGCCTGCATATCGGGAACCGGCAGCGCTGCCAGCCGCTCGAACACCGGCTCGATCAACGCCGGGCGCAGCAATACCGCGACCAACACCTGCCGCACCATCGCCGCCCCCATGTCGGGCTTGGTGCCGGCGCGCAGCACACCCGGGCTGACCGGCGCTCGGCTGAAGCGCGCGCCCGGTACACGCGGCGCGCGGGCGATCGACGCAAAGAAGCGGTCGCGCAGCTCGGTGCGGTACAGCCGCTGCAATTCGGGGTGGGCAATACTCGCCGCATGGCCTTCGAGCGCGACCAGCAACGCGGCGCGGCGCTCGGGCGTGGTCACATCGACGCCCGTCGTCTCGGATTTCCACAGCCGGTCGACCATAGGTTCGGCCGCCGCGCACAACGCCTCGATCGCCGCCGCACCGCCAGCGCGCACAAGGTCGTCGGGATCCTTGCCCTCGGGCAGCGTCGCGAACCGCAGGCTGCGCTCCGGCTCGAGCAGCGGCAGCGCGCGCAGTGCGGCGCGCAAGGCGGCACGCTGCCCCGCCGCGTCGCCGTCGAAGCATAGGATCGGCTCGGGTACGACGCGCCACAGCAATTGCAACTGCATCTCGGTCAGCGCGGTGCCGAGCGGCGCGACCGCCTCGTCGATGCCCGCCTGCGCCAGCGCGATGACATCCATATAGCCTTCGACGACGAGGCAGCGGCCCGATTTTCGTGCAACCGGTCCCGCCCGGTCGAGATTGTACAGCGTCCGCCCCTTGTCGAACAACGGCGTGTCGGGCGAGTTCAGATACTTCGGCTGCCCGTCCCCCAGGATGCGCCCGCCAAAACCGATCACCCGCCCGCGCGGATCGCGGATCGGAAACATCAGCCGCCCGCGAAACCGGTCATAGGGCTCGGCGGATTTCCCCGTCGCAGCGTCGCCGTCGGGCGCGATCAGCAGCCCGGTTTCCACCAGCTTGTCGGTACCGAGCGACGTCAGTGCGGTGCGCAGCCGCGACCGCGTATCGGGTGCAAAGCCGATGCCGAACGCGGTTGCCGTCGCCGGTGCAATGCCGCGCTTGACGAGATACTCGCGCGCCGCCGCGCTGCCACTGGTCGAAAGCTGCTCGGTGAACCACGTCGCCGCCGCTGCGGTCACATCGTGCAATCCGGCCTGCGCCACCTCGCGCTCGCGGCTGGCCGCGGACTCGACGGGCATTTCGAGCCCCGCCTCGACCGCAAGCGAGGCAACCGCGTCGCGAAAGCTCAACCCCTCCTGCTCGACCACGAAGCGGATGACGTCGCCGTGCACGCCGCAGCCGAAGCAGTGGTAAAACGCCTTGTCCTCGTTGACGTAGAAACTGGGGGTCTTTTCATTGTGGAACGGGCAGCACCCCTTCATCTCGCGCCCCGCCCGCGTCAGCTTGACCCGGCGGCCGACCACGGTGGCGAGCGATACGCGCGCGCGAATTTCATCGAGGAAGGGGGCGGGGATGGTCATAGTTTCGACCCTGTTTCCCCACCCCCCAGCCCCCTCCCAGAAGTGGGAGGGGGAGCGTGCGCGCCATCGGCTCCCCCTCCCACTTCTGGGAGGGGGCTGGGGGGTGGGGCCGCGCACGCCGAAGCAATCGTCAGAAGCACGCCTTCGATATTCCCCAGCACTTCGTTGTTCCAGAACCGCAGCACCACAAAGCCCTGCGCCTCGATCCACACCTGCCGCTGCACGTCGCGCGCGCCACCATGCTGCCCGCCATCGATCTCCACGACCAATCGCCGCTCTCGACAAACCAGATCGCAAATGAACGGTCCAACGGCGATTTGCCGACTGAACTTCCAGCCGTCGAGCTGCCGCCGTCGTAGCCGCAACCATAGGCGCGCTTCGGCCACCGTCGGCTCGGCTCGCATAGCGGCCGCGTCCGCGCGCTGTTGGCGCGGCAGAACCGCCGCGCGCTTCACCCCGTCAACGCCGCCTTCACCATCGCGCTCGCGCCGCTCATGTCGATCTGCCCGGCAAAGCGCTCCTTCAACGCTGCCATCACCCGCCCCATGTCCTTCGGCCCCACC